>Ga0335085_10005010_pt1 | contig 21582 bp, 15 predicted proteins | sample Lox_Sample_45_FD_206712 | JGI IMG/M metagenome (GOLD analysis project Ga0335085, IMG submission 206712) | Soil microbial communities from Loxahatchee National Wildlife Refuge, Florida, United States - Lox_Sample_4.5 | ecosystem: Environmental > Terrestrial > Soil > Wetlands | place: USA...
GCCAGCAGCAGCACATCCCGGATGAGGAACAACCCGTCGTATTCTTCGTGGCCCGGCAGGTCCACGTGGCGCCGGGAGTTATCATCAACTTGCGCGCTGGTGGGATGCCCTGGGTCGAGATTTTCCGCCGTTACCACCTCAGCCCCCGGGTCCTTTACGTCCCCATCCATGGCCGGGCGGTCGGGCCTTACGCGGGGTACTACGCCTATTACCGGGGCCATGGCCGGGTCCGGTTGGTGGACGCCGATATCGTCAACATGGTCAACTTGAGGTTCGCCACCGAGTATTACCACCGCACGCCGGAGGAAGTCATGGGCTTGCGGGCCGGCGGGCGCGGTTACGTCGATATCCACAACCAGTACCGGAATCCCGGTCCTGGCCCGGGCGGACCGGAAGAGCACCACTTCAACCATCACGACGACCGGGATCATCGAGATGACCACCGGGACGGCGATTGGCACTGAACCGCTAAGGGGTCTGGATCGTTCCAAAAAGGCGGGGGCTTCCCCCGCCTATTGTATTTGGGCCCAGATAAGCCGATTTATCGTTGCAACTTTCGGTTCCTTCCTTCCGTCCAATAGGCGTAGGATGCTTCAAACCCGAGCAAGGAGAAACAGCATGAAAAAGTTCAGCGTCGCATTGGCCGCAACGTTGTTCGTCGCTTCGACCGGATTGGCCTTGGCCCAGGACGCCAACGGCAATAACCCCGCCATGAGCCCCGGGGCCCGCTTGGACCGCCAACATGATCGTATTGAGAACGGCGTGAAGGACGGCACCATCAGCAAGAAGGAACACCGCAAGTTGGCCCGGCAGGGACGACATATCAACCGCCAGCGCAAGCGGGATTTGCGCAAGGATGGGGGCAAGCTGGACGGCCAGGACCGCCATCAATTGGAGAAGGAAGAAAACCACCGCTCCAACGAAATCTACCAGGACAAGCACAACTAAGAAGTTGCAGTAATAAAAAAGGGCGGGGAATTATCTCCCCGCCCTTTTTTATTCGCCTTTGTCATCCTGAGCGTAGCGAAGGATCCATGTTCTAAGTTCTAAATAAAAACAAAGATTCTTCGTCGCTCAATGCTCCTCAGAATGACAACTTACTTCCATTATTCGGCAATATATTTCCCGATGGTCACCTTGTTGGCCAAGGTGCCTTCGACGTATTCCTTGGCCAATTTGGCCTTGGGGGAATCGGCCGGGGCCAGTTCCACGTATTTCTTCCAGCATTCCACAGCCTTTTCCTTGTAGCCGCGGTTGAGGTAGATGCCGCCCAGGGCGAAATGCACGTCGATATGGGCGGGGTCCAGCTGGAACACCCTCTCGTATTCCACCATGGCCTCTTCCCACCACATCTTGGCGTAATAGGCGTTGCCCAGGTGGAAATGCGCGGAGGGATGGTCAGGCCTCAAGGAAACGGCCTTTGTGCATTCCTTGATGGCCTCGTCGTAATGGCCTTCCTTGAAGAAAAGAATTCCAAGGTTCAATTGGGCCGGGAAATAGGTGGAGTCCATGCTGATGGCCTGGCGGTAAAGGCTCTCCGCACCGGGAAAATCCTGGTTCCGGTAAAGCTCAACCGCTTTCCTATTCAGTTCTTCCGGTGTAGCCATCCCTGCTTCAGTCTCCAGACTTCCTTAGGGGATCACTTTATTAAGGGGGTATTCGACGATGCCTTCGGCGCCGGCGTCCTTAAGCTTCGGGATCATGCCGCGAACGATCTTCTCGTCCACGACCGTATCCACGTCCACCCAGTTCTTGTCCTGCAGGTCCGCGACCGTGGGAGAATTGAGCGAGGGCAGAACCTTCAAGACTGCGTCCAGCTTGGCGCGGGGTACGTTCATCTTCAATCCCACCTTCTCCTCGGCGGCCAAGGCGCCTTTGAGCAGCAGCACCATATCCTCGATCTTCTTTTTCTTCCAGGGATCGGCCCAGGCGGCCTTGTTGGCGATGACCAGGGTGTTGGACTCCATCAAGGTCTCCAGGATCACCAGGTTATTGGCCCTCAGCGACGATCCGGTCTCCGTGACTTCGATAATGGCGTCGGCCAGCTCGGGCGGTTTGGCTTCGGTGGCGCCCCAGGAGAATTCCACATGGGCGTTGACGCCGTTCTTCTTTAGGTATTCCTTGGAGACGTTCACCAGCTCGGTGGCGATCTTCTTGCCTTCCAGGTCCTTGACCGACTTGATGGAGGAATTGGCGGGGGCGGCCAGCACCCAGCGAACGGGCCTCAGGCCCGCCTTGGCGTAGATGAGCTCGGCCACTTCCTGCACCTTGGAGCCGTTTTCCATGACCCAATCCCGGCCCGTCATGCCCACGTCCAGGGTACCGTCTTCGACGTAACGGCTCATTTCCTGCGCGCGGATCAGCATGGCCTTCATTTCGGGGTCGTCGATATTGGGGAAATAGGAGCGGGACGTCGAGGAGATCTTGTACCCCGCCTTGGAGAAGAGATGAAAAGTGGATTCCTGCAGACTGCCTTTGGGTAATCCGAGTTTAAGTAAGTTGGCCATGCCTGGTTTCCTTTGGAAATTTGTGAAGATTCATCTTGGAACATGCGCTCCCGACGCTCAAAACGTGCCTATTAAACAGCCCGCCCTTGGCTTTGACAAGGTCTGATTATGGTGCTCCTAACCAACTTGACAGGAAAATCTCCCTTGCTTAACGTTTCGAGATACTCAAATTCCATCGGAATTTGAGTATGGAAGGCTGCTGGGTGGAGACATTCCAATCTTTGGGCAGCCTTCCATCTTTAAAGGGATTTGGAACTTCTGTACACTGGCGCCTTCCTAAAAAGTCCGGAGACAATCATCTTGGAAACCGCCGTCCAATTTTACGATTACACCCGCCCCGAACTCATACGCCTTTTAAGCGAATGGGGCTCCCCCCGCCATGTGGGCACCCAGGTCTTCCATTGGTTGTACCAAAAACGCGCCAAGAGCTTCGGGGAAATGACCGACCTTTCCAAGGAGCTGCGCGGCGAGCTGGAAACCAAGGCTTCCCTCTCCCCCCTGAAGTTGCATACCCGCCAGGCCTCCCAGGATGGAACTGTCAAGTACCTCTGGCAACTACCGGCCGATGTCACGGGCCAGGCCGCCCTGGTGGAGAGCGTGCTGATTCCCATGGCCCGGGACGAGGAAGGGGAACCCTCCCGTTACACCGCCTGCCTCTCCACCCAGGCCGGTTGCCGCATGAAATGCGCCTTTTGCGCGACCGGGGTCCCCAAGTTCCGGCGCAACCTCACCACCGCCGAGATCGTGGCCCAGATCATCGGCATGGAGCAGGATTCGGGCACTCCCTTTAATAACGTGGTGGTCATGGGCATGGGGGAGCCCATGGATAACTACGAGAACACCCAGAAGGCCATGCGCATCCTGCACGACCCCGAGGGGCTCAACCTGGGCCGCCGCCGCATCACCCTCTCCACTTCCGGCCTGTTGGAGCACATTGACCGCTTCATCAAGGACGATTGGCCGGTCTCGCTGGCCGTCTCCCTGCACAGCGCCGACCCCGAAATCCGCAGCAAACTCATGCCCATCAACCGCTCCAACCCCCTGGACAAGTTGCGCAAGCTGATGCGCAAATACACCTTTGTGCGCCGCCTGCCCGTGACGCTGGAATATATCCTATTAAAGGACGTCAACGACCGCCCGGAGGACGCCGACAAGCTGGCCGCCTACTGCAAGGACCTGCTGTGCAAGGTCAACCTGATCCGCTATAACCCGGTGCCCACCCTCCCCTTCGACTCCCCGGACGAGGAAAAGGTGTTAGCCTTCCGGGACCTGCTGAAAGCCAAAAAGATGCGGGTTTTCTTGAGGGAGCGCAAGGGCGTAGACATCGCTGCGGCCTGCGGCCAGTTGGGGTTTGAGAACACACCGGCCTTGAAATAACGCGAGGAATAAATGAAGTTTCCTTTTACCGAAAAAATCAAACTAACCCCCGCCGAAAAAAACCTGACCCGGCGGGCCCTGACGGTCTTGGGAACCTTTACGGCCATCACCTTTGTCACAGCCCTGGCTTCCATGGTGTTCACCCAGTTGCACGAGCCCATGATCGTGCCCAAGATCGTGGGGCTGGACCAATCCCAGGCCGAAAAAGCCGTTTCGTCCAAGGGCCTCCACCTGAAGGTCACCCGCGCCCAGTACGACGAACATATGCCCCTGGGGCTGGTGAGCGAGCAATCGCCCAAGGCCAATAGTTACGCCAAGCGGGGCCAGGTGGTGGAAGTGGTCCTGAGCAAAGGCAACCCCAAGGTCAAGGTGCCCTCGGTGGTGCAGATGTCCTTCCCCCAGGCGCAGATCGCCCTCGCGGGGGCCCATTTGAGGGTGGGCCGGGAATCGCTGATGAACTCCCAGGAGCCGCAGGACACCGTGCTGGCCCAGATGCCCCCCGCCGACGAAACGGCCGATTCCTTCACCGAGGTCAACCTCCTGGTGGCCGCCGGCCCGCCCCAGCCGAGCTTCATCATGCCGGACCTGAAGAACCAGCCCCTGGAAAAGGCCTTCAAATCCCTCCGGCCCGCCGGCATCACCATCCAGAACATCAAAAGCGAAGTGCATGACGACCTGGACTCGGAAACCATCCTCGCCCAGGTTCCCCCCGCGGGCACCCGGCTCCAGGAGAAGGACAATGTCTCCTTCACCGTCAGCTCGAAAAGCACCGATTCCCAGAAGGCCCGTTACGCCAAGATTGTCTACGACATGCCCGAGGGAAACCCCCGCCGCCTCCAGATCGACGTCTTCGACAGCTCGGGCACCCAGACCATCTATAACAAGATGGAATCCCCCAAAGACCACGTGGAAGTGGGCGTTTCGGTCAAGGGCACGGCCTCGGCGCAGATTTACCTCAACCAGGAATTCGTCAAAGAAATTCCCATCGAGTAAACCAACAACAACCTCCACCACAGAGTTCACAGAGGGCACAGAGTACGACTTTTAATTCTTAGCCCAATCACCACGCTTTACTCTGTGTACTCCGTGCACTCTGTGGTTCAAGATTTTGTTTTGGTCTTTTGTTCTTTTCCTCCTCCCCTATGACTTTCGTCATATCAAAACCGCCCTTCCGCCCCGAGGATAAGCTCACCCCAGGGAAGGGACGGCGCCATGAAAGCCAAGGCATTCCGGGAAATACCCTACAACTACACTTCGGCGGAGGACGGACAGGTCGTCCGCATCCTCTTGGGCGCCCCCGTCTGGGAAGCCCTGGAGCGCCTCCGCGCCCGGCGGGTCACGGGCCGTTCGGCGCGCCTGCTCATGCGCTTCATCGGCGACATGTTCATCCTGCGCCGCAACCCCTTCATTTACCAGGAACTGGTGGATTCCCCTTCCTCGCGCCGCCAATACCTGGCCGCCTACCAAGACGACCTCGACACCCTTTCCCGGAACGTCGGCGGGGATGAGGACGTGGCCTGGGTCCTCGCCCAATGCCGGGACTACCTGGACCGCCTTCGAGTGGAGCTTGAGACCGCCCGCGACCGGCGCGGCCGTGTCCGCCGGGCCTTGGGCGCGGTCATCGGCGAAGAAAACGTGCTCTTCGACCCCTTCGCCCTGGTCAGCCACGCCACCGACGCCACCGACTGGCGCCTTTATATTCCCGTGGCCGTGGCCTTCCCCTCCGAGGAAGCCCAGGTCGCCCCCCTGCTGGCCGCCATTGAGCGGTTGGGCCTCAAGGCCATTCCCCGGGGCGCGGGCACGGGATTGACCGGCGGCGCCATCCCCGTGGCCGAAGACTGCGTGATGGTGAACCTGGAAAAGCTCAACCGTATCCGGGGCTTCCGTGAAAGGCCCTTCACCCTCCCGACCGGCGAAACGGTGAAGGCCCGGACCCTGGAGGTGGAGAGCGGCGTGGTGACCGACGATGCCATCCATTTCGCGGCCCAAAAGGGCCTCGTCTTCGCCACCGACCCCACCAGCGCCTGGGCCTCCACCATCGGCGGCAACCTGGCCGAGAACGCCGGGGGCAAGACCGCCGTGCTTTGGGGCACGGCCATCGACAACGTGCTTTCCTTCAAAATGGCCCTGCCCGGCGGCAAAACCATCGTGGTCAAGCGCAAGAAGCACCCTTTAAGGAAGATCCTCCACTCGGACGAGGTCACCTTCCTGGTCCGGGGCGGGGCGCCCCGGCGCACCGTCACCCTCAAGGGCACTGATATCCGCAGGAAGGACGTCTGGAAGGACATCACCAACAAGGCCCTGGGCGGCCTGCCGGGCCTTCAAAAGGAAGGCACGGACGGCGTCATCACCTCGGCCAGCTTCGTGCTTTACCCGGCCTACGAGCACCTGCGCACCGCCTGCCTGGAATTTTTCGGGGAGGACATGGACGAGGCGGGCAGGGTCATCCTGGACCTGTCGCGGGAATTCGTAAACAAGGGCTCCGAAACCCTCATGGCCCTCGAGCATTTCGACGAGGAATACGTGCGGGCCATCGGCTACAAGGTCAAAGCCGCCCGGGGCGACCGCCCCAAGGCGGTGCTGTTGATCGACATCGTGGCCCACAGCCCGGAGGACCTCGCCCGGGGCGAAGAACGCCTCAAGGCCCTCATCGGCCGCTACCCGAACACCGAAATCTTCCTGGCCAAGGACAAGGCCGAGGGCGCCAAGTTTTGGGCCGACCGCAAGCGCCTGGGCGCCATCGCCAGGCACACCAACGCCTTCAAGCTCAACGAGGATATCGTGCTGCCCCTGGAGGCCCTGGCCGGTTTCGCCGCCTATATCGACCGCTATAACATCGACGAGGAAAAGTACAACCAGGGCCGCTTCGCCGTGGAGGTCCTGGAATACCTCGCCGCCGCCGGGGAAACCGAGGAGGGGGAGGGCCTCGCCGCCAAGCAATCCACCGCCAGGAGGCTCTGCCAAAAGGCCCAGGCCGCCATTGGGATCGCGGACAAGAAGGCCTTGCGCGATGGCAAACCCGCCGCCGAACTCTTGAAAGGCCTGCTCGAACTCTTCCAGGGCTACGCCGAAGCCTGCCGGGCCCTGGAGAAACTTCATAAGGAAACCCGCTCGCGCCTGATTGTCATCGCCACCCACATGCACGCGGGCGACGGCAACGTGCACGTGAACATCCCCACCTTCTCCAACGACCCGGAAATGCTGCGGCGGGCCTTCGACACCGCCGACACGGTCATGCGCCACGTGGTCACCCTGGGCGGCGTGGTCTCGGGCGAGCACGGCATCGGCGTCACCAAGCTCAAGCACCTGGAGGCCGACCGGCTGGAGGCGCTGGCCGCCTACCGCCGGGGTGTGGACCCGAACGGCCTCATGAACCCGGGCAAGCTCTCCGACCTTTCGGTGCCCGGCAAGGTCTTCACGCCGTCCTTCAACCTGTTGGAGTTGGAGGCGCGCATCCTGCAGAACGATTCCCTATTTGAGCTGGCGGACAAGATTTCCAAATGCGTGCGCTGCGGCAAATGCAAGCCCGACTGCTGCGTCTTCCACCCGGGCAAGAACATGTTCTTCCACCCCCGCAACAAGAACCTGGCCATCGGCGCCATCATCGAGGCCCTGCTTTACGACGCCCAAAGGTCCCACTCCACCAAGTTTGAATTCCTCAAGGAACTGGAGGAGATCGCGGACCATTGCACCATCTGCCACAAGTGCCTCAAGCCCTGCCCGGTCAACATCGACACCGGCGAGATCACGGTTTTGGAACGCCGCATCCTGGCCGCCCGCAGGTACAAGCACACCGCCCTGGCCACCCGCCTGTCGCTGGGCTATTTGAAAAGCCGGTCGCGGGCCTATAACGCCCTCTTCCACGCGGTGGTCCTGCGCGGGGGCCTCTTCTTCCAGCGCCTGGGAGCCCGGGCGGCCGCGCTTTTGCCCAATCTGCGCGGCTGGAAGGCCCTCTGGCCCTTCAACCTGCTGCGCTCGCCCATGCCGCTCCCCAGCGCCGGGACATTGCATTCCATCCTGCCGAAGCTGGACGAGCACCAAGCCCTCATCCTTCACCCCCCGGGCGAAGCCGCCAAGACGGTCTTTTACTTTCCCGGCTGCGGGTCGGAAAGGTTATTTTCGGACATCGGCAAGGCCTCGGTTTACTTGATGCTCAAGGCGGGCATCCGGGTGGTTCTGCCGCCGCCCTTCCTTTGCTGCGGCTTCCCCATCAACGTCAACGCCCAGGTGGCGGACAACGCCAAGCGGGTTTTGGGCGACACCATCATCTTCAGCCAGATCCGGGAGATGCTCCGGCACCTCAAGTTCGACGCCTGCGTGGTTTCCTGTGGCACCTGCAAGGAATCCCTGGGGGCCATGGGGCTGGAGGACATCTTTTCCGCTCCCCTGGAGGATGTCAGCCGTTTCGCGGTGACCGGCGGCCTCCAGCTGGAGGCGGGCGGGGATTACCTCTACCACCGGCCCTGCCATGATTCCCTGAACGACGGGGCGGCCGTCTTTTTCGGCAAGAACGCCGGGATGAAGCTGACCGCTGTTCCCCATTGCTGCTCCGAGGCGGGAACCCTGGCCATGAGCCGTCCCGATATCGCCTTTAACATGCTGGATAAGAAGACGGCGGCAGTAAAAGAGGCGCTCAAAGGTCGGGAAAATGAGGATGGAGTCATGCTTACCAACTGCCCCAGCTGCCTCCAAGGCCTAGGCCGTAACACCGCCCTGGGGGTCAAGCCCCGGCACCTGGCGGTGGAACTGGCCCGCCGCGCGGGCGGGGAGAAGTGGGAGGCGGAGCTGAGGGGTTTTTTAAGGAGCGCCGAAACCGTTAATTTCTAAAAAGACACCCGCTCCGGCACAATAAAAAAGGGCCGGCTGTCACGCGACGGCCGGCCCTTTTTGGCGGTGGGTCAGTTTGAACTTTTATCCGTTTTCCCCCTCTGAAAGAGGGGGACCAAGGGGGAGTTAGACTTGTCCTTTTGATGAGACAAAGGCTAATACCCCCCCTTCCCCCTTTTTCAAAGGGGGGGATTCAACCTGACTCACTAACGCCTTTTTTCGTTTCCCGGCGGCTTACTTCTGCGAAGCCTCTCCCTTGCACACGAAAAGGGTGGCCGAAAGGGGCCCCAAGGTATAGTCGAAGTGGTCCCCCTCCACCGTCCCTTCCTTGATCTTCTTCACCTCCGACGATTGGGCGTCAAACCCATAAGCCGTGTAGCCCTTGTAAGCGCCCCCCAGCTTGAACCGGCCCTTCAGGGCGGCGGTCTGGCTCTTGTTCAAGGCCACCACCCAAAGGGTCCCGGGTTGGGCGGGATCGGTGGCGGCGTAGAGGGAGGAGAGGGCCGCGTCCCCGGCCTCGGCCGAGACCTCCGTGCCGCCGAAGGCCCCGTTCTTCCCGTCATAGTTGCGGTAGAGCTTGAAAGCCGCCTGGTTATAGGCGTTCAGGTCGCCCCAGTAGTTGCTCATGTAGACCCCGTACTTGCCGAAAATGCCCAGCACGTCCGCCTGGGCGATCCCGCCCGAGATGTTCGTGCCCCCGCCGTAGTCGTACTCGGTAAAGGAAATCTTGGTGCCCGGGTAGTCCTTGTCGACCATCTCCTTGAGCCAGGGGATCAGGCGGATGGGTTTGCCGTGGATGGAATCCTTGGTGATCCAGCTTTTCTCCACGTAGGTGGGGTCCCACAGGCTGCGGGGCGCCTGCACGCGCGCCTCGATGGAATCCGGCGTAATGTCATTCTCCGTGATGCGCATGCCGTTGCCCTGGGCTTCCGGGTACCAGTGCAGGTCCAGCACGTGCACCAGCCGGTGGCCCTCTTTCTTCTCAAGATCCCTGAGGTTTTGCAGGTAGTAATCGAAGAAGGTTCCGTATTTTTCGTTCAGGTCCTTGTAGCCCGGGGCTTCCTGCAGGGTGAGGAATTCCTGCCAGCCGTAGGCCACCGGCCCCAAGATGGTGGCCGAGGGGTCCTGCTTCAGGATGGCGTTAGAAAGCTTGTCCGTCTTGTCCAGGATCTCCGAGTAGGTGGCCTTGTCCGGGTGGATGCGGGGGTGCTTGGAATACCAAAGCGCCGGTTCGTTGTCCAGGTCGTAGAACTTGATGCCGCCCTCCGAGGCCTTCTTGAAATTGTGGAGGAGGAAATTGACAAACTCGTCGTCGTAAACGACCTTGCTGTCCGGCTTCGGCTCCAGGGTGAAGGGCTTGTTCTTCTCGAACTCCACCTTGGCCCAACGCGGGCTGGGGGCCGTTTCCTCTTGCGTGACCTCCCCCTTCTTGTCGGCGGCCACGTAACCGGCCATCTGCAGGGTGACCAGCGAATCCAACCCCAGTTTTTGGTTCTCCTCCACGAAGTGGCGGTAAAAGGCGCCGGGCTTGTCGCAATCGTCGTATTTGGCCGAGAGGCAAAGGTAGTCGTCGCTGAAGTTCTTCCAGTCGGTCCCGGCGTTGGAATAATTGTTCGTCCAGTTGTAGCCCGTCATGCGGTTGCCACCCAGCCGGCGCACGGTGGGGTTCATCCCCGCCGGGTCCTGGGCGTTCAGGCCGTAAACATAGGGGCTGATGGGACCGATCACCTTATCCGGCGACACGGTAAACAGCATGTCCTTGGTTTCTTTGGGCGCCGCGGCGCCCGGGGCGGGCTCAGAGGCCCCGCCGGCTTCCACCGGGGAAATGAAGAGCGTCCCGGTACCCACCATTTGGGGGGCGAAGTTCATGCCCGATGTCTTGGAAAGGTCCATCGGGTGGCCCAGCACCGCGCCGGGGGGCGTGTAATAGGGGTCCTTGCGGAAGCTGTTGAGGGGGATGGAGATGTCGGACCAGTCCTTCGTCACCTGCGCCTGGGCGATGTACTGAACTTTGTTGGCATCCATGAGGGCCACTTGGATGGGCCCGGGAATGGTGCACTTGGCCGAGAACTTGAGCTGCCCTGCCTTGGACATATCCGCCATGAAGTTGTGCCAGATGCCGCAATAGCCGCCCTGCGCCAGGGTGAAGGTGATCATCAGGGCCTTCTGCCCGCCCTTCGGGCCTTGGTCCACGGTGAAGTCGATCTTCGAACCGGTGTTGTCCGCGTAGGTCCCCGTGTTCGTCCCGGGGGTCACGCCGGTCCAATCCTCCACGACTCCAGCGAAAACCGCGGGCGCGACCATCAAAAGAACCGTTGCCAAAACCAGAAATTTCTTCATTCCCTTCTCCTCTAATAAAAATGAGTCCTAAGCCCAACGATGATAACCGATTTCGCGGCGCTTCTTTTCGGCTAGTCGATTAGACGGGAAATTGGAGAATAGTGTCGGTTTTAGGTAGTTTTTAACCTGATTATAAAATCACCCGCCTGGGCCGTTTTTAGGGCCCAAATGACCTTGTCCCCGAAGATTAAGCTTAGGAAGCTCGGGCACGGAATTTGAGGAAGCGTAATGAAATGATAGCCCCTCAGGCGGGTTAGCTTCGATATTGATAATGTACAATCAATAATCCTGAACCATTTTGCCCCGAATTTACGGAGACCGGACAATCCCATGAAAAAAACAAATAAATTCAACTTTCAAACCAATCCCAAGGTCGATTCGTTCTTCAGCAGACCCCAACATTGGGGGGAAGAATTCACCAAATTAAGGGCGATCATCCTCGAATGCGGGCTGACCGAAGAATTGAAATGGGGGTGGCCGGCTTATTCCCTCGAAGGTAAAAACATCGTCTTGATGCATGGATTCAAGAAATATTGCGCGCTTTTGTTCTTCAAGGGTGTCTTGATGAAGGACCCCAAGAAAATCCTCATCCAACAAACCGAGCATGTGCAGGGGCCGAGGCAGATTCGGTTCACCAGCGCCAAGGAAATCGCCAAACTGGCGCCCGTCTTGAAGGCCTACGTGAAGAACGCCATTGAAGTTGAAAAATCCGGCGCCAAAGTAAAGTTGAAAGCCACCTCCGATTTCAAAATGCCCGAGGAGCTTCAGAAGAAGTTGGAAGGGAACGCCGCGCTGAAGAGGGCCTTTTATGCCCTGACACCGGGTCGGCAAAGGGCTTATCTTTTCTATTTTTCCAAGGCGAAGCAATCCCAAACCCGCGAGGCGAGGATTGAGAAATGCGCGCCCGATATTCTCAAGGGCAAGGGGCTGAACGACTAAGACAGATCGAACCACAGAGGTCACAGAGTACACAGAGTTAAATCTGTTATTTGTAAGGAAAAAACAAACTTCAGCCCAAGACCATTTGAACCACCAAGGTCACCAAGGGCACCAAGAAAAGCAAAACCAAATATAATTTGAGCCACAGAGTGCGACAGTTTTTGGAATGACTACTCCATCGGCATCCGATATAGTTGCCGCATGAAATTGACCCAATTCCATCGGTTAGCCTTCGTCTTCCTTCTCCTATCGGGTTCCTTCTCGACCCTCCATGCCCAAAGCAAGGTTCTGCGGACTATCGACAACATGGACATCCGTGGCGTGGAAGAAGACGACCCCCTGCTGGGCAAGCGGTTCTCCCAAAAAGAAGCTTTTTATTCCGTGCGCCCACCCGCCGGCTGGAAGGCCCAACCCCTCGGCGACGGCCAAAAGCCGCTTCAATATGCCGTGAAGTTCAAGGACCCCAAGACTTCGGATTTCATGACCTTGGGGCTCATTGAAGGCGGCCCCCAGGATTTAAGCATCGAGGGATTGAGCAAGTTCCGGGGGGATTTCCTGGGAACCGTCCGTAAAAAAGGGCTGGGCCAGATTGTGGGGAGCGACCTCTTTCATTTCAGCCACTACACCTGCCTACAGGTGATCGCAAAGAACAAAAAGAACGTGGTCCTCCAACTTTTGATCTTCGACCAACCCGGCTCTTTCCTGCAATTGGCCTATTCGGTGGACACGGGCCGCTACCATCCTTTGGCCCGGGCCATGGAAGCCAGCATTGCGTCGCTGGAATGGCCCAACTTCGAAAAAGATCACTGAAGATTCTCGAACCACAGAGTTCACAGAGTTACACAGGGTAAAACCCCCATTTTGCCAAGGCTTTATTTCGATGTTGTTTTTCACTGATAAATTCAGGGTCGACTCTGTGACCTCTGTGTACTCCGTGGTTCGATCTTTATTGTTCTTCAAGATTCTGCCACAGGTATAATCTTTCCAGTTTCAGGCGGTTGAATCCAAGGAGGTTCTATGAAAAAGGCTTTTCGTCTGACGCTTTGCTGCGCGCTTCTGTCCCTTTCCCTCTCGGGCTGCTACACCCTGAACCATACCGTCGGGAACGGCGGCAATGGGCAGACCGTGGCCAGCAACCGCGAATGGTACATTCTTTGGGGCTTGGTACCGTTGAACACGGTGGACGGCGAAAAAATGGCCTTGGAGAACAACCTGACGAACAACTACACCATCACGTCCCAGATGAGCTTCGTGGACGTGCTGTTGAGCATCGTGACGGGCATCGTCACGATCCATGCGCAGACGGTCAGCGTTTCCAAGTAACTTCCCGGCCGTAAAAAACAAAACCCCCGTGCCACCCGGCCGGGGGTTTTTTATTTACAAAAAATCGCCTTTTACAACCAGTGGCCCCCTCTGAAAGAGGGGGAACAAGGGGGAGTTAGTCTTTTTTGATGTCACCCTAAAACTAATACCCCCTCAATCCCCCTTTTTCAAAGGGGGAATTTATTCAAGGTTCGGAGGGTTCCACCCTCTTCTTTTTGGCCTTCAACTGCCTTTCCCGCGCTTCCTGGGCTTTCCTTTCATTGTCCTTCATCCCGTTCAAGTTATCCGTCCTGGCCTGGAGGGCCCGGTCGACGGCGTTCAGGCGATCCTGCTGGTTCTTTTCCCGCATCATGAGCCGCAAGATCTTGAAACGGTCCCTTTCGCCGGCCTGCTGAAGCCTTTCCCACAACTGGGCTTTGTCGTCCTTGGGAAGGGAGTCAAAGGCCCTCAAAGCCGATTCCCTTTCCTTTTGGCGCTGGTTGACCAGGTCCCGGTATTTTTTCCAGTTTTGGTAGCGTTCCTTTTCCCGGTCGTTCAAGAGCCGCTGAAGCCGGAAAAGGCCCTCGTCGCCGGAAAACTCGGAATGCCGCCCGGCGGGCACTTTTTCGGATTGGTCCGCCTTGTCCATTTCCACCAAGCCCTCATAGGTATTGGTCGCGATGGAGGCCCCCTGCTTTTCCACCTCAAAGGCCGTGCCGCGGACGCCGCAGACCACCCCGCCCGATTCAATCTCGAACACCGAATGACTGGACCCCATCTTTTCCACCTGAGCCAAAACCTGCCCGGCGATCAATTTAAGCCGGCTCATGAAACCCTTCGGGCCCGGCTTGGCCAGGTCCCCCACCTTCAAATCGCTGCCGCCGGAGAGTTGGAGCGCGGCCACGCCGTTGAAAGCCAGGGAAGCCTCCGACCCCTCGGGAACGATCACTTCATCGCCCGTTTGGACCGTTTGTTCGGTTTCCGCCGCCACGGATTTGGACGCACCTTTCGGCAGGATGAGCACCTTGCCCTTGATCTCGTCCACCACGTAACCGGCGGGAAGTTGGGAGGAAAGCTTCCCGGAGGAAGTTTCGTCGGCTTTCACGGTTTTCAGGGGGATGGAAAAGAGAACGGCAACGACCGCGCAGCTTAAAACGATGTGGAGGTTTTTGGTCATGCCGGCATTTTAGGGCACGGGTAGGATGTTGTAACCCTTTTTGCTAAGATAGCGCCTCAAACGCGATTTTCAGTTCTTAAATATCCATGTTTAAATCGAGGTATTGAATGCCCATCAAAGTCTCCGCCTCCATCCTCTCCGCCGATTTCGGGGACCTTTTAAAGAACGCCCGCCAGGCCATTGAGGCCGGCTGCGACATGCTGCACATGGACGTCATGGACGGCCACTTCGTGCCCAACATCACCTTCGGGGCGCCGGTCATCGCCAGCCTCAAGGGCAAGGTCAACGTGCCTATGGACACCCACCTGATGATCGAGAACGCGGACAAGTACATCCCCGACTTCATCAAGGCCGGCTCCACCTACGTGCTTTTTCACGCGGAGGCCATTGAGAACCCCCAATCCACCATCCATTTGATCAAGCAGGACGGCTGCCGGGCGGGCATGGTGGTCAACCCCACGACCTCCGAGGAGGTCTTGAAACCCTTCGTGAAGGACCTGGATTACATCCTTTTCATGTCGGTTTGGCCCGGTTTTTCCGGCCAGTCCTTCATCCCCGAGGTCGTGCCCAAGATCGCCCGCTTTTCCAAATGGTGCCGGGAGGAAGGTTTGTTCCCCGAGATCGCCGTGGACGGCGGCATCAACCCCAAGACCGCGCCCTCGGTGGTGGAGGCGGGAGCCACCCTGCTGGTGGCCGCCACGGCCGTTTTCAAGGCCCCCAATATGAAAGAGGCCGTTGAGGCTCTCAAATCCGCCGGCAAAGGCAAATGACAGTTGAACCGCCACGACACCAAGGGCACCAAGTACACCCCTAAATAAAAAATTCATTACAACAAAAAAGCTTCTTTGATCCGGTCTTTCTTGGTGTCCTTGGGGGCTTGGCCGTTAATATTGTCTTTTCCAAGTTATGCGCGGGCGGGCGTCACCTTTCGATCAGTACTTTCATGACCTTCATTTTTTCCGCGCCGCCGGAGAAGTCTTCCACCACCAGGTAATAAAGCCCGTTAGCCGGGTCCCCCAGTTGATCCAAGCCCAGCGTGTAAACATGGCTTCCGGGCGTTATATCCCAATCCCAATCCTCATAAACCCTCCTAAACGAAACCGTGAACAGCTTGACAATCACCCGGTTCGTATTAGGCGCCACCATGTGGCGGAAGGAAAGGGGACCACCCGGGCTCCAGGGGTTGGGGAAAGGCAGGTCATCCCCCAACGAGGAACCGGAAGTGGAAGTCGGGCTGGGCGTGTCTATTTTCACCGGAGTGGGGCTCGGGGTAAGGGTGGGCGTGGAGGTAGCCGTAAGCGAAGGCGTGACCGAGGGGGTAAAGGACACCGTCGGTGTGGGCGTGGAGGAATGGGTGGAAGTCCGGGAAGCGGTTACGGTGGAGGACGGCGTTGCCGTCATCGAACTACTGGGCGTCATCGAAACCGTGAAGGTGGGAGTGGCCGTTGGGCTGCTCGAAGAGGTTTTGGACGGTGTGGCCGTGGCGCTGGGGGTCGGCGTTAACGTCGGACTATGGGTGGGCGTCGGCGTAGGGGAAAGGGTAGCCGTGGAGCTGGGTGTGGGGGAAAACACCGCGCCGGTAGGCGTGGTTGTGGGTGTTCCCGTGATCGTGGAAGTTCCGGTGGCCGTAGGGGTGGGGCTGGGCGTGGAGCTGGGGGTGAAAGTGGCGGTGAGGGTGGTTGTGCTGGACGGCGTGGCCGTCCGGCTGGAAGTGGTCGTGGCCGTCACCGTTGGGGTCGGGGAGGAAGTTACCGTGGACGTCAACGTCGAGGTCGCCGTCGCTGTGGGAGTCTTCGTCATCGAAAAGGTCGGCGTTGGCGTCGGGCTGTTGGTGGGCGTCCGGCTCGATGTGGCGGAGGGGGAGAGGGTCGCGGTGGGGCTGGGGGTGGAAGTGAGTTGAGTGCCCGTGGGGGCGGGGGTTCCGGCGGGCGTAGCCGAGGAACATTCCATGCAGTTGGGCATGAGGCCCAGGTCGTAACAATGCTTGGCGGGGATGTCGTTGGAATATCCCGCCACATCCGGCCCCACGGCGGGCCAGGGGGTGCTGCCGAAAAAGCAGGGCTTGGCGGCGAGATAAAAGGAATTGGGGATGGCCTGGGCGGTGAGGTTTTCCCAATGGGTGGAATTCGTCAGGTAGTCGTAATTGCCGCCCCGGATGAGCGTAGAAAGGGTGTTGGGGTCGGCGTACATGCTCCAGCGTTCCGGGTCGTACCCGATCTTCCAGATCTCGTGGTCGGCCCAATTGGCGTTGGTGCCCGACATGGCCGGGTCGTTGTAGACCCAGCCCGACATTTGTCCCGGACGGCCGCAGACGTTGCCCACGAAGGAATCCCACCAGGAACCGTAGGCCAGGCCGATGGTGCGGGCGTTGCCCCCCGTGTCCTGGAAATCCCGCCTTTGGCCGGTGAGGAGATTGCGCAGGAAGGTCAGGTCAATGGCGTTGCCGTGGGTATAGTCGCTGTCGATGTTGGGGGCGTAGTTGCCCTCGAAAAGCACGTGGTGGGGCCCCGCCATGTGGGAGGCGTTCAAGGCCACTTCCACCCAAGTGGGGTTGTCGTCGTCCCAGGGATCGTCGGCATAGTTGTACCCGAAAACGCTGCCCGCCCCGCAGGAACGCACCACCATGTCCTTGCAGGTGTTGATGATCGTGTTGTTCTCCACCAGTATCTCGGAGGAGCCATCGGCGAAGCTGATAGCGTAACCCGCGCCCCCGGGCTGGGGCCAGGAGCCGTCGTGCACGTAGGAATCCCGAATCTCCACGCGGAAAGAGTTGTTCACCGCGAAGCCTTCCCCGATCCATTGGGTGTTCTCCACATCCCGCGCCCAGCTGTAGGCCGCGCACTCGAAGCGCACCTGCCCATCCGCGCCCCCCAGCACCGTCAGGTCCTCCACGCCCGCGTTCTTCACCTGCACGCCCCCGTTGCCGCCGTTGCCCGTGGCCGTGTAGCGGGTGAGCTGGGCCGCGTGGCTTGCGCGGTAGCTGATGTGCAGTGGGGTGGTGAAGGTAATGACGTTACCGGCCACGGAGGCCACTTCCTTGATCTCGCAAGTGGGGCGGTCCACGCGGGAAAACCAGGACATGGCGTTCGGCGGGGTGCCCGGGGTGGTGTCGTAGGGCCCGGTGGAATCCGAATAAGTGCAGTCGTCTTGGTACTGCTGGACGGGCAGGTGCATGTTCCAGGAGACCCGGTCCCCTTGCCAGACCTGGGCGGCGCCGGGAAAGCCCTGCGGGGTGTTCACCCAGGCGGCGCCTGAAAGCTCGTCCAGGAGCACGTATTGGCCCGCGGCGAAACCGGCGGCGCTGGCCACGGACACCGAGGTAGCCCCCTTTGCGCCATCGGCCGTGAGATTGACCGAGGTGGTGCTGTCCGGGCCGGGCCAGCGCGCCGGCCCGAGGATGATCAACGGCTGGGCGTCATAGGTATAGGTGCTCGGGTCCACCGGCTGCATGGGCGAGGTGCGCGGCCTGGCCCCGTTGGTCTTTTGCAGGATGGTCACCTTGGCGCCCGCGCCCCTGAGGGTGATGGCGCTGTGGATGAGCACGAAGTTATTGACCGTAAAGGTTCCCGCCGAAAGCATCACGACCTGGCCGGCGGGACAGGCGTCCAGGGCGGCTTGGATGGCGGAACTGGCGTCCGTGGCGCCGTTGCCGTAGGCGGCGGCGTTGAGGGTGGTGTAAATCGTGGTCCGGTAGGGGATGCCGCCCACCGCCATCATGCCCGGAACCCAGGTGGTCGTGCGGTCGGTGGGCAGGATGCTGGTGTTCACTTGGGCCAGGGCCCCGGCGGTAAAGAACCAAAACAAGATGGAAAAAACCGGTCTTTTACCCAAGAAAATCGCCTCACAAGCCGTGATGCCGCAAGCCTTTGCCCCGTCAAGGACAAGGTTGGGCGGCCGGGGCAAAGAAAGCCCCTATGGATTAGTACCTTTGACTTGGATTTATTCCCGGGAAAAAGCGGAGGTTTTAAAAAGGATTAAGGCGGACCGCCCTTGTATTTTTCCAGCCATTTCCTCAAGGAAACATCGTCCGGCTGGAGTTGGAGGGCGCTTTCAAAAGATTGGATGGCGTATTTTTTCTCTCCCAGTTTGAAATAAAGGCGACCAAGGGCCTTCCAGGCCTCCACATTGTGGGAATCCTGGCGGAGGGCGTTGCTGTAGGCCTGAATGGCGTCGATGGCCTTCCCTTCCTGTTCCAGTTTTTGCCCTTCCACATAGGGGTCCTTGGGGAATTTGAAATGCACCTCCAGGGAAGGCGTTTCCGGGGGAGGCGGCGCGGGTTGAAAAATGGTGACGGGCACCTGGACGACCTCCTTGGAAGCCTCAAAGTCGTAGCCGATGCTGATGCGGTGGGAGACACCCAGATCGCCGAAAGGCGCATAGGCGTAATCCAACCGGAAGTCGCCGAACCGGGCCCCAGCCCCGGCCGAGAAATTAGTAAACCCTTCCACCTGGTTGTCCGACAGGGGGATTTGCCAGCCCGCCCGGAGGAACCATTTCCGGCCGAAATCCGTTTCCAACCCCGACTGGACCCGGCCCACCCCGCCTGGCTGCCAGCCGCCGGCCAGGGCGGCCAAGAGTCCGTCCTCCGCGTCCAGGCCGAACCGGTAGGAGGCCCCGCCGTTCAAGTTACCGGCCAGCCCGTTGCCTCCCAGTTGGGCGCCCAGGTTGGAATAAACCAGGCCCAGCCGTAGGCCCGGCTGGGGCGACCAAAGAAGGCCCGCGTCCCCCGCGAGGCTGGTATAGAGGTTGTCCACGATCTTGTCCTGCTCGATCCGGAAAGCCAACCCGGTGGAGAACCCCTTCGTCCATTCGTGGCCCCAACCCGCGGAAAGGCCCACGTCGTTGTCGTTATAGCTTCCTTGGGGCAAGCCATTGGCGTCCCGAAGGTCCACGCTTCCCCACTCGATGTAGGACACCGAAAATCCAAGCCCATCGCCCGGCACAACCGGCAAGCCGACCTCCAGGGTTTCCTGGAAGGTTCCGGCGAGGTAGCTGTTATGGTGAAGGTCCAGCGTGGTTTTGCTTAGGTCCGAGAGGCCCGCGCTGTTCCAGAACAAGGCCGAGGAATCGTCCGCCACTCCGACAAAGGCCGAACCCAGGCCTGCGGCGCGGGCCGAGGGAAGGAGGTTGTTGGTGGGGTCAGCCAGGCCCGCGTTGGAATGAACCACCTGGGCCCAAAGGGCACCGGAAACGGCGAAAACCGCCGCAAAAGCCGGCATCAGGAAGAGGGGCCTTTTCATTTCTTAACATCCAGGATGAAAGTATCGAACCGGTCGGCCTTTCCGGAATCGTATTGAAGCTCGACCTTGTAAAAATAATGCCCGGAGGCGAAGGATTGGATGTTGAGGTCGCTTTGCTGGACCCCGGCGGGCTTGGCGTCTTCCACCGTGGCCACCAGGTCCCCCGACCTATTCCAAACCCTGATCTTGGCTTTGCCGTTTTCCACCATGGTGTAGACAAAATGCACGGTCGGGCCCACGGCGGGGTTGGAATAAACATAAGGGTTCCCCTGCGGCGGGGGCGGGGCCGTGACAGCCTGGCCCAGCACCAGTTGCCCGTAGGGCCGGGGATCGATCGTGTCCAGGTCGTTTCCGTTCCACCGCAGACGGGAAAGGGGGCACCCGGCCTGGGGGCAGAGGTTGATTCCCACGTCAAAGCCATAGGTGACGCCCATCGAGGGTGAAACGCCCAGGGTGCTCCAGGGGACAGCCAGGACCGCCGAGTAGCCGTAAGGCGTATTGGCCGTCTGTCCCTGGACTCCGGCGGTGCGGTTGTTGGCTTCCGAGAGGGCGTTGGTGCCCCAAGCCAGGATGTAATGGAAATCGTCCGGCAGGATCGTGGCCGCCCGGTCGTTGTCCAGGCTCAGGAACAATTCGATGGAGTCATCGTTATAGTTTTCCGGCGAGGTGTGATGGGGCGTGGGATCCGCCACCCGGCAGCCCAGGTAAAGGTAATTGGAATCCCATAGGGCCTGGAAGGAGACGGGATAGCCGGGGGCCTGCCCCCAAACCACCTTGCTGGCCAAGGTCCAGACACCCTCCCAGGCCGGGCCGGTAGTCTGCCCGTTGACGACAAGGCCCTGGGCGGGAAGGGCGGCATAGGTCGGCGGGAAAGGGGTGGCAGTGGGGGCCGGAAGCCCGCTGTAAAGCCGGTCCATGGGCACGACCTCCTGGGCCTGGGAGGGGCTTTGCCAGAAAAGGTCCACGGCCCCCGGGACGCTGGTTTCGTACCAATCCACTTCCAACGGCACCCGCTGCAGGGCCGTCAGGGTGACGGAGCCGCTGAACTGGGTGAAAGAAGTGACGTCCGCGGCCCATTGGTTGATGACCGTCACTCCGTTCACTATCAGGCGGGCGCCGCCCTCGATGTTCAAGGTGAAGGTATAGGGTTCGCTGTAAACCGGCTCAACCTGGGCCGTGAACTGGCCGCTGAAAGACCCGGCCGGAAGGGACGGGTCGGGTGAACACTCGAAAAAATCGGTGTTGATGTTTTCCCAGTAGGTTGGAAAAACCACCCCCGTCAGGTTCGGATTGGCGTAAAAGGTCACGGCCACCCCGTCGCCCGTGCCCGGCAGCGGTGTGGGCGTGGCGGTCTGGGCCATTGCCGGGCCCCAGCAGCACCAAGCCAGGGCCAAAGGCCAAAAGCCCATTTTCGGAAAAACGGCGAAGGAAGGGCTCCGGGGGTTCATGGGTTGGATATTATCTTATTTCCTTCGATTGTCCGCTCGCGATTTCCACTTCCTTGGCCAGGAGATTGGGCCCGGCTTGGACTTGGATGCGGTAACGGCCGCTCAAAGCCGGTTTTCCATCCGGCATCAGGCCATCCCAATCGATGGACCATTTCCCGGGGTTCAACCTGCCGGTAAAGAGGGTTCGTTCCAACTCTCCTGAGGGCCCCAGCACTTTCACGGTAACCGGTTCGGCCTCCTCCAGTTCCACCACCACGGCCAGTTGCCCGGCTTCGGCCGTGTCTTCCCCGGCCTTCCGGGGGACGGCCATGGGCGGAGGCGGAAAATCGTGGGCGCCCAGCGAAACCGGGCCCCCTGTTTTAAAGAGCATCTTGGCCGACGGCACAGCCGTGGGCTTCGGCACCGAATCCACCGGTGCGGCCAGG
>Ga0335085_10005011_pt1 | contig 21581 bp, 20 predicted proteins | sample Lox_Sample_45_FD_206712 | JGI IMG/M metagenome (GOLD analysis project Ga0335085, IMG submission 206712) | Soil microbial communities from Loxahatchee National Wildlife Refuge, Florida, United States - Lox_Sample_4.5 | ecosystem: Environmental > Terrestrial > Soil > Wetlands | place: USA...
GCTGTCGTCCAAAATGCCCTTCATCGCCGGAATCTTCATCGTGGCGGTGGCGGCCTCGTTCGGGCTGCCGCTCACGGTGAATTTCATCGGCGAGCTGATGATCCTGGTCGGAAGCTGGAATATCTATCCGGTCCAGACGATCATCGCGGTGCTGGGGATCGGACTGACGCTGGCCTATCTCTTCCGGATGATGCGGGGCGTCTTCTACGGCCCGCTGGACCCGCATTACGCCCATGTCCATGACGCGAGTCCGATCGTCGACCGACTTCCGCTTCTGGTGATGGCCGCGACCAGCATCTACTTCGGCCTCTTCCCGTCGCAGTTTATCCAGGTGATCAAGGCCGGCGTCGTTCCCTTGATCGCCGCCATTCAGGGCGACGCGTCCGTCGCGCAGATCGGAGGACCGTTCTGACCATGCCCTTTACCTTCACGATGACGCCGGCCGATGTCGAGCTGTTGATGCCCGAAATTTTAATGACGGGGCTTTTGAGCGTCATCCTCGTCCTCGATTTTCTATTTCCGCGGATCGGAAAGACTCAGCTCGCCTGGCTTTCGATCGCCGGAATGGGAGGGATCTTCGCGCTGCTCGCGGACTATTTTATCGAGGGCCGGCACGGGACGATGTTCAAGGAGATGTATATCGTCGATCCGCTGGCGATCTTCTTCAAGGCCTTCATACTGGGCACGACGATCCTCGTCTTCCTGGCCTCGATGGATTACCTGAAAAAGGTCCCGCACTTCCGGGGCGAGTACTATTTTCTCGGACTGCTCGCCGCGCTGGGAATGATGCTGATGGTCTCGGTGAACGACCTTCTGAGCATGTTCATCACGCTCGAGTTCTCGACCTTTTCGTTCTATATTCTGGTCGCCTACCTGCGGGACGACGCGGAGTCGAACGAGGCGGGTCTGAAGTATTTCATACTGGGTGTATTCGCGGCGGGGCTGCTCGCCTTCGGGATCAGCCTCCTCTACGGCGAGACGGGAAGCATCATGTTCACGGACTTCGCCAAGATGCACGGCCATCTGACGCCCGGAATGATCATCGGCTTCCTGTTGATTTTTGTGGCGCTGGGCTTCAAGGTCGGCGCGGTGCCCTTCCATGCCTGGGTGCCGGACATCTATCAGGGCGCGCCGACGCCGGTGACCGCCTTCCTCTCGATCGCACCCAAGGCCGCGACCTTCGCCATACTGCTACGCATCTTCATGGCGACGGTGGGAGACATCAAGGACGAATGGGTCTGGCTGATCGTCGGGGTCTCGGCGATCTCGATGACCTACGGGAACATCGTGGCGATCGCTCAGAAGAACATCAAGCGGCTCCTGGCTTATTCCGGGATCGCGCAGATCGGGAACGTGCTGATCGGCCTTGCGGCCGCCAGCAAGATGGGGGGCGACTCGGTACTGTTCTACTTCCTGACCTATCTCTTTGCGAACGTCGGGGCTTTCGCGGTCGTGATCATCTTCTCGAACATGACGAACAGCGATCAGCTCGAGGATTACGACGGCCTCTCGCGCCGCTCGCCGCTGCTGGCCTTCGCGCTGCTGATCTTCTTCCTGTCGCTGGCCGGCGTCCCGCCGCTGGCCGGATTTATCGGCAAGCTTTACGTCTTCGCCGCGGCAATGAACGAGGGCCTCGTGGCGCTGGTCGTGATCGGCGGGATCAACATCGTCATTTCGATGTATTACTACCTGGTCGTCATCAAGCGCGTCTACATCAACATGCCCAAGGAAAACACCCCGATCCCGGTCTCGTTTCCGATGCGCCTGGTCCTCTTCACCGCCGTCGGCGGGGTACTGTTCCTCGGCATCTACCCCAAGGCCTTCATCGAAATCTCGGTCGCCGCGACGAATCTGTTCGGAAGGATGATTTGAATCCGAATCGGCGTCGGAACGAATCCACCGCCGCGTCAGCCGCGGGTGGTCGGGCTCGGGCGGTCTATCCCGATAGAGCGGCCATATTCTTCCAGGGCCTGGGCGATGATCCGGTCGGCCGTCGGCTTTAGCACCAGAAAAGCCAGCCATCTATTCAAAGGGCCTTTGACTTCGAAAACCCCCTTGAACGTGATCCGGGTTTTCCCGGACCCTTCCGGATCAAACTCAAGCCGATCCCTCGCGTTTGCGATCGGGAGCGGTTTTCCATCCATCCAGTCGCCCAGATGCCGATCGGCATAAAGGTGCCCCTTCACGAAATCCGTGATCAAGATTTCGCTAACCAGGGTGCTGCCTCCCGGAATATGCAGGGTCACCCGGCGCCGATCCCCCGCGCCCGTCATCGCGTTCGAGGCGTTTTCGTCCGCCTGAACCATCGGGAAGCGCCGCCCCCAATGGTCCGGGTCCGCAAACCACGCCCAGGCTTGCTCCGGCGTCCGCGATACGGCGACTTGCGTCCGGACCTGGTACTCCCCCGGCAACCACCAAAGACCCGCGAGGAAGAAGAGGATCAAACAGACCGCCAGAATGATTCCGATCCATGCCGCGAGTTCTTTCTGTGCGGGTGAACGGGCCGTCATCTCAGCCTGTCACGGGCCCGCGATCGATCCGATGAAATGGCCCCGCCGATTTTCCTGATAGCAGGCTTCGGTATGCTCCGTGCAAAACGGCTTCTCCTTGCCGTAGCTGACCGTCTTCAGGTGTGCGGGGTCGACCCCGAGCGCAACCAGATAGTGTTTCACCGCCTCGGCGCGACGGTTTCCCAAGACCAGGTTGTATTCGTCCGTCCCCCGCTCGTCGCAATAGCCCCCGATCGTGATCGGCGTCCCCCGTTGCGTCAGGAGGATTTTCGCGTCCTCCTGCAACGCCCGTTTCGCGTCCTCCCGGATCTGCGCTTTTTCGAAATCGAAGAAGATGTCCTGAAACGACGCCGGAACGGCGACTTTTTCGGGACGCGAAGCGTCCGCGGGGCCGGACGCCGCCGCCGGAAGGGGGGCCGTGGGGCCGTTTGCCGTCCGGACCGGTGAAGCGTCGGCCTTGACCGCCGCGGTGTTGTGCGCGCAGGCGGACACGAGGGTTGCCGCCGATAATACAACGACTGCATAGAAGAGTTGTCGAGTATGGATCATGGCCGTCCTCCTTTTTTAACGGTGTCGTCCGACCCTCGCCGGGGACGAACGGATTAATATTTTGTATACAAAATATGAAACATAGGATACCAACCCGTGTCCCGCCTGTCAATACCCGGGTCGATCCCTTCGTCGAATCCATTCAATACGGCCATTCTCAAGGACGGCCGTTTGGACTCATCCCCTCACTCTTCCCTTCTTATGCCTCACCAGCGTATTGACGAGATTCCCCTAAACCGATATAATCCGCCCAATCATTCCTCCGGCGCGGGCCGTTCCTGCCGGCACTAATTTTCACGCGGTTGCATCCGCTGGAGAGAAAATCGAGGCCTCATGATCATCCACATAGTAAACCTTTCTAATATCCGATCGGCAATTACTGAAATTCCATATGAACCAAGAACAATTAAAATATTTGATGTCAAAGTAAGGACCTGACTCCGAGCTTTCGGATCGCGTTATCCAATCAGACATGAAGTCAACAAATAAGGATAAAGAGCGTCGTATTAGGAAATTAGAGGACAGGGTCGGGTGGGACCTAAAGAATGCATTGGAAAATAAGAAGTATCATTGAAAAAGAATTCGTTTTTAGGCCTTAGAAGGCTCTTTTCGAGCCTGAAAAGAGTGGTCTGAGAAATTCCCGGCTCCCCCCCGGCCTGGCGCGCGGGGGAGGGAGGATAGGTCGGACGGGTCGGACAAGTTGGACATGCAAGACATGACACCGGACAAGAGGAGAGCCCAATGGCGGGTGAAGGCCGATTGATTCCGCCGCACGGCGGATACCGCCAATTGCGGAGTTTCCAGTGCGCGCAATTGGTGTATGACGCCACCGTGGTCTTCTGCAACCGTTTCATCGAGAAACGTTCCCGCACCCATGACCAAATGGTTCAGGCGGCGCGAAGCGGAGCGCAGAACATCGCCGAGGGAAGCATGGCCTCGGCCACCTCGAAGAAAACCGAGCTCAAGCTGACCAGTGTAGCGAGAGCCAGTCTGGAAGAGCTGCTCCTCGATTACGAGGATTTCCTCCGCCAGCGCGGACTGCGAATCTGGGCCAAGGATTCGCCGGAGGCTCTCGCGGTGAGAAGGCGCTACCAGTCGGACGAGTCGGACAGGTCAGACAAGTCGGACAGCTACGGAATCTCCAGCGCCACTCCGGAAGTTGCGGCGAATACGCTGATCTGCCTGATCAACCAGGCCAGTTTTCTTTTAGGACGGCAGCTGCAGAAATTGGAGCAGCAGTTTCTGGATGAGGGCGGATTTACCGAGAAGCTTTACCGGGCGCGAAACGAGGCGAGAAAACCCGATAGGCACACGCCAAAGTAGATCGCACGTCACACGAATTTACCCCTCCGGCCTCGCGCGCTGCGGGAAGAAGTTAGGGAGGAACAAGGATGAATTACCGGTTGAGTCCTTCGGACCTGACCTTCCTCTATGACGGCTGCAAGCATTGCTTCGTCCTACGGGTGAAGCACGACATTTCCCAGCCGTCGATCCCTCTCCCGGCCATCTTCACAAAAATCGCCGCCCTCCAGAAAGAGTTTTATTCGGGAAAGCGGACCGAGTCGATTTGCCCCGGCCCTCCTCCCGGCATCGTCAGTCATGGCGAGAAGCCCGTGCGCTCCAAGACCATAACATTCCCCGGCTTTGAGAGCACCTGCTACATCAGCGGCCGCTTCGATATCGTGGCCGAGCTCGACGACGGGTCCTACGCCGTCTTCGATTTCAAGACCGGAAGCCCCAACGACGAGAAGGCCGAGATGTATGGTCGCCAACTTCATGCCTATGCACTGGCTCTTGAACAACCGGCCGAGGGGGAACTTTCGCTCAGCCCGATTACCAGCCTCGGGCTGATTTACTTCACCCCCGACCGTTGCGAGCATCCCGGTGCCGACCGGCAGGTCCTGGAGGGAAAGATGCAGTGGACCGGGATCCGGCGTGACGATGCTGCATTCATGAAATTCCTCGAGGGAGTCGTCCGGTTACTCGACGGCCCGATGCCGCCGATGGAACCGCAAAACTGTGACTGGTGCGCCTATCGAAAGCGGACGGGTCAACCGGAGGCGACTGCCGCGGCATCCGGGGGGGCCGAGGTTAGCTCCCCGTCGTGTCCCACTTGCGGCGGCCCGATGAAGCTCAGAACCGGAAGGTTCGGCGAGTTCTGGTCCTGCGTGAAATTTCCCGGATGCAAAGGCACGCGGAATGTGTCGAAGTCATCTTGAGGAATAGGGGACAGGCTGCCTTTCTGGCGCTGCCAGCTCCCCTTCGGCCTCGCGCGCAAGGCGTGAGGGATGGAAGGGGGCATGGATTGAAATTTGTCGAGTGAAACGATGATACGTGTGGAGATCTGGTCCGATGTCGTTTGTCCGTTTTGTTATATCGGCAAGCGCCACCTCGAGGCCGCGTTAAAAAAGTTTGAGCGCCGCGACCGGGTTCGGGTGGTCTGGAAAAGTTTTGAACTCGACCGGAACGCCGAACGAGGGGGCCGCACCAGCGAATACGAAATGTTGTCGAAGAAATACGGGATGAGCCTCGAACAGGCGCGGCAATCGACCGAGCAGGTGGCCCGCCGGGCGGCCGCGGTCGGGCTGCGATTCGATTTCGACCGCGTGGTCCCGGCCAACTCTTTCGATGCGCACCGTCTCGCTCACCTGGCCGCGAAACACGGACTCCAGGATGCGGCGCACGAGCGCCTCTTCGCGGCCCATTTCACAGAGGGCCTTCGGATCGACGATTTGGAAACGCTTCGCCGGATCGGCGTCGATCTGGGGCACGATCCGGAGGAGGTGAAAAAAGTTCTGGAGGGCGACGCGTACGCTTCGGACGTCCGTCAGGAGGAGAAAGAGGCCTTTTCCCTCGGCGTGAGGGGCGTTCCATTCTTTCTGTTCAATCGCAGGAATGTTATTTCGGGCGCGCAACCGGTGGAGCTGTTCACGGAGGCGCTCAGGTCCGCGTCGGATGACTGAGAAAACGCTGAACAAGCGGGGTTCAGAGTGAAATTCTTCCCCGGGATCTCCCCTCCGGCCTCGCGCGCGGGGGAAAGGCTGGAGAATAGAACAGTGGACACCGGGGGAAAATTATTCCCTAAAGAATCCCGGGTGGCGGGTCGGACACGAGGAGATTTCCAGAGGGCCTCTATGGATCAATAAGCTTCGATTGAGACCGCCTCCTCCGTCAAGGAACCCTCTTCATTTTCCGGTTCCCGATAAGCTTCATAGGGCGTCTGAACATCTTCCTCGACCAGCCTCATAAGACCGAACGCTATCCAAGCGATGGTCCCAAAGGCCGCCGCGATACCTAAAATCAGTAAAAACATGACATTCCTCCTTTTGTATTCCGTTATGATTAGTTAAACATTAGCCCGGGACTATGAAAATTTACTTAAGATGAAATTACGCCTGTGTAAAATCGGAACGGAAACGGAAACAGGCTCCTTTTTTGCCCATCGATTGGTTTATAGAACGGAGGACAGAAGGCGAACATCCGGTTGACTTTATCGCGCGCAACCCTTACCATGCTCGAAACTTCGGTGATCGATGACGGACTGGCTGGACAGTTTTGTTTTGGGCGTGGTCGAAGGGCTGACCGAATTCATTCCGGTCTCCTCGACCGGTCATCTGATTCTCGCCGGCCACCTCTTGGGCTATGAAGGGGAGAAGGCTTCCACCTTTGAAGTCGTCATACAGCTCGGCGCGATACTGGCGGTGGTCTTTCTGTATAAAGAAAGATTTTACGGCCTCAATCCTTTTAACAAGGAGAAAGGGCTCGCGGGAATCAACGGACTAACCCTTTTGTTCCTGACGACTCTTCCGGCGGTGGTGATCGGCGGCCTGACCCACGGCTTCATTAAAAACCATCTCTTCAATTCGAAGACGGTCGCGCTGGGACTGGGCGTCGGGGGCGTGGCCATCCTACTGATCGAACGCTTCCTTCCCGAGGTTAAAAAGCGCGGGGTCGATTCGCTGGGCTGGCGCGAGGCGCTCTCGATCGGTTTTTTTCAATGCCTGGCCTTGTGGCCCGGCGTTTCCCGTTCGGGGGCGACGATCCTCGGCGGGATGGCCATCGGGGTGGAACGAAAGACCGCGGCCGAATATTCCTTCCTGGCGGCCGTCCCGGTGATGTTCGCCGCCACCGCCTACGACCTTTACAAAAGCCGGTCGTTCCTGGACGCCTCCGATCTGACGACCTTCGGCATCGGCTTCGTCGTCTCCTTCATCACGGCCTGGCTTTCGGTGAAAGGGTTCATCGGTCTCCTCGGACGTTACACCCTGAACGGGTTTGGATGGTATCGCATCGTGGTGGCCCTGCTGATTTTGTGGCTCGTCCGCCAAGCTTGACCCGTTCCGCTCCGACCGGTCGGGTGGAATACCGGCCGGCCCTCTTTTCCGTCCTGAACGATCTTTTGCCGAACCTTCCGCCCGGATGTTATACAGGGCCACGACCCGGGTCGCCGGCGCGCCTTGACAGGGCATGCCGTCTTTGTCAGAATGGCCGCGATGGCTGCTCGGATCAAAAAGGTTTCCTCCACAATGGAAAAACCACCCGCGGCGCTTAAATCGTCCATCGAGCGGGAAACGAAGCTCGCCGTCGATCTGGGTTTCCGCTTGCCGAAACTTCCCGGCCGACCGCTCCCGCCGCGCCTTCTGACCTCGACCTATTACGACACCCCGGACCATCGGCTGGCCCAAGTGGGCATCACGCTCCGCCGCCGGGTCGAGCGAGGCGGCGGTCTGTGGCAGCTCAAGCTGCCGGCGATCGATGGGAGGCGTGAATTGGAAATCGCCGGCGGACCCGGCAGTCCCCCGCAGGTCATTCTGGATCTATTGGCGGCGAATCTTAGGGGGATCAAGGTGGTTCCGGTGGCCCGGCTGCGGACCCAGCGAGCGGGCGTTCGGGTGCGCGGCGCTTCGGGTCCCGTAGCCGACGTGGTGATCGACAACGTCTCGGTCCTGAAGGACGGTCGCCCCGTCCGCCGGTTTCGGGAGCTGGAGATCGAATGGCTCGGCCGGGATAAAACGCTCGAGGCGTATCTGGAAGCGCTCCTCCGAAAGGCCGGGGCGGGCGATCATGACGGCCGGTCCAAATTGTTTCAGGCCCTGGGCCGGACGGCCGCTTCAAACGCCGTCCCCGAGGCGGATGCGCCGGTCGCCGAGCAACTCCTCTTCATACTCCGGCGGCGCGTGAAGGCGCTGCTCGCGTACGATCCCGGCACCCGGCTGGGCGGGGAGATCGAGGATCTTCATCAAATGCGGGTGGCGATCCGGCGGCTGCGCGCGCTTCTTCGCGCGGCCGGGCCGCTTTTGAATCCGGAATGGACCAAGCCGCTTCGGGCCGAGCTGGCCTGGGCGGGCGGACTCCTCGGACCCGCGCGCGATCTGGATGTCCAGGTGGCCTACTTCCAATCGGAGGCCGCGACATTGAAATCGCGCGACCGGCGGCCGCTGGAGCGGTTCATCGAGCAGCTTCGCCGGGAGAGAGAGGCCGCCCAGCGGGCTCTGGTCGACGGACTGCGCAGCCCCCGATATATGGGATTGGTCGCAACCCTCGCGCGCGCCATGCGCCTGCTTCCGATCGTGGCTTCCGACCAGACGCTGAGCCTCATTGCGGCCCGTCAGTTCACAAGGCTCCGGAAGGCGATGAGACAAATCCGAAGGTCGCCGACCGACGCCGAGCTGCACCGCATCCGGATCCAGACCAAGCGCGCCCGCTACGCCTCCGAGCTGGCCCTGGCCTCGATGGGAAAGCCGGCGGCCCGGTTCGTGGAGCAGGCGCAGAAATTCCAGGATCTCCTGGGAATGCATCAGGATGCCGTGCAGGCCGAGACCTACATTCGCGCGTTTGTGGAACGGACGAAGGGGTTGCAAACGGCCTTCGTGGCCGGGCGTATGGTCGAGCGCCAGCGCCAACGGCGGGACGCCGCAAGGGGCGCGCTGACATCGCAATGGAAAAAGCTGAAGCGGCGGGGAAAGAAGACCTGGGCTTCGGTTTAGTCGGGCGGCCCGCCCGCGGGTTTTTTTAAACGCCTCTTCGCTTGCGCCGTTTAAACCCGCCGGCCGCAAGCGACGGCGATCCCCCTTTGTTTCGGGCCTCGGATTTTCCGGAATGATTTTGATTGCCGGATTGTTGGGTGGCCTGGAATCGTTTTTGGGCCCGCTCGATCATGAGTTCCTGCACCCCCCGCATCTCCCCGCCGGGTTCGGGTTGGCTCCGGACATAGGTTCCGTCCGGCTGCATGGTCCAAAGGCTCGCCCGGTTTGTCAGTTGGATTTCAAGAATTTGACGGAGCTGTTCCCGCAAATCCGATCCCTCCACCGGAACCGCCACCTCGATGCGATGCTGCAGTTTGTGCGACATGCAGTCGGCCGAGCTGATATAATATTCTTCATTCCCGCCGTTTCGAAAGTAGTAGATCCGGGCGTGCTCCAAGAAGCGTCCGACGATGCTGACCACGCGGATGTTTTCGGACAAGCCGGCAATGCCCGGCCGCAACCGGCAGGTGTCTCTCACGATCAGGTCCACCTTGACCCCGGCCTGCGAGGCGCGGTAGATGGCCCGGGTGATCTCCTTGTCCTCGAGCGCGTTGACTTTGAAGCGGATGAGACCCGGCGACCCCTCCGAATGTTGCGCGATTTCCCGGTCGATCTTGGAGAGGAGGGCCTGTTTGAACACCGTGGGCGAGGGCAGCAGTTTTCTAAACTTCCGGTCCGGGACGTTTCCGGAGGTGAGATAGTTGAACAGCTCGGTCAGGTCCTCGCCGATGCCCGGGTCGCAGGTCAGCAGGCCCAGATCGCAGTAGATGCGGGCGGTGTCCGCGTTGTAATTCCCGGTGCCGAAATGGGCGTAACGGCGCAGCCCGTTGTAGTCGCGCCGCAACACGAAAATGATTTTGCAATGCGTCTTCAGTCCGACCAGGCCGTAGGAGACATGGATGCCGGCCTGCTCCAGGCGCTGGGCCCACCGGATGTTGGACGATTCGTCGAAGCGGGCCTTCAACTCCACCGCCACGGCCACCTGTTTTTCGTTCTGCGCCGCCTCGATCAGGTACTCGATGATTTTGGACTCCGCGGCCGTACGGTAGAGGGTCATTTTGATCGCGAGGACCTTCGGATCCTGGCTGGCCTCCTTCACGAACCGCTCGACCGAGGTGACGAAGGATTCGTACGGGTGCTGAAGAAGGATGGGGCCCTGCTCCCGGATCAGATGGAAGATGTTCGAGGCGCCGGCGATCAACGGATGGTCGATGGGGTGATGCGGCGGATCGTGGAGCTCCCGTATCTTCAACGAGGCGATCTGAAGGAGGTCGCGCTTGGCCATGAGTCCCTCCACCTCGAACACGTCCGTGGCCTCGTCCAGTCCGAGCTCGGCCGCGAGCATGCCCCGCCGGGTGGGATCCATCCCCTTCGAGATCTCAAGTCGGACGATCGGGGCGAATTTGCGATCCCTCAATTCGGATTCGACCATCGACATCAGATCTTCGGCCTGATGTCCGGGAATCTCGGTGATGGCGTTGCGGGTCACGCGGAACAACTCGCAGGACTCGATCTGCATTCCGGGAAAGAGGAGGTCGAGATTTTGGGCGAGCACGTCTTCCAGGGGGACGAAGAGCAAGCGGTCTTTGATCTGGAGAAAACGCGGCACTTCTCCGCCGACCGGGACCTTGATCCGGACCAGATCGGACTTGTCGGCGCCGGGATTCCGGAGCGTGACCAGGAGGTTGAGCGACAGGTTGGAGATAAACGGAAAAGGATGGGCGGGTCCGATCGCCAGCGGCGTGACCAGGGGGAAGATGTTCCGGACGTAATGATCGCGGACCGCGTCGCAGTCCTCCCGGCTCAGATCGGCCCAGCGGCTGATCTGAATTCCGGCCTGGTTCAGCAAGCGGTATAGATCGACGGCGAGGCGTCGTTGTTGATCCTCCATTTCCAGAACGATCGCCTGGCATTCCTTGATCTGCTGTTCGGGTGTGCGTCCGTCGACCGAAAGCTCCGATACACCCGCGCCGGCCTGCTGTTTGAGGCCCCCGATCCGTTTCATGAAGAACTCGTCCAGATTCGAGGCGACGATCGCCAGAAACTTCACACGCTCCAGCAGGGGGGTGCGTTCGTCCAGCCCCTCGTTGAGAATGCGCCGGTTGAACTCCAGCCAGGTCAACTCACGGTTGAGGTACCATTCCGGGGCGTCCAGATTGATCGTCGGACTCTTTTCCTTTTCCATCCAAGCCTCCCCACGGGAAACTTCGTCACGGTCCCGGGTTCATCATTTTAAAGAAATTTAGTATACCATAAATCACGCCCGCGTTAAATCCGTGTTAAGACCGTGCAAAAACTGACAAAAAGTTTCATCTTTCACTTGACCTGAAAGAAAACATGGTCTAAATTGTAATACGATTGTTGAGCCATGTGCAACTGGGAGGTGAATAATGGCCGAACTGACGCATGCGGGAGGTATTGTAATACAAATCCAGGGGGATGCTCCCCGGTACCTCGTCGTCACTGCAAAAAACGATTTTGAGCGGTGGGTCTTTCCCAAAGGCCGTATCGACCCGGGAGAAACGCCGGAGGCCGCCGCGGAGCGCGAAGTGCTCGAGGAAGCCGGGGTGGAAGCGAAGACCCTGGAATCGGTGGGCTCCACCGAGTTTAAAAAGGACGGGCAGGATTCGCGCGCCGAGTATTTTCTGATGCATTTTCAGCGGAACGGGGGTCCGGGAGAAGACCGAAAACGGCGTTGGTGTTCCTATGATGAGGCGCTGGATCTTCTTTCGTCCGATTACAACCGTGATCTTCTGCGCCAGGCGCGCGCCCTTGTGAACAAGGTCCTCCGATTCCAGGGGTCGGCCTCTTGATCCCCACGCCCCCCCGGCCTTTTTTGACCCTTACCCTTCGACGTTCCATCAGCGTAACCACCGTCCCTTCGGTTGACAAGTTATCGTCCAAACCCCTACCATGATTTAGAAGAACGGAAAGGACGGAACGTGCCGAAGAAAATTGTCATGATCGAGGATGAACCGGACATCACCGGTCTGGTCACGCACTACCTTGAAAAAGAAGGCTATCGCGTCACGGCGGTCCGGGACGGGGCCAAGGGTCTCCATCAAATCAAGACCGAGCCTCCGGATCTCCTGATCCTGGACATTATGCTGCCCGAAATGGACGGCCTGGAGATCTGCCGGAGGGTGCGCGCCGATTCCAAGACGGCCGCGCTTCCGATCATCATGCTGACCGCGAAGGGAGAGGAGACCGACCGCGTGGTGGGGTTGGAGGTCGGGGCGGACGATTACCTCACCAAGCCCTTCAGCCCCAAGGAGCTCGTGGCCCGCGTCAAGGCCCTTCTTCGAAGAGCCGAACGGCGTGAAGAAGCCCCGGACCGGTATGTTTACGGCGATCTGGTCCTGGATCCGGTCCGCCATGAGGTGCGTCTTAAAGACCGGGAGGTCGTTCTGACGGCCAAGGAGTTCGGTCTGCTCGAGCGCCTGTTGAAAGAACGGGGACGCGTCCTGACGCGGGATTCCCTTTTGGACAAGGTCTGGGGTTATGATGCCGATGTGATCAGTCGAACGGTCGACGTTCATATCCGCCGGCTGCGCGAAAAGATTCCCTTCCTGAAGGACCGCATCCAGACCGTCAAACCGTTCGGATACAAGCTCAAAGAGGAGCCGTGAACGGTGCGCTCGACCCTCCAGACCAAGTTCGTGCTGGTCTTGCTGGGGTTTGTATTATTTGCCCTGGGTCTTGCATTCGCGTTGACGTCCTGGATTCAGGCTCCCCGTGCGGCTCTCGGGATCGCCCTCCTCTTGGTTCTCTGGCCCGTGTGGATGACCGGTCGCATGTTGGCCCGATACCTAACCAAACCCTTGGGGGAAATAACGGCCGTTGTCCGTGAGCTGTCCGAGGGAAAACTGGATCGGCGTGTAACGGTCCGGTCCGGGGATGCGTGGGCGGATTTGGGGCAGGGGGTGAACCGGATGGCCGCGGACCTTGAAACCCGGCTGGCCGAAATTTCGGAAGACCGTGCGCGCCTCCACGCCGTCCTATCCAGCATGGTGGAAGGGGTGCTGGTCCTGGACCGGGAACGCAAGATCCTGCTGATGAACGCAGCGATCGCGCGGATGTTCGGGTTGGAGAATTCGGCGGTTCTGGGCCGCCCCTTGATCGAAGTCTTCCGACATCGGCCGCTTCATCAGCTGGTTCAACGGGCGCTGGAAAGCGGGGCGGACCAGTCGGAGGAGATCGTGATGTCCATTCCGGAGGAACGCGTCTTCGCGGTCCAGACGTCGATTTCCGAAAAGGGGGGCGTTGCAGCCGTTCTGGTTTTCCACGATGTGTCGAATTTGAAACGGCTGGAGCGGATCCGAAAAGATTTTGTGGCCAACGTTTCCCACGAACTCCGCACCCCGCTGACCTCCATCAAGGGGTATATCGAGGCCTTGATCGACGGGGCGAAGGACGATCCCCGAAAGCGAGACGAGTTTCTCGAGATCATTCAAAAACATTCCGATCAGCTCAACGCCTTGCTGGCCGACCTTCTGCAGCTTTCGACCATCGAATCGGGCCAATATCAGTGGCGGCGGGGAACGATCGCGGTGTCCAATCTGATTGATAAAGCCGTCGATATGCTCCAACCCCAGGCCGAGAAGATGGGGCAGGCGATTTCGGTCGTGTCGGCCGAAGGGGGCGGGTCCGTGATCGGCGACGCCGATAAACTGACCCAGGTTATGATCAATTTAATCGACAACGCCATTAAATACACGCCGAGGGGAGGCCGAATCACCGTGGAGGCCCGCCCAAGGGACGATACCGTCGAGATCGCGGTCAGCGATTCGGGCATCGGCATCCCGTCGAGGGAAATTCCCCGGATCTTCGAACGCTTCTACCGGGTGGACCGGGGGCGATCCCGGGAAATGGGGGGAACCGGCCTGGGCCTTTCCATCGTGAAACACATCGTCGAGGCCCACGGGGGGAAAGTGTCTGTCGAGAGCCAAGTCGGAAAGGGCTCGCGGTTCGTTGTGACCCTTCCGAAGCAACCTCCCGTATCCTGATTACAGGGGCTCGCGTCGCCGGTTTCATTAAAACTTCCGGGTGTTTTGGATTCCCCATTTACGATTTTATCATTCTCAACCCCCCAAAATTCCACTTTCCCCCCCTCGCTTGCCGCGCCCGCCGAATAAATTTACCTTCCCGTAACGTTGGCGTAAGCCGACCGCAACAGTCGATCTGTACATTGGCCTTACGGTTCCCTTGAATCAGACCCGATCACGGATAAAAAGACACGGCCCAGGTTGTCCGGTTTCGAACTGCTCCGCCTGCCGAGGCGGCCTGTTCCTCCGACCAGGATGACTTGGGCCGCGTTCGTTCACGGGTTGACTTTGTTACGCCGAGTTAACGTTATCTTGATTCCTCGGCAACAAATTTTCGGTAGGCTCCTTACAAAAAATGAAAAATCCGATTGCGGCCGACATAGATTCTTCTCATAAAGACATCCTGGTCATCGAGAGCGATCCGAACACCGCAGGACTTCTCAAGCAAGAGCTGGAAAAATATTACTATCAGGTGCGGATTGCCTTGGACGGGAAGCGGGGATTGGCGGAGGCCCAATCCGTACCCCCCGCATTGATCATTTCAGAGTTGATCGTTCCCGAGTTGGATGGGTGGACGCTTTGCCGATCGCTCAAAAGCCATCCCAAGACCAAGGCCATTCCCCTTCTCATTCTCACCCTGCTTGGACAGGAAGAAAACCGCCTCCGCGGGCTCGAGCTTGGAGCGGACGATTACATGACCAAGCCGTTCAGTCTGAAGGAGGTGGTCTCCCGTGTCCGGGCCCTGCTGCGGCGAAGCCAGATGAGCAGCGAGAACAAGCCGAAGGCGCTTCGGAGGCTCGGACCTTTGACCATCGATCTGGAGCGGCACGAGGTGCGCAAGCACGGCCGGCCGATCGCATTGACCCCGATCGAATTTTCGCTGCTCGCTTATTTGGCGGAGCATTCCGGAAAGGTTTTTACCCGCGACCAACTCATCACGGCGCTTTGGGAAAAAGACCGGTTTATCGAGGAACACAACCTGGATGTGCATATTTACGCGCTGAGGCAGAAGATCGAGCCGGATCCGGACCGTCCGCAAATTCTGCTGACCGTGCACGGCGTCGGGTACAAACTGGAAGCGCGGGAGGACAAGGGATGACCCGGCGGCTTCTACGTTCGGGGCGCGGGGCGGAATTAACACGGATTTAACGGGGCCTTGAGAGAAACTTAACAAGGCTCCTTTAAAGTGGTAAAGTGCGTAATATGGCCTATACCAAACGATCCGAGAACCAATGTCCCGCCTGCGGCTCCAAGGTGAATTATCGATACGGGAGGGCGTGGACCGGTAAACGACGCCTTCAGTGTTTGATGTGCGGGAGACAATTCACGGTCGGGGCGAAACGGGCCGAGGTCATGAACAGGCCCGACTGCCCGGTCTGCCGGGAGCCGATGCATCTCTATAAGAGAGAAGCCGGTTTGGTTCGGTTCCGGTGTTCCGATTATCCGGCATGCAAGACGTTTAAAAAGATCGATCGTCTTGAGGAACCCGAACCCGGGGGATTCCGCTTATTGATCCCCGCCTAGGGATCGCCCATCAGGAGGAAAAACGGGATGAGCTACTATATCCACCACGTTCAGGGACGATTGAGGGTGAAGACCCCCCTGATGAAGAGAAGCCTGCCGGCCGCTCGGGAGATCAAGAGACTCTTGGGAGAGATCCAGGGGATCGAAAGCGCGGAGATCAATACGGTGACCGGCAGCGCCGTGATCCATTACGATCCGAAAACGGTTTCTTCGAAATCGATCCTGGACTCGCTCGTGGCGGCGGGCTATTTCGACCTTTCCAAAGCCGTCACCAACGATCAGCACGTTTATGAAGCGGCGGCCCGAACCGGCGGGATCCTTTGGAAAGCGCTGGCCGGTTTCCTCGTCGAGCAGGCCTTTCAGGGTTCCGCCTTGTCGTTCCTCGCCGTCTTGATATAACGCGCCGCGCCGTTCCTTCCGTCGTCCGCCTGTTTTCAAACGCCCTTTCTCGCTTATTCAATCCGACGGCTCCGAGGGTCCCGGTCCCGCGCCCGGGGATTCTGAGCCAACCCCACGCCTAAAAACTGAATCCGCTCAGGGAAAGCACGCCCAGCCCCCCGAAAATGCCCGCCCCGATAAGGCGCACGGCACGGACCGGAAGCCGGGTTCCGACGGCGTTTCCCAAAACGATAATGGGGGCATTGACCAACATCACCCCCACCGTAGTCCCGATAATGACGGGGATCAGCGCGTTGAATTTCGCCGCGAGGATGACGGCGGCAATCTGGGTTTTGTCGCCCATTTCTGTCAGGAAGAAGGTGAGGAATGCGGTGCCGAACGCGCCGAACCGGCCGAAGATGCGCGGCTCCCCCTCCGAACGATCCGGAACCAGAAACCAAAATGCGACGGCGATGAGGAGAACGCCCAGAATCCAGTGAAGGACCGAGCCGTCCAGGTGGTTTCGGAGCCAGAGACCAAGCGTGCAGGCCAGGGTGTAATTGGCGATGGAGGAACCCAGCATGCCCAGGATGATCGGGAGCGGGCGTCGAAAACGTGCGCCGAACAACAAGGCGAGGAATTGGGTTTTATCGCCGAACTCCGCCGCGGCAATCACCGCCATCGATATCAGAAAGGCGTCCATGGATCCTGTTCTCCTGTCGCCGGGAGGGCCTCGCGTCGCCCCCTTCCGCTCGCGTTCCTCGCGGGACGGCTCCCGGCGGGGTTGGCTGGGGAAAGCTATTCCTTAAAGATGATTTTCAAATACCCTCCGTCCAGGCTGGCCGATGTCGGGGTCAGCCCGGCCAGGTATTGGGGGAGGGCAATGGCGCGTTTGTGTCGTCCGACTTGAACGCGCAATTCGTCTCCGCATTTCTCCAGATCGATATCGCTTCCCTGAACCCCGACCAGCCGGAGGGACAAAATATATTCGCCGTTTCGCAATTCAAATGTCAGGGGTTGGGCTTCCGAGAAACGTTGAACCGGGTCTTTCTGGCCGTAGAGATTGTCGCCCAATAACGTCAGGGCCGGAATCCCGGTCACTTCCTCCGGCATCAAGGGAACTTCAAACGGGGTCAGGGGTGAGAACGACTCGGCGATCATCCGGCGGTAATCGGATTGCTTCTCCTTCCAGGAGGTCAGATAGGGGTCCGAAATCTGGGGCGGAAGGACCCGGTTGATGAAGAGGGCATCCACGGTCAGTCCGTACAAACTGAAGAAGGTGAAGGCCCTCTGGGTTTCCAGAATGGCCATCCGGTCGGGATTGAGGACCAGGCGAACGGAGCTCAGGGCCGGGTCGGCCAGGATGCGCCGCAAGGCCTCGACCTGGTCGAACAGCTTCTGGATTTGATCCGGGACACTGTGTTCGGTGGCGGACTTGCGCTGAAAGGCCTGAAGCAAGGGCACGAAGACGTTGCCGATTCCCCGTGAAAAATCCAGGATGTTTTTGATGTATAAGCGGCCGAGATCCGGGGCGCCCAGCAGCCGCATCGCCGCGCCGGTCGGCGCGCTGTCGATGATCAGGACGTCGAACCGGCCTTCATCGAAATATTTCTTGATACGAACCAGACTCAGGATTTCATCCAGCCCGGGAAGGATGGCCATTTCGCCGGCGATCGCGGACTCCAGCCCGGAGCTCTGGAGAAGCGAGGCGATTCGCCTTTTTATTTTGCCCCAATATCGTTCCAGTTCTTCTCCGGTGTCGAGTTCGGCCGCAAACAGTTCCGGCGGCCCGACCGGCCTCGGATCGTTGGACAGGGGGAGGGCCAAAGAGTCGGCGAGACTGTGAGCCACATCCGTACTGATCACCAATGTCTTATGGCCCAAGGCGGCGGCCTTCAGGGCGGTCGCCGCGGCCAGGGTCGTCTTTCCAACGCCCCCTTTTCCGGTGAAGAGGATGATGCGCATCAGCGCCCGTCCGCGAGTTGACGGTCGATGGCCTCCAGGACATCTCCCCGGTTTTTCTGACGGGCTTCATGCGACCGGATCATCCCAAGCTGCTCGCGGGAGAGCCCGGCCAGTCGGCTCATCACCTGGCTCGCGTCCAGGTGGTTGTAGTTGTCGATCGGGAACACCGGCACTTTGATTCTTTCCGGGCCGCCTCGAACCTTCCGGCCGTCGGAAGGGGTGGAGAGACTCCGGGCATGGTCGCCGTCCGCGGGTTTTAAAAGGCCTAGGAGTCGTTCCAGGATGATGGCGGCGGCCCCGCAGGCGATGAAGAAAACGATTCGGGCCGCGATCGCCCCCCCGCGAAGCCACTTGGCCAACACAGACCGTTCGCCGGTGTTGTTTTTGATCACCAATTTTTCCGGGGCGGGAGTTTGCTCCGACGGCGGGACCGTTTGTTGCGCTTCGTTTACCCCATTCACCGAGGTCCTCCTTCAAACGTTCGGAGCGGGCTGAGTATCCGGAACGTTGATCCGAATCTTCTTTTCCAAAACGATCTCCCGGACCTGGCGGCCGGCGAGAATCGGCAGGAAGGCCTTGATCCTTGCATTGGGCTTTAATTCCTTCATGGCCGCCTCATAATAGAAATGGATCTCCTCCACGGTGGCGCCGAGTTCCCGGGCCAGGTCCTCAATGTTCGAGAGATTTTGAAATTCTTCCGAGTCGTTTTCCGAGACCGCAATCGCCACCATGATGTCCTCCTTCATTTGGAGCCGCTATTATTTTTTATAATGAAAACCCGTCATGCGGTTTTGAAAACGTTTGTACGATCGGTCCGCTCCCAGGGAAGATCCATATCGGTTCTTCCGACGTGGCCGTAGGCCGCCAGTTTTCTGTAAAACCCGTCTTTGAAGGCCGAGGGGAGATGGCGGAGCCGGAAGGCCCGGATGATCCCGGCCGGACGAAAATCGAAATTCTCTTCCAGCCGGGAGGAGATCTCGGAGTCCGGGACGCGCCCGGTCCCGAAGGTCTGGACCTGGATGCTGACCGGCCGGGACGACCCGATCGAATAGCTGAGCTGTACCTCGCACTCCTCCGCGATGCCGGCCGCCACGACATTTTTCGCCGCGTATCGGGCCACGTAGGCCCCGACGCGATCGATCCGGGTCGGATCTTTTCCGCTCAGGGCCGCGCCGCTGTGACGGGAATACTCTCCGTAGGTGTCGATGGCGTTCTTCCTTCCGGTCAGACCGGAATGGATCGAAGGACCGCCGACAATAAAGGGACCGTCCGGATTGACGAAGATCCGGGTTTGATCGTCCGGGCGAATCGGTTCGTCGGAGAAGACGGGCCCGATGACCGTCTCCCGGATGTCCTCGGTGAGCTTTTTGAGGTCGGGTTCCGAAGGCCGATTCTGGCTGGCGATCACGGTGAGGCTGTGAATCCGGTAGGGCCGCCGTTTCCGGTATTCGATCCCCACCTGGGTTTTTCCATCCGGGGCGAGATAGGGGAGCGTTGATTTGACGCGGACCGAAGTCAGTTGCCGTGCGAGTTTGTGGGCCAGCCAGATCGGGAGCGGGATCAGGGACGGCGTTTGACGGCAGGCGAACCCGAAAACCGTCACTTGATTTCGGGCGGGCATCCGCTCCAGCTCCTGTTCGGTGAGATCCGATTCGTCCCTGTAATTCCGCTCGGCCATCGGGAGTTCCGCCAGGCTGGTCACGATGCTGCAGGTTCGACCGTTGAAGGCGTGGTGTTCGTATCCCACCCCGCTGATCACTTCCCGGGCGACGGTGGCGAAATCCACGGTGGCCGTCGAACGAAACCGGGCGGCGACAAACGCGATCGCCGTCGAAACGGCGCATTCCGCGATCACGCTCGCGTAAGGATCCTGCTGAAGGAAGCGATCCACGATCGCGTCGCTGATCTGATCGCAGAGCTTATCGGGATGACCCTCGGTCACCGATTCGGATGTGAACATAAAATCTTCTTTCATGGAGCCCCTCCCGGTTTCTCGGGTTCCGGATGCGGGAAACGGGTCGTCTTCCCCTTGGTCATTTCATTGACGAGCAAGGGAACGGCCGCGGTCCCCCCGATCACGAACCCGTCCAAAAGACCGACGGGTGTAAGGCCCAGCAGCCCCCGCAATCCCGGGATGGTCAAGGTCAGAACCTGAAGCGCGACGGAGCCGCCGATGGCCCAGTAGAGATACGGGTTCGGCCGCAAGGGCGGCCCCTCGGTCGAGCGGATCGGATCGAACAGGCTGTGTGTTTCGGAACGGCAGCTCAGTGCGTGCAACAACTGTCCCACCGTCAGGCTCGTGAAGGCCAGGGTGCTGGCCTTCGGGCCCATCCCGTATCGTAGGATCCCATAGCCATACGCACCGAAGGCGCCGGCCGAAAGGACGGCCGCTTCCGAGGTGATTCGCTTAAAATCGGATAACTGAACGATCTGCTCCTCGGGGTTTCGCGGAGGCCGGCTCAGCACGTCGGGTTCCGGCGGTTCCAGCGCCAGCCCCAAGGCCGGGAAAACGTCCGACATCAGGTTGATCCAAAGCAGTTGCATGGAATTCAATGGCTCGCCCAGTCCGAACGAGATCGCTCCGGAGACGACCATAATCTCGCTCATGTTGGTCGCCAGAAGATAATGCACCGACTTCCGGATATTGTTATAGATCGTCCGGCCGTGGCTGACGGCGAGGATCATCGTTTCCAGGTTGTCGTCCTCGATGATCACGTCGGCCACCTCGCGCGCGACGTCCGTTCCGGAATGCCCCATGGCAATTCCAATGTCGGCGGCCTTGAGGGCCGGCCCGTCGTTGATGCCGTCCCCGGTCATCGCCACGACCCTCCCGGCCTTCTGCAGGGCCTGAACAATCTGGAGTTTGTGGGAGGGGCTGACCCTTGCGAACACATGGACCTGTTTTGAAATCCCGATGATCGCCTCCGGGGCGACATCGGTCAGGTGGGTCGAGTCCAGGATCGAAAGCGGCCGATCGCCGCTGAGGGCCAGTTCTTTTCCAATCGCGTAGGCGGTCGAGCTCTGGTCCCCGGTGATCATGGCGGTTTCGATGCCGGCCCGGTGGAAATCCCCGATAAGTTCTTTGACTCCTTTCCGGACGGGATCGGCCATTGCGATATGGCCCAGCCAGATCAGCCCCTTGCCGTATCCCGCCTCCTCGGGATGCAAGAGGCCGTAGGCAATCCCGAGAACGCGAAGCGCCTGGCCCGAGAGGCCTTCGTTTTCCGTCTGGATCTTCAAACGGTCCTCGTCGGTCAACGGGAGTATCTGCCCGTTGTTCATGCGGTAGCGGCACAGGCCCAGTACCTCGACCGGGTTTCCCTTGACGGCCAGGAGATGGAGGGGTCCCGTGGCCTCGGTATCGGCCGAGATATGCAGGGTGCTCATGAAATTCCGATTTTCGGAACGGTGGCCCACTTGAAGGATCGGATACCGTTCCCGCAGTTTCAATACATCCACCCCGGAGCTGATCGCCATCTGGAGAAGGGAGTTCTCCGTGGGTGAGCCTTGCAAAAGATATTCTCCCCCTTGCAGGACTGCCGCGGACTCGTTGCAAAGGGCGCAAACGTGAATCATCCTCAACA
>Ga0335085_10005012_pt1 | contig 21580 bp, 19 predicted proteins | sample Lox_Sample_45_FD_206712 | JGI IMG/M metagenome (GOLD analysis project Ga0335085, IMG submission 206712) | Soil microbial communities from Loxahatchee National Wildlife Refuge, Florida, United States - Lox_Sample_4.5 | ecosystem: Environmental > Terrestrial > Soil > Wetlands | place: USA...
TCGAACAATGTCCCCAACGCTGTCTGCCGCCGTACGCACCCGCTTCCGCGCCCATCGTATCGAGAACTTCACCGAATCGGTGATCCGCGAGATGACCCGCCTGGCGCTGGTCCACGGCGCGACCAACCTGGCGCAAGGCTTCCCGGACTTCCCCGCCCCGCAGATCCTCAAGGACGCCGCCGCGCAAGCCATCGCGGACGACGTGAATCAATACTCGATCACCTGGGGCGCCAAGGCATTCCGCAATGCCATCGCCGAGAAATACCGTCGCTGGTATGACCTCGAATTCGACCCCGAGCGGGAGGTGACGGTCTGCTGCGGCGCGACCGAGGGGATGATCGCCACGCTCCTGGCGCTGGTCAATCCGGGCGACGAGATCGTGCTCTTCGAGCCGTTCTACGAAAACTACAATCCCGATTCGCAACTCTGCGGCGCCCAACCCCGCTACGTCCGCCTGCACGCCCCCGACTGGACCTTCGATCGCGACGAACTGCGCCGCGCCTTCAACTCGCGCACCAGGGCCATCATTCTGAATACGCCCAATAACCCCACCGGCAAGGTCTTCACCCGCGAGGAACTCGAGTGCATCGCCGGCCTGTGCCAGGAATTCGACACACTGGCCGTCACCGACGAGATCTACGAGCACATCGTCTACGACGGCGCCAGCCACATTCCCATCCTGGCACTGCCGGAAATGCGCGAGCGCGCCATCCTGGTGAACAGTATGAGCAAGACCTACTCGGTGACCGGTTGGAGGGTGGGCTGGGTGTTGGGGCCGCCCGACCTGACCGACTCCATCCGCAAAGTCCACGACTTCCTCACGGTGGGCGCTGCCGCGCCGCTTCAGCAAGCCGGCGTGACGGCCTTGGGTCTGCCGGATGAGTACTACCGCCACGTCGCGGAACAGTACAAAGATCGTCGCGACCACCTCCTGAGCAGTCTGAAAAGCGCCGGTTTTCAGCCTTCCACGCCCGCCGGAGCCTACTACGTGATGGCCGGAATCGGCGGCCTGGGTTTTGCTAACGATTCCCAGATTGTGAATCATCTTATTGAAAACGTTGGCATTGCGGCCGTGCCCGGATCGAGCTTTTACGCACACTCGGCCGACGGTACTCAATATGTGCGCTTTTGTTTTTGCAAAAAATATGAGACTCTGGAGGCAGCCCGGTACCAATTATTGAAACTCCATCAGTAGGGCCATAGGACTATAGGTACCGGAGGGGGAAGTCCCCGATGCTTCCACAATTTCTGCTGCCCGAAACGACCGTTCGTGAAGCCGGCACCGGCCCCGAGATCAACCTCGGGGACCAGCAGGGCGGGATCGTTATTCTCACCCTGGGCATCACGCGCATCATCGAACAGGAGAGCCTCGACGTATCCATCTGGGGTTCCGTGGATGGAGCGGATTGGGGTGCCAAGCCGATCATCAGTTTTCCCCAAAAGTTCTATTGCGGCACCTATCAGCTACTGGTGGATCTCTCCAAGCATCCGGACGTGAGGCGCCTGCGCACCAAGTGGTCGGTCAACCGTTGGGGCAAAGGGGAGCCGAAGCCGCTGTTCACCCTGTACGTCTTTGTACAGGCCCTCGAAGGCCACTTGGCCGCGATGACCGCCTGATCGTTCCTCATCAAAGCGTCCTCGCTAGCAGGCGTCCTCGCAATCAAGCGTCCTCGCAATCAAGCGTCCTTGCAATCAGTGCGATTCCAACCGCTGTCGAAGGCTTTCCAGTGTGTGTGCGGCGGCCGGAAGTTCGTGCGCCGCCAGTTCCAAGTGGTGTGCGCCTTCCGCGAAAGTAGCCGCGTGGCCGACCAGGAGGCATCCGAGCACATAATGCGCAAGCGCGTTGGTCGAATCCGTCTGTAGCGCGCGGCGCGACCAATGGGCCGCCTCCTCGGTTTTTCCGAGTTGGGCGAGCACCAGTGCCAGATTGGCCTGCTGGGGCGCGCTGGCCGGGTCCAACTCCAATGCACGCCGGAACTCCTGGGCGGCTTCTTCCGGCTCGTGCAGGCGTAGGTACTGCGCTCCGAGATTGCCGTGCGCCTCGGCGAATTGCGGATCGAAGGCCACGGCTTTCTCGAGTTGCGTGGCCGCGCCGCGGTAGTCGCCCGCTTCCGACAGTTTGCCCGCTTTCAACGCGGCGTGCAGTGCCCGCTGTGACGGTTGATGGCGCAGTTGCGCCACGGACACTGGACCCTGCGGACGCTCGCCGCTCATCTCCGGCGGCAGGTCGATTTTCACGTGCGGATTGCCGGTGACGAAGTTGAATGGCTCGCGCAGGATGTCCGTACCCCTCTGGTTCCGTGACGGTCAGCAGGTAATTGCCCGGCGCCAAATGCGCAAAACGAAAATCGCCGCCGAGGCTCACTTCCGCCTCTTCGTGAATCCCGGCAGCCTCTAATCGCACCATCCAGTGGCTCAGATCCATCGGTCTCCTGGCGGACAGTTCGCCTTCGAGATGCCCTTCCTGCCCCAGGCAGACGGACCCCGCCAGGCATAAGAACACTCCGGCTCGCATGATTCTGCGGCCGTGGGAGGTGGTGCATTCTGCGGAGAACCGCTTTCTGCGGTCGCGGCTCAGCAGACCGTAATCGCGGTCCTGCGAACTGTAAAGAACATTGAGAGACATAGCTCATTTCCTCCGCGTGAATGGGTGTGTATTGGAACTGACTGGGTTTGAAACGAACGATCCGGGACGTGGATCTGCGATCCGGGCGCACCGCCTTGTCCGCTCGGACAACTTCAGGTTAGCTGACCCGGCGGGGCCCAGGCCAATCGAAAATTTCTATCGTGGCGATGAGGTTACAGGCGCGGCAGGGTCTGTTATCTTGAAGATACTCACCTGGGATTTGTATGATCAGCCGCGACCAAGCGCTCGACCTGTTCCGCTCCGACGACCTCATCGGCATCGGCATGGAGGCCGACGCCGTGCGCCGCAAATGGCATCCGGAGAACGTCGTCTCCTACATCATCGACCGCAACATCAACTACACTAATTTCTGCACCGAGTATTGCAGTTTCTGCGCCTTCTACCGGCCCATGGGCCATGCCGAAGGCTACGTACTGCCGTTCGAAACCATCTACGCCAAAATTCAGGAGACCATCGACCTGGGCGGCACGGGCGTGCTGATGCAGGGCGGGCTGCATCCGGATTTGAAGATCGAGTGGTACGAAGACCTGTTCGGCGGCATCAAGCAGCGTTTCCGCATCCACCTGCATTGTCTCTCGGCGCCGGAAGTCACCAATATCGCCGAGGTAAGCGGCCTGTCGCTGCGCGACACCATCGCGCGCCTGCGCGACTCCGGCCTGGATTCGATTCCCGGCGGCGGCGCGGAGATCCTGGACGATGCCGTGCGGCATCGCATCAGCCGGTTGAAGTGCTCGACGAAGGACTGGGTGGATGTGCATCGCACGGCCCATCAACTGGGCATGCGTACCACGGCGACAATGATGTTCGGCTGCGGCGAAACGCTCGAGCAGCGCATGAATCATCTCGAGTTGGTGCGCAACCTGCAGGCGGAAACCGGCGGCTTCACCGCTTTCATCCCGTGGACTTTCCAGCGCGAGAACACTTCGCTCGGCCACTTCGTCAAAGAAGAGGCCACCGCCGTGGAATACCTGCAAACACTGGCGATTTCGCGCATCTACCTGGACAACTTTGAAAACGTGCAATCCTCCTGGGTGACCCAGGGACTCAAGACCTGCCAGTTGGGCCTCCGTTTCGGCGGCAATGACGTGGGCAGCATCATGATCGAGGAGAATGTAGTGTCGGCCGCCGGGGCGCATCATCGCGCCAGCGAAGAAGAACTGCGCAGGATGATCCGGGATGCCGGCTTCGTCCCCAAGCAGCGCGACACCCTGTACCGCACGTATTTTCTGAACTGAGATCCGCCCAGCGTACTGCGGGTAGTTCTGCGCGCGCGGCGAATGCCCGGCAGAACCAAGTTCCTGACTGATCAGTTTGTCTTATCGAACAGTCCGCAGGACTGCCGGCTGCGTATCGGCAGCCTGCGGAAACGAGGAGTTCAGTTCATCCCGGCGACCACGCCCCAACAGGCGAAGGCGCTGTTGAGCGTCGTGCAGTACTGGTAAATTCCGTAGATGCTGCCGGCGACTCCCTTCAGCTTGTTGACGATTGCGCTTGGCGTTGTGCCGGGCGGGAAGGCCGGCACAACGATTTGCGGCTCCGACGCATTCCGCACCGAGAGCCACTGCGGCTTCTTGCCGGCCATTTGGGAAATGGCATAGAACAGGAACGCGTCGTCGGTGTCGTTCATGATGCCCAGGCTCTGCAGTCCTTCCGAATTGAACTTATCGTCCACCGTCAGGTAGTCGGCCGAGACGATGTCCATCGGTTCCGGACCAGGGACCGGGTTCACGTTGGTGACATAGATGCCGGGCGCCTGCTGATTCTTTTGCACAAAGGAATACCCGGACAGCTTCTGCAACTTGGTATAGCACTGCGATAACCCGCTGAGGGAGAGTTTGGTGAAGTTCGCAGCGGCGTATTGAACCCACTTCGGGTCGAAGCTGGGGCTATTCTGCAATTGCGTATGGTTGTCGCTGTCGGTATTGATAGCGGCGTATTTCGCCGGGTATTTCGACTGCACATGGAAGCGCGCGTGATTGGTAATCGCCACATCGCCGCAATTGACGGCACTCCCGATGGCGCCGGCCGTGCCCGTGCCAATCACCAGCGAGGGTTGTAGCTCCGAGATCAGTTGCTGCATCACGCCGACGAACGGCAGGGAAGTGCCGTTCTGCTTGGGATGCAGATCGGATTTGTAGAGCACCACGGTCTTCTGGCCGATTTTCATGGCGGTGAGATAGCCGAAGAGACCCTGCTCCAGCGCGTTGTCGCTGCCGGCCCCTTGGATGGGAGCGAACTTGGAGAAATTATGGCCGTAACCGCACCAGGTTTTCTGGCGCGACGCGTTCCAAGCATTGTTGTGCGTAAAGACATCGAGAAGCGCCCGTGTCTCGTTGTCCGTGAAGAGAACGATCAGAGCATCGGCCTGCGCATCGATCGCCTCCAGGATTTGCTGGCCGGGCTGGTAGTCCCCGAGCGCGGCGGTGCTGGGCGCCAGGCCCGATGGCCAGGAGACAGGAGCGAGGCTGACAATCACTGGTTCGGTTTGCGAGGCGCTCGCGGCGAAGGCGTCGGCAAGCGCCACTCCGCGGAAGGTCCCGCTCTGGTACACGGCCTCTTTGGCTGGAGCCGCCGCCGCTCCGCTGTGGCCCACCGTGTGCGCGTGCGTCGCGGGTTCAGGCGGAGTAGCGACGCTCAACGTGCCGCGGATCGCCGCCTCCAGCGCTGTGCCATTGACGCTGCCGAAACCGGTGCACGCGTTCCATCCCGCGCCGGCTGGATATCCGGTCACGCCGTTCAGCGAGTTATTGGCCGGTCCCGGCGGACTGCTGACGTTATTGCAAAGCGAAGAACCGTTGGCATACAACAACGGATTCAGGAAACCAGCGGGCGCTCCCAGATTGCTGTTGATCACCGCGACCAGCCCGGCGTACAGAGGCGCAACCGCGCTGGTGCCGCCGACCGGCTGTTCCTGACCGTCAATGAACTGCGGATAGCCGCTGTTCTCGCTGGCATTGCCGGCGATATCGGGAATCCCGCGTCCCTTCTTTCGGGTTCCGTTACGAACCGGAACGTGAGCGCCTGACTGATAAGCGGGAACGGGGAAATGCGCGCTGACTCCTCCGCCCGTGGCGCCCGGTCCTGCCTTGCCCACATCGTTCCAGACATACTCATCGAAAGTGGTTCCGATGATGTTCCCAACGGTCGTGCCGCCGCACGCGGTAACCCAGGGATCGCTGGCGGGGTAGCTGGTTTGCGCCTGTTTTTGGCTGGCGATGAAGGCGCCGGAATCGCCCGAGGACACCAGCACCGTCAGGTTCAATTGCGCGGCATCCTGAAACAGGCTGGATAACTGCTTCGTGGTGGCGGCCGAAAGGCCATCCGGCGGTCCGTCGTCCGGTCCCCAGCCATAGCTGATCGAAAGGACGCTGGGCTGCGGGTCGCCGCTGGCCGGGTGAACCATCCGCTGCACCGCATGGAGGATACTCTGCTCTTCCCCGCCGGTGAAATACACAGCGATCTTGGCCCCCTGCGCGATGGCGCCCGCGACGGTAATATCGAGTCCGGTTTCGCCGTCCGACTGGCCGGAGTTCGTAACGCCGTCGATGGAGACGTCGATGATGGCCGGCATCTTCAGGCCACCGCCGAATTTTCGCATGCTGTCGGTGAGATCCTGCATGGTGTAGCCGGCGGGGGCGGGAGCGCCGGTGGAAGGATCCTCGGTCTCCATCTCGTAAATGCCGATCGTCTCGCCGGTCCCATCTCCCGCCGGGAACGAGTACAGTTTGGCGATTTGTTGCGGCGTCACCGGTTGGGTGTTGGTCGGATCGGCGGAATTCTTTCTGCGCGCCGTGGAAAAGTGCTGAGCGCGTACTTTGCGGCTATCCAGGCCGATGATGGCTTCCACGCGGTCCGCCAACGCGGCGGGCAATTGGGCTTTCTCCTCGTGGCTGTGATAACGGCCGCGTGGCGACTCGTACTCGTGCAACTGGACGGCGAAGGCTTTGTTCATGGCAGCCGCCGGGCCCTCGACCACCACGGACCGACGGGCGGCGTCCATCTCCTTCACCTGCAATCCATGCGACCGCGCATAGGCGGCGATTTCCTCCAATTCGTTCGGGTCGGCGCCGTGCGAGGCGGCGAACTCTTCCCGTGATTGCCGCTTACGCGGCCCATGGGACGGAACGACGACCTCTTCGGACCCAGGCATCCTGGCGCCGTCAGCCCGGCGGCGGGCAATGAGAGTAACCGTCACGGGTGTGTCGGCGGCGGTTGCACTCAGAAGTTTGTGGGTTTCGGGGCGAACAGGCTGGCTGTCCGTCAAAGGTTTGTAACCTTTTGGTGCGTCCATGAATTCCTCCTGTTTCGGCTCTCCGTCCCCGGCAATCCGCGGGAGACGACGATCTCAGTCGCTGACACAGCAACTGAGGCTATCCGGAAATTGTAGTGAGGGAAAGGAGTGCTTCGTTACAACGGCCTCGGCCGGACTCGCACGTTTGCGCACAAGTTTCCAGGTCTGGGGGATGATTATCGGAAGCAGAAGCAGCGCTGTTTCCTGATTACACTTCTGTTACCAGATTGACGGATCTGGGGTGCTGCATTCTGCGGCTTGCGGAATTCAGCAGAAGGCCGCGATCTTCTTCATCAGCTTTTGGTAGACCCGCCGCCTTGGTTTCGTAGGCGTCGATGCCGGCTTCAATCGCCTTGCCCACGTGCTCCGAGATGGTATGCGCGGTGAGGGAAATGATCGGAATGCACAGTCTAGGGCGCCGACTTGATGCGCTGGGCTGCCTCCCAGCCATCCATTTCAGGAAGTCCGAGGTCGATGAGAATCAAGTCCGGCAAGTGGTCCTGCGCGGCTCTCAGGGCGGGTCCTACGGCTCAGCCCTTCGAATGGAAGTTCACGCGCCAGGACCTCGACGAACTCCTCGTCAAGGTCAGCACCCTACGCTGATCCCTTCCAAAATACGTTAGTGAACTTCTGAAGTGACCGACTAAGTGTGGCGCGCCGAGGCGAATGGCTTGAGCGATCGGCTGGCTACGGCTGTGGCGGTGGCGGCAGGCACCTCAGCAAACCGGCAATCGAGCTCGTAACCAGGAGCAAAAGACCCGTCGAGGATGGAACGGTCCGCCGCATGGCAAACAGTCGGGTGTTCCGTGAGGTGCTCCGCTCTGCCAGCCCTCCCGGCGACGGTGCTGCCTGGAGAGGTGCAGACGCCCCTCTGGTCTCTGCTTATCGGCCGAACTTGGAGATTGTTGAGCCGGATCCGGCGGGCGGGCAGTTACTACTCCACCGCTTTCAACATATCCACCACCAGGCGGCGCAGGGGGCGCAGCAGCGGAAATACAGACAGGCGAATCAAGCGAACCACCAGCACGATGCTCTTGTCGAGCAGCACGGCAGTGCGGCGCTGGCCGGGGGAGCGGTCGTAGATCCAGAACAGAATTACGCCCATTTGGTACATCCACAGGAGGTGTGGCAGATGCGGACGCAGATCTTCGGGAACCGTCACGCGTGTTCCTTCGAGCGCGCGCGCGAACAGGGCGATGTCATGGTCGCGGATGTCGCGGGTCTGCTCGCCGAAGGGCGAGAGCGGATGCTGCGGATTGGCGCATGCCGCGAGCGTCCCGAGCAAGCCGCGGTTGGGGGCGAAGTAATCGAGCTTGGCGGTGAGCAGGGCGTGCAGGCGGCGCTTCAGATCCTTGTGGGCCAGGGCAGATTCGGCGAGCGCTTCGATTTCCTGCTGCGCCTGGCTGTAGAAGGCCAGCACGATGGCCTCCTTGGAATCGAAGTAGTAATACGCCGCGCCTCCCGCGACTCCGGCGCCCGCGGCGATTTCGCGCATGGTGGTGGCCTCGAAGCCCTGCCGCCGGAACAGTTCCATGGCGGTTTGAAAGATGCGCCCCCGTGTGACGTCGCTTTTGGAGATGGTGCGCATCCAACTCATGATACCCATGGCTGGGCACGGGAGAGTAACCGAAAGATAATTCGATCCGCCGCCGGACGTGCTCTACGATGGGTGACGACTGTCTTAGCCTACCGCTCAGTAGGCCATCAGGTCCGGCGCCTTCTCCTCGCACGGAAAGCCCTCGGGCGCCGGACTTTTTTTCCGCGGAGATTTACGGCACCGGCACGGCGCGTTCGAAGACCACGTCCATCGTGGATCCGGGCCGGAGCTCCACGTCGCGCCCGCGAGTCAGCAGCACGATAGCGGTGCCCACACCGGCGCCGATGCCCGCGCCAATTCCTGCGCCGCTCCAGCTATGGTCGCTAATGCCGCCGATGCCCGCGCCCGCGCCGCCGAATTCACCGACGCGCGCTGCATCCTTGCCGGTGTCCTTGCCCTGTTCGATCTCATGCTCGGCGCCCGGCTTGACGCGCTGTCCGGTGCCTTCCGAATCGACTGAGACGGGGTGCGGCTCGATGTGGATCACTTGCCCGGAACTCAGCGTGAGGGTTTCGATGCGAATGGCCAGTTCGGCGCGGCCCTTCACCTTGCCGGGGCGAACCGATTTCGTCACAATACCCTGCACGTAGCTTTCGGCCGGCACCACCACCTCGCCATTCGACACGATGGGGATAGCAGTCTTCATGTAGACGTAGTCGCCGTCTTTCGCGGTGCGCGTGTTGATGGAATTGACCAGCCGCAGCAGCGTGTGGGTGCCTTGTGGAATTTCCGCGGCAGCCGCCGGAAGCGCCACACAAACCAGCACAAGCGGTAAACGCATCGAGAGTCTCCTGTTTTTATGCTAACCCGCCCGGGCGCGCGAGGTTGTGGCGGCAGGCACGAATGGTTGTGCGATGGCTTCATACAATCGCGAGATTGGTGACCGGCGCTCCGGACCGCTCTCCTGACGCTAGCGGCTCTGATGGAAGCGTTCCGAGCCGCGACCAAAGCAAGCGGTCCGCCTGCGTCATCATTTGCTTGTGGGGTCCGCCCGGGGCCAAGGACGGCTCTCCTGACGGTAGCGGTTCTGATGGACCCCGCGAAGGCCTCGCCTTGTGCTTTTGTAGAACCCCGGCGCCGCAGAGAGCTCTTAATGCCGCGCGAACCGGCGCAGGCGAAAGATCTCGATGAAGGAAATGTACAGGTTCACCACACCCAGGCCGCTGATGGCGCCGCGCACGTACATGTTGTCCCAGACGGGCTGCCAGGAAGGGACTAGGCCGGAAAAGTAATTGAGGTCCCAATATTCGGTCCAGGGGAACACCAGCAGGAAGATGCCGATTTCCAGACAGAAGGTGATGAACAGAATCGCTGAGACTTTGTGGAACCAGCGCGGGGGCGGCGGAGACACGGGCGGCACAGGCTCGCGCGTGGTATCGGCCACCACCGGCGGAGTGCCGGAGGCGCCGGGATCGGGCATCATGCGGCGCCCGCCGTATCGAATAGATCCAGTTGGGCAGTGGCCGCCAGCGGAAAGCGACAGTGCGCGCGCACCGGTTCGAAGCTCAGGCGATGCAGCGGTGTAGGACCGAGCCGTTCGATGGCGCGCAGATGCTCAGGCGTGGAATAGCCTTTGTGGGAGGCGAGGCCGTACTCGGGAAAGATACGGTCCCACACACGCATGTACTCGTCGCGCTGCACCTTGGCCACGATCGATGCCGCGGCAATCGCGTGGCAGCGTGCATCGCCCTTAATCAGCGGCCGCTGCGGCTGCGAAATTTCGATGGGCACCGCGTCGATCAGAACGAAGTCCGGCTTCGGGGAAAGCCGCTCGACGGCCAGGCGCATGGCCAGGCGCGAGGCGTGATAGATGTTCAGGAAATCGATGGTGGCCGCATCCACAGCCGCCACGGCCCAAGCCACGGCGCGCTCGCGGATGCGCTCGGCTAAGACTTCGCGGCGCTCGGGCTCCAGCAGCTTGCTATCGTCCAGACCGCGAACCGGACGGTCAGGCGAGAGGATCACCGCGGCGGCCATCACCGGTCCGAACAGCGCTCCGCGGCCGACTTCATCCACTCCCGCCACGCAGGCGTAACCCCGCGCGTGCAACTCCCGCTCGAGAGTCGCTTCGCACCGGAATTTGCCACCCGCCGATTCGGGTCGCATGTCAGGACGCCGTAGCCGCGCTAACCGCGCTCACGAAGCCTTGCGGCCTTACCCTTCAGTCCTCTGAGGTAATACAGCTTGGCCCGGCGTACGCGGCCGGTGCGCACGACATCGATGTGATCGATGACCTTGGCGTTCACCGGGAAAATACGCTCGACTCCCTGGCCGAAGCTGACCTTGCGCACGGTGACGCTTTCGCCGAGGCCGCAATTATTGCGGGCGATGACGGTGCCTTCGAAGGCCTGCAACCGTTCCTTGTCGCCCTCTTTGATTTTTACGTGGACCCGGATGGTGTCGCCGGGGCGGAACGTGGGGGTATCGCTCCGCTTGTTCTTCTGGATAAATTTCGTCAACAACGCGTTCTGCATGGAATGTACCCGATCTTCTATCTTATACGATGATTGGGGTGCGCCGCTGGGAACCACAATTTGACGCCAAGGGCGTCGCGCGGGCCACTGTCCCACCAGTTTACAGCACGTCCCATAAGCGGACACGCAGCCCGGCGTGGGGTGTGAAATCAGGCAGTATCCGGGGGACCGAAACGTGCAACAATCGGCACGTGGTGCCCATCCCCGAGAGCCCCGCCGCGGAAGCGCCCTCTTCCCAAGCCAAGCCCTATCGCGTGCTGATTTGCGATGACCAGCCGGATGTCCTCGAAGCGCTGCGCCTGCTTCTCAAGGGGCAAGGCTGGCAAGCCGTGGCGGTGGATTCTCCGGCGGCGCTCTACAATGCCATTCACAACCAGATCTTCGACCTCATCCTGGTGGACCTGAACTACACGCGCGACACCACCTCAGGCGCCGAAGGTATCGACCTGCTTTCGACCCTTGAGTCGCAGGGAAACTCGACGCCGGTGATGGTGATGACCGCCTGGAGCAGTTTCGATTTGGCCGTGGAGGCCATGCGGCGCGGCGCCTGCGACTTTATCCAGAAGCCCTGGGACAACGAGCGGCTGATCGCGGCCATCCGCAAGCAGGCCGAAAGCGAGCGGCGGCGCAAATCCGAATTGGAGATCGCCGCCAACGTCCAGCAGAAGCTCTTCCCGCGCAAGCAGCGCAAACTCCAAACCGTCGACTATGCCGGCCTGTGCCTGGCCGCGCGCGAAGTGGGCGGCGACTACTACGACTTCCTGGACATCAGCGAGGGTACACTCGGCTTCGTGCTCGGCGATGTCTCGGGTAAAGGCGTGCCCGCTGCTCTGCTGATGGCGAATTTACAGGCAAGCTTCCGCAACCAGGCTCCCGGAGCGCTGCTGCGGCCCGCCGATGCGCTGCAGGCCATCAACCGGCACTTCTACGAATCCACCGCGGCGGAGCGCTTCGCCACGCTCTTCTTCGGCATCTACGACGACCGCACACGGCGTCTGCGCTACGTCAACTGCGGACACGTGGCGCCGTTGCTCCTGCGCGCGTCCGGGCAATTGGAGCGCCTCGATGCCACCGCTACGATGCTGGGAGCCTTTTCCGTGTGGCGCTCCGGCGAACGAGCCCTGAGCCTAGCGCCCGGCGATGCGCTGGTGGCTTACTCCGACGGCGTTACCGAAGCCGGAATCGACTGTGGAGACGAGTTCGGTGAGGAACGCCTCACTGCCGTGCTGCGTGAGCATCAGGACGAACCAGCGGCGATCCTGGCCCAGAGCGTGGTCGATGCGGTAACCCGGTTCGGCGGGGTCACTCGTACCGATGATGTCACCGTAGTGGCCATCCGCGGCATCTAAAAGAGCAGAAGAGAGAAGAAGAGGTTGGTTATCGGTGCGATAAACAACTTCTAGTTGCGCCGTGGCGAATTGTGGGATAGAGTACTAAAACACGCGGGTTACAAAATGGTTTCCTACCCCCTGGCCCCCGGGATCCGCTTCAACGACTTCCTGTTCACCGAACCGGTTTCCTTGGACGTTTGGACTCCTCCACAATTTGCTGGTGTGTACGTGTTGCTCAAATCGGATGGCAACTGGGCGCCGAAAGCGTTCCAGCCGTTATTCTTCGGCGAGTTTGGCAACGGCACGCCGTCCGGTTCGTTCTTCCGCGACTGTTACGCGGTGGTGAAGAGCGCGGGGGAACGGACGCTCTTCGTGGCCGTGCTGCCGATGCCATTTTCGACCACCTCGCAGCGGTGGGCGACATGCCAGGAACTGGTCCGGGCATACCATCCGCTCTGCCAGGCCGAAACCGGACTGCCTGGCAACCAGACGGCCATCGAGAGTCCCGCTTCCCCGCGGCGGCGGCGCATCGGCTTCATGCCGCAAACCGAAACCGCCTGAGCGATGAGTGCGAACGCCTGTGATTACTGCAGGCGGAAGTTGGCAGAGACCCGGGCGTAATATTCCAGCTCACCCGTGGCCCGCTGGGTACCCAAGCCGAAAGCGAATGGCACCGCTACGCGCAGTGCGGCGTACGCGCCGTTCGAAACCAGCAGGTCCTCCGAAATAGCCACCGGTTCGCCAAGCTGCCGTCCGGTGGCGGTCGCCAACGCCTCGGCCTTGTTACGGGCGTCCTTGGCGGCGGCTTCCAACACCGCGCGGCGGGCGTGCGATTCGTCGGAAACCTTGAAGGCGAATCCGCCGGTTAGCGTGCCCCCTGCGCGGACGGCCGCGTCAACGACCTCACCTACGCGACCCGGTTCGCGGACGTTCACCCGCAGCACCGCACGCGCGTGGTAGGAGCCGAACTGCACGTCGTTCCCCATCGGCGTGGTGGGCAAGCCCTGTCCGCCGCCGAAGGAGCCGCTGGCGCCGTAAGAGCCGCCAAAGGAGGGATAGTTCGCATTGCCGATCTGCGGCATAGCGGCGAAGCCTCCCAGGCCTGGAAGGGCCGGCGTGTACAGGTTGTAAACGTTCATCGACAGTGTTTCGAGATCGGTCTGATGCACTCCCAGGGTGCCCAGCGCCTGCGCGAGCTGCAAGGTCTTGGCTTGGTTGTCTCGCAGTGCCTGAGCCGCGCTGGAGGCGGGGGCGGTGATCTCGATGACAAACTCCGCGCTTTCGGGAGCCACGCGGCGGATAGCTTCGCCGACTACCGTGATTCCTTCGAAGCGGGTCTTCCCCGGGCTACCCGGGGGCGGCGGTGTAATGGCGATTTCGCCAGGTGCGGTGTCTTTTGGCATAGTGTCCTCGTCGCCTGCCGGCGCGGCCGGCAATGCCGCGAAACGCAGGGTCCCGGACTGTCCCCCGCGCCCGCGGCGATGGCCGATTGCGCCCGCTGATTTGCGCCGCCGACTAATACCCGGCGAACGGATGAATTCCCTGCGTTAACGCGCGCGCCACCAGTTGCTGATACAGCGGATGGATCTGCTGGCCCAATCCGACGCCCTGCCCGAGCCAGGTCTGCGGTGCCAGCGGATAGCCGGTCTGCCCGAACTGCTGCCCGAGCGTCTGGCTCAGCAGCGGATTCCAGAGCGGATTCTGCAGCCCGATCATGGGATTCTGCAAAGCCGCCAGCGGATGCTGCTGGTATCCGCCGAAGGGATTCTGCTGCTGGTACGGATTCTGCTGCTGGTAGGGATTCTGCTGCTGGTAGGGATTCTGCTGCTGATACGGGTTCTGCTGCTGAATCCCGGCGAAGGGATTCCCGAACGGACCCTGCTGGCCGAACGGAGAGATGCCCTGCAGTTGCGGGTTCTGCTGGCTGAGGATGGAGGTGAGCTGCTGCAGGTGATGCTGCACCAGGGGATGAATTCCGCCGAACTGGCCGTAACTCTGTGGTCCTGTGAAAGGCTGAAGCGTCTGGATTCCCGGGTACGCTCCCAACATGGCATACGTCTGGTACGGATCGTGCATAGTTGGTTCTCCTGTTTCGCCGGAAGGATTCCGGCAAATCTCCTTTTCACTTAGTTGTGGAGTTGCGCCGGCTGGCGTCTCCACAACCGTGATCTTGCCACACGAAACGAGGTAGGGTATGCGCTGGTTGCGGCAATTTCCGCAATTGCGGCAAATCGCCGTAAGTGATTCAAATTCGCGCGGCGGCGCGCGAATTCATGTACGAATTCTTAACTTTGGTGGAAGCGGGATCCTGCAACCATTCGGCGATTTCTTCGCGGTGAAAACGCCACTGGCGTCCTACTTTGATGGCGGGGATTTCTTTGCATTCGGCCCATAGGCAAATGGCGCGCGTAGACACGCCCAACCAGCGGGCCACTGCAGCAGTGGTGAGAAGGGGTTCTGCGATCAGCACTTTCTCCATAGCGTTCCTGTGGATCCGAATCACATCCTCCAGGTTTGGAGGTCCAGAGCCGGCGTGGGTCAGGCCCCGGCTCACATCGCATGGCGCAGTCGCTTGAATAAGCCTTACTCGTCCAGTTTCTGAAATCGCCCGCACAAGTGTCAAGGCATTTCTGCGGTCTCTTACGATCTCTTACGGAGCGCCCGCGTTCCGCAGCAGATTATCCAACGCTTGACGCTCATACCAGCGTCCATTCGCTACAACCGCGTGAATGAAACGCGTATTTCGGATGGATTCGCACGGGTCGCGATCCAGTAACACCAAGTCGGCGAGCTTGCCGCGCTCCAGACTGCCGAACTCCGCGGTGCGGCCCAGAAACTCAGCCGGCGCCAACGTCGCGATTCGCAGAACAGCACGCACCGGAAGGCCGGCTGCGACCAGCAGTTCCAATTCATCGTGCAGGCCGAATCCGGGAAGCACATAAGGCGCGCCGGTGTCGGTGCCCGCCAACAGCGGCACACCGGCGCGAAACATCATGGCCGTGATCTGCATCATGCGTTGTTCGATGGCGCGGTCCAGCGGCGCCTGCGATAGGTGTGGCGCCGGATGCGGTAGCCAGAAATTTGGCAGGAAGCGCGCCAGCTTCGGGTCCTGTCGATTGTTCACCTGAGCGGGATCGTCCACGAACACCGCCGACTGATAGATCGAAAGCGTAGGGCAATGCCATGTGCCGCACCGTACGAATGTGGCGAATAGTCGCGCGGCACGAAGCGGATCGAAGGAATCCAACATGCGCTGGTCGGGGACAAAAACGCCCGAGCGGCGCAACCAGGCAACTTCGCGTGAGCAGTCGAGGAGCACGCCATCCAGGTGCTCGATACTGCGCTGCCCCGCGGCCGCCGCTTCCGCTGTGGTGACCGAGTCGGATGTGTGGCCCGCGAAGGGGATGCCCTGGCGCTTGCATTCCGCGGCGATGGCGTAGAACGCTTCGCGCGAGAGACCGTTGTAAATCTTAATGAAATCAACTCCCGCCTGGATCTGTTGCCGCACCGCTTCGCGGGCTTGCGCGGCCGTGTGCACGCCAATCTGGTGGTCGTTTTCCGCCACGCCGTTCAGTACTCGTCCCGAAGCAAACACCCGCGGCCCGCTGGCGCGACGCTCCTGCATGCTCTTGCGCAGCGCTGCCATTTTCACCGGATTGTCATACATGTCTCGGACGCCGGTCACGCCGTTGGCAATGAATAACTCGGCGGCGTGTGGGTCAGGCAGTTCATGGACGTGCATATCCCACATCCCGGGCATGAGGAACTTGCCGCGGCCATCGACTATGTGGGAACCCATGGGCACAGGCACGCGCGCGGCATCGCCCGCTGCGGCGATCCGGTTGCCCTGCACCACGACCGTCTGATCGGGACGCAATGCGCCGTGGTCCACGTCCACGGCGGTGACATGCGTGATGGCAATGGATGGCTGCGCGGCCGCGCCGGCAGCCAGCAACAAGACCACCCAAAGCAGGGACACGTTACTGCCCCTTGGCGTTCGCCAGATCGCCCGCCGCCGACCAGTACAGCGCATTGAACAGCAGCGGCAGCGTGGCGTGGGTTTGCGCGCGGTGCTGCGGGCGAATGCCGAACAGCACGACTTTGCCCGGATTCATCTCGATCGAGACCACCGCCGCGCGGCCGTACATCAGGTCCTCGCCGCGCAGCCAGCCCGACGCGCGTACTTCCGTATTCGGATAGCGTGCCACCACGCTGACCTTCTGCGACGAGAAGCCCTCCACAAGCTGGAAGAACGGCGAGTTGATGTAGAAGCCGGTAGTCTCGGGCGCCACACCCCATCCCACGGGATGGGCCGTATCGACTTGCAAATTGACGATCGTGCCGGGCGCGAAATGCTGATCGCGCGTGGTGGTGTGCTTGATGTCGCGTACGCCCAGCGGCATCTTATTCACCAGCAAGTTGGTGGCTTCGCCCAGCGCCACCAGCGTGCCGCCATCGGCGACGAAGCGGCGCAAGGCATCCAGACCGTTGTCGCCGATGCCGCCCTTGTACTCCGGCAGGATGGATTTGAAATCCAGCCCGGTGAGGATGGAAGCTTCGCGCTGGTCCGGCAGAATGATAGCATCGAATCGCTGGCGCAGACCACCCGCCTGAATGTCGGCATTGTGCAGCTTGGTATAGCTGAAGCCGTACTGGTCGAGCACGAATCGCGTCCAGCCCTCGTCCATCGAGGGATCGTAGGATTGGTAGATACCGATGCGCGGCTGGCGCAGGGTGGTGGCCAGCATCGTAGTTTTGGCCGGGGCAGTGTTCAGAATCTCGAAGCCCTCAGTCGCCTTACTCCACACCTCCGGCCGCGCCTTGACGATGGCGTAGGGCGCGGCGCCTGTCTCCGGTTTTGAGAGGCTCACCTGCGCGCCACCGGCCAGCAGTTTATTGATGATCCGCGCGCTGGTAGCGCCGTTGTATGGGAACTGCCACGCGCCCGCGGCGTTCACCGCGCTGAGGGTGTAGCGCGGGGTGGCGGTCACTTTTTCCAGCGACAGGTTCTTCGGCAATTCCGATTTCGCGAACACGGTCTTCACGCCGAACTGCATGCCCAGCGACCACGCCGAAACGTCGTACGGCGCTTCGGCCGGCGCACCGGGCGCCCGGCGCACTTCCGGATACGTTTGCTTCTCCAGCAGATCTTTCACGTATCGCCCGAACACCTGGCCGAAGGGAATGACATAGGTGCCGGCGGCGTACTTGGCGCCATCCTCCTCGAACTCGGCCTTCGCGCGGTACACTTCCACGCCGCCGATCAGCAGCTTATCGACGAGATCGATGGCCTCGTCCGCATCATGCTGGCCGGCCATCGGGATCATCACGCCGAACGCTTTACCTTCGCCGATCTCGCCCTTCTGCCCCGCCGCGATGGTTTCACGGTTGACGTTGTAGATCTCGTGCAGCAGCGTTTCGCGCCGATCGGCCGCGGCTTCAAGCAACGCGAAAGTGGCAATCAGCTCATAATCTACGATGTCGCGCAGGGTCCACCGTCCGCCCATCCACGGCCGCGGATACTCGGTGCGCGGAGTAATGTCGGTGGGCGGCGGCAGCGGCGCATCGGGATTCTCGAATTGGCGGCGGCGGTCGGCTTCGAATCCGGCGGCTCCCGCAGGTCCGGCAGCGGGACCGGTCGCCGCGCCGCGTCCACCGCCGCCGCCCGGCGCCGCAGCACGCGACAGGTCGGCCTTCTGCTGTACGACGGGTGTGGCGACGCGCGCGCTGGCCACTTCCGTCAGCAGACCGACCTGGTTGTGCCACCATCCAGCCCACGCCATGGCGCCCTGCCAGAAGTTGGTGTACGTCGAGTTGAAGATGATGCCGGTTTTGCCTTCCGCCTCCAGCGCCGCGGCCTGGGTTTGCCCGTAGACACCGTTGAGCCGGTAGATCAACGGATCGACATTCGGATTGATCGGGTCGGTGGCCGGCATGGTGAAGATGCGCGGACCGTTCATGCCCTGCTGGTGCTCATCGAGCCAAATGGACGGGAACCACTCGTGCCACAACACCTGCGCGATCATGCGGCTCTCTTTCTGCGAGAACATGTACATGTCGCGGTTGTTGTCGTGGCCGGTGTACTCGTGATACAGCCACGGAAGGGGGCTGGCTTCGTTCGGCGTGCCCTGCACTTTGTTGTACCAGTCGGTGACTATGATCTGGCCATCCGGATTGAGCGAGGGGACCAGAAGGAAAATGTCGTTGTCCAGAATCTTGCGGATCATCGGCGAGTCTTCCGTCGCCAGCCGGTAGACCAGTTCGATGGACATCTGCGACGAGCCGATCTCGGTCGAGTGGATGTTGGTAGTAATGAAGACCACCGCTTTGCCGGATCGGAAAATTTCGTCGCGTTCGGCCGCCGCGGGCTCGCCGCCCTGGAAGTACAGCTTGCGCTCGAGGTTCTTATAGTGGTCGAGGTTCCTGAGATTTTCGGCCGAGCTGATTTCCAGCATCATCATCGGATTGCCCAAGGTGGTTGGGCCGAGATCGCGGAAGCGCACGCGGTCGGATTCGCCGGCCACCTTGCGCATGTACTCGACGATTTTGTCGTAGCGCACCAACTTGCGATCCGCGCCGATGTGGAACCCGAAGTACTCGTCCGGCGCGGGCACCGCGGCCGAAGCGGCAGCGCAGGCGAAGAGGGCGATAGCGAGACGTTGGGAGGTCATAGCAATTCTAGGGATTGTATCGCGCGAGGAATGGGCCCGGGTTATGCTGCGGGTAGAGCCGTTACGGCTCCGAGGGTCCATGCCGCCCCGCGGGCTTGTCAGCGTAGAAGAATATCTCTCGACCGCGTACTGCCCCGACTGTGACTACATCGATGACGTGGTTGTGGAGCGCACTTGGGTCGAAATCGATCATGTCGGTTTGCAGGGGCGCCGTCCTCGCCTACCTGCATCATTGCCGAAAGCGGTTCGGCATCTCAGTTTTTCCCGAGGTTCGCGTGCAAGTCTCGCCGACGAGGTTCCGCATTCCCGATGTGTGCGCAGTGCTCGGGCCAAGACGCGGATCAGATCTTCCGTACGCCGCCTTTCATTTTGCATTGAAATTCTGTCCCGAGGCGATCCCCGCTCCGCGATGCAAAAGCCGGTGGAAGATTACCTGAGCTTCGGCGTCCCTTCCGTTTTCATCCTCGATCCCGCGGCGCGCAAATCGTTCCCTTGCACGCTGGACGGCCTGACGGAAGTCGCTGAACCGCGCATCGGGAGTCCCGAAATCGGCGTGCCGCTGGCGGAGTTGTTCGAGGACTGACTCAGTTCCCTGGCGGTGCCCGCTCGATGTGGTCCACCACCACCACGTCGACCGGCGCCCTCTTCGCGACCAGGCGTAATCCAAGCTGTTCCTGAAGCGCGGTCTTTCGGCGGGGAAGCAGAAGAACCTCGATGCAACCATCCTGCGCCGCTTCTTCGGCAAGGTGGCCGTGCTGGGTCTGATGCGCGGCACTGGCCGAGCCTGCCGTGATCGGCGTGCTCACCTGGGGCCTCACCGATCAGTACACGTGGCTGGGCGGCCGCAACCGCCGTCCCGATGGCGAGAGCGCGCGTGCTGCCGCTCGACCGCGAGTATCGCCGCAAGCCCGCGTGGTTCGCCATTGCCAAAGCGCTCGACGCCAGGCGCTAACGGCCGAGGCGCTACGATAGTGGTAGCCCCATGAGTTCCCATCGCCGTCCCGGCCGCAAGGCCTATCTGATGGTGGCCGGTTTCGCCGCGCTGCTGGTCCTCTTCCCGTTTCTCTTCTGGTATTACACCTGGTTCGGTCGCAAGCTCACGGACGCGCAGATCGATGACTACTTCGCCGACACCGGCAAGCCGCGCCACGCCCAGCACGCCCTGGTGCAGTTGGGCGAACGGCTCAGCCGCGGGCAGAGTGTCTCGCGATGGTATCCGCAGGTCACCAAACAGGCGAGCAGCCCCAACCGCGAGTTGCGCCAGACGGCCGCTTGGATCATGGGCCAGGATCGCCGCTACGAACCATTCCACGAGACGTTGCTGAAGCTGCTGCACGATTCCGAGCCGATGGTGCGGCGCAATGCCGCAACCGCGCTGGCGGCCTTCGACGACCCGGCCGCCCGCGGTGAGTTGGTCGCCATGTTGCAACCGTACACCGTGACCGCTCCTACTGCCGGCGTGCTGCGCTGGCGCCTGAAGATGGGCGATTTCGTCAACCCAGGCACTTTAGTGGCGCACGTCGGGACGACGGAAGTGCGCGCCGAGGTGCCGGGAGATGTCCGGGCGCTCGACCGGCCGGAGGGTGCCCAGGTGAAAGCCGGCGATCCGCTCGTCGAGCTATCGCCCGATCAGCACCACGTTTGGGAAGCGCTGCGCGGCCTCTACCTGGTGGGCAACGCGTCCGACCTGGAAGCTGTCGAACGCTATGTCCGGCCGGTACCCGGCATGCCCGAGGTGGTCGCCCGGCAGGCCGAGAATACCCGCGAAGCCATCCGCGCACGGTAGCCAGTCAGCGGGGCACTATCTTTCGGACACTGCTGCGCGATAGAATTAGGCAAACAGCGGGTGTTCTCCGGGACGCGCCTGACGATTGCCTTCGGGTGCCCGGAATCCCCACCCACAAGCCTCGGAGAGAACGGCATCTCGCATGATACAGAAGCTGATTGACAGCGCCCTGAATAACCGCTTCATCATCGTGGTTGCGGCCGTTTTGCTGCTGGGCTGGGGCGCCATCTCCTTCCACAATCTGCCGGTCGAAGCCTATCCCGATGTAGCCAACAACTACGTCCAGGTGATTACGCAGTGGCCCGGGCATGCCGCCGAAGAGGTCGAGCAGCAGGTCACCATCCCGATCGAAATCGTGATGAACGGCATCCCGCACCTCGATCATCTGCGCTCGTTTTCGGTGTTCGGGCTTTCCAGCCTGATGCTGATTTTCGACGACGCCTCCTCGAACGATTGGAACCGCCAGAAGGTGCTGGAGCGCATCACCTCGGTCAATCTGCCGAACGGATTGCAGCCGCAGATCGGCTCGGACTTCAGCCCCGTCGGCCAGATCTACTGGTACACCCTGCGCAGCACCAATCCGCGTTACGACTTGATGGACCTGAAGACGCTGGCGGACTATGTGCTCGAAAAGCAGTTCAAGTCCGTGCCCGACGTGGTGGACGTGGTCACCTTCGGCGGCATCACGCGTGAGTACCAGGTGAAGGTCGATCCCGCCAAACTGGTACAGTACGGGCTCAGCATTGGCCAGGTGGAGCAGCAACTCGCCAGCAACAACACCAA
>Ga0335085_10005013_pt1 | contig 21578 bp, 17 predicted proteins | sample Lox_Sample_45_FD_206712 | JGI IMG/M metagenome (GOLD analysis project Ga0335085, IMG submission 206712) | Soil microbial communities from Loxahatchee National Wildlife Refuge, Florida, United States - Lox_Sample_4.5 | ecosystem: Environmental > Terrestrial > Soil > Wetlands | place: USA...
TCGAGGACGGGCCGCAATTCTTTCCATGGCCCAAGGAGCGGACGTGCACGCGGTGCGTGTCGATCGCGCGCGCACGCCGGTCCCCGGCCCGAAACCGCCCTGAGGACGGGCAGGTAACGGCCGCGCTTCCCGGCATGCGCCAAGCAAGAACTTCGAGCGGGAGTTGCGCCCTTCTCGGAGGTCGCCGTGACCGTCGCCGTCCAGAAGCATTTCCTTCCCTTCCCGCATCTGCCCGCGTGGGCTGGCAAGATCTGGAAGACCGCCGTCCCGATCGCCGCTGCGCTCCTCGTCGTCGTCGTGCCGCCGCCGCCCGGTCTGTCCCACCACGCCTTCCACTACTTCGGCGTCTTCGTCGCGGTGATCCTCGGCCTCGTCTTCGAGCCGATCCCCGCCGCGGCGATCGGCCTGATCGGCGTCACTTTCTGCGCCGTCACCGGCCTCGCCTTCACTCCGGCGCAGCTTGCGAACCCCTCGTTCCAGCTGCCGGCCGAGGGGCTCAAGTGGGCCCTGTCCGGCTTCACCAATGCGACCGTCTGGCTGATCTTCGGCGCCTTCATGTTCGCGCTTGGCTACGAGCGAACAGGTCTGGGGAAGAGGCTGGCGCTGCTGCTGGTCCGCAGCATGGGCCGGCGCACGCTGGGGCTCGGATATGCCGTCACCATGGCCGACCTCGCTCTCGCCCCCTTCACGCCCTCGAACACGGCGCGCAGCGGAGGGACGATCTTCCCCCTGGTGAAGAACATCCCCGCGCTGTACGGCTCGGAGCCGGGACCCACCGCGCGGAGGGTCGGCTCGTACCTGATGTGGACCGGATTCGCCGCTACCTGCGTGACCAGCTCGATGTTCGTGACCGCGCTCGCGCCAAATCTCTTGGCGCTCGAGCTGGTGCGGAAGACGGCGCACGTGGAGATCTCCTGGACCGACTGGTTCGTCGGCTTCCTCCCGATGGGCGCGCTTCTGCTGCTCGCGCTGCCGCTCCTCACGTACCTCGTCTACCCGCCCGAAGTGAAGGAAGGGCGCCAGGTGCAGGAATGGGCGCGCCAGGAGCTCGTCCGGATGGGGCCGAGAACGCTGCGCCAGGGGATCATGGCGGCGCTGGTCCTCGCTGCGCTGGGCTTGTGGATCTTCGGCAAGTCGTTCGTGGACCCGACGACCGTCGCGCTCCTGGTGATCTGCGCGATGATCGTGACCGGGGTGGTGACCTGGGACGACGTCGTCGGGAACAAGCAGGCCTGGAACGTGCTCGTCTGGTTCGCGACGCTCGTCGCCCTCGCCGACGGGCTCAACAAGGTCGGGTTCGTCGCCTGGTTCGCGAACGGCGCCGCGTCCATGCTCGCGGGGCTCTCACCGACCGCGGTGGTGTTGCTGCTGACCGCCCTGTTCTTCCTCGTTCACTATCTCTTCGCGAGCTCGACCGCGCACACCACCGCGGTCCTGCCCGTGGTGCTGGCGGCAGGCGCCGCCATTCCCGGCATCCCCGTCAAGGCGTTCGCCCTGCTGCTCTGCTTCTCCCTGGGCCTGATGGGAGTCATCTCACCCTACGCGACGGGTCCGGCGCCGGTCTGGTACGGAAGCGGCTTCGTCGCCCGGGGCGACTTCTGGAAGCTCGGGCTCGGGTACGGGCTCGCATTCCTCGCCGTCCTGCTGGCGATCGGCGTGCCGTATCTTCTCTTCCTGGGGCACTGAAGCGCGGATCCAGGAAACCAGCTTCTAGGCGACTCCCCGCGCCGCCGGAGGCAGGGGCACGCCCTGGTGGAGCGCGGCGCGCTCCGCGACCACCGCGCCCAGCCGCGTGCACACCTCGGCGAAGGCAGGGCCGCTGGCCAGCTCCTCTCCCAGCGCCTTGAGCGCCTGCAGATTCTCCAGGCCGGTGTCGTCCATGTCCTGGGAGGCGCCGGCCAGGTCGGACTGGAAGCGGAAGTGATCGCGGCGGCCGCCGGTGTTGAGCATCTCGTCCAGCTCCACGTCCACCGTGTCGCTGACGCCGTCGAAGATCACGTCGATGAGGTGGGGCGCCCAGCCGGCCAGGCCCCAGTTCCTTGCCGCCTCGTAGCGGACGGGCTTGCTCTCGTTTCCCGTCCCCAGGGAGAGGACGAGGATCTCCGAGCCGGGATGACGGTCGTGCGCCTCCACCCAGGCGCAGAGGGCGGGGTTGTTGGCGTACATGCCGCCGTCGATCAGCGCGTAGCTGCGCCCGTCGGCCGCCCGGGCTTGCTGCGGGGGAAAGTACGTGGGCGCCGCGGAGGTGCAGCGGGCCACCTGCCAGGCTTCGAAGTCGTGGCTCAGGTGGGTGGCCTGGGCCTGCGCCTGCCAGCTGCGGAAGAAGAACGGGCAGCGCAGCTCGATGGCGTAGGCCGGCACCAGCAGATTCGTGCGGGCGTCCTTGAGCCGCATCCCGGCGAAGTACTTGTTCAGGACCTCGTCCACGCCGTCGTCGGGGTACTTGGGGCCGTTCAGGCTGCCGAGGGCGCCGACGATGTGGAGGAGGCCGCGGCTGAAGATGCGATGACCCTCGCTGGTGTAGAGCGACATCAGCTCGCTGGCCGTGTAGGGCGGGGCCTGGCCAGGCCTTCCCAGCCCTAGGCCCAAGGCCAGGATCCCGCCGGTGGAGGTGCCGGCGACGTAGTCGAAGAGCTGCGAGACGGAACGGCCGGTCCGCCGCTCGAGCTGGTTGAGGAAGGCGGCGGGGATCATCCCCCGGATGCCACCCCCGTCGATGGCCAGCACCGTGATCGTCGGCATCGTTCTCCCCATGGCTGCGCGCGCGGGGAGGATTACACCTCTCCTCGTGGCCTGCCGCCAGATTACTGGAGGCGGGCGAGGCCCCAGAAGCCATCGTTGTTCGTCATCGAGGGGTCGGTGTGGGTGAGAGGTCCGTCGCGTGTTCCCGCGAACAAGAGGCTTCCGTCGGGGAGCGCGCGCAACGCGTGGACCTGGACGTCGCGCGGCATGGGGAGCTCGAGGACTGCCTCCTGCGTCAGGTCCGGCGCGAGGGTGAGGAGGAGCCCTTTGCCGTTCTCGATCTCGCTGTTGGTGTCCACCTGCACGTAATCGGTCCGCCCGCCCACGATCAGATGCCCGTCGGGCAGCTCTGCCAGCGCCCAGCCGAAGTCGTCGCGCGCCAGATCGATCGTCCGGTACTCCAGCGGGGAAGCCCCGTCGACGCGGCCGCGCATCAGGGCGACGTCCCATTCCATCGTCCGGTTGGGGAGATCGTGCTTGGTGATCCGCGCCGCCCCGGCGATGAGGATTTCACCGTCGCGCGCCGTCATCGCGGCCGGCTCGTCGACGGCGGCGCCGCCGAAGAGGCGCGCTCCGGCGAACGTCCCGTCGGCGGCGAACTTCTGGACGAGAGCGTCGTAGGTGCCCAAAGGCGTAAGGGGGTCGCGCCCGAAGTGCTCGCCGTAGATGTGGACGTCCTCCCCGAAGATCTGCGTGGCCACGTAGACGGCCCCGTCGTCCCGCGCGACCAGGGCGGGCAAGAACTCGAACGCCGTGCCGACGTTCGCCGGCATCACCTGGGCGCCCCACAAGCGGCGATCGGCGGCGTCGAAGCGGTAGAGCTTGAAGCCGTAGGTCCACTCGGCGACGAGGTAGAGACCTTCGCCGTCGGCCACGCCGACGACGTGGCTGTTCGGCCCCAGCGCGAACGGGCGGTCGGGTGGGAGCTGGTGGACTCCGCCCCCGTCGTAGAAGAGGTTCTCGCGAGGCCCGGGGAGCTCCTCGAAGGCCGTGGCCGCGACCGGCTCGCCGTCGGGCGACAGGCGGTCGATCTCGAGCGAGTACTGCCCGTCGCCGTCGGCGTCGCGCAGGACGAAGACGCTGACCGCGCCGCTCGGGTGGATGACCAGGCCCGAGACCCTGGAGCGCGCCGGAAAGGCGATGCGCCGTTCCAGGTGTCCCGCGGGCGCATATCGTTCCAGGACCGGCGTGCCGTCGAATCGGGTGGGGCCGGAGAATTCGTCGCGGAGCAGCCAGACCTTCCCGCGGGAATCGACCTCGAGCGCCGTGATCGCGGTCCGGAAGGAGGCGGGGACGCTGCGGGCCAGGACGCCGGCTGGCCAGCCGGGCGACGGCGCCAGGTCGACCGAATCCAGCTCTTCCGGCGAAGCCGCCTTTCCCTTCGCCATTCCGCACCCGACGAGCAAGAGGAGGGCGGCGCAGGGGAGCGTCAGCGCGCGGCAGGTCATCGAGGCCTCTCGCAGGTGACGGCCGGCGGGGGAGATCGTCTCAACGCGAGATCATTCGAGGTTCATGCAGCGCATGAGCTCGGGCCAGCGCCGGTCGGAGCGGAGGCCGTCGTAGAACGGGTCGTCCCGCAGGCCCTGGAGCGCGCCGTCCCGCTCGGAACATCCCTTGAAGAGAAGCGGGAAGGACTTCTCCTTGTCGCCGAGCGCGATATGGATGGCGGCCAGCAGCGAAGGGGGCACGTAACCCTCCCTGGAGAGCTTCTCCACCTCGCGCGCTGCGCGGAGCGCGTCCTCGCGCTTCCCCTCCAGGGCGTCGATGACGCCCGAGTAGGCCACCAGCTCGATGCGCGGCCAGGAGGGGATCTTCGCCAGTTCCGTGCGCGCCTCGGTGGGCCGCTTCTGCGATAGATAGGTGGTCATCGCCGCCCAATGCGCCACCTCGAAGGAAGGGTCCATCTCCAGGGCCCGGCGATACCGCTCGCGCGCGCCCTCGAAGTTGCGGGCGAAAGCCTCGGTGTTCCCGGCCACCACGTGCATGATCAACGTCGTGGGCTCGATCCGCAGCGCGATCGCGATCTCCTCTTGCGCCTCAGGGATCCGGCCGGTCTCGCTCAGCACCTCCGCGAGCCACTGGTGCGCCGTCGCGTAGTCGGGCTTGAGCTCGATGGCCCTGCGCAGCTCCTGCTCGCCCGCTTTCCAGTCGAATTCGTGCCAGAGGATGTTGCCCAGCGAGGCGTGCGCCTCCGCCAGCCCGGGGTCGATCTCCAGCGCCTTCCGGGCGGCCGCGCGCGCCTTGGGGGCGATCTCCGAGGTGGCCACCGCGTCATAGTCCATGCGCAGGGCGATGGAGTCGGCAAGCCCCGTCCAGGCGAGCGCGAAGCCCGGGTCCTCGTGGATCGCCTGCTCGAAGAAGCCGGCCGCCTTGCGGAACGCCTCCAGGGTGCGCCTGTTCCAGAAGTACCTGCCCTTCAGGTAGAGGTCGTGCGCCTCGGTGTTCGGGGTCGAGGGCTTCACTCCCTCGGCGTGCACCAGCTTGCGCTCGAGCGTGTGCGCGATGGAGCGCGCGATCTCGTCCTCCACGGCGAAGACGTTCTTCAGCTCCCGGTCGTAGGTCTTCGACCAGAGGTGGAACCCGTCGTCGACCTTGATCAGCTGCGCGGTGATTCGCAGCGCGCTCCCGTCGCGCCGCACGCTCCCCTCCAGGAGAGTGCCCACCTTGAGCAGCGCCCCGATCTGATCGACGTCGAGGCTGCGCCCCTTGAGGGCGAAGACCGCCGTGCGGGAGACGACACGCAGCCCCTCGATGTTGGCCAGCGCGTTGATCAGCTCCTCGGTGATCCCGTCGGAAAAATACTCGTTCTCCTTGTCGCCGCTGATGTTGACGAAGGGGAGCACGGCGATCGACGGCGAGGCGGACGCGCCCGGCGCCTGGAGAGGGCGACGCACGAAGAAGAAGTAGACGACGCCGGGGGAGGCAGCCAGCAGGCCCACTCCCAAAAGGAGCGCGGCGAGCGGCGCCCCCTTCCAGCCGGCGTGCGGCGCCGTCCGCTCGATGCGTCCTTGCTTGACGTCGAAGATCCAGGCGAGCCCGACCACCACCGGGAACCCGAGCGCCAGCGCCACCACGGTGTAGGACAGGACCGCGTCGGGCCAGTGCAGCCCGTGCATCACCGGCTCGATGATCTGCAGCACGGCGAAGGCGGCGATCCCGTAGCCGATCAGGGCCCGGATCACGCGCCTGCGCTTCAACTCCGAAATGAACGCCCCGGCCTCCACCTCGAACATGCTACTGCACTGACCGGGGTCCCGCTTGCTTCCGTCCTGGTGCTGACCGCGACTACGCGGGCGAGTACGATGCGCGCCGCGGGAGGCAAAGCGTGGAGGCAGGGGCACTTCTTGCCGAACTGAAGCGCCGGCGGGTCATCCGCGCCCTCATCGGCTACGGCATCGCCGCCTTCGCCGTGCTGCAGATCATCGAGCCGGTGATGCACGGGCTCCACTGGCCCGAGGAAGTCTTGGGCTACGTGGTGGTCGCTCTCGCAGCGGGATTCCCGGTCGTGATCGCGCTTGCGTGGATCTTCGACGTGAGCGCCGGCGGCATCGCGCGGGCGCCGCCGTCTTCGAGGCTTTCCCGTCCCCGCATCGTGGTCGCGCTCGGCGCGATTGCCGTGCTCACCGCCGCGCCGGGGCTTCTCTGGTACTTCGTGTTTCGCAAGCCGGCCCGGCCCGGGGTGGCTGAATCGGGCAGAACGGTCCCGGCTCGGGGGAGGCGCCGTGTTCCAATCGGCGACTCGCCTGCACGCGGTCCGGCGGACGCGCCAGTGACGATCGTCGAGTTCGGCGACTTCCAATGTCCGTACACGAAGCTGGCCGAACCGAGGCTGCAGAAGCTGTTCGAGAAGTACCCCGACAAGATCCGGCTGGTGTGGAGGGACGCGCCTGGGGGCGTCCATCTCGACGCCGACGATGCTGCCGCCTTTGCGCGGGAGGTGCTGCGTCAGAAGGGACCGGAGATGTTCTGGCGTGTCCACGACAAGCTGCTGGGAGCCGCCCCGCGGCTCGAAGCGCCGATCCTGGACCGGATCGCTGCCGAGGAGGGTCTCGACGCCGGCGCGATCCGGGCGGCGCTCCGGGAGGGCCGGTATCGGGCCTCGATCGACGCCGACGTGGATCTGGCGCAGGCCAGCGGGTATCTGGGGACTCCCACGTTCTTCATCAACGGGCGCTTGGTAGGAGACGAGGAGCCTGACCTCCTGGAGAACACCGTCTCCGAGGAGTTGACGGAGGCCAGGCGGCGGATGGCTGCAGGGGTGCCTCCGGCGGCGCTCTACGACGACTTCCAGCGGGAAGCGGACTCGACTCCGAGACCGGTGGAACGCCTGGCGCTGCCCGATCCGGGTCGTCGCCCTGCCCGTGGAGGTCCCCCTAGATCTGCGGTGCTGGTGCACGAGTTCTGCGATCTGTCCCTGCTCAAGTGCGCCTGGATCGAGCCACCGCTCCGCAAGACGCTTGCGAGCTACGGCGACGAGGTGCGGCTGGTCTGGTGGGACGTATCGGACCCGCAGCAGGCCCTTCCAGCGCGGGTAGCGACCGCCGCGGCTGCCGCCGGCAACGACGGCTTCTGGAAGATGCATGACGCGATCCTCGCGAGGCAGTGGCGTGAGGGGTTCGAGCAACCTCCGCCCGAGACGCTTTCGCCTGCGGTGCTCCGCGGTCTGGCGAAGGAGAGCGGCGTCGACCTGGATTTGTACGACTATGCGACGGCGGTTGGCGTCACCGAGGACCAGAGGCAGCAGCTCGCACAGGCGCGTTCGCTCGGTCGCGCGGGTCTGATCGTCATCGACGGCGAGGTCCATGGAGGATTCGCGCCACCGCATCTATGGCGAGCATCGATCGATCGCGCCTTGGCCCGGCGCCAGTGAAATCGGCAGCATGGCGCAACGTCCAACCTGCTAGAATCCCTCGTGTGGAGGAGTGGCCGAGAGGCTGAAGGCGGCGGTCTTGAAAACCGCTGGCCCGCAAGGGCTCGCAGGTTCGAATCCTGCCTCCTCCGCCAATTTGCCGCGGCGCCCCCGCTTTACATCCCCGCCCGATCCTTGCTCAGATGCGCCCTCTCCTTGGAGGGCATATGGCTCCCACGCGAAGGACGTTCTTGAAGACGGCGGGCGCAGTGGCGATCGCGGGCAAGCTGCTCGAGGCGGGCGAGGCGCAGGCCCAGGCCGGGCAGGGCGGGGCGGGGCCGCGCAACCTCGCCTACTGCAACCTGCACGGCGGGCTGGGGGTGAAGCAGGGCGACCGCGTCCTCGATGTGTCCAAGGCCGGCAAGCAGCTCAAGGTGGCGGTGCCGGCGAGCACAGACGAGGTGATCGCGGGCAAGAACCTCGACGGCCTGCGCAAGGTGGTGCAGGCGGCGCCCAAGGGCGCCACCCTGGCCATGAGCGAAGCGCAGTTCGGGCCCTGCGTCACCCGCCCCGAGAAGATCATCATGCTCGGTTTCAACTACCGGAAGCACATCCTGGAGGTGGGTGTCCCCGAGCCCAAGGCGCCGGTCCTCTTCAACAAGTACAACAACGCCCTCTGCGGGCACCGGAGCACCATCCGCCTGCCCGTCAAGGTGGCGAAGAAGTTCGACTACGAGGTGGAGCTGCAGGTGATCATGGGCAAGACCGCCCACGACGTGAGCGAGGCCGACGCCCTGAACTACGTCTTCGGCTACGCCACCGGCAACGACTTCTCCGCCCGCGACCTGCAGCTCAGGGACGGGCGGCAGGGCTCACAGTTCATGATCGGCAAGACCCCCGACGGCTTCATGCCCGTGGGCCCCTGGCTGGTGGGCGCGGAGCTGGTCGACGACCCGCAGAAGCTGGCCCTGGAGTGCAGCGTCAACGGCGAGAAGCGGCAGTCGTCGAACACCTCCGACATGATCTTCAGCGTGGCGAAGATCATCGCCTACGCCTCCTCCATCTTCACCTTGAAGCCCGGCGACCTGATCTCCACCGGCACCCCGGAGGGCGTGATCCAGGGCAAGCCGGAGGCCCAACAGGTCTGGCTCAAGGCCGGCGACAAGATCACCTGCAGCGTGGAGAAATGCGGCGAGCTGAGCTTCCAGCTCGCCGATTGGGTCGCTTAGCTACAGGCTGAAGATCGCCGCCGCCCCGAGCACCAGGCCGAGGGTGACCACCGTGATGGTCAGCTCGGCCAATGCGCCCACCACGAAGGGCCGCAGGCCCTGCCGCTTGATCTCCCGGAAGTCGGTCTTCAGGCCCACCCCCGCGAAAGTCAGCAAGAACGCCCAGCGGGAGAGGTTGGCCAGGGAGGCGATCTGCCCCTTGTTGAAGACCGAGAAGGTGGCGAGCAGGGAGACGAAGAGGAACCCCAGCACGAACTTGGGGAACTTCTGCCAGAGGAACGCGGCCTTCCCCTGCACCACCCTCGCCTGCCCGCGCGAGGCCCACCAGATGGCGTAGGCCAGGACCACGAAGCCGATCATCGCGTTGCGGGTGGACTTGGTGAGCACCGCCACCTTCCCGGCGGTGTCGGAGAAGATGGCCCCGGCCGCGGCCGCCTCTGCGGTGTTGTCCACCGCCAGGCCGGCCCAGAGCCCGAAGGCCCGGTCGCTCATGTGCAGGAAATGGCCGATGGCCGGGTAGGCAAAGAGGCCGAAGGCGCCCAGGGCGAGGATGGCGGCGATGGCGAAGCTCGCGTCGTCGTCATCCGCCTCGATCGCTCCCTTGGCGGCGATGATGGCGGAGACGCCGCAGATGGACGATCCCACCGCCAAGAGGCTGGTGAGCTTGGGCTTGAGCCGGAACCAGCGTCCCAGCACGGTCATGATGCCGATGGCCACCGCCAGCTCGATGGCCACCAGCGCCAGGGAAACGCGCCCGAGCTGGAGCACGTCGCCGAGGAGGAAGCGGGCGCCGAGCAGCACGATGCCGGCCTTCAGCCAGAAGTCGTAGGTGGCCACGCCGGGGCGGAAGATCTGCGCCACTCCCACCGTGTTGGAGACCACCAGGCCGAAGACGATGGCCCAGAGCACGTATTCGATCTGCGGCATCGCCAGGTGCTGCGCCTTGCCGTAATCCCGCAGCACCGCCTCGGTGATCTTGCCCGCGTAGCCGATGGCGAAGAGCAGCGCCACCCCGGGCAGGAGCCGGAGGAACCGCCAGGGCAGGGCGATGGGCGGCCTCTGATATGCGATCGCCTCGCTCATCTCACCACCCCACCGTCAGGCTGACGGTCTTCACCAGGATCACCGAGGCCAGGGCGGCGATCACCGCCCACCAGTCGAGGGACAATCTCTTCAGCACGGTTGTGCTCCTTTCACGCGGCGCATTCGCCTTCCGAGGTCTGCACTTCGAAAGCCTTCTCTTCGCCGAGGTCGACGAAGTCCTCGGCCGCGGGCCGCTCCAGGGCCTCCAGGTCGGCGAGGAGCCCGCTGATCCGCTCGGGGGAAACGCGGCCGAGGAACGCGGCCGCCGTCTCGCCCGGCGCCGCTTCCCGCGCCGCCAGGTCCGCCAGCCGGCGCACCGCCTCCGCCACCTTGCGGGCGGGCACCTTCGCCGCCAGCCGGCCGAAGGAAGCTTCGCCCACGCCGAACTCGCCGCCCACGTACAGGTGGTACTGCGGGACCGCCCGTCCCTCGGCCTTGCGCACCGAACCCTGCAGGCCGATGGCGGCCACGTAGTGTTGCCCGCACCCGTTGGGGCAGCCGGAGATCTTGATGGGCAGCGACTCGGGCCGATCCGCCAGCGCGACGGTGAGCGCGTCGGCCATCCCCCGCGACTGGGTCACCGCCAGGCGGCAGGACCAGGCGCCGGGGCAGCTCACCACGTCGGAGATGGTGCGCGCGCCCGGCCTCGCCAGCCCGGCCGAGGAGAGCGCCGCGTGCAGGGAGGCGAGGTGGGCGCGCGGGACGAAGCGCAAGAGCACGTTCTGCTCCACGGTGGTGCGCAGCTCGCGCTCGGCGCTGAACTCCTCGGCGATGGCCGCCAGGGCGCGGAACTGCCGGGCCTCGAGGTCGCCCAGAGGAAGGCGGACGGTGACCGCCGCCAGCTCGGGATCGCGCTGCGGGCGGACGTTGGTGCGGGCGAACTCCTCGAAGCCGGGCTGCGGCGCCCGCGGACGAGGAGACACGGGGCGCAGCGCCGGCGGCCGCGCGGTCGGGACGGGCCGCAGCGGCTGCAACGCCCCGCGCTCCTCGAAGTACTGGCGGAGGAACTCCGCCGTTCCCAGCTTGTCGACCACGAACTTCAGGCGGGCGCGGTGCCGGTGCTGCCGGTCGCCGGTGCGGTTGAACACCCGCACCACCGCCTCGCAGATCTCCACCGCCTCCCCGGCCGGCACGAACTCGTGGGCGAGGACGCCGGTGCGGCGCACGGTGGAGAGGCCGCCTGCCAGGGTCACCCGGAACCCGGGCTTGCCGTCCTTCATCCGGGCGAGGAAGCCCACGTCGTTGAAGGCCGCGCCCACGCAGTCGAACCCGCAGCAGCCGCCGAAGGCGATCTTGAACTTGCGCGGCAAGGAGGAGGAGAGCGGACCGCGCAACAGGTGCCGGGTCACCGCCTCGGCGAACGGGGTGGAGTCGAAGGGCTCCAGCGCCGAGGCGCCGGCGTAGGGGCAGGCGGTGACGTTGCGCACGGAGTTGCCGCACGCTTCCCGGGTGGTGAGGCCCGCCTCCGCCAGCACCCGCAGCGCCTCGTCGGTTTGCGCCAGGCGGACGAAGTGGAACTGCACGTTCTGCCGGGTGGTGACGTGCCCGCGGCCGGTGGAGAACCGCTCCGCCACCTCGGCCAGCGCCAGCAGTTGGCGGGGGGTGAGGATTCCCTGGGGAATCTTCACCCGCACCATCATCGCCTCGCCTTCCTGCCGCTGGCTGTAGACGCCGTTCACCAGGCGGAATTGCTTCCAGGCGTCGGCGGAGATTTCGCCGCGCTCGAACCTTCCCAGCATGGAGACGAAGGCGTCGACGTCCTTCTCCTCGGCGAAGCCGAGGCGGGCGGGGCCGAGCGTGCGGCTATCGAGCAACGGCATGGAGACCTCCTCTGGCAGCGTCCTGCAGCCGGCGGGCGAGGGCGACGGTGGCGCCGATCACGATCACGCCGGGCGCGTCCGTCGCCTCGGCGGCGGCGATCCCGGCCAGCGTCCCGTGCCAGGCGAATGCCTCGGGGCGGGAAGCGGAGAAAAGCAGGGCGGCGGGGGTGCTGGCCGGCCATCCCCGCGAGAGCAGGAAGGCGGAAGTGTCGGCGCGGGTGGCGACGCCCATCAGGATCACCAGCGTGGCGGAGCCGGGCGCGAGCGATTCCAGCACGGGCTGCCAGGCTTCCTCGGCGTGGCCGGAGACCACCACGAAGGCGGAGGCGAGGCCGCGGTGGGTCACTGGAATGCCGGCGAGCGCGGCGGCGGCGATGGCCGAGGAGACCCCGGGGACGATCTCGCAGGGCACTCCCGCGGCGGCAAGCGCCAGCGCCTCTTCCCCGCCGCGGCCGAAGACGACGGGGTCGCCGCTCTTCAGCCGGACCACCCGCTCGCCGCGCAGCGCCCTGCGAATCATCACCCGCTCGATGGTCTGCTGGTCGATGGAATGGCGGCCCGCGCGCTTGCCCACGTAGGCCCAGCGGGCCTGCGGAGCGTGGCGCAGCGCCGCGCGGTCGACCAAGGCGTCGTAGAGCACGAGGTCGGCGGCCCGCAGCCGGTCCACCGCGCGCAGGGTGAGCAGGTCGGGGTCGCCCGGGCCCGCTCCCACCAGCGAGACGAAGCCCTTCATGGTGACTCCCGGTAGAGCTCGTTGAGCGCCTTCAACAGCAGCGGGCGGCGCCGCGAGAGCGCCACCGCATCCGCCTTCCAGTGCGAGCGGAGCTCCTGGGCCACCTCCGCCCAGGACTCGATCTCCTCGGGCAGGAGCGCCTCCAGCGCCTCGCGCAGGAGGCCCGCCAGGGCCGGCGCCCGCCCCGCGGTGGAGACCGCCACCGTCACTCCGACCCGGCGCAGCACGCCGCCGAGGAAGGCGCTGGCGGAGTCGCCGTCGTCCACCGCGTTGAGGAACACGCGGCGCTCCCCGGCGGCGAGGGCGACCTCGCGGTTGACGGAGGGCGGAGCGGCCGCGATCGCCCACCAGACGCCGTCCAGGTCGGCGGGAACGAAGGCGCGCTGGCGCACCTCCACGCCCGGACGGCGCAGCGAAGGAAGGATGCGCGGGGCGACCACGGTGACGGACGCGCCGGAGGCGAGCAGCGCGTCGAGCTTCGCGGCCGCCACGTTGCCGCCGCCGACCAGGAGGACGGGACGGCCGCTCAGGTGCAGGAAGACGGGGTACAGCTCCACGGAAGGCTCCTTGCGAAAGGCTCACGGCGTCGACGGAACGCCGGGCGGGCAAGGAGCGATGAGGCGGAAGTGCGGAAGTCGCCGTCAGGCCCGTGCGCGCACCCGGCACCACATGCCGGGGCGACAACAACAGGCGCACTTGCTCTGCAGACGGGGCGACATCGTCCGGCATCGATAACGGATGCGCGGCGAGGAAGTCAAGCGCCGCGTCTTCCGCACCCCGGCCGACCCGAGCGTTCCGGGCGATTTCCCCTCGGGGGAGATCAGCGCACCTTTGTCGATCCGCGGATCCTGCGCAGCAGATCCGCCACCTCTTTCTCCACCTCCCGCGGCGCGTGCACCTCGCCCACGAGACGCGGGCGGCTGGCCGCGCGCAGCCGCCCCGGGAGCTTCCAGGCAAGGGCGCCGTCCAGCGGGCGGATGGGGATCAGGTTGAGCAAGAGAAAGATGCCGTTGCGGCGGGTGAAGGCGTCGTGCAGGTCGGGCGGCAGGGTGAGGAGGAGGGCCAGCGCGATCAGCGCGGCCTGGCCGGCCACCCCGGCCAGGGCGATGAGCGATCGCCGAACGGGGCCCACCGCGCCTTCGCCGAGAAGCTCGCCGCCGAAGGCGTGCAGCATCACCCCGTCCACCCGCGCCTGCGTGCCGGCAGTGGCCAGGGCATGCCCGAGGACGTGGGCGGCGAGGACGGCGGCGTAACCGGCGAGCAGGAGCGGGTGCGGCTGCAGGGCGCAGAAGAGCGCCGCTCCCGGGAGCAAGCTCCAGTGCAGCCGCAGCGGCCCGAGGCGCAGCATGAATCAACCCGGCATGGGCACCGGGCTGGTGCGGCCGGTGAGGGGGAAGGCGTCCTTGTACGTGTGCACGGTGGTCAGCTCGTCGTAGCGGTGGCCGAACCCTGTATCGCGCCGGAAGAGCCCGGCGTCCACCACGATGGGGTACTTGATGTGCGCCAGCGCGCCCCGCGAGAGCCGGGGCAGCCCGGCGCGGCCCACCAGCATCGCCAGCAGGGCCTCGGGAAGCGGCAGTGCGCGCCGCCCCGCCTCCTCCGCGATCACGCTCAGGGGCAGCGGCTGGGGACCCGCCACGTTGTAGATGCCGCGCAGCCCAGCGGAGAGCGCGGTGACGATGGCCCGGGCCGCGTCGTCCTCGTGGATGAACTGGAAGAGAGGATCGAAGCCCAGCACCATGGGAACGAAGCGGCCCTTGAGGAAGCCGGCCAGGGTCCCGTGTCCGGAAGGGCCCAGCGTGTAGCAGACGCGCAGGACCGCCGTCTCCAGCTCGGGCAGCCGCCAGAGCGCGTTGGCCGCGTAGAGGTCCGCGGCCACCAGGTCGGCCAGCTCGGGATAGCTCCCCAGCTCCTGCGGCGGCTCGGATTCTGAATGGTAGAGGGGCGCGTCCGGCCCCGCCCCGTAGTAGGTGTGGCGGCCGACGAAGATCACCTGGCGGACGCCGTGGCTGGCGCAGTGCTCGAACACCGCCCGCGTGCCTCCCAGGTTGATGCGGTAACGCTCCTCGGCGCCCGCCATCAGCGCGGAGATGGTGGCCATGTGGATCACCGCCTCCGGCCGCCGCCGGCGGAAGACGTCCTCGGCGGCGCGCTTGCGGATGTCCAAGGAGTGCAGCTCGATCCCTTCGGGCACGCCCGGCCAGCCGCGCGGATCGATCCCGATCACCTCGTGCCCGATGGCGAGCAGGCGCACCGCCACCTTGCGCGCCAGGAGGCCGGAGATGCCGGGGATCAGCACCTTCATTGCCGCCCCCCTTCCATCAGCGCCGCGATCCGGCCCTTCACCTCTTCCACCTGGCGGGCGATGGTGTCGTCGTCCTCGGAGCCGGTGCCTTCGAAGCGCAAGGGCTCGCCGTAGTGGACGGAGAGCGCGGCCGGGCGGGGCAGGGGAAGGAGCCAGGGCGTGACGGGAAGATAGGGAACCCCCAGCAGGCGGCCGATCTTGTAGAGGTTGGTCACGGTGGGAATGGCGTCGCTCCCGCCCAAGAAAGCGAAGGGGATGATGGGGGTCTTCGTCCGCAGCGCCAGGCGGAGGAAGCCGGTGCCGAAGTCGACCAGCGTGTTCCGCTCCTTCCAGAGCTTGGCGGTCCCCCGGGCGCCCTCGGGAAAGACCATCAAGAGCCGGTCGGCCTCCAGCAGGCGCTGCGCGTGCTCGGGCAAGCCGGTGAGGTGACCGCAGCGTGACGCCCAGGTGGAGGCGAAGGGAATGCGGTTGATGAACTTCTCCGCCATTCCCTGGGCGAGGCGGGGAGGCTCCATCTCGAAGAAGCAGGAGGCGATCACCATGGCCGCGTCCAGCGCCACCCCGCCCGAGTGGTTGCCCACCAGCATGGCCCGCCCCCGCGGCGGGATGTGCTCGATGCCCGTGCATTTCACCTGGAAGTACTTGCGGTAGAGGAAGGCGGAAGCGCGGAAGGTCATCGCCAGGTGCCACTTGGAGACGCCGTAGTCGTCCACGCCGCGCGCGTCGAACGGCAGCTCCAGCCGGTCCACGCGAGCGGAGATCTCGTCGGGCATGGGGGCGGCAGTCTACAGGAGCGCCCTTCCTCCGCACAGGAGCGCCCCTCTCCCAGGCGTGCCCGCCATCGCATAGGATGCACGCCCGGCCGGAGGAATCGATGCGCACGCTCGCCGCCGCCCTGGCGCTTTGGCTCTTCGCCGGGCCTGCCTTCGCCCGGGTCCGCTCCGCGCGCAAGGGTCCGCACGCCGGCGGCCATTGCTCCAAATCGGCGGTGGGAACCACCTCGACCGACAGCAAGGGAGCGGCGTTGCAGTGCCGCGCCGACCATAAGGGCCGGGCCCGCTGGACGCGGAAGTAGCGGTGTAGCGCACCCGGACACCGGAGTGTCTTCCCTTCCCTCCCGCCCGCAGGCATGGTTTGAGTGACGCATGACGCGCCGCCGGGTCTTCGTGGTTGCCGCCGAATACAGCGCCAGCCCGCGCCATCTTTCCCCGGAGCGCCGCCGCCGCGACTTCTTCGGCGGTCCCCACGCGGAGCTGGGTTTCGAGGAGAGCTCGCACCTCTTCTTCCGCTACCCCAACCACGGCGAGGACGGCCGGACCCGGCCCGAGCACTGGCAGAAGGCCTTCGGGATCCGCGAGCCGGTGGCCCTGCCCGACCTCCTGGCCTCGGCGGCCCACCGCGCGCTCACCACCTTGCACGCGCTCACCGGCAAGGAGTGGCGCAAGACCTGCGAGTCGATCACCGACATGCTGGTCACCGCCATGCCGGGGCTCGATCCCAACGAGCGGGTGAACATCGGGCTCGTGCCCCAGGCGCTGCAGGTGCAGCTCGGCCTCTCGCCCCGGGCTCGCGCCCAGTTCGTCGTCGGCACCTCCGACAGCGGGGCGCAGGCCTTCGCCGAGGCGGTGCGGGCGGCGCGGCACTCCGAGCACCCGGAGACCATCCTGGTGCTGGCGGGGCAGATCATCCCCAGCGGGTACGTCTCGCAGTACCAGATCCGCAGCGTGCTGGGAGAGGACGACCAGGAGCGCGGCCTGGACATGCTGGCCATCGGCGACCTGGTGATGGACGTGATGCGCAGGGCCTTCGACCTCCGCCCCCAGGAGCTGGAGTCGTTTCTCGCCCGGGTGGCGGCGCGCAAGGCGCAGGTGGGGGCGAACTACCCGGCCGGGATCAACGCCGGCCGGCCGTTCCGGCGCGACACCCCGCGCACCCCCTGGTTCGACGCCAGCGACATCGCGGTGCCCTGCTGCGGCGCCGCCGCCACCATCGTCACCTCCGACGACGCGCTCATCGAGGCCATCGTCGCCACCCGCAACCCGCGCTTCCGCACCGCTCCCCTCACCGAGGTGCTGGGGCTGGGCGACGGTTCGGCGAACCCCGATCTCCTCCACCGCAAGACGCCGCTGCTCTTCTCCCCGGCGGTGTACGGCGCGCTGGCCGGCTGCGCGGACGACGCCCAGGTGCCCGCCTCCACCTTCACCTCCTGCTCCTTCGGAGTGGTGCACGACGCCTTCCCCAGCATCGAGCTCTCCTTCCTCCTCGCCCTGGGCCTGGGCTGGGACCGCAGCGCCGAGCGGATGGCGGAGGGCTGGTCCAACCCCGTGGGGGGCCTGCTCACCTTCGGCCATGCGCTGGGGGCCAGCGGTCTGGTGCAGGTGAACAAGGCGCACCACCTCTTCTGCGTCGATCGCCGCTACCTCCTGGAGGCGGAGTCGCGCCAGGGCTTCCGCCAGGACGGCGCGCTGGCCTTCACCACCTCGGTGGGCGGACCGCTCTCGCACATCGTCTGCACTCTCTTGCGCGGCGGGCACCAGAGCCACCGCCCGCCCCGCCAGCGCCGGGAGCCGTCCTCCTCCGCCTCGCCGGTGTCGGCGGCCTGGGACGCGAAGGCGCGGCTGCTCTGGACCCTGCTCCCCGCGCAGTTGCGGGCGGTGCCCGACGCCTGGCTGGTGGAGGGCACCACCTCGGTGAGCATCCGCAGCTGCTTGCGGGCGCTCTCCGCCGAGGAGGTCTCCCAACTGCAGTTCGAGGGCCTGGAGGATCTGATCGCGCCGCAGTCGCTCAACGAGCTCCGCTCCCGCCTGCGCACGGTGGTGCGGGTGGCCCAGCAGGAGAGCGAGCGGCTCAGCTCCATGTTCGACGTCTTCCGCCTGTTGACGGACGAGCTGCGGGAGATCGCCGTCGAGTGCCGCGCCCAGGGCCGGCTGCGGCCGGAGGCGGTGAAGCTCGACGACCGCCGCCTCGCCGACCGGCTGAAGGAGTGCCTGCGGGTCTCCCTGGTGGTGCTCTCCCGCCCCACCGAGGAGGGGACGCACCGCACCGTCCGCTTCACCGGTCCGGGCGAGCTGCACGACGCCGACTTCGCCACCGCCGAGACGCTGCGCCCGGTGGAGGCGCGAGCCGAGGTGCTTCCCTTCTGGACGGTGCGCGCGGTGCGGCCCGAGCTGCCGCCCGACCCTTCGCCGGCCGGCGAGGCCGAGCGGCTGGGGGAGATCGCCGCGCGCGGACCGCGCTCCGCCGCGGAGCTGAGCCTCCTGCGCACCTGGTTCTCCCTCGATCCCCCGCGGCCGCTTTTGGAGCGGGCCATGCGGGCGGCGGGCCTGGCGCAGGCGCCGTGGGAGCCGGTGCGGGCGGTGTTCTACGCCGGCGAGGTGGCGGACGCGGGCCCGCATCTCACCTCCCGCGAGGCCCACGAGCTGCTCGGCTTCGTCGCCCACCGCGCCCGCGCCTTCCTCGAGGCCTACGCCACCGCGGCCACCCAGGTGGGGTCGCTGCTCTCGGTGGTGGCCTTCGAGCGTCCCCCGGCGCGGGCGGGGCTGGAGGCCGCGCTCTTCAGCGCCGCCCGGTTCGCCCAGGAGATCGCCCGCAGCGCGCTGGACCAGGGGGTGATCGTCCGGGCGGCGGTCTGCTCGGGCGAGGGCGCTCCCTTCGAGGACGTGAACGGGCACACCGCGGTGGCCTCGCCGGCCTCGCGCCGGGCGACGGAGCTTCTGGGGCTCTCGCGGGCCATCGCTCCCGACCGCCCCGCCTTCACGCTCGAGGGTGCTTCCGAGCTGGTGGTGACGCTGCTCGGCCAGCGGCTCACCGGCTGGGAGCACGCCAGCGGAGCGCCGGTGGGAACCGCGGTGTGGGTGGGCCCGAAATCCTGACCTGGTCTACGGGCTCGCCTTGACCGCGGACGGCGCCGCCACCGGAGCGGCGAAGCCGCGCTTGCGCATCAGCGCCGCGATGTCCGGATCGCGCCCGCGGAAGGCGCGGTAGCCGTCTGCCGGGTCGATGGAGTTGCCCACGCTGAAGACGTCGTCGTGGAGCCGCCTGGCCACCGCCTTGTCGTACGGGCCGGAAGCCTCCAGGAAGGCTTCCCAGGCGTCCGCGGAGATGGTGTCCGACCAGAGGTAGCTGTAGTACCCCGCCGAGTAGCCGTCGCCGGCGAAGACGTGGGCGAACTGCGGCGTGCGGTGCCGCATGACGATCTCGTGCGGCATTCCCAGCTGCGCGAGCGTGTCCATCTCGAACTTGCGCGGATCGATGGGCGTGGCGCCGGCGAGGTGGAGCTTCATGTCCACCACCGCGCTCGCCAGGTACTCCACGGTGGCGAAGCCCTGGTTGAAGGTCTGGGCCTTCTCGATCCTCTCCACCAGCGCGGCGGGGATGGGCTGGCCGGTGCGGAAGTGGAGGGCGTACTTGTCCAGCACCGGCCGGGTGGACAGCCAGTGCTCCAGCAGTTGGGAGGGGAACTCGACGTAATCGCGGGGCACGGAGGTGCCGCCCAGCGAGGGATAGGTGACGCTGGAGTTGAGCCCGTGCAGCGCGTGCCCGAACTCGTGGAAGAGCGTGCGCGCGTCCTCCCAGCTGATGAGCACCGGCTCGTCCGCCTTGCCCTTCACGAAGTTGGCGTTGTTGGAGACGATCACCGGGACGTCGCCGTCCACCCGCGACTGCTGGCGGTAGGAGTTCATCCACGCGCCCGAGCGCTTTCCCTTGCGGGCGTAGGGATCGAAGTACCAGAGGCCCACGTGCTTGCCAGCGGCGTCGGTGACGCGCCAGACCCGGACGTCGGGGTGGTAGACGGGCACCGACCCGTCGGAGATGGGGGTGAACTGGAACCCGAACAGCTCGCCCGCCACCCAGAACATTCCCTCCCGCAGCTTCTCCAGTTGCAGGTAGGGCTTCACGTCGTTCTCGTCGAGGTCGTACTTCGCCTTGCGCACCTTTTCCGCGTAGTAGCGGTAGTCCCAGGGCTCGATGCGGATGCCGGCCTTCTCCTTGTCGGCGATGGCCTGCATGTCGGCCACCTCCTCGTGCACCCGGCCCGCCGCGGGCTTCCACACCGCCTCCATCAGCGCTTCCGCGCGCTCCGGCGTCCTGGCCATGGTGTTCTCCAGGCGCCAGTGCGCGTGCGTGGGATAGCCGAGGAGCTTCGCCCGCTCCGCCCGCAGGGCGAGGATCTGGGTGATGGTGGCGTTGTTGTCGTGCTCGTCGCCGTTGTCGCCCCGCTGCACGAACATCCGCCACACCTTCTCCCGCAGGTCGCGGCGGCTGGAGAAGGTGAGGAAGGGCTCGACGCTGGAGCGGGTGTTGAGGACGGCCCACTTGCCCGCGTGCCCGTGCCCGGAAGCGGCGGTGGCGGCGGCGTCGCGCAGGGCGGGGGAGAGGCCGGCGAGATCGGCCTCCTGCTCCAGCACCACCATCTGCGAGCCTTCCTCGGCCAGCAGGTTCTGGCTGAAGCGGGTGAAGAGCTTCGCCAGCTGCTGGTTCAGATCGGAGAGCCTCTTCTTGGCCGCCTCGTCGAGGCGCGCGCCCCGGCGGACGAAGTTGGTCTCGTCCAGCCAGAGCAGCCGCTGCTGCACCGGGTCGAGCGGGAGGCGCTCGCGGCCGGAGTAGAGGGCGTCGACGCGGGCGAAGAGCTTCGCGTTCTGGACGATCTTGTCGTTGAAGGCGGAGAGCTTCGGGGCCATCTCCTTCTCGATGGCCTGCACCTCCGCGTCGTTCAGGGTGGAGACGTAGATGCCGTACACCGCCTGGACCCGCTGCAGCGCCTTCCCCGAGCGCTCCAGGGCCACGATGGTGTTCTCGAAGGTGGCAGGCTCGGGGTTGGCGGCGATGCGGTCGACCTCCGCCAGGTTCTCCGCCATCGCCTCCTCGAGCGCGGGCTTGAGGTCCGTGGTCTGGAAGCTGCCGAAGGGCGGGACCCCGCCGTAGGGGCCCTTCCAGGGGGCCAGCAGGGGACTCTCCGGATGGGATGGCGTGGCCATGGCCTGCTCGGGTCGGGGGGCCTGCGAGGCGCAGCCGGTGAAGAGAATCGATCCAAGCGCCGCGGCGCAGAGGAATTGGCGGAGAATCACAGGGGGCCTCTGAGGGGGCCGGGACCTTAGCTCATCCAGGGGGCAGGCTCCAGCGGCTCGTTCTTCAACGCGGGGAGTCAGCCGCGGATCAACTTGCGGGTGACCACCACGTTCGACTCCCGGCCGGCGCGGAGGATGCGCAAGAGGACCGTGGTTCCCTCCGGGCCGCGGATGGCGCCGATGCCCCGCTCGTATCCCAGCTCGGCGACTGGCGTGCCGTCGATGGCCAGGATGCGGTCGCCGGCCCCGAGGCCGGCGTCCCAGGCGCCGGCGTTGGGCAGGACATTGAGGATCTCCAGCGCATCCCCGGCGGCGCGCAGGGTGGCGCCGATGCCGGTCAGCTCCACCCGCGCGTCGGTGCCCTCCTGGCGCGTCAGGCGGATGGAGAGCGACGCGGCGTCGCCGTCCTCGGGAAGCTGCCCGAGCGCGACCAGGCGCGAGAGGTAGCCCTCCTTTTCCACCCGCAGGCTGATGGCGTCGGGGGGAACGTGCTCCAGCGCGAATGTGCCCGCCCCATCGGTCCGGGCGTCGGGAGGCAAGGGCGCCGCGGGCAGGTCGGGCGCGTCTCCTCGCCGCCCTTCGAGCGAGACCACGGCCGCGGCGATGGGTGCGCCGCTCGCGTCGTCGCGGACCAGCCCGCTCAGGCGCGCCCCGGTGTGGAGGGCGAAGTCGGCCTCGACGGCGGCGTCGGCGATCTTCACCACCGCATAGCGGGCGGGGGCGTAGCCCACCGCCATCGCCGTCGCCTC
>Ga0335085_10005015_pt1 | contig 21571 bp, 19 predicted proteins | sample Lox_Sample_45_FD_206712 | JGI IMG/M metagenome (GOLD analysis project Ga0335085, IMG submission 206712) | Soil microbial communities from Loxahatchee National Wildlife Refuge, Florida, United States - Lox_Sample_4.5 | ecosystem: Environmental > Terrestrial > Soil > Wetlands | place: USA...
CGGATCCGGGCCAGGTCGTCATCGGCCAACTCCGACACCCGGTGGCCGTTGAGCCAATACTCGCCCTCGCTGGGGGTGTCGAGGCACCCGATGAGGTTCATCAGCGTGGATTTGCCGGAGCCCGAGGGGCCCATGATGGCCACGAACTCGTTCTTGCGGATGGTGAGATCGACCCCCCGCAGGGCGTGTACGATTTCCCCGCCCATGTCGTAGTCCCGCTTGAGGTTGCGGGTCACGATCACGGCGTCCCGAGGGACGTCCATGGGCAGCATCGCCATGCGTTCGGCGGTGGTTTCGAGGCTGGGGCTCATTCGGGTATCCGGAGGTTGGCTGTTCGCCTCTTAAACGTAACCCGATAGGGCAGGTTTCATGGCATGCGTCCGTCAGTCGCGGCGGCGAATCAGCTGAAAGGTCGCGGCCAGGGCGAGCCAGGCACAGATGCCCGCGAAGATGTAAGCAGAGAGATGCGGGAGGGCGATAAACGTCGCAGCCATGGCGACCAACAGCAGGATGAGGCCCGAATAGACCGAACGCACCGCCCCCGAGGCGACCCGACGCAGCGACACGACGGCGCGGCGGGTTCGCTCTCCTTTCGCCATCCGATGCTCCTCTTTCGGAAGCTCCGGAGCGTGGCGTCGCAGGGTGGACGGAGCCACCTCCCGCAACGCGACCGGCGCGCGAATCGGCTGGCGAAGGACCTCGTGGCTAGTGGCGCTGTCCCGGCGGAACTGCGCCTCCATGGCCATGGCCAGATGAGGCTGCTCGATCAGCACATCCAGCTCGTAGTTCCCGAGCAGGCTCGCCGCGTTCAGGTTGCTGCTCCCGATCTTGGTCCACCGGCTGTCGGATACCAGGGTCTTGGCATGCAGCATCGGCCCATCCCACTCGAAGATCCGGGCTCCTGCTTTGAGCGCGGGACGATAGTTGATTCGGGTGAGGTTCCGGATCCAGGGTACGTCGCTCGAGCTGGGCCCCAGGAACCGCACGTCGACTCCACCGCGTGCCGCATCGGCGAACGCCTGGCGGAGTTGCCGGGGAGGCAGGAGGTAGGCGTCGGCGATCCAGAGCCGGTCCTGGGCGGCGGTGGCCAGCAACTCGATCGCGCGGGCCGTGCGCATCCGTCCCGGCTCTCCCGCCAGGACCCAGACGGTGGCATCTCCTCGTTCCGGCACGTCCGGCGCCTCGGTGGCGAGACCGGGATCTCCCTTCGACCGCTCCCACACTCGCCAGAATGCGCGGTCGAGGGCAACACAGGCGGGTCCTTCGATCTCGATGGCGGTATCGCGCCAGGGCGGAATGTCGTGCTCCGCGTCTCCCATCCATTCATCCCCGATGCACAGGCCGCCCAGTACCGCGGACTGCCCGTCCGCCGCCACCAGTTTCCGGTGGTCGCGCTCCAGATTTCCGAATAGAGCGGCCGGCCTCAGGGGATTGAACACCCGGACGCGAACGCCGGCGGCGCGGAGGTCACGCCAGAACCGGCGGGGAGTGCCGGCGCAGCCGAGCCAATCGTACAGTACCTGGACCGAGACGCCCTCACGCGCGCGTGCCGATAGCGCCTCGGCGAACCGGCGTCCGGTCCGGTCGTCATGGATGATGTAATTCTCGAAGTGGATCCAGCGGGTCGCGCGGGCGATCAAGTCCAGCATGGCCTCGTAGCTTTCGGGGCCGTCCTGGAGGAGGCGGACCCGATTGCCGGGGATCGCCCGGGTGGCTGCCGCTCGCTCGAGCAGCTGGTTCACGCCGTCCCGAGGCCCAGGCTCTGCTCGACCGGGCGGAGTGCCTCGAGCACGAAGGCGATATGGTCATCGAGCGGGACACCCAGCTCCTCGGCGCCCCGGATGACGTCCTCGCGATTGACTCCGCGGGCGAAGCCCTTGTCCTTGAGCTTCTTCTTGACGCTGGAGACCTCGAGGTCCCGCAGGCTGCGTGAGGGCCGGACCAGGGCGCAGGCCACCAGGAATCCGCACAGCTCGTCGACCCCGAAGAGCGCGTGGGCCATCGGAGTGTCTCGCGGTACCCCGGTATAGTCCCCATGTCCGAGAATGGCCCGCTGCCACGGCTCGGGCAGGCCCTGCTCGGCCAGCACTCGCACGCCCGCCGCGGGGTGACCCTCGGTCGGGTGATGCTCCTGGTTGGGGTACCGCTCGTAATCGAAGTCGTGTAGCAGGCCCACGATGCCCCAGGCCTCGGGATCCTCACCCGCGCGCAGCGCCATCGCCCGCATCGCCGCCTCGACCGCGTACATGTGCTTCCGCAGCGCATCGGAGGCGGTGTATTCGTGCATCAGGGCCAGGGCGCGCTCGCGAGTCCAGGTCATGGTCTCCTCCGGCGATACGATCGCAGTGATTGAGGGAAGGGTACACCCCGGTGGTCGAGGCGCAATCGGCACAAAAGAGCGAGGGGAGAGTCGAGCGACTCTCCCCTCATCTTTCACTCACGCAATCCAGAAGCTTCAGGGCCCGACCACGCTGGTTCCGTACTTCCGGTTGACCGCCGAAGCGATCGAATCGGCGATGATCCTATGAGTCAAGCTGCTGGGGTGAAACCCGTCGAGGCTGAGCGCCGTGCCGAAATTGACCAAGCCGCTGGTCGCTACCGCGCTCAGGTCCGGGAAGGGGAGAATCGCCCCCGTCGCCACCAGGCCGCCGAGGACTTGATTGGCATCCACCACCGCATAACCGCGGGCCGTGGCCTGGGCCTGGATGTGGTTATTGAAGGAGGCGGTAGCTGTTCGCATGGCGGCGAACTCCGTCGGCGTAACGACCTCGAGGTCATCACCGCAATCTAGGGTTTGGGCCAGGCCCTGAGCGGCAGTGAGGAGCTTCCTGATGCCGACGCTCCAGGGAACCAGGATCGAGTCTCCCCTGGAAGTCGGAACCGCGACCTGAGGAGCGCAGGCGACGGTGACGGTGAAGTTGGCCGGGAACGGGGCCGGCGGACTGAAACCGCAGGCCGGGGCGTTCTTGAGGCACCAGTAGATGCTGCCGAAAGAGGCGAACCCGAGATTGGTGACGTCCGGCACGGTGCTGAGCACGGCCGCGGCTCCGGTGGCGTCCACGCTGTCGAGGATCCGGTCGTACCGGGCCTTGAACACGGTAGTATCGGTGATCTGGAGGACGTTGCCGGGATTAGTGGTGTCGATCAGGGCCCCGAGCACATCGTCGGCTCCCAGCTCGACCGACACGAAGGTCGGCTGCGCCTGCCGCATCCGATTGATCTCGGTGCTGCCGCCGAGCACGAAGGTGGTCAGGGCCAGGTAGGTCGGGTCGGTGGCTAGCGACGTTGAATCGTTGTCGAGAGCGCCGATCACCGTCACCCCCGGAACCGCAAGGCTATTGAGGTACTGGGGAACCGGGGTCGCGCGGAGATCGCAGGTGGTGGCGTCCGTGCCCGGGGGCCGGCTAAGGGGCGCGTTGGTGACGAGCGGAGGCGGGCACCCCCTGCCCGCGAACTGCGGGTAGGCGAATGGCGCTCCGGCGGCGGCGGCAAACAGCACCGGAAACGCCCGTTTCTGGGTGCTGTCGTTCCAGCCGAGGGACTGGAAGCCGGCGGAGATGCTGGTTCCGATGGCGATGTAACGTCGGAACATCGGGTTATTCAGCACCGGAGGATTGAGCGATTGGTCCGAATAGCAGCCAGCCAGAGCGGGAAGTCCGACGGCCAGCGCAGCGGCGACTTTGGCGAGCTTCATGGTCCGAGTCTCCGCGTCAGAAGGCGTAGGTGAGGGTCGCCGCGAAGAGGTTCGCGGAGAAGTGATAGAGGCCGTTGGTGGTCGCCGGTGGTGCGGGCGCGCCTGCCAATATCGGGAAGCTTCGGCCTCGACGGTCAGCCTGATTGATGTACATGTAGCCCAGGTCCAGGTGCAGCTTCTTCACCAGGTTGGTGCCGAAGCCGGCGGTGAATTCGTTCCGGTTTCCTTCCGGCAGGTTGGGCGTCACGCTCTGGTCGGGTGAAGCGCCGTCATGAAAGAGGTAGCCCAGCCGGATCACCGTCCCCGGCCCCAGGGCGTATTGGGCGCCGAAACGGTAGGCCGTGGTCCAATCGAAGTTCTCGGGATAGGCGACGGTGTTGCTGCCGTTCCCCAGGGGATCCAGCCGCTGAAACTTGATCTTGAGCGTATCGAAGACCGACCAGTTGGTGAGCTGCACATCGAACAGCAGCTTGAGACTGCTGGTCACATCGCCCGCCGCCCCGAAGCTCCACTGCTCGGGGTAGTGGAGGGAGGTAGAGCCGGTCTGGTTGGTGAGCGCGCCGGTCCCGGTGAACAGGCCTCCGACCAGCTGGTCGATGTCGATCGGGAGGGCTGGATTCCCGAGGTTGGCGGCGATCGGATTGCCCGGGGGCAACACCAGACCGGTCATCACCTGGCTGATGTCGACGGTGCCGTCGTTGAGCGTGACCTTCTGGCGCGAGAGATAGCGGGCGCCGAAGGAGAGGCGGTCGGTCGCCTTGAGCAGCACGCCGAGGTGGAACCCGGGAGAGGTGGCGTTCGCGTGCAGGTTGATATCGGCGAAGTCGGTCCCGGCCGGAATTCCCAGATTGCCCAGCGTGATGCCCGCAGGCGCCGGTGGGGGAAGCGGAGCGCTCGACAGGTCGGCCCGCTGGTGCAGTTCGACGTGCGAGAAGGCGAGATCGAAGCCGCCGCCCACCATGATCTGGTCGGTGAGCTTCACGGCGACCGAGGGCTGCAGGTACATGGCCCGGATCACGCTCTTGTAGCCGGCGTAGCGGCCTTCGGCGGTGGTCGGCCAATCGGTGGTGAGTCCGTAGGGGGCGAAGAATCCCAAGCCCACCGTGAACCGGTCGGTGACGCCATAGCTGGCGTAGACGTGGGGTACCGGGTAGACCTTGGAGTTCAGGTCGCTCACGAGCCCGGTCTGGTCGTTGGTGAAGCTGCCTGTGGGCGCGATGAAGGTGCCCCCCACGGTCAGCACCCCGTGTCCCTTCCGGGTCAACGCAAGACCGGCGGGGTTGTAGAACATCGCCGAGCCGTCAGGGCACGGCGATGCGACCGCGGTGCCGGCTCGGCCCATGGCGCAGGTGCTGTGCTCGTTCACACTGTAGCCCTGAGCCAGGGCATCGTGTGCGACGATCAGGGCGACCAGTGCACCAACGGCCGACCAAAGAGGTGGGTGCCGCATAGTTGCACTCCGTTTTTTCGGGGACTGCATGGGCCAGTTGTGGGTACGGGGTGGGATAGTGTACTTCCCGAATCCGCACCTGTCAAAGGACATACGGGGGTTTCGGAATTACTTCATGAAATTCTTAATGCAGCGTGGGTGGGGCGGCCTCGATTTGCGACGCCGTGAGGGGGACCCGAACGATCTCTCCGCCATCCAGGACGATCTCGAAGGCGTAACTCCCCGCCTGCGGTAACGGGATGTCGAAGACCAGCACGGCACCCGCCTCGACATCGGTGACGCCGGCGGGGGGCTCCCCGAACTGCACGGTGCCTTCACCGCCGAGGAGCTCGGTGCCCGCGGCGTCCACGAACCGGATGCGGATGGCGTGAAGCCCGATCTCGGTGCGTTTCCCCCGCACCCGGAGCACCAGGTGCGTTCGCGGGTGCACCGCCGGAAAGCGGGGGACCCAGACGTGCTGGAACAGTCCGAGCACGGACAGCTTCCCCTGCTGATCGATCAGGGCGTAGTCCGCGAGGACGGCGAAGTCGAGATACAGCTCAGGTCACCCGGATGGAGCGGATCACGTCGTTCTTCTGGATCGCGTTCACCACGTCCATCCCCCCGGTGACTTGGCCGAATACCGTGTGGACACCGTCGAGATGTGGCTGAGGCGAGTGGCAGATGAAAAACTGGCTGCCGCCGGTGTCCTTGCCCGCGTGCGCCATCGAGAGGGTGCCGGCCACGTGCTTGTGCTTGTTGAGGTGGGTCTCGCACTTGATGGTGTAACCGGGACCCCCGGTACCGACCCGGGGATTGGCGGCATCGCGGGAGAGCGGGTCCCCGCCCTGGACCATGAAATTCTTGATCACTCGATGGAATCGAGTTCCATCGTAGAACTTGTCGTTGGCGAGCTTCTCAAAGTTGGCGAAGGTCTTGGGGACCTCGGCGTCGAACAGCTCGACGGTGATGGTGCCGCGTTCGGTGTCGATGGTGGCAGTCTTCATTTCCACTCCTCACTAGGGGCCTGGTTGACCGGTAAGTTGCCGACGGCCCCGGCTCGGCGCAATCGGAGTGCGGCCGCTCACCTGCCCGCCGCCTCTGTCAGGCGTGCACTCCACTCTTCCTCGTCCGCGGCCGGCGCCAGACACCGGGCACCGATGCAGGCAAAGGCCCGAGTCCCGCCGCCCGCCGCAAGCATGCCCTGCACCGCCGGTGGGAGCGAGCCAGTCGGGGCGTCCGTTCTGACTCGCTGAACCACCTTGCGGGGAAGGAACCTGGCCAGGGCCCGCTGGTGCAGCCGATCCGCCTGCTCTTCCATGCCGACCGCTTCCACCACAACGAGGTGGGTAGCGGGATTGAGACCCCAGTCCGCGGCGATCAGGAACGTCGCGCCATAGAGGCCCAGCTCTGGGACTCGACCGGCAAAGGCGGCCAGGAGCGCCTCGAGCCGTTCCCGCCAGATCGACTGCCCGGTCAGCTCGTGAAGGCGGGCCAGGGCCACTCCGGCCGCGCCGTTGCCCGAGGGGGTGGGTGCGTCCTGAACCGGCTTGGCGCGGGTCGGCAGCAGACCTTCGCCCCGGTCATTGGCGGTGTCGTAGAAGCCTCCGGCTGCCGGGTCCCAGTACTCGCTCCAGACCCGGGTCATGATCCGCTCGCTCCATTCCAGCCAGGCCGAGTCCCCCGTGGCCTCGTACGCGTCGAGCGCTGCCAGTACCACCTGCACCTGATCCTCGAGGAGGCCCGCCATCCCGCCGGGCGAGTGGGCCACCGCGTCGGGAGCGTCACTCTCGCGTTGTATCCGCTGCAGCGTCAGCAGCGCGTGATCCGTGGGCCATCGATCGCCCAGGACCGGGCCCGCCCGGAGCAGCGCTCCCGCCAGCATCGCGTTCCAGTTGCTGTAGCGAGTGCGGTCCACGAACGGTGCCGTGCGCTTCCCGCGGGCTTGCCTCAACCGGCCGATCGCCTGGGCCAGCAGCGCCTTCGCCTGCTCCACCGGCCGGTCCTGTCGCTCCGCGATCCGCTCGATGGTATCCGCGATGAAGAGCACGTTCCTGGAGGGGTCGTGGTTCATCTCCCCGGCGGTCCCGATGTCGTAGTACGCCGCCGCCACCTCCAGCTCTTCCGGCGGCAGGACCGCGGCGGCCTCCTCGAGCGTCCAGGTGAAATAGTCTCCGTCGTCGTCGAGGCCCACGTCGGCGTCCTGGCTGGCGGCATACCCACCGGCCGGATCGGCCAGGACCTCCCGCACCCACCGGACGATCCCTCGCGCCACCTCGGTGTACTCCTCGTTCGCGAAGGCGCCATACGCGTCGAGATAGGCGCGCAACAGCCCCGCGTTGTCGTAGGACATCTTTTCGAAGTGAGGCACGATCCAGCGCGCGTCCACGCTGTAGCGATGAAAGCCTCCACCCAGTTGATCGTGGATGCCGCCCCGGGCCATCCCCGACAGGGTGAGCTCGATCATCGCCCGGATTTCCGGCGCGGGCTCTCGGTACCAGGCATTGAGGAGGACGGTCATGGCCGCCGGGTGCGGGAACTTGGGCTGATTTCCGAACCCGCCGTTTCGCGGATCGAAGAGGCGGGCCATGCCGGCCACGCCGCCGGCGAGGAGGTCAGGAGTGACCTCCCCGGCCAGCGCCTCATTCAGGTCTTCTGCCAGCAGCTGCCGGACCGCGCCAGCCTGAGTTCCGACCTTGTCCGGCTGGTTGCGGTAGACCTCGAGTACCTGGGCCAGGGCCGATCGGAATCCCGGGCGTCCATACTTGCCATCGGGTGGGAAGTAGGTGCCTCCGTAGAACGCCTCACCGCCCGGCGTGAGAAAGGCGGTAAGCGGCCACCCCCCCTGTCCGGTGAAGGCCTGGACCGCTCTCTGGTAGCGTACATCCACGTCCGGGCGCTCGTCCCGATCGACTTTGACGCAGACAAAATGCTGGTTCAGGAACTCGGCGAGTGAGGCGTCCTCGTAGGATTCACGGTCCATGACATGGCACCAATGGCACCAGACCGCGCCGATATCGAGGAGTACCGGCTTGTCTTCCGCGCGCGCCCGTGCGAAGGCGGCTTCCGACCACGGGTGCCAGTGAACCGGCTGGTGCGCGGCGGAGCGGAGGTACGCGGATTGCGCGGAACCGAGCAGGTTCTCGCTGCTCATGCGGCCAATATAGTCTGCGCGATCATGAGTGACCGGCGGTGGGGTGAGCCGATCGCGAGACTGCTGAGCGGGTGAATGGAAGCGTCGTCGCGGGGGATCGGGAACCGGTGAAGCGACCACATGTCTGATCTCGGATATTGCACCGGTCGCTCGAGCGACCCGCGCCGAGCCTCCGCGTTACCGAGGGTGCTCAGTGCACGCGGCGCAGTATGGCTTCCAGCGAGTCCCGACTGAGGACGCCGGCGAGCGAGAGCCAGCGGCGGTTGTTGGTCCAGCGCAGGACGGTCACGCCGCGCGGCGTACTGCCGGCGAGGGTATCGGCAGGGGGAGCGGTCGAGACCTGCTGATCGAGCAGGACCCGGCCGTCCAGGTACACGACGCGGACGACCGGCTGAGCGGTATCCGCTCCCGGAACGGTGGCGCCGTTGCCCAGTTCGATCCGCACGGGGGTCCACCCGTCCACCATCCGCACGGGGCCATCCAGGGCCCTCTCTGCCTGCGCGACGTCCACCGGTCGAAATCCGGGGGCCGAGGAAACCACCTGAGGCTTGGGAGTTTCGGTAAAGGGCCGGGGCGCAGGAGGCTCGGGCTTCGCGACCGGGTGTTCGGCCGAGGCACTGGCCTTGGGATCGGTCCGGGACTTGGATTGGGCCGGCCGGTCTGCCGGTGGGGTGGGAGGCAGAGCCTTGGGAGCGGGAGCCGCGGCGATCGGCTTCGGCGTTTCAGGCGGCGGAGCGGAGATCCCCGGCGTGTTGTTCTTTTCGGTGAAATGAAGGCCGGCCGGGCCCGTCGGCGCCGGGGCCCTCATGCGCCGGGCGACGAAGACCACTGCCATTGCGATGACGATCCCCAGCGGCAGGAGGTAGCGGGTCAGGTCTCTCCCCATCCTTCTCCGGTCGTGCCAGGGCAATAGGATCTGGACTGATCCGGAACGGTGAGGGGGATTGATGGTTGAACGCTCGACGGTGGGAATCACGGATTCCACCGCAGGAAACCGATCACGCCATTCCTCGATCTGCCGGCTGCATTCGCGGCAGGCGGCAACGTGCTCCTTGAGTTTGCTGATATCGGCAGGTGACAGCCGGTGATTCAGGAGCGCATCCAGAATGCGCTGATCCAGGTGGCCCACGGCCTGCTCGTCGCTGTCTGAGGATAGAAGATCGGGCTTTGACGTCCGGTTCGCGGTGACCTAACTCACCGGACGTTTCGAGCCAGGACCTTGAGGGAATCTACTCCAACATGGCCGGTCAGGGTGAGAAGGAAGCCGGCCGGATCGAGCCAGCGGACGGTCGCGATACCATCGGCGGTCTGGCTCGAAAGAGTGTCTCCCGGCAACATGCCCAGGCGATTTGTCGAGGCCAGGCGCTGCTGATCCAGCCAGATCTCGCGGCCGGGCTCGTCCGGGTACACCACCCGGACCATGGTTCCGGCCGTCGCGTCTCCCTCCGCGGCAACCGGTGCAGCATTGGTCAGTATCCGCGAGAGCTGAAGGCCATCGATGAGGCGAATGGTTCCCGAGAGCCGGTGAACCGCCTCTTCCATGGTGGTCGGCTGAAATTCCTCGTCCTTGTTCAGCTTGCTGCGGAGCCCCATCGCCTGACCGGTCGCCTGAGGCGCCGCAGGGCTGACGGCACCGGTCACCGCGCCGGCTCGAGCCGCCGGGGGTGGAGCCATGGCCTTCTTCGCGTCCATGGTGGTCTCGTTGGCCCGGCTGACCGAATCGGTGACCACGTTCGCGGATTGATCGCGTCTCGTGAGCGCCGGTTCCGCCGGCTGAGCGGGCTTGGACTCCTTGAGGCCGGACTTGGGAGGCTTCGCTTGCAGTTCTCGCCGGGGACCATCCTCGCTGGCCGCCGCCGGCGTCGAGGTCGATTCCCGGTCGAGCGGAGGAGTGCCCGGGACGGATGCGACCGGAGTCTGGTCTTCGAGTGCCGAGGTTGTCGCCTGGGTCCGCCGCTGGATCGCGCCATAGTAGCCGAGCCCCGCCGCCAGGACGATCGAAGCGGCCCAGGCCAGCCGGGTATACACCGAGAGACGCCGGACCAGAGGGGAGCGTCCCGTTCCACTCCGGGTGTCCTGGTTGGGAGGGTCCAGCATGGTGATCAGCTGGTCGGATTCCCCGAGTAACCCACGCGCTTCCTCGACCCGCCGGACACACTCCTCGCAGGTGGCCAGGTGCTGCTCGATCTCGCGCACCTCCGCGGAGTCGAGCTCGCCATCGAGCAGCGCGTGAATCTGTCCATCCTCAAGATGCGGCATGCTTCCGTTTCTCCCGCGCGTGGTAGGCCTCGACCAGACGGCGGCGCGCGCGCGCCAATGTCGTACCGATCGCTCCCTTGGCCAGGCCCAGGGTGGCGGCGATCTCATCGTAGTTGAACCCCTCGGCCTTGAGGAGCAGGACCTCGCGATCCCGGGGCGCCAGCGAATCCAGCGCCTCGCGTACAGTGGCCACCTGCTCGACCCGATCCAGCTCCTGATCCGGGGCCGGAGAACTGGAGGGGCCCTCCGCCTTCAGCAACTCCAGCCGCCGGCCCTGCCGAACCGCGCGACGCCCGTCGTCACGGACCAGGTTGAGGGCGACGGCGAAGAGCCAGGGACGGGGGTTTTCCGGGGGTGCGGCAAGCGCCCGGGCGAAGACCTCGTGCGCGAGATCTTCGGCCCGGTCCGCGTCGCCGGTCCGGCGGTACAGCATCCGAACCAGCGACGCGTGGTATTCGTGGTACAGCTGGGTGACTCGTTGGCTCATGCGCCGCGGAAACTCCGGACCAGGGAAGCCAGGTCGGACGCCGGCATGGTTCGAGCGCCGGCCGCGGTGATCTTGATACTGACCTTCTTGCCCGCGATCAGCACTTCATCTCCGGCCGTGAGGCAGGGAACCACCTCCGGCAGCGCCCGGGCCAGGGCGAAGTAGGCGTCGCTGAAGGGGGCTACCGTTACCACCGGCAGACTATCCCGGTGCGCCGCGTCCGTCCAGACGGTGCCCCGCTGGGCGAACAACCGCCCACCGACACGACGCAGCGGCACTCCACTGTCCTTTGACTCCAGTTCGTTCAGCCGCCGATCGGCGATGGCATCGGCGGCGGCGAGATTGGTGGTCCCAGAGAGCTGGGAGCTGGTCTTGGCACTCTCGAACGCCTTCATCCCGGTCTGGGCCGGGGCGGCGGCCGGGCCGCCACGGAGCTGGTCTTCCCGCATCTCGGGCCGCACCGCCAGCGTGGGCTCCTGGACCAGGTACGAGGTGTATTCGGTCAGAATCCCGTAGCGGAGTCCCAGCTCTCTCACCTGGTCGATCAGGTTCTGGGAGGCGCCTTCGAGACGGATCTGTCGCGTCAATTCGCCGATCCGACGCGAGGCCCACAGACGCGGCACGAAGTCATTGGAGTTCTCGCTCTCGGGGAAATCGGCGCTGGCGGTGAACCGTTCCCGGCGCCCATTCCGCTCTCCTTCGATGACGACTTGCCCGGTCCCGTGGCCCCGATAGCGTCCAAAGACTACCAGCTCTTCGCCATAGAACAGGTCCGGCAATGTAGCGGGGTAGTTATCCCGCAGATCCACCGGGGCGCTGGTGATTCTCAGGTTGACCAGCGCCGGCCGGCGAATCTTCCCGACCAGGTTGCCGATGGCGACCTCGACGTTGGCACCGGGAGCCACGTATTCGGCCGTGCCATGCCCTTCCTGGGCCAGGCGGTCGAGTAGATAGGTGTTGACGTCGTGACCGAGGCCCACCGTGAAGATCCGGGCTCGGCCGATCCGGGCGGAAGCGTTCGCCGCAATGCGGTCGGGAGCCTGCTCACCGACTGAGGGGAGCCCGTCGGTCAGGAAGAGAACGATGGGGAGTCTCTCCTCGGACACCGTCGCTCCCAGGACCGCGTCCAGGGCACCCGCGATGTTGGTCCCGCCTTCGGCCACCAGCTGGTTCACGAACTCCCGCGCGGCCTGGAGATTCTCGGGTGTCGCGGCGGTGAAGCCGTTCCGGAACGGGCGCACCCAGTTGGAGAAGGCAATCAACCGGAAGCGATCCTCGGGCCGCAACGTCCCCAGCGCCTGCAGCAGCGCGGTCTTGGCCTGGTCCAGCTTCTCGCCCGACATGGAGCCGGACACGTCGATCACGAACGACAGGTCGCGGGGGACCACCGCCGTCTGCTCGGTCTGGGGCGGGGAAAGCAACAGCATGAAGTAGCCATCCTCGCCGGCCGGCGCGTGACTCACGACGCTGGTCCCGACCAGCCCTTGCCGCAGAGGGAGAAACAGCTCCAGATCCCCCGAAGCGTCGGGGTCGAGGGTGATTTCGAGGCGATCGTTGACCCGCTGGGTGTTGAGGTGATGGGTGGGAGAGAAGGGAACGCCGTAGTCGTCGGGACGGGAAACCGCGACACGAAACGACAGACTGGACGATCCACGCTGTCCCGTGGCATAGCGCAGGCGCAGGGCGTCACCACTCCGATCGAGCAGCTGGGTGTATCGCAGCACGACTTTGCGAGTCTCCCCGGGTTGAATCGGGAATACCTGCGCTCGGACCAGGCCGTGGCCGGCCAGGGTGAGCAGGGCGGGGTCGCGAAGCTTCCGCACGATGGTCTCATAGATTCCCCGTGCCTGTTCTGCGTTCATCATTTCCCCTCTGACTTCCTGGTTGCCCATCCAGAGCGAGAAATTCTGGAAGACCGCTTCGCCGGGGAGCGGGTAGAGGTAGCTGCCCTCCGCGATGGCACCGCCGGTGTTCCGGAACTGCTCCTCGACTTCGAACCTCGCCACTCGGCCATCAATGGTGGTACGGACTTGGGAAGAAACTCGGGTCACCGTAGTCGCCAGGCCGGGCTGACGAGGGGTCTCGATCTCCACCCAACCCTGTGCCCACGCGGGCTTTATCGAGGCGGTCAGCAACACCGCCACCAGTGTCAAGTACCGGTACATCGGATGCTCCATGCTTGAGGGTGCTGGGGGATGCGTGGAGCGAGGGGACTTGCACAGCGGCGGGATTCACAGGGACATAGAGGGTGAACAAAGGGCGAAACCGGGCACAGGTGGCGGAGAAGCGAGAGTGGCCAACCCGTGTTAGCATTTGGCCCTGACCGTTGGACGGAGCCCTCGTGCCCAGCATCGACGTCACCCGCACTTATCTGGAAATGACCGACCCGGGCGAGTTGCGTGCGGCACCGCCGGTTCCGGACCTTCACGTCGAGCAGGTCGAGCGCTGTCCTCCTTCCTTCTATCGCTATCTCTACGCGGAGGTCGGGCGACCGCACCGGTGGACCGATCGTCTCGGCTGGACTGATGACCAGATTCGGGCGCATCTCCAAGGCCCGATGACGCTCTGGGTCGGATACGAGCGCGGCTCCCCGGCCGGATACTTCGAGCTCAAACGCTGCCAGGACGGCTCGGTGGAGATCGCCTATTTCGGTCTGCTGCCCGAGTTCGTGGGGCGTGGCCGAGGGAAGTATCTGTTGACCCGGGCCACCGAGGAGTCGTGGGCGCTGGGGGCGAATCGAGTCTGGCTCCACACCTGCACCCTCGACCATCCAGCGGCATTGCCCAACTATCTGAGCCGTGGGTTCCGGCCCACCGGCACCGAGGTCTATCAGGCCGAAGTTCCGTAGTCCCGCCGTTTCCTCAGTCGCATAGACCCTCCGGGTGGTGGGCAGGTCGCCCGGGCGGAGTCATATTCCCCGGATGCCGGGGACCGAGCCGCTCGCCACCGCACTCCTGCTTACCACGTTCGGCCTGTTGCTGGCGATCAGTGCCGTCTTCAGCCGCGCGACCGAGCGGTTCAGCGTCCCGCTTGCCCTCATCTTCCTCGGGATCGGGATGCTGGCGGGGGAAGAGGGCCTCGGCGGCATCGTCTTCGAGAATTACCAGGTCGCCTACCGGCTGGGCATCGTCGCCTTGGTCCTAATCCTCTTCGATGGCGGGCTGAACACTCCCTATTCGGCGGTGGTTCGCTACATCCGGCCTGCCGCCGTGCTGGCCACCACCGGCGTCCTGGGTACGGCGCTCCTGGTGGCGGCTGGCGGACGGCTGCTGGGATTCAGTTGGCCGGCCGCCCTGCTGATCGGGGCGGTCGTTTCCTCGACCGACGCGGCCGCCGTGTTCGCCGTGCTGCGCGGGAGCGGGCTCCACCTCAAGCGGCGCGTGGGAGCCACGCTGGAGCTGGAGTCGGGGATCAACGACCCGATGGCGGTGATCCTCACTGTGCTCGCCACGGAGAACCTACTCGAGCCGGGGGCGCTGAGCGGCACGGCGATCGTCGTGTCCGTGGTCCGGGAGTTGGCCGTGGGCCTCGCCTTCGGCTACGTGGTTGGATGGGCCGGGCGCGCTCTGTTCAGGCGAGTGCGGCTCCCGGTGGGTGGCCTCTATCCGGCGCTCACCGTGGCGCTCGCCTTCCTCGCGTACGGGCTCCCGACCGTGTTCCACGGGAGCGGCTTCCTCTCGGTGTACGTCGCTTCCCTGATGCTGGGCAGCACCCCGCTTCCGTACCGGGCGGGCCTCTATCGGTTCCACGATGCGCTCGCGTGGCTGAGTCAGGTCACCATGTTCCTGGTGCTGGGGATCCTGGTAACGCCGTCGCACCTCCCGTCGGTGGCCATCGAGGGGCTGGCCCTGGCCGCGTTTCTGGCGGTGATCGCACGTCCCCTGGCGGTGTCACCGATCCTGGCCGCGTTCCGGTATCCTGGCCGAGAAATCACCTACATATCCTGGGTCGGGCTCCGGGGCGCGGTGCCCATCATCCTCTCCACCTATCCGGTCCTGCTGGGTGCTCCCGGAGCGGACATCATCTTCGACGTGGTCTTCTTCGTGGTCGTGGTGAACGCGCTGGTCACCGGAGCCACCATTCCCTGGATCACGCGGCGGCTGGGGCTGGAGAGTCGAGAGCCGGCCCCGCCGGGGAGCGTGGTCGCGCTCGATGCGCGGGCCTCGTTGAAGGGGGACCTGCACGGGTTCTATCTCGACGAGGCGCTCCCGGTGGTTGGAGCGACGATCGAGGATCTGCCGCTGCCGGAGGATGCCGCGGTTGCCTTCGTGGTCCGCAACGATGAGTTGCTTCCTCCCAAGCCCGGCACCGTCTTGCAGGCGGGGGACTACGTCTACCTGGTGGCGAGGAACGAAGATCTGCCCGAGCTCCACCTGCTGCTCGGACGGGAACGGGAGGACTAGCCGGGAGGCGAGGTCGGCGGCGAGTCGTGGCTCACCGCCTCGGGAGCGGTGCAGGGCCGGGCGCGGATGACCGCGGCCCTTCCGTCGGTGTGGAACACCTGTCCCGCCGCGTTGCGCCCTGACCGGGGCGCGTCGGGGATGGTGACGTAGTCGAGCAGGTCGGCACAGCCGCCGGCCTCGAGGGCCCGCACGATGAAGTCGCGCTCGTCATCGATCTGCGGGGAGATCCGGTGCGTGGGAAATCGGAGCAGCTTGACCAGCATCCCGATGTCCTGATTGGCCGCGCCGGCCCAGATCCCTCGGGCGGTATCTACCAACCACATTCTCAGATGATGGCGGATCCGGGCGTTGGGACCGGGGAGCTCGTAGCTCAGGTCCTGCGGGCGACCTTCGAAGTATTGCGTGCTGACCGGCGCCGCGCCGCCCGGTTTCCCCACGATGACCGCCACGGCTTCCTTGCTGAGGGCCTTGAAGCTCGGCGCGTGAGGCGCCGTCCAACCCGCCGCGATGAAGGCCGCGTCCACGTCCTCGGGTGAACCTTCGATGATGAGATTGATCGGATCGCCGAGCGGTTGCCCCTTCTTGGTCTCGGTTCTGGGGATCAGGTCGGGCAGGGCCGGAGCTTCGTAAAGACTGCGATAGGCGGTGACCAGGAGACAGTGGTTCCGGTGGGGGAGCACCATCGGAGCGGCCAGGGCCAGTCGTCCGATCTCCCCGGCGATGATGCGCACGCGGGGGCCTCGTCGGGTCAGGTTGAACGAGGTCAGAATCGCGGCAGGGATCACGGCCACCTCGGTCGCGGCCGCGAGCGCGAGGGGGACCGCCGTCTTCACGTGCACCTTGCGGTTCGGAGCGCGGATGGTCCCGGTGTCGACGTGCGCCTGGGCGTTGACGTATTCGAGGCTGTCGAGCAGCCCCGTGATGGGAACCCAGTGCTGGAGGTCCACGCGCAGCGAATCGAATCGCAGGCCCAACGAACCGCCGCGTCCGAATCGGCTACCTCCCTGTGAAACCGTGATTCGGCCGACCACTTCGGTGTAGGCGGGCAACTCGACGCAGCTGTCGCGCACCACGGCGGCCAGGGTCTGGACCAGCAGCCGCTCCCCGACCGGGTTCTTCCCGCTCACGATCGGTTGCAGGAAGCGAATCGGGAACGTGGTCCCCACGGCGATCGTGTCCGCATGCTGGGCCCGGGCGGTGGTGACCATGCACGCGCCCAGCGCGATGATTGGGAGAATCCGCACCTTCATGACCTGCGATCTAGGCGGATGGGAGACGGGCTGAGGGGCAAAGGTCTGCAACGACGCACTCAGGGCACCGCGGCCTGCGGGCAATACAGATCTGCCGCCCATGAAAAATGAGCAAGTGCGACAACAAAGCCCAGTCCTCTCTCGGAAACAGCGTCATCAGATCCAGCTCGGCCTTGGCGGGGTCCGCTTGCGTCGTCAACCCGAGCAGCCGACTGAGCCGGCCGACGTGGGTATCGACCACCACGCCCTCGTTGATCCCGAAGGCATTTCCCAGAACCACATTCGCGGTCTTGCGGCCGACGCCGGGGAGCTGGCGCAGCTCGTCCATGGTGCGAGGTACCTCGCCGCCATGATCAGCCACCAGCGCCTGCGCCATGGCGATCAGACTCCGGGTCTTCATCCGGTAGAAGCCGGTGGACTGGATGATCTTCTCGACCTCGCTGTGTCGCGCGCGTGCGAGATCGACTGGGCGGGGGTACCGGGCGAACAACACCGGAGTGACCAGGTTGACCCGGGCGTCGGTGCATTGGGCTGAAAGGATGGTCGCGACCAGGAGCTGGTAGGGGTTCTTGTGGTCGAGCGCGCACGCCGCTTCGGGATATTGCCTGCTCAGACGGCGGAAAATTTCAACCGCGCGGCCCCGTCTCGCCTCGGCCGACTCGCGCCCGCGCCTGGTCTGCCGGGTCCTGGCCTTTGCCGGCTTTGGCCGGGACCGAGTAGCCGACTTCCCGCGTGGCCGGCTGGTCGTTCGTCCCGCCATCTACTTGCTCCTGCGCCGGGCCACATGCGCGAGAAACTGCTCGACCGGCCGGGCGTTCAGGACGTGCTCGCGTCCCAGCCATCCCTTCCGCGCGATCCCGACTCCCAGATCCACGTTGCTCATCCCGGCGATGCTGTGGGCATCGGCGCCGATCGAAATGGTGACACCGTGCTCCACCGCGCGTCGCAGGTGCCGCCAGTCGATATCCAGGCGGTGGGGATCCGCGTTGATCTCGATGGCGACGCCCGCCTCTCCGGCCCGGGTCAGGATGGCCTCGATGTCCAGGGGATACGGCTCCCGGGAGAGCAGGAGCCGGCCGGTGGGGTGACCGATGATCGCCAGGTGCGGGTTCTCCATGGCGGCCAGCATCCGATCGGTCATCTGTTTGGCCCCCATACTGAACCGGGTGTGAATCGAGCCGATGACGAAGTCGAGACGCGCCAGCGTGGCGTCGTCGTAGTCGAGCTTCCCATCGGCCAGGATGTCGACCTCGACGCCCTTGAGGACCCGGATGCCCTTGAGCTTCGCGTTCAGGCCATCGATTTCTTCACTCTGTCGCGCGAGGTCTTCCGTGCTCAAGCCGCCGGCATAGGCGGCAGAGGTGCTGTGATCGGTGACTCCGAGGTAGCGGTATCCCGCCTCACGGGCCGCGACGGCCAGCTCTTCGATCGTGGTGGTGCCGTCGGAGTAGTTGGAGTGGCAGTGGATCAGCCCTTGGAGGTCCCCGCGCTCGAGGAGAGTGGGCAGCTTCGCTTCCCCCGCCGCTTCGATTTCACCCCGGTCCTCTCTCAGTTCGGGTGGAATCTCCGTGAGTCCGAGCGCCGAGTAGAACGCGGCCTCGTCGGGCGTCGGGACGAAGGCGCTGCCCCGCCAGAGCGCCGCGCCATTCAGGGCGAACCCCCGGGCGGCGGCGTGGCGGGCCAGTGCCGCGAGATGAGCGTCGCTCCCGGTGGCCTGCACCAGGACCGCGCCGGCGTTGACCGGGGTGGTGACGATGATCTGCGCGCTGGAACCGGTGGCGAAACGGAGGGTAACCCGCCGCTCATCCTGGCCGGCGAACTCGTGAACGCCTGGAAGCTGAGCCAACCGTTTGAAGATCTCGGCGGGCGCCGCTTCGGCGACGAGCACGATCACGATCTCCCTGACGACTTCGTTGCGGCGCCGCACGTCGCCCGCAGTCACCGCCTGGAGCACACCGGGCTGGCGCTCCAGCGCCTCCCGAAGGCGGGACGCTTCCTCCGCGGCGTGGTGGGCGAACCGGTAGGCGCTGGCCTGTCGGAGAAACGCGATGCCCTTGAGAATGTTGTCGGCGGTCTTGGCGCCGAACCGGGGGAGCTTGGCCAGGCGGCCGTCGCGGGCGGCGGCCTCGAGGTCGGGGAGCGAGTCGATGTCCAGCGCCTCGTGGATCTGCCGCACCTTGGCCACGCCCAATCCCGAGATCTGCAGCATCTCCACCAGCCCCGGAGGTACCTGCTCGCGCAGTTCCTCGAGGAGACTGGACCGGCCGCTCTGGAGCACTTCGGTGACGATCTGCAGGGTGGCGGGACCGACGCCCTTGGTCTCCGCGAGCGAACCGTCGGCGAGGGCGACGTCGACTTCGACCGGCAGGCTCTCGATCGCCCGGGCGGCGCTGCTGTACGCGCGGACCCGGAAGGTGCTCTCCCCCTTGAGCTCCATGAAAGAAGCGATCTGCTCCAGCACACGAGCGACGGCCTTGCGATCCATCATTCCACGAAGATCCCCTCGGGCGGCGCGGTGCGATGCGGTGCGGCCGCCCTGGCAACGAGCGGGGCCGTGCGGGCCGCCAGCTCGATCATCTCTTCCGCTCCGACCACCGAGTAGATCTGGGCGGTCGCTCCTCCGGGCAGAATGCTTCCGAAAACGGGCGAGCCGTCATCCCGCTCCAGCCGCCCAGGCCGGGCGCCGGAGGCGGTCACGACGCTGAAGCCCGCCCGGTCCGGGTGTAACCCGAAGATTCCCATCACTTGCCAGCGATTCGCGGGCGAGTGCACGAACAGTCCATCCAGCGGCTCGTGCGGGTGTCCCTCCGCCAGCTCGGCCCAGATCATCCGGGCGGGGAATTGAATGTAGTAGGCCTGCGGGGTCGGGGCAGTGGCGGCTTCCGGCGGGGCTGAAGCGTTCAATAACTCGATCGCCGACCGTCGGCCGAGACGGAAACACCAGCCGCCGGCCTGCCAGGTGAGGAATGCCTGATGCAGCAGGGACAGATGCTCGCGCACCGCTTCTTCGGGCGCGTCGTCGGGGACCAGATCGCGAAGCAGGAGCACCGCTTGCCGGTCGAGGGCGAAGGCGTCGAGGTCGCGGGAATCCAGCTTCGCGGCGGCGAGCGAATCCCGAATGGCGCCGAAACGCTCCTCGGCCAGTTCGGCGAACACCAGTTCAAAGGGGGTCGGGCGACTCCGGTCGCTCACCGGCGTATTGCCTTCTCGGCCTCGCGGGGGAGAAAGCCGTCCAGGATCCGCACGAAGTCTTCAGGGGCTTCGACGTAGGGCACGTGGCCGCAGCGAGGGAGCACTCGCAACGGCGCCCGCAGACAATCCGCCGTCACCTTCGCCGTCTCGACCGGGATGGGGTCATCCTCCCCGTGGATCACGATCGCGGGGACCTGCAACCGGCGAAGCTCGGGCCGGAGGTCGTAATCGCCGAGACTGGACCAGACCTCCTTCTGCGTGCGGTCGGTGATCCGGAACGGAGTCAGCTGGCTGACCTGTGAGGGATCGTGGAAGTACCCGGCCACGGCCAATTCGAAGAGGCGGCGTTGATGGGCCGCGGGATCGCGCTCGCGGAGGCCGCTCTCTCGAAGCGTGCGTCGGGCCGCTTGCAGCGCGGGGGTGTTACTCCGCTCCGCGAAGCGCTGCTCGAACTCGTCGCGTCCTTCCTTCCAGGCTGGAGCTGGGGAAACCAGCGCCAGACGCTCGACCCGATCGGGATAGGTGACGGCGTACAACAGGGCGAGGAGCCCACCCCACGAGTACCCGGCCAGTGTCAGCCGAGGCAGGTCCCAGATTTCGCGAAGGCCCTGGAGGTCGGCCACATGCTCTCGCCAACCGACGGGCACCGAGCGCGCCACCGGAGAGCGGCCGCCTCCTCGCTGGTCGTAATAGATCAGGGTGCGCCCGGGGGCCAGCGCATCGAAGCCCGGCAGGAGGTAGTCGTGGTGCGCGCCGGGCCCTCCGTGCAGGACCACGACCGGCGGCCCCGAGCCGATGCGTCGCTCGAAGAGGACCACATCTCCGATCGTGCGTTGTACGGTGACAGGTGTCAGGGGGGACTCCGGGCCCGGACTCATCGGGAATGGTCTTGTTCTACGGGCATTCGAACCGGGAGACGCCTAGAGCAGAACCGCCAGGCCGTCCGCGATCCGGCGCACCGCCGATTCCTCGGCGGGACCGAACGGATCGGGCACGTCGCTGTCGATGTCGATCTGACCCAGGATCAGCTCGCCGCGACGAATCAGCACCACCAGCTCCGATCGGGTGAAGGTGTTGCAGGCGAGATAATTCGATATCGCTCGCACGTCCCCGACATTCTGGTCCTTCCCGGTGGCGACCGCCGTGCCGCAGACCCCCTTGCCGACCGGAATGGTGGTGTGCTCGGTCTCGCGGCCACTGAATGCCTCGAGCCGGAGCTCTCCATCATGGAGCATGTACAGATACACCGAGGTGTAGGGGGGACCGGCGGCCCGAATCCGGTCGGCGGCGTATTGCAGCAGCTGTGGGCGCCCGGCGTCCCGCGCGAAGATCCCGCGCAATCCGGCGAGAATCGGATCGGGGTCGAGCACCAGGGGTCGAGTCGAGTCGGCCATTCGTTGCCTTAGCTCCGCTTCCCCAGGATGGCACGCAGACGCACCTCGGCGCCGTCGCGCAGGGCGATGATGTCTACGGTGTCGCCGGGCTGATGCTGGCGGAGGGCCTCGCTCATCGACTCCAGGTCCGGAATGGCCATCCCGCCGATGCTGGTAATGATATCGCCCGGTTTGAGACCGGCCGCTTCCGCGGGACTGCCGGCACGTACCCCCGACAGACGAACGCCACCGGGGTTCTCCGCCATGTCAGGCACCGTGCCGAGATAGGCGGCGCCGGTCCCGGGAGTCGGGGCCGGCTCGCCGTGCTTC
>Ga0335085_10005016_pt1 | contig 21570 bp, 17 predicted proteins | sample Lox_Sample_45_FD_206712 | JGI IMG/M metagenome (GOLD analysis project Ga0335085, IMG submission 206712) | Soil microbial communities from Loxahatchee National Wildlife Refuge, Florida, United States - Lox_Sample_4.5 | ecosystem: Environmental > Terrestrial > Soil > Wetlands | place: USA...
GGGGGGGGGGGGGGGGGGGGGGGGGGTGGGGCGGGGGGTTCGTTTTTTTGGGGGGGGGGGGGGGGGTTTTTTGGGGGGGGGGGGGGGGGGGGGGGGGGGGGGGCAGCCGACCAGGACGCCCGCAACAACGACAAGCTCCTCAGGCGTCTTCATGATGTCCCCCCCGCCCGGCGCCGGGCGCGGTACCGCTGCGTCGTCGCCTACCTCGAAACGCCAGGCGCCACGCCGCGGATCGTGGAAGCCACCTGTGAGGGGACGATCCTCCCCGCACCAAGGGGGACCGGGGGGTTCGGATACGACCCCCTGTTCTTGTCGGACGACCTGGGGGTGAGTTTCGGGGAGGCCCGGGCGGCCGAGAAGCAGCGGGTGTCGCACCGGGGGCGGGCGTTCCGGGCGCTGCTTGAGGTCCTGATCGGCGGTTCGCCCTGACCGGGGCGTTACCTATGAGCGGGTCCCCGGGTCTCACCGGTTTGTGCTTCTTGGCGAAATGTCATGCTTGACATGTCTGGCTTCGAGCGACAGGATTGTCGCCGTCCAGTTGGCCGTTGTCGCAAACCATTGACCCGTGTTGCAGTCCCTCCACAGGAGGCGGTATGGTCAAGTGGTTGACGCGCGGACGTGGGGAAGAGTGGTGTGGGTGCCTGATCCTCATGCTGCTTGGCTCAGCGACTCCGCTCGCAGTCTCCGCAACACCCTTCACAAGCACCACCGCAGGTCCCGACACCCGATCCCTGGCCCATGACTATTCGCTCGCGCTGAACACGCGGTCCAGCATTCCCGCGTTCGCGCGGAAATATGGGCTCGCGTGTTCGGCTTGCCACACGGCCTGGCCGGAGCTCAATGCGTTCGGGCAGGCGTTCCGCGACCGGGGCTACCAGCTCGGCAACGATCGCGACTCACCGATCTGGAAGGACCCGTCGTACTGGCCGGTGACCGTGCGGATCACCCCGAACTGGCATCTGGAAAAGACCGACAATCAGCCGGTCGATGCGACGCCCGGTGACGGAACGAGCGGTCTCGTCAAGGGCACCGTCACCCAGTCCGGGTTCGATCTCTCGGGGATGGACCTGTGGTTCGCGGGAACGCTGTACAAGGACATCTCCTTCGTCGTGCTGCCCTCCTCGGACAACACGGGGAGCTTCCATTTTGAGGCGGCGTTCGTCCGGTTCGATAACCTGTTCAAGAGTGGCTGGTACAACTTCAAGTTCGGCAAGTTTGAGCTCGACAATCTCATCTCCGAGAAACGGTTCCTGTTCCTCTCCGGCAATGGCGGGTTGTATCAGTCCTACCACTTCGTCCCGGTCGGGGACGTGAACAACTTCGGGCTGGGAGACAACCAGATCGGGATGGAGATGGCCGGGCACTCCAAGAACAGCTATACCCGCTACGGGGTCGCGGTGCTCAGCAATACCGACGGCGACGTCGGGTTGACGACCGGCCAGTCCTACGACGCCTTTCTGACGTTCAGTCACGCCATCGATGCCGGCAAGCTGGGCGTCGAGCGGCTCGGGGCCTTCGGGTACTTCGGCCAGCGGCCGACGACATTCCAGTCGTCGGGGGGCGCCGCGATCCCCGGGACCGGGACCGACAACAAGTCCTTCTATCGGGTCGGTCTCTCCGGTGATTTCTTCTTCGGCAGCTTCGAGCTGCTGCCCTTCTTCATGCACGCGTCGGACGATGCCTACCTCGGGACGGGGACGCCGGGGAGTGGAACGCTGCCGGCGGGCGCCCAGAGCCCGGCCTGGAACAGCGCCTTCCTCGAGGCGCACTACTACGTGAACCCGCAGTTTGTGTTCACGGGGCGGTATGAGATGGTCAAGATGTCGCAGCAGGCCATAGCCGGGACGCCCAGCGACCTCGGGAACATCAACGCCGTTTCGCTCGGGTGGCGGTGGTACCCGATCATGTTCAGCCGCGGGGGTCTCGCCTGGCATACGGAGTTCTCGCTGGCGCAAACCAAGGGCGCCCCACCGCTGAGCGGCAACGGCGTGGGGGGCGTCTTCGACGCGACCGACTGGGTGAAGAGCTACAGTGTCTTCACCGGCTTCGACTTCGACTTCTGACCCGCGGAGGCCTCTCATGAAACTGCAAACGCAGTGGGCGGCGCTCGGCTTCGGGTTGCTCACGCTGTCCCTGGCCGGAACGGTGGCGGCCCAGCAGGTGAAGGTCGGCAACCTGACCGGGGACGCGGCGGCCGGGAAAAAGGAATACCGGCGCTACTGCATCGGCTGCCACGGCCCGAACGGGGACGGCACCGGTGAGAACGCCCAGTGGATCGATCCGAAGCCCCGCGATTTCGTCGCGGCATCGTTCAAGTGCCGTTCCACGCCGACCGGCACGCTGCCCACGAGCACCGATCTGTTCAACGCGATGACCCGCGGCTTCGTGAACACCAACATGCCGTCGTGGCTCCCGCTGCCGGCGCAGACGCGCGCCAACCTCGTGGCCTACATCGAGACCTTCTCGCCCCGGTGGAAAACGCAAGGATCGGGGACGCCCATCACGATCCCCGCGGAACCCGCCGCCGACATCCAGAGCATCTTGCGCGGCCGCGCCACCTTCCAGAAGCTGGAGTGCTGGAAGTGCCACGGCACGACCGGGCACGGCGACGGACCGTCGGCCTCGACCCTGACCGACAGCAAGGACAACCCGATCCGGCCGTTCAACTTTTCCGTCGCGACGCGGTTCAAGTGCGGGGCGACCAACGCGGATCTTTACCGCATCTTCATGACCGGTGTCGATGGAACGCCGATGCCCTCGTTCGCCGACCAGCTGCAACCGAACGAGGCCTGGGACCTGGTGCATTTCCTGCGTACCCTCGAGCCGCTCGAGACCCCGGAGGCGGGGATCTGGAACGCCTGGCTGCCGGCACACGAGAAAGAGCTGCAACCGCTCGGGGAGCAGGGGCAGTAACGCCGTCGCGTCATCTCTATTTGTGAAAGGGATTGGTCTCATGCGATCCACACACCTCGCGACTCTCACGATCACGGCGCTCGCCGGATCGGCGCTCCTGGCGCTCGCCGCCACGCGCCCGCCGGCCGCCGGGACGATCAGCGGCACCGTGACCTTCACCGGCACGCCGCCCAAGATGAAGCCGATCGACATGGCGAAAGAGCCGAGCTGCGCCAAGCAGCACGCTACGCCGGTCATGACGGAAAACGTCGTGACCGGTCCGAACAACTCGGTGCAGTGGGCTGTGGTGTACGTCGAGTCCGCGGAGGCGGGCGGCGCGGCGGCGACCGAGGCGGCGCGCTATGACCAGAAGGGATGCCAGTACATCCCCCACGTCGCCGTGCTGCAGGTGAACCAGCCACTCGACATCTACAACGACGATCAGACCTCGCACAACATCCATCCGCTGGCGACCGTGAACCCGGAGTGGAACAAGTCGCAGCCGCCGGGCGCGCCGCCGATCCACGCCACGTACGCGAAGCCGGAATTCATCCCGGTGAAGTGCAACGTGCACCCGTGGATGCACGGGTACTTCGTGGTGCTCAATACCTCCCACTACGCGGTCACGGGGGAGGATGGCGCCTTCAGTCTGAAGGGCCTCCCGCCGGGGAAGTACACCGTCACGGCGTGGCACGAGAAGTTCGGGAAACAGAGCCAGGAAGTGACGGTCGGGACCGGTGAGACCCCGCCCGTGAAGTTCGTCTTCAAGGCCCTGCCGTACTAAGACCAGAGAGGACGGGGAGGCTCGTGGGCAAGCTGTTTGCGGCGATCGTGGCGGTGATCGCGGTCGTCTCGACCGCGATCTTCGTGAAACACCTCTGGTGGATGCCCCCGGACATTTCCGTGCTGGGGGAGGGGATCGACCATCAGTTGATGGAGACGATGACGGCGTCGGGAGTCCTGTTCGTAGCCGCGCAGCTGACGCTCGCCTGGTTCGTCTGGCGCTGGGCCGGCGGCCCCGGCGCCGAGGGGCGGTCGATCAAGCAGTTCCCCGGCGGACCCACGCCGATGGTCGTGATCGCCACGGTGCTCGTGGGGATCGAGGTGCTCACGCTGTCGCTCGTCGGTTCCAAGGTGTGGGCGGGGATGTATCTCGCTCCCGCCGATCCGGGCTCGCTGCGGATCGACGTGCAGGCCGAGCAGTTCGCCTACTACTTCCGGTACGCGGGGCCCGATGGGAGGTTCGGCGGCCTCCATCCCGACCTGATCGACGACGCGAGCTCCAACTTCTTCGGGCTCGATCCGGCGAACGACACCACCGCGCGCGACGATATCGTGTCGAGCTCGCTCGTGGTGCCGGTCAACAAGCCCATTCTCCTCACCATGCACGCCAAGGACGTGGGGCACTCGTTCTACGTGCCCGCGCTCCGGATCCAGCAGGACTTCGTGCCCGGGCTCGTGATTCCGCTGCATTTCACCGCCACGACGCCCGGGAAGTACGAAATCGTCTGCACCCAGCTGTGCGGGCTGGGGCACTACAACATGCGGGCGTATCTCGAGGTCAAGACGCAGGCGGACTACGACGAATGGCTCAAGAGCCAGGCGGCCCAGTGACCACTCCCCAGGTTCGCGAAACCAAGGCGAAAATCGCCGAGCTCAAGCACGAGGCGCCGACCAGCTTCTGGCGAAAGAACGTCTTCAGCCTCGACCACAAGATGATCGGCAAGCAGTACCTGGGGCTCGCCCTCGTGGCGGTCACGGTCGGGATGATCCTCTCCTGGCTGATGCGCCTGCACCTGGGCTTTCCCAAGTTCGCGATTCCAGGACTCAGTGCGGTGTACCCGAACGGGGCGGCGGGGGGCGTGATGACGCCCGAGCTGTACCTCTCGCTCATGACCATGCACGGCACGATCATGGTGTTCTTCGTGCTCACCACGGCGCCGTTCGCCGGATTCGGCAACTATTTCCTGCCGATCCAGGTCGGCGCCGAGGACATGGCGTTCCCGCGGTTCAACATGATGTCGTTCTGGGTCACCTTCGTCGCGTTCCTCGTCCTCGTCGCCGCGTTCTTCGTGCCGCAGGGCGCGCCGATTTCGGGGTGGACCGCGTACACGCCGCTCTCCGCGGTCGGGAAGGACGCGGGGCCGGGGCAGGGCCTTGGCCAGACGCTGTGGGGACTCTCGATCGCGATCTTTTGCATCGGCCAGCTGCTCGGCTCGCTCAACTTCATCGCCACGACGCTCGACCTGCGCACCAAGGGGATGACTCTCGCGCGCATGCCGTATTCCACCTGGGCGTGGTTCATCACCTCGGTGATCGGCCTCATCGCGTTCGCCGTGCTGCTCCCCGCCTGCCTGCTGCTCGTGCTCGATCGCGTGGCCGGGACGAGCTTCTTCATTCCGGCCGGGCTGGTGATCTCGGACCGGTTGCAGCCGCATTCCGGCGGCTCGCCGCTCCTGTGGCAGCATCTGTTCTGGTTCTTCGGGCACCCCGAGGTCTACATCGCGATCCTCCCGGGGTTCGGGATCATCTCCCACATCCTCGCCGCCCACATCCGGAAGCCGCTGCTCGGGCCCCGCGTGCTGATCGGCTGCATGGCCGCGATCGGGTTCCTGAGCTACATCGTGTGGGGCCACCACATGTTCCTGTCGGGGATGAACCCGAACTCGGCGATGCTGTTCTCGGTGCCCACGCTGATCATCACGATTCCGGCGACGATCGCGACGCTCCTGTGGATCGGGAGCCTCTACGGCGCCAAGCTGCGGTTCACGGCCGCGTCGCTGTTCTGCCTGGGCTTCATTTCGGTGTTCGTGAGCGGCGGGATCAGCGGGTTCTTCCTGGCGCAGCCGTCGATCGACATCTACCTGCACGGCACCTACTTCGTGGTGGGTCACTTCCACTTCGTGATGGGGGTCGCCGCGATGTTCGGGATCTTCGCCGGGACCTACTTCTGGTTCCCGAAGATGTTCGGGCGGTTCATGAACGAGACGCTTGGCAAGTGGCACTTCGCCCTGACCCTGATCGGGGTGTACGGCATCTTCATGCCGATGCACTACCTGGGGCTCGCCGGCAACGTCCGCCGCTACGCGGCATTCACCGACGACTACATGCAGAGCGCCCAGCCGCTGCACGCGTTCATCACGATCGCCGCGCTGTTCACGGGGGCGGTGCAGCTGCTCTTCTTCATCAACTTGATCTACAGCCGCTTCCGCGGGCCCGCCGCGCCCGAGAACCCCTGGCAGGCGACCACGCTCGAATGGTCGACGGCGTCGCCGCCGCCGCACAACAACTTCGGGGACAGGCACCCGGTCGTCTACCGCGGGCCGGATGAGTATGGCGTGAAGGGCCCGGAGGGCGACTACCTCATGCAGACCGATCCGACCGGCGCGTGATTCCGCGCGTGGAAGCCTCGCGCGCCTCCCAGACCGGCGTCTGGGCCGGGATCGCCGGGATCACGATGATGTTCACGGCGCTGACGAGCGCGTTCGTCGTGCGCCAGGGGAGCGGCATGGACTGGATCCACTTCCGGGTCCCTGCGCTCCTCTACGTCAACACGCTCGTGCTGCTCGTGAGCAGCGGCACCCTGGAGCTGGCGCGGCCGCGGGTGAGCCGCGCCGCGGCGCTCGGCGATGCCATGGCGCAAGGGGCCGCGATCTGGGTGGCGGTGACGCTGGCCCTGGGACTGCTGTTCGTTTGTGGTCAGGTGCTGGCGTGGCGGAACCTCGTCGCGCAGGGTTTGTTGCTCGCGTCGGGTCCGAGTACCGCGTTCTTCTACGTGTTCACGGTGGTGCACGCCCTGCATGTCCTGGGCGGGATCGCCGGCCTGCTCTACCTGTGGCGCCGCCTCGGGCAGGCCCCGGCGTTCCTGGCCCAGCCGGTCTACGGCGCGGCCACGCTGTACTGGCACTTCATGGCGGTGCTGTGGCTGTATCTGCTGTTGCTCCTGACCGTTCGTCTGTGATCCTGTCCGCGGAGGGGGAGGGGACGTGAGTCATTCCGAGATGGTGATGGGGACGCCGGGAGCGCACCACGGGCCGATCGAAGCATCCCCGCTCGGCATTCAGTCGAAAAAGCTGGCCATGTGGCTGTTCATCATGGCCGATGCGGCGACCTTCGGCGCGATCCTCTTCGCCTACGGGTACGTGCGGGTCGCGGCGCCGGATTGGCCTCACCCGTTCGAAATGTCGTCGATCGTGAACGGGGTCATCATGACGGTCGTCCTGCTCACGAGCAGTCTCACGATGCTCGGGGGGGTGCTGGCCGCGCAGGCGCAGAAGACCTCCACCGCGATGCGCTGGATGTGGGCCACGGTGCTGCTTGGGATCCTCTTCGCGGGATTGCACCTCAAGGAATGGTTCGGGATGATCGGCGCGGGGTGGTCGCCGTCGCACAACCCGCTCGGCGGCCCGGTCAACTTCGGCGCCGCGTTCTTCGGCATCACCGGGATGCACCTGCTGCACGTCATCTCCGGCGCGATCGCGATCGGCGTCGTCGCCTTGATGTTCGGCCGCGGACGCCTGAACGCCGCGCACGTCGAAACCGTCGGTCTCTACTGGCACTTCGTCGACCTGGTGTGGATGTTCGTGTTCCCGCTCGTCTACCTGCTGAACGCCCGCTAACCGGACGAGGAAAGGGAGACCGCCGATGACACCCACTGCCCACGAGCCCGGCCTGCGCACCTACGTCGGGATCTGGATCGCTCTCCTCGCCATCGTGGCGATCGAGGTGGCGCTGACCCTGGCGCACTGGCCCACGACCAAGCTCCTCGCGGCGCTGCTCGCGTTGGCGATGACCGAGGCTGCGATCGCGCTGTTGTATTTCATGCACCTGCGCTACGAGCGGCGTATCCTGTTCTGGTGCGTGGTGCCGACCGTGGGATTCGCGCTGTTGCTAATGGACCATATCTGGCCGGATGCCTTCCGGGCGCTGCACATGCGGCTCCTGCCGTGAACACCCCCGAGCAGGCGCACGCCATGAGCGCCATGATCCGCAGCATGGTGATCCTCATGATCCCGTCGTTTCTGATCTGTACCACGGTGTTGATCGTCGCCTACCGCCGGCGCAACAAGACCCTCGAAGACTAGCCTCCGCCCCTCCCTCCGGGGGGGACGCCGGTTTCCTTCTGTCCCCGCGTGTATTAGGCTTGTCCCGTCGCAAGGCCCGCGCGGGGCGTGGCGCAGTCCGGTAGCGCGTCTGGTTTGGGACCAGAAGGTCCCGGGTTCAAATCCCGGCGCCCCGACTCTCTGCGATCATCCGATGGGAAGCGCGTCAGGCTGCGATTTCTTCGTGCGGCTCCTCGTGGAACATCACGTACAGGAACGGCAGCAGGAGCAGGATGAGGAGGGTGGCCGTTCCAAGGCCCCCCACGATCGGGCTGCCGAAGAGAACGAAGAGACCACGCACGACGGCGCGTGGAGGGGGGCCCCACGCGTCCCCGGGCACTCTAGGAATGCTTCAGTTCAATAAAGCAGCTCGTAATTCAGCCGCAGCCCCCGTCCGGGCTGGGGCAGGAAGTCCTTGATGACCGACAGGTGGTCGCGATACACCGTGTCGAAGACGTTGTCGCAACTGAGGCTGATGTTGTGCACCACGCCGTTCTGGACCAGCCGGACCCCGACGCCGAGATTGAAAACGGAGTAGCCGTCGGTCGGCGTGTCGCCGACCCCCAGGCGGGTCTGGCTGGCCGCCGTCCGCCATTCGATCAAACTCGAAAACCGGCCGTCCTGATACGTGCCCCTGACCAGAGCACGCAGCGGCGGGATGAAGGGCAGCGGGACCTTCCGCCCGGTGTCCTCGGCATTGACGTAGTCCCCGCTGGCCTTGAGCGCGAGGCGGGGCACTGGCTGCCACGCGAAGCTCGCTTCCATCCCCATCAACCGCGCCTGTGTGGCGGCGAACTGCCGCACCGGGAAGTTCTGAATCGTGTCGCCACGCAGGAAGGCGTAGATGTATCCGTCGATCGAGTTCACATAGGGGGAGATCTCGAACGTCGTGGTGGCGAAGCTGGCCTTGAGCGAGGCGTCGAGACCGAGACCGGTCTCGTTGCCGAGCGTCGAGTCGCCGATGGAGTAGGTCCCGCTCGCCGCATCGAGGCCGTTCGCGTACAGCTCCTGCACCGTCGGCGCGCGGAACGAGCGGGCGAGGCTGAGCGAGCCGCTGACATTCCTCGAGAACTTGTGGATCGTGCCCAGCGACGCGGTCACCGCGTTGGCGGTGCGCGCGGCGTCGATGGTGCGAAATACCGAATCCGTGGACTGCGGATACGGCCGGGTCTGGATCCTGTTGTAGTCGAACCGCAGCCCGGCTTGCAACCGGGTCGTCGGCGCGGCGTGATACTCCTCGTAGGCATACGCGGCCACGCCGGTGGTCTTGGAGTTCGGCCCCAGCGGCTGGTCGCCTTCGATCGTGAGATCCGCGACGTCGGCCCACAGCCCGATGGTTCCCTCGAGCCGGCCCAGGGGCTGATGTCGCAGCTGTAACGCACCGTTGAATTCCTGCTTGTGGAAGTGGTTGGCCTGCGGGTCCGATACGCCGCTCGAATCCTGCGCGGTGGGGAATTCGGCGTGGTTGTAGTCGTTGTAGTTGGCGTCCAGCTTCCATTGTCTGGCGAACCCGGCGCTGGCGTTGAGCAGCCCGTGCAGCTCGACCGTGTTGCGGGTCTGGGTGATGCGCGAGGTGGTGGGCGGGACGTTCAACCAGTCGGCATTCGGAGGGACCCCGGGGATCCCGTAGTTCATTTCGTAGTGCTTCCCCCCCACGCCGATCGTCCCGCCGGTCCCCTGATACGCGTACCCGAGGCCCACCTCGCTGCTCCGGTTGAACGTCTGCGGCATGTGGTCCAGGGCGAACGGCGCTCCGGTTCCGGGATCCACGTAGGTGCCGGACGGGATGTGAATGTCGTCCGAGTGCACGCCGCCCGCGGAGACGCTGAACGCGTGGGGGCCGCTCGTGATCACGTTGGAGATGTAGCCCGCGTACAGATCGCTGACGGTATTGCCTTCCACGGCGACGCGCCCCGAGACGGGATGGTCCGAGCCGGTAGGCACGACGTCGGTGATGACGTTCACCAGGCCGCCGGTGGTATTCGGGCCGTAGAGGATCGTCGCCGGCCCGCGGACAACGTCGAGCCGGGAAACGGCGATCGCCTCCATCGGGGTGGCGTGCGCCGGGTCGTAGGTCGCGATGTCGCCGGCCCGCAGCCCGTTCTCGAGCACGAGGACCTCGTTGTCGCCCAGGCCGCGCAGCACGGGGCGGGCGGGGGCCGATCCGTTGAGGCGGACGGCCACGCCGGGGAGATCGGAGATCTTTTCCGCGAAGCTCGAGCCGGCGCTGTTCTGCAGTTCCACCCAGGACTTGGACGCCGTCGATTGGTACTGATCGCTCGCTGCCCGGGCCACGGGGGTGGCCGAGACCACGACTTCGTCGAGCCGGATGGCGGACGCTTTCAGATCGAATGCCGCCGTCGCCTCGCCGCTTGAGACCCGCACGGTGTCGGTCGCTGAGGTGTAGCCCAGGGCGCTCACGAACACGGTGTAGGTCCCACCGGGCACCCGGGAAAAGGTGAATCGGCCTTGGGCACCGGTATGCGCCACGCGATCGAGCTCGAGGAGCCGCACGGTCGCGCCGACGATCGGGGCGCCACCGCTCCGTACGGTCCCCGTCACGCCCTGGGCCGGGACGGAGACTGCACCGAGGGCCAGGGCGGCGAGGGCGAGCAGGGGGGCGGTCAGGGGCCTCGTGATTCGTGCCATTGACGGTCTTTGGAGCCAGGGTCCGTGTACGATACCGGGACAGATCACCGCGAATCCATTCTGTGGGGCGGGGCCCCGGATGTCAACGTACCCGGTGGGGACGGTCCTTTTGGATGTCATTCAGGGCGAGGATCATTGTGTTGGGAGGCCAACCAGCCGCGCCCGCAGCTCAGTTGGATGGAGCATCGGCCTTCTGAGGCAGAATGGCCAGCGCCTGTCAACGCTGGCTGGCGTCGTTCTTGGAGTTATCCCGCCCTCAACATCCGCCAGCGCCAGCTAACGCCAGGGTTGGGTTCGGGTCTATAACAGTGGTGGAGGTGGATGCTAAGGTGCGAGTCCTAACGGGCGCATGAGTCGCTCGATTGAGGAACGGTCATTCTTGTCTGCGGCCGCCGCAGGCCGCGGCTTAAGCGCATCTCGTTAGGCCGACAGGACGGACCACTGGTCGACGAGTCGACAGTGGCAACGCCTAATATGGGTCCGGAGCCAGCGACATCTATGCGGAGGTTGTGAGGGCATGGGCAAGCTCGTTTTCGGCATGATGCAGTCCCTCGACGGCTACGTCGATGGCGTCGCGGGTCGGCTGGAATTTCCTCCGCCTGGCATTGCGCTTGGCCGTCATTTCACGGATCACTTCCGTGGCCTGGCCGGCGCCTTGTATGGTCGACGGATATACGAGATCATGCGCTACTGGGACGAGGATCGACCGGAGTGGGATGCGGACGACCACGACTTCGCGGCGGCGTGGCGGGCGCAGCCGAAATGGGTCGTCTCACGTACGCTGAAATCGGTCGGCGCGAACGCCACACTCGTCGCGTCGAACGTCGACGCGTTTGCTCGCAAACTGAAGGAGGGCGTGGAGGGTGAAATCGACGTGGCGGGGCCTGCCCTGGCGGGGAGCCTCACCGATCTCGGTCTTATCGACGAATATCGTCTCTACTTCCGCCCGTTCGTGCTTGGCGGCGGCAAGCCGTACTTTGCCGGCGCCCGGCCACCACTCCGCATTATTGGCAGCGAGCGCGTTGGCGAGGACGCGGTTCGGCTGACGTGTGTCCCAGCCTGAGCGTGTTGTCCGCCTGCCTGGTGAGTCTTCGCTGTCGGCCCGCGGCGGCCGCCAGAGCAGGGCATGCGTCTTCCTTGTCTGGGGCTTGCTTGGAGCTTTGGCACCACCAATGGCACCACGGCTTAGCGCATCGGCCTAACCTGCTTAACTTCTTGCGTGACACAACGCGCCCGTAGCTCAGTTGGATAGAGCATCGGCCTTCTAAGCCGAGGGTCGGAGGTTCGAATCCTCCCGGGCGCATTCCCTCCAACGCGACCGGACCGCGGTGCGGGTACTGATCGTCGAAGACGACCCCGAGTTGGCCGCCCTGATCCAGGACGGCCTGCGGGCACAGCGCATCGATTCCACCGTGGCCGCTTCGTTCGCCGACGGCCTCGCGCGGGCCTCCGGCGGGGACTTCGACGTCATCGTCCTCGACGTGCGTCTCCCCGGCGGTTCCGGGTTCGATCTCTGCGCGGAGCTGCGCCGCCGCGGCCGTACCACACCCGTGCTGATGCTCACCGCTCTGGACGCAGTGGATGATCGGGTTCGCGGCCTGGACACCGGCGCCGACGACTACCTGACCAAGCCGTTCGCGTTCCGTGAGCTGCTGGCGCGGCTGCACGCGCTCGCCCGCCGCGCCCCGGCCCTGGCCCCGGCGCAGCACCGGATCGCCGATCTCGAAGTCGACCTCGCCGCCCGGACGGTCCGCCGCCGAGGCCGGCCGATTGCGCTCAGCGCCAAGGAATTCGCGCTGCTGGAGCTGTTCGTGCGGCACGCCGGGCAGGTGCTCGACCGGAGCACGATCACGGCCCACGTCTGGGACGACAACCACGATCCCTTCGCCAACCCCCTCGAGGTGCTGGTCGGGCGCCTGCGCCGCAAGATCGACGACGGCTTCGAGCCGAAGCTGATCACGACCCTGCGCGGGGCGGGGTATCGCTTCGGTCCATGAGCGCTCGTTCCCCCACCCCCGTCGCCGCGCTGCGGCTTCGTCTCACTCTGTCGTACCTGGGCGTATTCACGCTCATTCTCGCGCTCCTGGGCGGTGGCCTGTTCGTCGCGGTCCGGCGTCAGATCTCGCGGCAGCTCGACGCCTCGCTGCGCGCAGCGGTGACCGCGCTGATGCGCGCCGCCCGGATCCGGGAAGAGGAGCGCGCGAGCGCGAGCGGAACGGTGGTGGACGCGGTGGACGAGCTGCACATCCCCGACCGGTCGCTGTTTCTCTTCGATTCGGCCGGGAGCCCGCTCAAGCCGGATTCGGCCCCGGCGTGGGCGCAGGAGGTCGCCCGGCAGGCGCTCGCGGTCCGGGGGGCGATGCTCCGGGACGTGAGGCCGCCGCCACCCGGCACCCATGTGATGCGGGTGCATGCCGAGCACTTCACGACCGCGAGCGCCGCCTACGTCGCCGTCGCCGTGGCGGACCGCGGAGAGCTGGAAGCCCAGTATGCGACCCTGGTCGAGGCGTTCGCCGCCGCGGCGCTTGTGGCGTTGCTCCTCGTGGCGGGCGGTGGCTGGCTCCTGGTGCGACAATCGACCGCCCCGGTCGAGCGCTCGATGGTCCACATGCGGCGGTTCAGGGCCGATGCCGCGCACGAGCTGCGCACGCCGATCACGATTCTGCGCACGCGGGCCGAGGTCGCAGGCTCCGAGCCCCGCGACCCCGCGCGCGACGCCGCGACGCTGCACGCGGTGGAACGGGAAACGGCCCGCCTGGGCCAGATCGTGGGCGACCTCCTGACCCTCGCTCGGGCCGAGAGCGGGGACCGGCCGGTGGCCCGTGACTCGTTGTATTTGGACGACGTCGCGGCCGACGCGGTCGACGCGGCGCGCGCCCTCGCTGAATCCAAGGGCGTCGCGCTCACCTGGGGGACGTTCGAAGAGGCCCCGATTCTGGGGGACCGGGCCCTGGTGCGTCAGCTGCTGCTGATTCTGCTCGACAATGCCATCAAATTCACGGCCGCGGGGGGAACGGTGCGCCTGGACGTCGCGGCCCGGAATGGACAGGCGGAGGTGGTCGTGTCGGACACCGGGATCGGCATTCCGGCCGAGCAGCTCCCCTATGTGTTCGAGCGCTTCTACCGGGGCGAAACGGCGCGCCAGGTGGCCGGAGGGGCCGGTCTGGGGCTCGCGATCGCTCAGTGGATCACCGAGGCTCACGGCGCGCGCATCACCCTGGACTCGCGGGAAGGGGCGGGTACCCGCGTCACCCTCGCCTTCGCCATGGTGACGGTCTAGCGCGCCTGGCCTTATCGTGCGCCGCGTCCGCGTATTGCGAGGAGCAGCGTCGGCACCGCAAACAGGGTGATCGGTGTGGAGAGGGCGAGCCCGCCGATCACGGCCAGGGCGAGGGGGCGCTGCAGCTCGCTGCCCGCGCCGAGGCCGAGCGCCAGCGGCAGCAGACCGAAGAGCGTGCACAGGGTGGTCATGAGGATCGGCCGCAGCCGGATCCGGGCCGCCTCACGGATCGCCGCTTCGAGCGTCAGGCCGCCTTCGCGCATCCGGAGACGGGTGAAGTCGAGCAGGATGATCCCGTTCTTGACGATCAGCCCCACCAGCAGAATCAGCCCCATGAATGAGGACACGTTCAGGGGGGTGCCCGTGACGAGCAGCAGGCCGAGCGACCCGACGAACGACACGGGGGCGACGAGCAGCACGACGAGGGGCTCCACGAACGACGCGAACTGGATCACCATCACCGCGCAGACGCTCACCGCCGCGAGTCCGAGCACGAGCAGCAGCGCCTGAAACGCCTGGACCTGGCCGGCATACTGGCCGCCCAGAGCGACGCGAACACCCGGAGGGGGCGGGGTGGCCGCGAGCACGCGCCGCACGTTCCCCATGATGCCGCCGAGGGAGCGGCCGCTCACGTCGGCCGTGATCGTGATCATCTGCTGCTGGTCCTCGCGGTCGAGGGCGAGGCGGGACGTGGTGGCGGTAAACCGGGCCAGACTGCCGAGCGGCGTGACCCGGTGCGTGCGGGGACTCAGGATCGGCAGCGTGCCGAGGCGGAGCGGATCGAAACGCACGGCGTCGGCCGCCCGCACGCGCACGGTCACCGGCCGGTCCTCGCGCCGCACCTCCCCCGCGGGGAGGCCGAGCAGCGCGCCGCTCACCGCGTCGCCCAGGTCGCTGGGCGTCATCCCGATGCGATCGGCTTCGGCCTGATCCACCTGCATCAGCAGCTCGGCCGACGGCTCGCTCACGCCGTTGTAGAGGTCTTCGATCCCCTCGATGTGCTCGAGCTGGGGGGCAAGGCGCCGGGCGTAGGCTTCGAGGGTATCGAGCGGCTCCCCGAACAGCTTGATCTCGACGGGTCGTGCCGCGCCCGCGAGATCGTTGATCACATCGGAGAGAATCTGGACGAACTCGATGTGCAACCGCGGCGCGGCGGCGGCGATCCGGTCGCGGACGTCGTCGATCACTTCGAAGATGCTCCGGGAGCGCCGGCTCACCGGCGCGAGCCGCGCCACGAGGTCCCCCGAGTTCTGGGCCGTGGCGAAGAGTCCCAGCTCCGCTCCGGTGCGTCGCGACGTCGCCTGGATCTCCGGCGTCGCGGCCAGGATCGACTCGGCGATCCCGACCTGACGATTGGTCTCGGTGAGCGCCGTGCCACCCGGGGTGAAGTAGTCGAGCACGAACGCACCCTCGTCCATCTCCGGCAGAAACCCCGTACCCACGAGCTGCCACGCGCCCAAGCCGATCAGCGCGAGGCCCGCAGCGGCCGCGAGCACGCGGCGCGGGTGCCGCTGTACCTGGGTGAGGGCGCGCTCGTAGCGAGGTCCCAGCTCACTCAGCGCGAGCTGGATCCGGGCGAGCGTCCAGGAGGAGGAGGGGGTGGCGGCGACGTCGTGCGGGGTCACGTACGCCTCCGCCAGGAGGGGGATCAACGTCAGGGCGAGCACGAGGGAGATCAGGACTGCCACCGTCAGCGTGGTGGCGAGCGCGGCAAAGAATTGACCGGTGACTCCCTGCAGCAGGCCGAGGGGGAGGAACACGACCACGGTGGTGATGGTGGAGGTCGTGACCGGCCAGATCAGCTCCTGCACGGCGGCGCGGATCGCTTGGCCTCGGTCCTGACTCAGGGCCATGTGCCGGGCGATGTTCTCGGTGATCACCACCGCGTCGTCGATCACGAGCCCGATGGCGATCGCCATCGCGCCGAGGGTCATCAGGTTGAACGACTGCCCGAGACGCGCCATGACGAACACTGTGATGGCGAGCGTCAGCGGGATCGAGGTGGCGCTGATCGCCGTGATCCGCGCGTGTCCCAGGCACAGGAGCAGCATGCCCACGGCGAGGATCGCCCCCACCAGCATGGCGTCCCGCACCGCCCGCACGGCGTCACGGACGAGCGCCGCCTGATCGTATACGGGACGGAGCCGGACGCCCGCCGGGAGGGTGGGCCCGATGCTGGCGGCGATGCGGGCCACGCTGTCGGCGATGGCGAGGGTATTGCCGCCGATCTGTCGCGTGACGTTCAAGAGCGCGGCGGGGCGGCCGTTGCCGGCGATGATCCGCGTACGGTCGGCGGTGCCGAGCTGCACCGCGGCGACATCGCGCACACGCAACCCCGGGCCGATCACGACGGCGCCGATGTCCTCCGGCGTATGCGCCTCCTGCGCCGTGACGATCAGGTACTGGCGGTAGTCCTGGGCCACACGGCCTATCGCCTGAACCGTCACCGCGCCCCGGATCGCGTCGGCCAGGTCGGCGTAACTCATGCCCAGCGCGGCGAGACGAGCGGGATCGGCGATGACGGCGATCTCGCGCACGTCGGAGCCCTGCACGTCCACCCGGCCGACCCCCGGCACCCGGGAGAGCAGGGGTTTGATCTCGTAGCGGGCGATGTCGTAGAGTTTCGCCGGATCGCCGCCTTCCAGATTGTAAGAGAGGATCGGGAACAGCGAAGGGGCGAGTCGCTCGACTTCGATGTCCAGATCGGGGGGGAGGTCCCGCTGGGCCTGATTGACCCTGGCCCGCACGAGCTGCAGGGCGTAGGCCATATCGGTGCCGGGGGCGAAGGTGACCTGGATCTCGGTCGCGCCCCGGATCGAATGCGAGTGGACGCGGGTGACTCCGGGGACGACGCTGATCGCTTCCTCGAGGGGGCGGGTGATGCTGAAGACCACCTGCCGGGCCCCGAGCGCCGAGCCCTCCGCGACGACGGTGATGCGGGAGAACTGCAGCTCGGGGTAGATCGCGGCGGGGAGGGTGAATAGCGCCCAGATACCGGCGGCGGTCAGCACCGCGATCGCGAGGTAGACGAAGCGCCGCTGGCGGGACAGCACGTCGAACCACTTCACGGCGGGGTCCGCTCGATCGTCGAGCCGTCCTCCACGCCGTAGGCGTCTGCCGTCACGATCACTTCGCCCAGCGCGAGCCCTTGCACGATCTCCGCCAGGATCTCGGTCCGCGCGCCGACGGTCACCGGCCGGGCATGAGCCACGCCGGCGCTGTCCACGACGAAGACCTGGTACCCCTCGCCCTGGGGCACGAGCGCCGCGACCGGAATGACGAGCGCGTGGGGGTGCACGGCCGCGACGATCCAGCCCGCAACCGATTCTCCGATGCGTAGTGGCCGGGTGGGGCGGGGAACGCGGGCGCGTACGGGGACGGCCCGGGTGGCGGTGTCCACCGCCGCGCCGACCGAGGTGATCCGGCCCGTCCCCAGGGCTTCCCCACCTTCGCTCGCCGCGACGCGCAGCGTGTCACCGGGGCGAATCTGAGCGGCTTCGGCAGGCGTGACGTTGAACACGAGATCGAGGGCGGCGGGGTCGGCGACCTCTACCAGGGTCTGCGTCGGATCCGCGGCGGCGCCGAGCACCGCGCGCATCGCGGTCACCACCCCGCCGATCGGGGCCCGCAGCGTGGCCAGCTGTTGTGAGCGCCGCGCGATCACGGCGGCGGCCTCGGCCTGGGCCAGGTCGGCGGCCGCCTGATCGGAGTCCTTCTGCGGGAGGATGCCCGCCTGCACGAGGCGCACCGCGCGGCTGTAGCCGTGCTGCGCGCTCACGAGAGCGGCGGCGGCGCTCTTGGCGCCCGCATCGAAGGGGGCGCGTTCGAACTCGATCAGCGAATCGCCGGGGGCCACCCACTGGCCCTGGGCCACGAAGATCCGCGCCACCCGGGTCGGGGCAGGCGGCGCGAGCGCGGCGAAACGTCCGGGGCGGGGGACGATGGTGCCGATCACGTTGATGACCTGCGGGAACGCCTGGGCCGTGACGGGGGCAGTGGCGACGTGCAGGACCGCGGCGGCCTTGCTCTCGGGAGCCTCCCCGCGGTGACAGGCGAGGCCCGTGCCGACGATCAGGACGGCGAGCAGGATCTGGGAGGCGGTCACGGGGTGTCCGCCGCCATCGCCAGTCGCAACACCGCGGCAGCGTTGTTCAGGGCGGCGAGATCGTCGATGTAGCGGGCCAATACCTCCCGCGCATTGCGCTGGGCCTCGAGCACGCTCGCGAGGGCGACCGCGCCCTCGGCGTAGGCCTGCACCGACATCGCCGCGACGCGGTCGGCGCTCGTGAGGAGGCGTTGATCGCGTATGACCCGGTCGCCCGCGAGGGCCAGGCTCCGCCGCGCCCGGGACAGCTCCGCCAGCGCGAGGCGCTGCGTGAGATCGAGCTCGGCCTGGGCACGGGCCCGAGCGGCCTCGGCCTGCGCCTTCTCACCGCCGTTCCAGTTGAAGAGCGGGATCGGGAGCGAGAGGCCGACGGTGGGCAGCGAGCCGGTCGGTCCCGCCGGGTCCCCGCCTTCCACGCCCACCTGAAGGCTCGGCGCGGGGAAGAGGCGGCGCTGCGCAAGGCTCACGTCCTCCTCCGCGCCACGTAGGCTCGCACGCGCCGCGGCCACCGGCAGGAGGTCGCCGCCCGGCGGCGGGGCGCTGTCCGCCGGCGGCTCGAGCGTGTCCGCGAGGACGATCGTCACCGATTCAGCCGGCTCTCCCATCGCAAGTTGTACCGCGAGCACGGCGTCCACGGCCGTGGCCGAGTCGCTCAGGGCGACGTTCGTGAGCTGCCCGGCATTCACCTCGGCGAGCCGGACGTCGAGCTCGGCGACGTCCCCCACCTCCCGGCGCAGGCGGGCCAGCGCGAGCAGCGTGTCGGCGTCGGTGGCGGTGCGGCGTGAGAGCCGGGCGTGGGCCGCGGCGGCGAGCGCCGCCGTGTACGTCGTATCGAGCTCGAACGTGATCGCGGAGCGGGTGAAAGCGAATCCCAGGCGCGCGGCGTCCTGCGAGGCCGCGGCGGAGCCGATCCGGGCGGAGCGCAGCCACGGGAGGTCGAGTGGGACGTCGGCGATGAGGTGGTAGTTGGGGACGTCCTTCGTGTAGGTCGCGGCGAGGGTGGGATTGGGGTAGAGTCGCGCCCCGTGCGTCGTTGCCGCCGCGGCTGCCGTGTCGGCCCGGCCGAGGGCGGCTCGGGGACCCCGCTCGAGCGCGGCGGCCCGGGCCGCCTCACGCGTGACCGGCTGCTGGGCATGAAGGGGCGGGGCGGCCGACGCCGCGAGGGCTCCGGCAAACAAGAAGTGCGGACGCATGGCGACTTCGAAGCTACGAGGAGCACCTGTCAGGAACCTGACAGGCGGAAAAGCGTCAGGCGCCGGTTCCGCTACGCCAACGCTGTGCTGCGCGACGGTCGCTCACGGGGGGTGACTCGGCCCCCGCGGCTTCGGCGCCACTCGTGTGGGCGAGGCTCTGCTGGCTGAGCCAGACGCCCGGCAACGGCAAGGTGGTGAGGATCTCCTCGAGTGGCCGGGCACCGGGCCAGCTGGCCTCACTGAACGCGGCCTGCAGAGCCGGCGGGAGCGACGCCGCCGAGCGTAGCGGGCAGGCGACGTAGTTGCCGAGGAACCCGACGATGCGGTTCTCGATCAGGTCGGCGAGCGGGGTGCCGGCCGCATCACGCACCTTCCCGATCGCCGCCTGCCGCAGGGCGGGGTCGCCGGCCGCGATGATCGCGGCGGCATAGTAGGGGAGATGGCTCGCCAGGTGCTCGACGATCCGTCCCTCGCGCGGGTCGATGCCGCTGCGCACGGCCAGCGCCGCGAGACTCGCCAGCTGGGCCTGGGTCTGTCCGGCGAGCGCGAAGTCCTTCACCGAGAGCAGCCGCTTCCACGTGTCGCCCACGCGACCCTCCAGGTGCAGCTGCGTGAACGATAGCGTCGAGCGTGACCCGTTCTCGAGCGCCAGCTGTCCGGGGAAGCGCAACGGGTGCTGGTGGAAATCGGCGAGGCGGATCGCGCCGATCCAGCGCGTCGGGCGCGGCGTGGCGAACGAGCGACGGCTCGGCTCCACGGGCACGTGCGGCTCGACCGGGAAGAAGTGCACGGTGTAGCGCGTCTGGTCGACGTGGAGGTAGCACCAGACCTGGCGCAGCTCGAGCGGCGGCGCCGTGGGATCGACCTGGACGGCGAGGCGCAGCTCGGAGACGGGCAGGGTGCTCGGCGTGGCCGCGGCCACAGCGGGGGCGCCGAGTCCCGCAACGGCCTCGAGGTCCGGGAGCAACGTGCGATCGAGCAGCACGCGCTGGAGGATCCGGCCGAAGCGCTGGATCTGGGGCTGGGTCGCGAGATTCGGGAACTGGAACGGGACGAGGACGACCGGGCGCAGTCGCGCGGCGCGGGCGCCGACGCGCCAGCGCTCGAGCGGCTCGAAATAATGGAAGGCGAGCGGATGCCCATCGGGGTTGCGCACGGTGCGGACCGGCGTTCCGGGAGGTAACCCCGTGGGCCCTGCGACCTCGACGACCTGCAGCGGGCGCCGGCGCATCGCGGCGGCGAGCTGCGTCGAGCGATCGAGGAGCTGCCGGCTCGTGTCGGCGGCCACGAGATCGAGTCGCGTGTCGCCCGGGGCGAGCACGAGGGGTTCGAGCGGGAGGCTCTCGTCGCGGTCGGGCAGAGCGGTGGCGAGGGCGGGGCTCGCGGCGAGACGAGCGAGCTGTTCCAGGGGGCGGGCGCGGGGGATCCCGGGACCGGGATCGCCGTCGTTCGCGCTCCCCCCCCAGCGCCCGTCGAGGATGGCGACGCGGGCCTCGTCGCCGGGGGCGAGCGAGATCGTGTAGAGCAGGTCGCCGGTGACGTAGCCCTGGGTTTGCCAGTACTGCTCGATCTCGAGCAGCGCGCCGTAGCGCAGCTCCAGCACGCCCGCTTCCGCGTCGTGCGGCGCGGGGAGTGGCGGGGGGGGGACGATGCCGCCGTCCGGGCTCTCGAGCAGCATGTGCTCCGGCTGCGGCGTGAGCACGATGAGACGCGTGAAGTGTACCGTCTGGCTCGGCACGGCCGCCTCCGGGGCAATGGCGGCGAGTCGCGGCGTCGTGGACGGGGTCGCGAGACCGCGTTCCGCGCGGACCGGGTGCGGGGCCGTTCCCCCAGCCGTGCCGACGAGGGACGCGGGCGCCGGGATCGACACGGGACCGGCCTCGAGGGCGGCGCGGTCGATTTCGCGCGGATCCTCGCTGCGCAGGCCGACGCGGAGCCGGATGCGGGGCGCGTCGATGTGGGGGATCGCGACCTCGCCCTGGGCGTCGCTGACCCAGTATCCCGCGGGGTTGCCGGCGTCGTCCAGCAGGCTCACGGGCACGCCGGTGACGGCGGCGCCGGAATCGGGGCGGACGATGCGGACGGTCCAGGGAGTCGTCATGTGGTCTTGAGCGGCCGTACTGCATATGAGATACCAGCGGGGGGTAGGGGGCGCCAGCCGGGAATCAAGCAACTTGAACCGGTCGAACCGCCCGTAATTTGTTGATACAGGCCCCCTTGACTCTGGTGGGGGGGGCCGGTTAGGCTATGAGTCTCGCCCGGAAGTTTTCCCGGGCGCGCTCTTTGAGAATTGTCGATCGAGTGTGGGGAGTGCGGCCCCGATTGAGCGACGCGCGGTCAGACGCGCGG
>Ga0335085_10005018_pt1 | contig 21564 bp, 15 predicted proteins | sample Lox_Sample_45_FD_206712 | JGI IMG/M metagenome (GOLD analysis project Ga0335085, IMG submission 206712) | Soil microbial communities from Loxahatchee National Wildlife Refuge, Florida, United States - Lox_Sample_4.5 | ecosystem: Environmental > Terrestrial > Soil > Wetlands | place: USA...
CAAAAGTATAGCGGGCGGCTGCGGGGAGGCAAGTAAAAATGGACGCGAATTCGCAATTTGCGGTTATCGGCCGGTTGCCGCGCTGCTCAGACCTTGTGGCATTCGGTGCAGTGCTGGTCGGAGACTCGGCGCTTCAGGAGAGATTCCCGGTCCTTGGGCTGGCTTTTCCCCATGAGCTTTTCGCCGATGTTGTGGCAGCCGAAACAGTCCCTCCCCTGGAGTGCCCGGTGCATTCGTACCATCGCGGGGTTTTTGCTGTGACAGACGTTGCACTGGAAGGCTGACGCGTATCCACCGGGAATGATGCTGCAGGCGAGGGTAAGGAGAATGAGTGTCACTGTTTTTGGCATACGGTCCCCTTCTGGAAATTTTCTCCAGCATACCGGAGACAGCAGCACGCGTCCTTGACCCAGGTCAAGAAGTATCACTCCGTCCTGAGCGACCCCCTTCCTCCAATTCTCAGTTCCTTCCTGCGAAACAGGAAATTCCCCGCAAAGGCACGTCAATTGCGAATCCGCGTGGCCATCCCCGCAATTTCACCCGTAATGGCTTTTTGACACCTGGGAAAGGGCGTGGTCTTTTCCAAGGAGGAAAACGGCTCATACGGGATATTTGCACGCGGAGGGGAAATTTGCGGTGTTTTTACCCCTTTTCCCGCCCCATCACGACCAGTGACCGCCCTGCCCCGGAGAACGGCAGGGTGAAATCCCGGACATCAACTACTTCCACCCCCATGTCGGCAAGGGATGGCCGGGCAGCACCCGCTTCGTCCCTCCCCCCTTTCCCCTTCATGGCGACGATCTGTCCCCTCTCGCCGATGAGGGGAAGGGCAATCCGGACGAAGGTGGGAAGGTCGCTGAATGCCCGGGAAGCGACCCAGTCGAAGCGGCCGGCAAAACGTCCGGCCAGCTCCTCGCCGCGGGCATGGATGGGGGTGAGGTTGCCGAGATGAAGAAGCCGCGCCGCGTGACGTTGGAAGAGGATCTTTTTTTCCACGGCATCGACGGAGGTGACGCGGAGGTCATGGCAGATAATCTGCACGGGGATTGCGGGAAAACCGGCGCCGGAACCGATATCGAGGAGTGACCCTTTGCGACCGATGGCCTTGAGGAGCGTGAGGGAATCGAGGAAGTGCTTGACCACGATCTCTTCATCGTCATGGATGGCGGTCAGGTTCATTTTCCTGTTCCACTTCTTCAATTCCGTGGCAAAGGAAGCAAGGCGGCCCACCTCGGCGGGTCCGAGAGCCACCCCCAGCTGAAGGGTCCCCCGGATAAGGAGCTCTTTGGCCCGGTCGTTCACCTCTCTCTCCGCGCCTTGAGGGCGATGGAGAGGACGGCGATGGCAGCCGGGGTGATGCCGGCGATGCGGGAGGCCTGGCCGAGGGTATCGGGGCGGAACTTATGGAGCTTTTCCCGCACCTCGGCGGTGAGCCCCGTGAGGGCGAGGTAATCGAAGTCTAGCGGCAGCCGGGTCCCCTCCAGCTTGCGCATCCGCTCCACCTGCTCCAACTGGCGGTCGATGTACCCCTGGTACTTGACCTGGATCTCGACCTGCTCCGCCACCTCGGCAGGCACCTCCCTGCTTGCCGCATCGACCCTGCCGAGCTCGGCATAACCAAAATCAGGACGGCGCAGCATCTGCTCGAAGGTGAGGGCGTTCTGCATGCCGGCGAGACCGAATTCCTCGAGAAATGCCGGGTCCGCCGCCGAGGGAACGATCTTTTCCCGCCCTACCCGTGTGAGTTCGGCCGCTATCCGCTCGCGCTTGGCAAGGAAGGGCCGGTACTCCTCCTCGCAGACCAGTCCTACGGCGTGCCCCTTTTCCCGCAACCGCAGGTCGGCGTTGTCCTCCCGCAGGATCAGCCGGTACTCGGCCCGGGAGGTGAACATCCGGTACGGCTCCCTGGTTCCGAGGGTGACCAGATCATCGATCATCACCCCGATGTACGCCTCCCCCCGCCCCAGGACCAGGGGCTCTCCCCCTTTCACCCGTTGCGCCGCGTTGATGCCGGCGATGATCCCCTGGGCAGCGGCCTCCTCGTACCCGGATGTGCCGTTGATCTGCCCGGCGTGGTAAAGGTTGTCGATCACTTTGGTCTCCAGGGTGGCGTGCAGCTGAACCGGGTCGACGTAGTCGTACTCGATGGCATAGGCGGGGCGCATGATTTCCACCTCTTCCAGACCGGCGATACTGCGGTAGAAGGCCCACTGGATGTCGACAGGCAAGGAGGTGGAGAGGCCGGACGGGTAGATTTCCACCGTCTCCCGCCCCTCGGGCTCCAGGAAGGTCTGGTGCCTCTCCTTGTCCGGGAAGCGCACTACCTTGTCCTCGATGGAGGGGCAGTAGCGCGGACCGATCCCCTCGATGACGCCCGCATAGAGGGGGGAGCGGTCGAGACCGGACCGGATGATGTCGTGGGAACGCTGGTTGGTGTAGGCTATGTGGCACGGCACCTGGGGACGGTCGATCCGTTCCGTGGAGAAGGAGAAGGGGACCGGCGGATCATCCCCGTACTGGGGCTCGAGCCGCGAGAAATCGATGGTGCGGCCGTCCAGGCGGGCCGGTGTGCCGGTCTTGAGGCGGCCGACGGTGAAGCCCGCTTCCCGCAGCTGGTCGGAAAGTCCGACTGAGGGGAGGTCGCCGGCCCTGCCGCCCGGATAATTGGTGAGGCCGATGTGGATGAGGCCCCGCATGAAGGTGCCGGTGGTAAGGACGACCGTCTCTCCCCGGTAGCGGACCTTCGCCCGGGTGTCGACACCGCATACCCTCCCATCCTCGAGAACGAGGCCGGTCACCTCCCCCTGCTTGAGGTGGAGGTTCGGCTGGTTCTCCAGGACCCGCTTCATCCGCAATCGGTAGAGCTGTTTGTCGGCCTGTGCTCGCGAGGCACGAACCGCCGGCCCCTTGCGGGTATTGAGGATGCGGAACTGGATGCCGGTGGCGTCGATGTTCTTCCCCATCTCGCCGCCAAGAGCGTCGATCTCCTTCACCAGGTGCCCCTTGGCGAGGCCGCCGATGGCCGGGTTACAGGACATGAGGGCGACGGCATCGAGATTGATGGTGAGGAGAAGCGTCGCACACCCCATACGTGCCGCCGCCAGGGCTGCTTCGCATCCCGCGTGCCCCGCCCCAACGACGATGACGTCGTATTTCTTGTCGTACACTATCACCACAGGACTCCAACAGCAGACGACTTGTACTGCTCTACTACTCTACCCGATGCCGCTCCGTTTCACAATTTCTTTTCAGGGACACTGTATCCCAACCACAAACCCTTGCGGATAGGGAATCCGGCCGTCATGTTCCACGTGAAACATTGTACTATTTGCCGACGCAGAAGCGCGAAAAAATCAGGTCGAGCACATCGTCGGAAGTGGTCTCACCGGTAACTTCGCCGATCGACCGGAGAGCTTCCCGCAGGTGTACGGCAAGGAGTTCGGAAACGGCTCCGCGGGCTCGCGCGGCGAGGAAATCGTCGAGGGCCTCCCTCCCCCTGGCAAGGACATCGCGGTGCCGGGCATGGGAGAGGGCAACGTACTCCCTGTTGTCAACTGCCGTACCCGAAAGAAATGCGTCAAAGATCGCGCTCCGCAACAGGTCGATGCCTTCGCCGGTCCGCGCCGATATTTCCACCACCCGCCGGTCTGCAAGTGCCGGAGGTACGGCCAGCACCCGGGGAAGATCCGTCTTGTTGACGACGACGATCGCCCTGCGGCCGTCCATTTCCTGCAGGATTGCCTCGTCCTCGTCGCCGAAGGGACGCGAGCCGTCAAGAAGAAAGAGGACGAGGTCGGCGGTGGCGAGCTTTTCCAGGGTACGCCGTACCCCCTCCTGTTCGACCATGTCGTCGCTGTCGCGAATCCCAGCAGTGTCCAGCATCCGCACCGGAAGACCGCGGATGTTCACCACCTCTTCGATGATGTCCCGGGTTGTTCCGGGTATCGACGTTACGATGGCCCTCTTTTCCCGGAGAAGGGTATTGAGCAGACTCGATTTCCCCACGTTCGTCGTGCCGGCGATGATCACCGCCACCCCTTCGCGGAGGACCTTTCCTTCGTCGAACCCGTCAAGGAGGCCTTCCAACTGCTGCTGCGCCTGACGGACGAGAGAGACGATCCTTTCGCTGTCGCTCTCCCCTACTTCGTCTTCGGGGAAATCGAGGTACGCCTCGGTGAGGGCGAGCGCTTCTAGCACCTGCTCCCGCACAAAGTTGATCCGCTGCGACAGGAGCCCCTCCCGCTGGTGCTGGGCAAGGGCGAGCGCCGCGTCGGTCTTGCCGCGGATCACGTCGATCACCGCCTCCGCCTGCACGAGGTCGATCCGTCCGTTGAGAAACGCGCGGCGGGTAAATTCACCCGGGTCAGCCAGCCGAGCCCCCTGGCGCAGGACGAGATCGAGAACCTTCTGTACCACGAGCCACCCGCCATGACAGTGGATCTCGACGACGTCCTCCTGCGTATAGGAGCGGGGCGCCCGCATCAGCACGACCATGGCCTCATCAACCATCCGGCCATCGGCCGGGTCAACGAGAGCGCCATAATAAAAACGGTGGCTCTGAAAGCCACCGTCCGTTTTTCCCCTGAAGAGCCCCGCGGCGATCGATGCCGCACGATCACCACTGATCCTGATGATGCCGATCCCCCCCTCGCCAAGGGGGGTGCTGATGGCGGCTATGGTATCTTCGATATACATCCGTGCCCCACTACGACAGTTTCTTGTTGATGTAGTACTGCTGGGCAATGGTCAGGATGTTGTTCACGAGCCAGTAGAGCACCAGACCCGACGGAAAGTTGAGGAACATGAAGGTGAACACCACCGGCAGGGCCATCATCATTTTCGCCTGGACCGGGTCCATCCCGGTGGAGGGGGTCATCTTCTGCTGCACCACCATGGTGACCCCCATGATGATGGGAGTGACGTAGTAGGGGTCCTTGGCAGAGAGGTCCTGAATCCAGAGCATGAACGGCGCCTGGCGCAGCTCGATGGAAAACATGAGCGCCTTGTAGAGGGCGAAAAAGACGGGGATCTGGACGATCATCGGCAGACAGCCCCCGAGAGGGTTGACCTTGTGCTCCCGGTAGAGTTCCATGACCGCCCGGTTGAGACCATCCCTGTCGTCCTTGAACTTCTCCTTCAACTTGTTCATCTTCGGCTGAAGCTTCTGCATCTCCTTCATGGACTTGTAGCTTTTGTGGGTCAGGGGGAAGAAGATGAACTTGAGAATCACGGTGATAATGATGATGGCAAAACCGTAGTTGCCGGTGTACTTGTAGAAGAACTTGATCGCATAGAGGAGGGGCTTCGCGATGGCCGAAAACCATCCGTAGTCGATCACCTCTTCGAGACGACCCCCCTGTGCCTTGAGGACATCGAGGTCCTTGGGGCCGAAAAAGAGGTGATACGAAACGACAACTCCCTTGCCGGGGTCGACGGAGAACGCCGGCGAGGAAATGACATCCTCCACCATATTGTTCCGCTCCGTTACCCTGGCGGCGGCAATGCTCCCCTCGGCGGCGATCGCGGCGCCGAGGAAGTACTTGTCGTTGAAGCCGCTCCACAGAACTCCCTTGTCGTACGACCTAGGTTCCTTGGCGACATCGGTCAGTTTCGGTGCCTGGAGGGCATTATCCGCAAAGGTGACCGGACCGTGGACCTCAAAACGCGTATCGCCCTTCGCCATGTCGACCCGGTTCTTCAGCACCAGCTGAAGCGCCCCATCCAGCCGTCCCTGTCCACCATTTGTGAGCTCTTCACGCAGGCCGATGGCATAGCTGTCGCCTTGGAACGTGTAGTTCTTTGCGAATGTCACACCCTCCGGGGTCGTCAGCGTGAAGACAAGGGTTGATGTCCCTCCCTTCTCCACCCGCCGGTTGCCACCGGTAACGTCATAGACGGCATCGGCCGGAAAGGGGAATCCCTTGGCGGCACTCTGCAGGGTGAAGTTTCCCGGCAGATCCTCGTTGCAGAGCGTCACCGGTTTCGCACCTGCCGTTGCGGACTCGCGGTACTTCTTGAGGACGAATTTCTTCAGTGCACCCCCGCGGTTGCTGAAAACCGCCTCGTACAGGTCCGTGTCGACGACCACATCTCGTTCCGGCTGGGATGCGCTCGCCAATACGGGGGCAGCACTCGCCCTCGCCGTTTCGAGGGCAACGGGTGCCGCCGCCGTGCCGGCGCTTGACGCCACCTGCAGCACGGGCTTTCCGGCTACAGCAGGCTGTTTCGGTGGTGGAAAGAGGTACGAATAGCCGTACATGACGGCGATCGAAAGGACAACGGCAATGACAACGCGTTTTTCCATGGGGACTCCTAACTATTTGACCGGGTCGTAGCCACCGGGATGAAAGGGATGGCACCGGGCCAGTCGTGCGACGGTTAGCCAGACTCCCTTGGCCAGACCATATTTTTCGAGAGCTTCTGCGGAATAATGGGAACAGGAGGGGTAAAAACGGCAAGTATTCCCGGTAAAGGGGGACAGATACCTCTGATACATCCCGATCAGGAATATGAGAAAAGTGCGTAGTATCACGTTACGAAACGCGTCGCAGGGCCCCGGCCAGTTCGTGCCACATGTGGACCGTACTGAGGCCGCCGGCTCCCTGGCGGGCAATGATGTTTACGTCAGCCGCGGGAAACAACCCCTTGTGCAGCCGGTAAAACTCCCTGATACGCCGCTTTACGCGGTTTCTGATAACGGCGTTGCCAACCTTGCGGCTGACGGTGATACCGATCCGCGGCGCTGTGCCCGTGGTTACCCGGTAAATGACAATAAAATGAGGGGCATGTACCTTATGCCCCTGCTGGGGAATGCTCAGAAAATCATGGCGTGACAGCAGGCGCTCTTCCTTGGGAAAATCCTGCACGACACGACCCGGTCTATTTTGTCGCGATGGAGACTGCCAGTCTCTTCCGGCCTTTGGCGCGCCGCCGTTTGATGACGAGCCTGCCGTTCTTGGTGGACATGCGGACGAGAAAACCATGGGTCCGTTTCCGGGAAATATTGCTGGGCTGAAATGTTCTTTTCATGGCGTGTGGCTCCTGACTGTGCTGTTGATTCTCTGCTACCGGCGTAAATTGTACTTTTAAACATAGCCAACCCAAATTGTCAAGCAATATTTTACGATGCCTATTGATAAATAGCCTTGCAAATTAGCCACTCGTTTGCTATGTTCGGGAACCGGCCTGTATCCGGACAATCCGCCCCGCATTCACTGCCTAACTGGTCGATTTACAAGTCGATTTATTTATCAACAGGTGTTGATAAATCTGTGTATAACTTGTTATCACCGTTCCAGGGTTCTCCCATGCAACATGTCTGGCTCGAAGCCCAAGAAAATATCGCCAAGGTCCTGACCCCCCAGACCTTCAACACCTGGATTAAACCGATCAAATTCATCGGTGCCAGCAGCAGCGCCATCGAACTGGCGGTACCCAGCAAATTCATCAAGGAATGGATCACGGAAAAGTACCTGGCCATGATTCAGGAAGCGGTTTCGTCCCTCACCGACTCCAAGTACCAGGTAGAGTTCCGGGTGATAGAGCATGTGGAACCGCTGAAGACGTCTTCCGTTCCTCAGGCAAAGGACGATTCGAAGGCACACGCCGCCAAGGACAAGGCGAGCTGCTCCGAGTTCGTCTCCAATCTCAACCCGAAATACACCTTTGACACCTTCGTCTGCGGCGGAAGCAACCAGTTCGCCCATGCCGCCTCCCAGGCAGTGGCCAACAAACCGGCCACCAATTACAACCCCCTCTTCATCTACGGTGGCGTGGGACTCGGCAAGACCCATCTTCTTTCCGCCATCGGCAACCATATTTTAACCCAGAACCGGAAGGCCCGGGTCAGCTACTATACCTCGGAAAAGTTCATGAACGAGCTGATCAACTGTCTCCGCTACAATAAAATGGAACAGTTCCGCAGCAAGTTCCGCAGCATGGATGTCCTCCTGATCGATGACGTCCAGTTCATTGCGGGCAAGGAAAGGACCCAGGAGGAATTTTTCCACACCTTCAATGCCCTGTACGAATCCCATAAACAGATCGTCGTTACTTCGGATAAATTTCCCAAAGACATTCCTGGATTGGAGGAAAGGCTCCGCTCCCGCTTCGAATGGGGGCTCATCGCCGATATCCAGCCTCCCGATATCGAAACGAAGATGGCGATCCTCAAGAAAAAATCGGAGCTCGATGTCATTTCCCTGCCGGATGATGTCGCCCTGTTTCTTGCTTCCAGCTCCACCAGCAACGTGCGGGAACTTGAAGGGATGCTCATCCGTCTCGGCGCCTTTGCCAGCCTTACCGGCAGTGCCGTTTCGCTGGCCATGGCCCGGCAGGTGTTGAAAGACATCATTGTCGACAAGTCCCGCGACGTTACCATCGAAATGATTCAGAAACAGGTGGCGGAATTTTTCAAAATCAAACTTGCAGACCTGAAATCGGAAAAACGACTGAAGGTCGTGGTTGTCCCGCGCCAGATTGCCATCTATCTCTGCCGCGAACTCACCAAGTCCTCCTATCCCGAAATCGGCGAGAAATTCGGCGGCAAGGACCATTCCACCATCATTCATTCCGTGAAAAAGATCGATCGGCTGGTACATCAGGACCTTGAAATCAAGGAGACCGTTGAACAGCTGAAACGGGAGTTGTTGAGCTGAGTGTCGACCGCATGTGCACAAGTTGCGGCAGGGTGTTGATGACTTCGTCCCTTTTGCTCCCGGCCGTTGATGGCGTGGATAAATCGCCATCTTCCATCAACAGGGAAACGTTCGGAATTTCAATGAGTAAGGGACTCTGTCAACATATGCACAGGAATCTATATACTACTCCTATATAAAATAATCTTTTCAAAGTATTTGTTCATTACCTGAGATGGGGAGGGACGATGGAATTCAGGATCGACAGAGAAACCTTTCTCAAGGCGCTGCAGAAGATTCAGGGTATCGTGGAAAAGCGAAACACCATGCCCATTCTGTCCAATGTACTGATAGAGGCCTCAGGAGAGCGCATCTACCTGACCGCTACGGACCTGGAAGTCGGCATGAAGAGCTATTATCCCACTACCGTGGTCAGCGAGGGAAAAATCACCGTCTCCGCAAAAAAAGTCTACGAGATTATCAAGGAACTTCCCAACGAAGAGGTCCACTTTACTACCCGTGAAAACGACTGGGTGGAAATCCACTGCGGCAAGGCCCACTTCAATATTGTCGGCCTGTCACCCGAGGAATTTCCCTACTTTCCCAAAGTGAACGACGATATTTTCATCGTTCTCAACAACCGGATCTGCCGTGAGATGATCGAACGCACCTCCTATGCCATCTGCCACGACGAGGCAAAATACAACCTCAACGGCATCTTCATCAAGGCAACGGCGGAAAACGGTGCGAACATCATCCGCATGGTGGCCACCGACGGTCACCGTCTCTCCATCGCCGAGCGGGAATTCAGCGGCAAGATCAGCGGGGAGCTGGGAAAGGGGATCATCTTCCCGAAGAAAGGCGTTTTCGAGCTGAAGAAGATGACGGAAGAGGAGGAAGGCGATATTCTCCTCGGCTTCATGGATAACAGCGCCGTCATCAAGAAGGGAAATACCGTCGTTGTCATGCGCCTCGTTGACGGTGAATTTCCCGACTATACCAGGGTCGTCCCGGTAGCCAACGACCGGTCGGTGAGGGTTCCCCGGGAGAATTTCCTCCATTCGCTGCGGCGCATGGCCATCCTCTCCAGCGAAAAATTCAAGGGAATCAAACTTGACATTACCGGCACAGGAATGGAAATATCCTCCAACAATCCCGAACTCGGCGAAGCCAGGGAGGAGATCGACGCCGACTACGGGGGGGAACCCCTGACCGTCCGTTTCAATGCCCGTTACCTCATCGACGTCCTGTCGGTCCTGGATGAAGACTCCGTCGAGCTTCTCCTCCGCGACGAGCTGTCACCGGCTATCGTCAGGCCCGCCGGCAAGGACGGATTTACCGCCGTCATCATGCCGATGCGTCTCTGATGACGGCGCGGCCACAGGTGACGTTGCCCAGCCTGCAAAAAGGCCTCTCTCCCCAGGAGCGGCCTTTTTCATGGGATCAGAAACAGCGATGCGTCTGCAGAAGCTAACCCTTGCCTCCTACAGAAATATCCGCACCGTGGAACTGGTTCCGGGGCACGGTTTCAATATCCTCTTCGGCAACAACGGTCAGGGAAAGACCAATCTCCTGGAGGCGATCTACCTGCTGGGGACGCTGAAATCGTTCCGGATGGCGAAAAACGGCGAGTTGATAACCTGGGGCTCTCCCTTTGCCCTGGTAAAGGGGGTCGTGGAGCGGGAGCAGGTTGCCCGGGAAATTTCCCTCGTCATCGAGCGGGAGGGAAAACGGGTTCGGGTCGACCGGAAAACCATATCCCGCCCGGCGGAATTTTTCGGCAGCCTCAACACCGTAATCTTTTCCCCGGAAGAAATGGTCCTTGCCAAGGGGGGGCCGGAAGGGCGGCGCCGCTACCTGGACCGGGCGGTGTTCAGCGGAGATCCCGCGTACCTCGCCCTGCACCACGACTACACCCGGGTCCTGAAGAACCGGAATACGCTCCTGAGAAACGGCGATACCGGCGAGTTGGACGTCTGGAGCGAAAAACTCGCCACGGTCGGGGCACAGCTCATTGCACGACGTGTCGCCTATCTGCGGGATATTGAAGGTCTTCTGCGTGACTACTACCGGCTCATTGCCGGCGGTGACGACGAAGCGGGAATCGCCTATCGCCCCCATCTCCTCGACGCCGGATGCCTCGAGAAGGAAGGGGCGGCGCACCTGTTGGAAAGGCTCGCCAGGAGTGCCCCGGAGGAGCGGCGATGCGGTTCGACCGTCGTGGGGCCCCACCGGGACGACGTGCACCTCCTCCTGGGAGGGAGGCCGCTCAAGCTGCATGCCTCCCAGGGGCAGCAGCGAAGCTACATCCTGGCGCTGAAGATGGCGGAGATCGAGTACATACGCGGTAAATTCGCCGCTCCGCCGATCCTGCTCCTCGATGATATCACCTCGGAGCTGGACCGGGAGCGCAACCGCAACCTGATGGATTTTCTCAAGGAAAAGCAGATGCAGGTGTTCGTCACCACGACTGCCCTCGAGAACCTCGCCTTTGCCGGGATTGCCGGTTGCCGCGCTTTCCGCGTCACGGACGGCCAGATTACGATTGAGACGTAACAGGACGGGGTGCCGTCCTGTTTGCACCTTCCACCGATTCATCGGAATACAGATTTTAACGAGGCTCATGAAAATGGCTGAAGAATTCAACGATTACGGGGCCGACAAGATCAAGGTCCTTGAGGGGCTCTCCGCGGTGCGGAAGCGCCCTGCCATGTACATCGGTTCCACCTCCGCCCAGGGGCTCCATCACCTGGTCTACGAAGTGGTGGACAATTCCATCGACGAGGCGCTCGCCGGCTACTGCAACGAGGTGAACGTCACCATTCACCTGGACGGGTCGGTAACCGTCGTGGACAACGGCCGGGGGATTCCCACCGACATCCATCCCACCGAGGGGCGGTCGGCGGCGGAAGTGGTCCTCACGGTGCTCCACGCCGGGGGGAAATTCGACAACACCTCCTACAAGGTATCCGGCGGTCTGCACGGCGTCGGCGTCTCGGTGGTGAATGCCCTGTCGAAAAAGCTCGAGCTGGAGATCCGCCGGGACGGGAAAGTCTGGCGTCAGTCCTACGTCTGCGGCGACCCCCAGACCACCCTTGAGGTCGCCGGGGAGACGAAGAAACGGGGGACGAAGATCACCTTCCTTCCCGACGATTCCATCTTCGAGACCACCGACTTCTCCTTCGACGTCCTCTCCAACAGGCTGCGGGAGCTCGCCTTCCTGAACGCCGGGGTGCGGATCACCATTGCCGACGAACGGGAGGAGGGGAAGCGGCACGAGTTCCACTACCAGGGGGGAATCGTTTCCTTTGTGGAGTACCTCAACAAGAACAAGAACTCTCTCCATCCGAAGCCGATCTACGTCAGGGGCGACAAGGGGGGGGTGGAGATGGAGATCGCCCTCCAGTACAACGATTCCTACGACGAGAAGGTCTTTTCCTTCGCCAACAACATCAATACCCATGAGGGGGGAACCCATCTCATCGGCTTCCGGGCGGCCCTTACCCGCACTATGAACACGTACGCAGCCGCCAACGACCTCCTCAAGAAGGAGAAGGTCTCCATTTCCGGGGAGGACCTGCGGGAAGGGCTCACGGCGGTCATTTCGGTGAAGATACCCCAGCCCCAGTTCGAGGGGCAGACCAAGACCAAGCTGGGAAACTCGGAGGTGAAGGGGTACGTGGAGAGCCTCATGAACGAGAAGCTCGCCGTCTTCCTGGAGGAGAATCCCAAGGTGGCCAGGGACATCATCGGCAAATCCATCGAGGCTGCCCGGGCCCGGGAGGCGGCCCGCAAGGCCCGCGAGCTCACCCGCCGCAAGGGGGCCCTCGACATCAGCAATCTCCCCGGAAAGCTGGCGGACTGCCAGGAACGGGACCCGGCGCTCTGCGAGCTCTACCTGGTGGAAGGGGACTCCGCCGGCGGTTCGGCCAAGCAGGGGCGGGACCGGAAATCCCAGGCCATCCTTCCCCTCAAGGGAAAGATCCTCAACGTGGAGAAGGCCCGTTTCGACAAGATGCTCTCCTCCCAGGAGATCGGCACCCTCATCACGGCGCTGGGGACCGGCATCGGCAAGGAAGACTTCGACGTGGCCAAGCTCCGCTACCACCGGATCATCGTCATGACCGATGCCGACGTGGACGGCTCCCACATCCTGACGCTGCTCCTCACCTTCTTCTTCCGCCAGATGCCCCAGCTCGTGGAACGGGGCCACCTCTACATCGCCCAGCCCCCCCTCTACAAGGTGAAGCGGGGTAAGAAGGAGCTCTACCTCCGCAACGAGGCGGCCATGCAGAACTACCTCCTGGAGGAGGGGACCGACGATATGACCCTCTTCCTGGAGAACGGCGCCAGGACCTACGCCGGCCGCCAGATCATCCCGGTGCTCAGGCAGCTCGTCGAGTACCGCACCCTCCTCGACAAGGTGGTCCACAAAGGCATCAACGAGGAGGTGGTGCGGCTCTGCCTCCGCCTCGGCGTCCCCATGGAGATCGAGGACCTGGAGGGGCTCGTGCCGTACCTGGTCAACCTACCCGCCGCCTCGCCGGGGAGCGACTTCAGCGTCATGGACGACGGCCGGATCATCCTGCGGCTGGGGAACGTGCGGGTGGCCATCGACCAGCACGTCTTCGACATCCTCACCTCCTATGAGTACGGCCTCCTCCGGCAGAGCCACCGCCGGGTGCGGGAGATCTTCGGCGACGGCCGGGCTCTCGTATCCAGCGAGGGGAAGGAATTGACCGCCACCACCGTCGGCCTGGAGCTCCTCGCCTTTTTCATGGACACCGCCAAGAAGGGGCTCACCATCCAGCGCTACAAGGGACTGGGTGAGATGAACCCGGAGCAGCTCTGGGAGACCACCATGGACCCGGCGAACCGCACGCTCCTCCAGGTGAAGATCGAGGATGCGGTCGAGGCGGACAACATCTTCACCATCCTCATGGGGGACCAGGTGGAGCCGCGGCGGGAATTCATCGAGCAGAACGCACTGAACGTGTCGAACCTGGATATATAAAATCTGGCTGAAGGCTGAAGGCTGAAGGCCGAAGAGAAACCACTGCTTTGGCCGACCCAGTGCCTCACGCCGTTAATGAGGTTGTGAATGCTTGAAAACGTGAACAAGACCGCCGTCAACATCGAAGACGAGATGAAGCGCTCCTACATGGACTACGCCATGTCGGTCATCATCGGCCGGGCTCTCCCCGACGTGCGGGACGGCCTGAAACCGGTGCACCGGCGCTGCCTCTACGCCATGTACGACATGGGGAACGACTGGAACAAGCCGTACAAGAAGTCGGCCCGCGTGGTCGGGGACGTGATCGGTAAGTACCACCCCCACGGCGACGCCGCGGCCTACGACACCATCGTCCGCATGGCCCAGGACTTTTCGCTGCGCTACCCCCTGGTGGACGGCCAGGGAAATTTCGGCTCGGTGGACGGCGACTCGCCGGCGGCCATGCGCTACACCGAGATCCGCATGTCGCAGATGGCCCACGAGCTCCTGGCCGACCTGGACAAGGAAACGGTGGACATGGGGCCGAACTACGACGGCTCGCTCCAGGAGCCCCTCGTCCTCCCAGCCAAGTTCCCGAACCTCCTGGTGAACGGCTCGGCGGGGATCGCCGTCGGCATGGCCACCAACATCCCGCCCCACAACCTGGGCGAAGTGATCGACGGCACCATCGCCCTGATCGAGGACCCGAACCTCCCCTTCGAGGAACTCCTGCGGCTGGTCCCCGGTCCCGACTTCCCCACCGCCGGCTTCATCTACGGCCGGGAGGGAATTCTCCAGGCCTACCGCACCGGCCGCGGCATCGTCCAGATGCGGGCGCGGGCCTTCATCGAGACCCAGAAGAAGACGGAGCGCCAGTCGATCATCGTCACCGAGATCCCCTACCAGGTGAACAAGGCGAACCTCATCACCAAGATCGCCGAACTGGTGCGGGAGAAGAAGATCGAGGGGATCTCCGACATCCGGGACGAATCGGACCGGGACGGGATGCGGATCGCCATCGAACTGAAGCGGGACGAGAATCCCCAGGTGATCCTCAACCACCTCTACAAGCAGACGGCGATGCAGTCCTCCTTCGGCATCAACATGCTCGCCATAGTCAACGGCAAGCCGAGGGTGCTGACCCTTCGGGACGCCATCGGCCACTTCATCGACCACCGCCGGGAGATCGTGACCCGGCGCACCATCTTCGAGCTGAAAAAGGCGGAGGCCCGGGCCCACATCCTGGAGGGCCTCAAGATTGCCCTCGACTGGCTCGACGCGGTGATCGAGCTGATCCGCTCTTCCAGGAATCCGGAGGAGGCCAAGGCGGGGCTCATGGCGGGAACCTTTGCCGACCCGGCCTTTCTGGAAAAGTTCGGCCTGTCGCTGCCACACCAGGGGGAGAGACCGAAACTTTCGGACAAGCAGGCCCAAGCCATCCTGGAGATGCGGCTCCAGCGGCTCACCGGCCTGGAGCGGGAGAAGATCTTCCAGGAGTACGCCGACATCCTGAAATTCATCGCGCGGTTGAAGGAAATCCTCGGTTCGGAGACGGAGATCCTCAAGATCATCGTCACCGAACTCCGGGAGCTGAAGGAGAAGTTCGGCGACGGGCGGCGCACCGAAATCGTCGACCAGACCGCCGAAATTTCCCTGGAGGACACCATCGTCGAGGAAGACGTGGTGGTGACGGTTTCCCACTCGGGGTACATCAAGCGGACCGCCGTCTCCATGTACCGGGCCCAGCGCCGCGGCGGCAAGGGGAAGACCGGCATGAAGACCAAGGAAGAGGACTTCGTCGAGCACCTCTTCGTCGCCTCCAGCAAGGACACCATGCTCTTCTTCACCGATGCCGGAAAGGTCTACCAGATAAAGGTGTACGAGATCCCCGAGGGTGGGCGGGCGACCCGGGGGAAGGCGATCGTCAACCTCCTCAATCTCCAGGCCACGGAGAAGATCACCGCCATTCTTCCCGTCAAAGGCTTCGACGAAGACCGGTGCATCATGATGGCGACCCGCCAGGGTGTGGTGAAGAAGAGCCCGCTCAAGGAGTACGCCAACATCAGGAGCGGCGGGATCATCGCCGTCAACCTGGACGAGGGAGACAAGCTGATCGCCGTGGCCCTCACCGACGGGAAACAGGATGTGCTCCTCGCCTCCCGCCACGGCAAGTCGATCCGTTTCCACGAGGAGGATGCGCGTCCCATGGGGAGGGTCTCCCGCGGGGTCCGGGGAATGACCCTGGAGGACGACGATGTGGTGATCGGCATGGAAATCATCAACCCGGCCTTCACCGGGTCCACGATCTTCACCGTCACCGAGAACGGCTTCGGCAAGAGGACCGAGCTGGACGAGTACCGGGTTCAGAGCCGCGGCGGCAAGGGGGTCATCACCATCAAGACGACGATGCGCAACGGCTGCGTGGTTGACATCATGCAGGTTACCGACGACAAGGACCTGATGCTCATCACCGATCAGGGGAAGATCCTCCGCATGCCGGTGGCCCAGTTCTCGGTGATCGGCCGCAACACCCAGGGGGTACGCCTCATGGTGACCGAGGCGGAGGAGAGGATCGTGGCGGTGGCCAAGCTGGCCGAGAAAGAAGACGGCGACGGTGGCGACGGTGGTTCCGATGATGCCGAGGTCCCGGTCGACGTGGAGGGAGATGACGAATAGACGTCAGGATCGACCATGGAACGTCAGCGGAAAAACATAGACCGCACCCTCCCGGAGAGGCATCGTATCCTCCGCCTCCTGGAACGGCTGACCAGGGAAGGCATCACCATCAACGAGATGGACGAGATCGGCACAAAGCTGTGCGCTTCGGGACGGCGCGCCCTCTCCCCCCTGGTGCGGAAGCTGTGGCGGGAACGGAGCGGCGACCTCATCTCGCGGTATACCTACCTCCTCGATTTCTTCGAGGATGAGAGCTGGCTCGACCAGCTTGTCCAGATCGCCTTGCGCCGGCGCGACCTGGAGGAAGGGGGAAAGGCGGCGATCCTAGCCGCCCTGGACGGCTACGGCGTGGATGTGCGGATGCCGCCGTTCTCCCGGCTCCTTGCCGAGGCGGGGGGACCGCTGCGGCAGACCCTCCCCCGCCTCTTCGACCGGGGCGAGGAGGGCATCATCTGCTTTGTCGAGGATTTTCTCCTCTCTTCGCCGGAAGCCCGGACGGCGCTGATCCGTGAGCTTCCGTCCGTTGACGATCCGCGAGTGATCCGCCTGGCGGAGGTCCTGCTCGGGATCGACGATGAAGCAGTCGTGTGGGAAACCGTCGTCGCCCTCGGGAAGATCAGGATGAGCACCGCTGCAGCGCTCCTTCACAGCGTCGCGGAGAGTGAGGATGCCGTTGCCGGAGAACTCGCGAGGCGAAGCCTGCGTCGCCTCGCGTTTCTCGCGGTGGCGGCCGACCGTCGACCGGCTCTTCCCTCATTACCCTTGGGCGAGTGCTATGCAGGTGCCGTCGACGGGGCCGGCAAACGGGTGCTGTGGCTTTCCCGCCGGCGGGAAGGGGGTGCGATGGCCGCCCTCTGCCTGGAGATTCACGAAACCAGGGGGATGACCGCCGCCTGGGGCCGGGATGACCTGGGCGAAGAGGAGTGTGCCCGTCATCTCGCCGAGGTCGGTGATGCGGATGAACTCGTCAGGGTGGCTCCTGAGTATACCCTTCTCCTCATCGGCGACGCCTGCTGCCGCAGCCGCGAGAGAGGAGCGTATCTTCCCGCGGAATTTTACGTGTTGCAGGCCGGCATGTTCCGGCCCGGGGAGATCGTTGCCGCTCCGTATACACCGGATTTCCGGGCATTCACTCCGGAGAGGCTTGCCGCTTCGCCCCGACTGGTTGCCGACAGTGCCGCTCTCCTGGATGACGATCTCCTGGCCGGCTGGTTCGTCTCCTCTCCCCGGGTGTATGACTTTGCCGAAGAATGGATGACGCTGGAGGAAGAGGGGGGAACCGGGAAAATGGCCCGGGGGCTGGACGGGATCGTCATGAGGTTCTGCCGGGATATTCTTCTACCCGAGGCGGAGAAATTCCGGTGTCGGCTCCTCCTAACCGCAGACCTGATGCGCCATGCGGGACGTAGCCGGGAACTGGTGGAAAAGACCGTGGCTGTTGCGGCACTGCTGGACCTGCCGGGCTTGTATCCCTGGAATCATCCCTTTTTCCGCCGGCTTGCCCTGGAGAGCATGCACATAGCCCGGGAAGCTCTTGCCGAGGGATACGACCTGCGGCTGCATCCGGACTGCTCCGATGAGGAAGAGTGGGAATAATGCGAGGTGCGGGTTCCGCGTTCTGGTTGCGGCCAGAAAACGTGGCAGAGCAACGCGAGACTGAGATGGCAACGGGGTTCATATGCACGAACAGATAGGCGTCATCGGTGCGGGGAGCTGGGGGACGACCCTGGCCAGCCTGCTGGCCAAAAAAGGGCACGAGGTGACCCTCTGGGCCTATGAACCGGAGCTCGCGGCCGAGATGGCGAAGGAGCGGATCAACTCCCTGTTCCTTCCCGGTATTCCCCTGTCACCGCGCCTCAGTTTCACCAATTCCCTCAGCGACGCGGTGAGGGGAAAGGGGCTCCTCCTCTTCGTCGTCCCTTCCCAGGTGACCCGCGGGGTTGTTGCCGCCGTCCTCCCGGATATTTCCCGGGATGCCGTGATCGTCAGCGCCTCGAAAGGGATCGAGCTGGATACCCTGAAGATCATGTCGGAGGTCTACGCCGATCTCCTTCCGCCGGCTACCATGGCAAGATTCGCCGTTCTCTCCGGTCCCAGTTTCGCCCGGGAGGTGGCACGGGAAATGCCGACCGCCGTCGTTGCCGCTGCCGCCGATGCCGCCGTTGCCCGGCACGTGCAGCAGGTTTTCGCGACATCCTTTTTTCGCCTCTACACCAACAACGACATGACCGGCGTGGAACTGGGAGGGGCCATCAAGAACGTCATCGCCATTGCCGCCGGCATCTCTGACGGCCTCGGTTTCGGCCACAATACCCGGGCCGCCCTCATTACCCGCGGCCTTGCCGAAATGGCCCGTCTGGGAAGGGCGATGGACGCCCGGGCCGAGACCTTTGCTGGGCTTGCCGGCATGGGGGACCTTGTTCTCACCTGCACCGGCGACCTCTCCCGCAACCGTTCGGTGGGGATGAAACTGGGCGAAGGGATGCGGCTGGCGGAAATCCTGGCGGAAATGAGGATGGTGGCCGAGGGGGTCAAGACGACCGAATCGGCGCTCTCCCTTGCCCGGCGCCTGCACGTCGATATGCCCATCACGGAAAAGGTCTTTCAGGTCCTCCACGAGGACAAGCCGGCCCGGGATGCCGTCATCGAGCTCATGACCAGGAACCCGAAAGCAGAAGGGGTATAGCTGGCAAGTCAGGGGGTGCGGAACGGACCTGAGCCCCTCCCTCCGCAGTGGGGCGGCCGGTGGTGCCGGCGACCCCATGAATCGGCCAAGGAAATGCGCCATGCAGACACGGCTGAGCATACGAACCAAGCTACTGTTCTCCATCCTTCTCATCTTCATCGTTTCCTATTCCTTCCTCATCTACTCCAATATCCGGGGGATCTACTCCTTCCTCGAGGAGAAAATCGTCAGGGAACTGGAGCAGAACCTCAACTATGTAAAAAACAATTTCCTTGCGCGGGCCAACGAGATCAGTAGCGTCATGAAACAGGCGGCCTCCGCGCCGACGGTCCAGGACCGGATACGGAAGGATGACACGGTCTGGCTGCACAAGGCCCTCACGAGATGGAAGAAGACCATGCCGGCCATCGATATCCTCATGATCGTTGATAGCCGGCAGCGGGTCCTGGCCAGGGTGAACAGCACTGCGGCCGGGGACAGCGTCGAAATCGGCGGCTGTATCGCCAAGGCTCTCCGGGAGAAGAAAACCTCCATTACCACCGAACTGGTCCCCCTGGAACTCCTCCTCAAAGAGGAAAACATCGGGTATGGCATTCCGCTTCCTCCCAGCAACGAAGTGATGATGGTAACGGTCGTAACACCGGTCATCGACGACCAGGATCGGGTAATCGGCGCCATCGTTGCCGGTGACGTGCTGAATCGCGACCCGCACCTCCCTTTCCGGGTCCAGGAGATCTTCGGCAAGGAGGTGGAGGTGACTATCAACCAGAAGGAGCAGGCCATCGCCAGCACCGTTTCCGGCCATGTTCCCTTTCTCGGCACGGTTGCTCCCGATATCCAGGCGAGACTCGCGAAGGGACTTTCCTACCGTGGTGAAACGTGGCGGGGAGATGCGGAGTACAAAACCGCCTTCGAGCCTATCACCAACGGCAGGGGAGAGGTCATCGGCTCCCTGACGGTTGCCCTTTCCATGCGTGACGTGAAACGGATCCGCAGCGACAACCTGGCCAACATCCGCAATTCGGCCATTGTCGGGATACTGCTGTCGTTCTTCATGGCGTGGCTGGCTGCGAGGAGGCTGACCGACCCGCTTCGCGAACTCGCCCGGGGCGCCCGGATGATCGAGTCGGGCGACCTGAATCACCGGGTTGCGATAGCCACCCAGGACGAAATCGGCATGCTGGCCGATTCCTTCAACAGGATGGCCCTCGCCCTTGGAGAGCGGGACCGGACCATTACGAAAAAAACCGTCGCTCTCCAGGAATTGAACGAACTCCTGGAGAGGAAGGTGGTCCAGCGCACTGCGGAACTGCGCCTCGAGATGGGGAGGCTGGAGGCAATCCTGATGAGCATGGCCGAAGGCGTGGTGGTGACCGACGAGGACAACCGGGTCATTGTCTGCAATCCGGCGGCCCTGAAGATCTTCGAACTCGTTCCCCACCGGATCATCCACCATGCCATCGAAGAGGTCTGCGAGGTCGGGGGCTTCTTCAGGCTGGCGGAGTGCGTCGACGAGATCAGGAGGGGGGAAGACCTCTCGTCGGTACGCGAGGAGGAACTGCTGGTGAAGGGGAAAAAGCTCAGGGTAAACCTGGCGCCCCTCATCGACGAGAGGGACGTCTTCGCCGGGGTGGTGATGTCGCTGAGGGATGTGACCGTCGAGGAGGAGGTGGACAGGATGAAAAACGACTTCATTTCCACCGTCTCCCATGAGCTGAAAACTCCCCTCACGTCCATCAAGGGGGCACTCCAGTTCGTCCTCAACAAGGGGAAATGGCTGACCGAAACGGAGCGGGAACTCCTGTCGGTCTGCCTCCGCAACACCGACCGCCTCATCAGGCTGATCCGCGATATCCTCGATATCTCCAAGATAGAGGCGGGCGGGATGGAATTGACCTACGAATCACTCTCGGTCAACGAACTGGTTACCAGTTCCATCGAGGAAATCAAAGGCTTTGCCCTGTCCCGCTCGGTCTCCATCAGCAACCAGGTCGACCCCGACCTCCCCTCGGTGTACGGCGACCATGACAGGCTCATGCAGGTCCTGACCAACCTCCTCTCCAATGCCGTCAAGTTTTCGCCCGGGGGAAAGATGATTACCGTTACCGCCGGCCGGGAGGGAAATTACGTGAACGTCTCGGTGATCGATCGCGGACGCACCATCCAGGAGGTGGACCGGGACAAACTCTTCAAGAAATTCCAGCGCCTGGAGAACCGGGAGTCCCGTGAAAGCGGCGGCACCGGCCTCGGCCTGGCCATCTGCAAAGAGATCATCGAGATGCACCACGGCAAGATTTTTTACCAGTCGGGGACGGCGGGGGGGAACATCTTTTCCTTTTCCGTACCGATCGTCGGAGAGAACCCATGAACTACCGAATTCTCATTGTCGACGATGAGGTCGATATCGCCCTCATCCTCAAGCTCCACCTGGAGGATTCCGGATTCCGGACGGCCCGGGCCAGGGACGGGTTAGAAGCCCTCGAACAGGTGCGACGGGAGAGTTTCGATCTGGTCCTGCTGGACATCAAGATGCCGCGCATGGACGGGATTGAGGTCCTGGAAAGGCTTATGGC
>Ga0335085_10005019_pt1 | contig 21560 bp, 18 predicted proteins | sample Lox_Sample_45_FD_206712 | JGI IMG/M metagenome (GOLD analysis project Ga0335085, IMG submission 206712) | Soil microbial communities from Loxahatchee National Wildlife Refuge, Florida, United States - Lox_Sample_4.5 | ecosystem: Environmental > Terrestrial > Soil > Wetlands | place: USA...
CGGGGGAATTTGCCGTCGCTGGTTAAGACAATCCGGCTGCGGCGCTTAACCCGCGGGCGGGCCCCCCAGCCTGGTGGCTGGGCGCCCCGCCGGCGCAGCAGCCGCGCGCTAGCGCAGCGCGGGAACCATCGCGGTGATCGCGCCAGCCGAACTGGCGCTGCTACCGGGGACCGGCCTGGGCAGAGGCTTGCAGGTCTTGTCCCATGGCGCGTTCGGCTTGCGCGGCGGCAGCACACCATCGGCCAGGTACTTGGCGATGGTGTTGTCCACGCACAGGTCGCCGGACAGCGAGTCGGCGTGCGTGGTGCCACCCGGCTCGGCCAGCAGCACCGAGTGCGGGAACAGCTTGCGGACCTCGAGGCTGCCTTCGAACGGCGTGGCCGCGTCCAGCGTCTCGTCGATCAGCAGCGCGTTCTTGATCCCGCTGCCGTTGATCTGCATCGGGGTCTGCCGCGAGGCCGGGGCCGGCCAGTGCAGGCACGGGGCGTTGAACCAGGCGTTGTCCCAGGTCTCGAACGGGGCGATCTTGTTGACCCGGTCGTTGTCCCGCTGCCACACCGCCCAGCTCGTCGGCCACTGCACGTCGGTGCACTGCACCGCGTTGTACACGGCGAACTCGTTGTCATCGCCGGGCGCGTCGACTTCCTTGTACAGGGTCACGATCGCCGCGCCGGCCTTCTTGCTGTGCGTGTGGGCCCAGTTCGCGAACACGCTGCCCCATTCCAGCCAGGTCTGCTCGTAATACCCGGCCTCGAGGAAGACGTCGGTCCACTCGTCCGGGCCGACCACACCCTGGATCGGGTGCTTGAACAGCCTGGCCTTCTCGGCGTAGAACCGCTTCTCCACCGCCTGCTCGGTCCGGCCCAGGTGATAGAAGGAGTGGTGCTGGGCCATCCAGCCGAACCAGATCTTGATGTTCCGGTTGAACGCGATGTCCTGGTTCAGGTTGGCCTGGTACCAGACGTTCCGCGGGTCCACGTTGCTGTCCATGATCAGCCGCCGGACGTGCGACGGGAACAGCGTCGAGTAGACCTGGCCCAGGTAGGTGCCGTACGAGAACCCGTAGTAGGTGATCTGGCTCTGGCCCAGCGCGGCCCGGATGCTGTCCATGTCCCGGGCCGAGTCGACCGTGGTCATGTTGTCCAGCAGCGCGGACTGCGCGGCGCTGTGCGTGGCGCACCGCTTGTCGTACCGGGCGCTGCGGCTGAGCCAGTAGTTCAGGATCTGCTTGGTCCGCGGGTTGTAGTTCTCCCGGTCGCCGCTGAAGTAGAACGGCGCGCAGGTGATCGCGGGCACGCTGGAGCCGACGCCACGGGGGTCGAAGCCGATCCAGTCGTAGTCCGCCACCGCGGCCTTGTCGGCGGCCGATCCTTCCGCCTTGAGCTGGTCGATCAGGAAGACGTTCAGGTCGAGCCCACTGCCGCCCGGCCCGCCCGGATTGGTCAGGATGATGCCCTGATAGTGCTTGGCGCTCGACGTGTGCATGATCCGCGAAACGGCGATCTGGATCGTGCCTTCGCTCGGGTTGCTGTAGTTGAGCGGGACGGTCAGCATCGCGCACTGCGCACCGGCCTGCTGCAGGTCACTTTCGGCGCACGTGCCCCACGACGACAGGGCACTGACGGCGCGGGGTGCCGCGGTCCCTGCGGACGCGGCGCCCGCGGTGGTCAGCACGCCCACCAGCGTGCTGACCGCGGCGGCTACTGCTAGCAATCTCTTCATTCCTGGGGCCCCTCCTGGCATCCTTGCCAAACTCTCCAGCGAGCACAGGTGAATGGCATCGATTCTCCGGTACGAAGGGTCACCAGCAGAAGTTTCTCCGCGACCTGCGTTACCCACTTGTTACTGAACAGACGACTGGCGTGCCATGATCGGGCAGAGGAAGGGGGGCGTGTGGAGTACCAGACGATCGCCGAGGCCTACCGCGATCTGGAGCAGGCCAGCGGCCGGCTGGCGCTGACCGCCCGGCTGGCCGAACTGCTGGCGGCGACCCCGGCCGGTGAGCTGCCCACCGTCTGCTACCTGTGCCAGGGCCTGATCGCGCCGGAGTTCGCGGGCATCGATCTCGGCCTGGCCGAGAAGCTCGCGGTCCGCGCCGTCGCCGCCGCCACCGGCCGCACCCCGGAGCAGGTCGCCGGCAGTGTACGGGAGACCGGTGACCTGGGCCAGGCGGCCGACCAGCTGCTGGCCGGGACCGCCGCCGGGCGGCCGGCCAGCCTGCTGGTCACCGGAGTGGTCGGCACCCTGCATGAGATCGCCGCGGCCGAGGGCCCCGGCTCGCAGGGCCGCAAGCTGGACCTGCTGGCCGGGCTGCTCACCCGGGCTACCCCGCTGGAAGCCCGCTACCTGCTCCGCCTGGTCACGGGCGGGCTGCGGCTGGGCATCGGCACGCCCACCATCCTGGACGCGCTGGCCCAGGTGTACGCGGGCGGCAAGCCCGACCGGCCGGTGCTGGAACGCGCCTACAACATCTGCTGCGATCTGGGCCGGGTGGCCGGGGTGCTGGTGGCGGGCGGGCTGGCCGCGGTCGGGCAGCTCGAGGTCCAGCCGGGCAGCCCGGTGCGGGTGATGCTGGCCCAGCGGCTGTCCGACGCCGCCGAGATCCTGGCCAAGCTGGGCGGCGAGTGCGCGGCCGAGTACAAGTACGACGGGGTCCGGGTGCAGGCGCACCGCACCGCCGACGGGTCGATCGAGCTGTACACCCGGCGGCTGGAGCGGGTCAGCAGCCAGTTCCCCGACGTGGTCGAGCTACTACGGGCCGGGCTGCGGCCGGCCGAGGCCATCCTGGAGGGCGAGGTCGTCGCGTTCGACGCCGCCGCGGGCGAGTTGCGCCCGTTCCAGGAGGTCATGTTCCGCCGCCGGAAGTACGGCATCAGCGAGGCGGTCCGCGACGTGCCGGTCGGGCTGTTCTGCTTCGAGCTGCTCTACGCCGACGGCGAGGACCTCACCCAGCTGCCTTACCCGCAGCGGAGGGCGCGGCTGGCCGGCGCCATCACCCCGGCGCCGCAGCTGCGCCTCACCACGGCCAGCGAAGTGACCGAGCCCGCCACGCTCGACACCTGGTTCGAGCAGGCGGTGACCGACGGATGCGAAGGGCTGGTATGCAAGTCGGTCGGCCCGGACGCCAGCTACCGGGCCGGCGCGCGCGGCTGGCAGTGGATCAAGCTGAAGCGCGATTACCGTACCGAGCTGTCCGACACCGTGGACCTGGCCGTGGTGGGCGCGTTCGCCGGCCGCGGCCGCCGCCGCGGCGTGTACGGCGCGCTGCTGCTGGCCGCGTACGACCCGGACGCCGAGGTGTTCCGCACCGTGTCCAAGTGCGGCACCGGGTTCTCCGACGCCGACCTGGCCGCGCTGCCCGAGCGGCTGGCCCCGCTGGCCCGTGCCGAGCGGCCCGCCCGGGTGGACGCCCGGCAGCAGCCCGACTCCTGGTTCGAGCCCGGGCTGGTGCTGGAGATCTTGAGCGCCGAGCTGACGCTGTCGCCGAACTACACCGCCGCCTGGGGGGAAATTCAGGCCGACGCCGGGCTGGCCATGCGTTTCCCGCGGTTCACCGGCCGGTGGCGCGACGACAAGGACGCCACCGACGCCACCACCACCGGCGAACTAGTCGCCCTGTTCCGCGCCGCCCAGCGAACCCCCGCCACCGGCTAGTCCCCCGTTTAGTACCCCACCGCCACCCCTCCCCCGCGCGCCATGGGCCCGCTCCCCGCTCAGTCCCTTCCCCGCTCCCCGCATCGCCGCCCGTTCCCGCACGCCCGCCCCACTCGCGCGAGGCCGTCCCGCTCCCCGCGAGGCCGTCCCGCCGAAACCTCACAACCCCCTCCGGCCACACCCCTTTCAGCTCCAAAGTTGATGTTGACCTGGATGTCGCTATAGCAACACGTAAGTCAACATCAACATCTCGGAGCGGCAGATTTGTCGCACCCGGGTGGCAGCGTGTCACGCATGGTGTCCTCGGTGCGTCCGGACGAAGCTGCGCTGCATCGCTTGCTCAGTAAGCAGGACGGCGTTATCTCGCGTCAGCAAGCGCTCGACTGCGGAATGTCCCTTGGCCAGTTCCGGCACCGCGTCCGGCCGGGCGGGCCGTGGAAGCGGCTGCTGCCGGGGGTCTATCTGACCGTCACTGGGACGCCGACCAGAGGGCAACTGGAGATTGCCGTGCTGCGGTACGCGGGGGCGGGCAGCGTCATCACCGGGCTCGCGGCGTTACGGCGGAGCGGGGTCAGGGTGCCGGACCACCGGGTGATTACCGTGCTGGTCCGGCGCGGCCAGACCCGCGAGGACCGGGCCTTTGCGCGGGTGTGGCCGACGACGCGGATGCCGGAGTACGTCCTGGTGGACGGACCGGTGGAGTTCACCATGGTGCCCCGGGCGATCGCGGACGCGGCGCGGGAAGTACCCAGCTTCCGTGATTTCCGCGCGCTGCTGGCGGATTCCGTGCAGCGGCGACGGTGCAAGATTGACGTGCTGGCCAGGGAGTTAGCGGACACGCCGCGGAAGCAGTCGTCTTGGCTGCGGCAGGCGCTGGGTGAGGTGGCCGACGGGGTGCGGTCGGTGGCCGAGGCAGATCTGCGCGAGCTGATCATCCGGGCCGGGCTGCCCAAGCCGATGTTCAACGCCCGGCTGTTCGCCGGGAAGCAGTTCCTGGGGGCGGTGGACGCGTGGTGGCCGGAGGCCGGAGTGGCGGCCGAGGTGGACTCCCAGGAGTGGCACTTCTCGCCGGACGACTGGGAGCGCACGCTGGCCCGGCACACCCGAATGGTCGAGTACGGGATCCTGGTGCAGCACTTCCCGCCGCGGCGGATCCGCACTGAGCCGGACCAGGTGGTAGCGGCGATCAGAGCGGCGCTGCGGAAAGGGCGCGAACGGGCCGGGCTGGACGTGCGGGCGCGGCCGGCCGCTTGACTTGAAGTGCGGTTGAGGTTGTTGGCTTGGGCCATGTCTTTCAGCGACGCTGAGATCGAGTATCTGGCCGGGCAGCGGCTGGGGCGGCTGGCCACCATGCAGCCGGACGGCACGCTCCAGGCCAGCCCGGTCGGGTTCCGGTACAACCCGGCGACCGGGACGGTCGATATCGGCGGGTTCAACATGACCGCCAGCCGCAAGTTCCGCAACGTGGCCGCGAACGGCCGGGCCGCGTTCGTGGTGGACGACATCGCCTCGGTCGACCCGTGGCGGGTGCGCTGCGTGGAGATCCGCGGGCACGCCGAGGCCATCGCCGCGCCCGGCGACTCGGCCGCACCGGTCCAGGGGGCAATCATCCGGATCCATCCAGACCGGGTCATCAGTTTCGGGCTGAACGATCCGGACGACGCGGCCGGCCTGGTGCCGGGCCGCCGCGCATCCGGGTAGCAGCGGCACGGGCCAGGCTGGCGGCGGGCCGGGCTGCACCCCGGATAGGCGCTGGCAGCCGGCGCCCAGCGAGCCGACGACGGGCGGGTCACGCCGAGGGCTGGCCGGACTGTACGGCGATGGGGGCACTGGCTGATGGGGCCACGCCGATCGGGGCGTGGCCGGGCAGGGCGATCAGGGTGACATCCAGCGCGGCCTGGCCGGTGGTGACCTGCGCGCTGGTGGCCGTCTTGAGGGCGACCCGGTACTCGAAGGAGGCCATCGCGCCGGGGCTGATCATCTGGATCCCGCCCGGCTCGCTGACCTTGAGGTAGTCGCTGCCGAAACCCTCCACGTCGTAGGGGATGCTCTGCCAGACGTTGCTGGTGCTTTCGCGCTCCTGCAGGGTGCCCGCTGGGAACAGGGTGTTCGCCGTGCAGGTGCAGTGGCCCAGGGACACCAGCGGCAGCACGTTGGAATAGGTCTGCGCCGCCCGGTTGGTCACGGTGACCCGGAACCGTACCGCCGCGCCGCCCGGGACCAGGCCGGAACCGGCGCCCAGGATGGTGACCTTGGCGGTCAGCGCGCCCTGTGGCTGCCCGGCCGGGCTGGCCGGCGCCGGAACGGCCGGTGAAGTGCTGGCGGCGGCCGGTGTGCTGGCCGAGGTGGGCGTGGTCGCGGCCGGTATGGTGGCGGCCGGGCTGCTGGCGGGCGGGGAGGTCATGAGCGCCGCCGCCTTCGACGCGTGCACGCTGGGGGCGCCGGACGGCTGCGCCGAGCAGCCGGAGACGGTGATCGCGGCGATGGCGGCGGCCACGGGAACGGCCACCCGCACCGGAGCGGCCGCGCGCCGGGCAGTGACGTGGCGGGCAGCGGCGTGGCGGCCGGTGACGCGCAGACCGGTGACGCGCAGACCGGTAGTGCGGCGGGCGGCGGCGTGGCGGCCAGCGGCGCGGGGGCTGGTGGAGCGGGGGCTGGTGGCGCGGCGGGCGGTGGCGCGGCGGGCGGCGGCGATGTTCATGTCCCGGGTCCCTTCCTGGGCTGGCGTGGCAGCAATAGGAGGGGGCGGGGACCGGTCCGCCAACAACTTTTGGCCCACAATGGTGACCATGCCTGAGCTAGATCCCACGGCCGTGCTCGCGGCGCTGGACAGCGACCCCCAGCTCCGGGTGTTCGTCGGGGGAGGCCATATCGAGACCATGCCGGCCCGCAAGCCACGGCGGCGGCTGCTGCTCGACGTGATCGCCCAGGCCTTCGAGCCCGGAGTGCGCTATCCCGAGCAGCAGGTCAGCCGGTTCCTCGGCACGATCTACCCGGACTACGCCGCGTTGCGCCGGTACCTGGTCGATGAGCAGTTCCTGTCCCGCTCCGGCGGGGAGTACTGGCGGAGCGGCGGGACGGTCAGCGTAGACAGGTAGCGCACCGGGCGGACGCGGCCACCCGGGCGGCGCGCCGCGATCCAGGCCCGCCCGCCGCTGGCCAGCGTGATAACCGCGGGCAGCGCGACGGCCCAGCCGCAGAAGGCGAGCATGATCGTGACGGCCAGCGCCCCGGGCACGGCGGCCAGCCGCGCCGCACCATGCAGCACCCGGATGGCGGCCGCCATGGCACCCAGGTACACGGTGAGGAACAGCGCGGTCGGCACGGCCACCAGGGCGGCCGCGCCGACGATACGCAGCCCGTAGAGGGTCATCAGCAGCAGGCCGGCCGCCGCGATCGCGGCCAGCAACTGGCGCATCGGGGCGGCCCGGCGGCGGCCGCCCGCGGCCTGGGCCAGCTGCCCGGCGATGGCGGCCGCGCCGCTGATGTAGGCGTTGGTCGCGCCCAGGGTCAGCACGATCGCGGCCACCGCGGCAATGGCCGGGCCGGCCGTGCCGATGGCCTGGCTGAGCAGGCCGGCCAGCGGCACGTCGGTGGCCGCCCGCGGCCCCAGCACGCCGGTCGTGGCCACGGCCAGGCCCAGGTACAGCGCGGTGGTGACGGCGAGGGCGATGGCCACCGCCCTCGGCAGCTGCCGGGCCGGGTCGGCGAAGCGGGTGGTCAGCGGGGCGACGGCCTCCCAGCCGACGAACGAGAACATCAGCGTCGCCGCCGCGCTGCCCAGGGACAGCCAGCCGTGCGGGGCGAACGGCGTCCAGTTGCTGGCCCGGGCCGCGGCCGCCGACCCAGCGACGGCCACGACCACCACGCCGGTGAGCAGGCTGACCAGGACAACCTGGACGGTGGCGCTGGCCCGCAGCCCGCCGGCCGCGAGGCCGATGACGGTGAGCAGCAGCGCGGCCGCGACGGCCGCCTGGGCCAGCTGGCCGCCGCCGGTCAGGCCGGTGACGTAGCTGGCGCCGATCAGGCAGACGATGGGGGCGCCGCCGACCACCCCGGCCAGGAACATCCAGCCGGTCGCCCGGCCCGCGCGCGGGCCCAGGCTGGCGGTGACGTAGCCCATCACCCCGCCGGCCGACGGGATGCGCCGGCCGAGGGCGGTGAACACCGCGGCGAACACTCCGGACAGCCCGAGCAGGGCCAGCCAGTCGAGAATCGAGGCGGGCCCGGCCTCGGCCGCGGCCAGGCCGGGCAGAAGCAGCAGGCCGGGGCCGAGGATGGCCCCGATGTACAGCGCGGCACCGCGCGTGATGGTCAGGTTCGGCCCGGCGGCGGGCTGGGTGGTGGAGGTGAGCGCCATACCTTCACTGTGGCCGAAACGGGGCCGCATGCGATGGCAAATGTTGTGCGCAAAGGGCCAGCCCGCGCAACGCAGTTGTGTGATCAAGCAGATAGGCTGCACAACATGCCAGAGCATGAACCAGACAGAGTGGATCGTGCCATCGTGGACCGGCTGCAGCGCGACGGCCGGATCGCCAACGTGGACCTGGCCGAAGCCATTTCATTGTCGCCCTCGGCCTGCCTGCGCCGGGTCAAGGCGCTCGAGGCCAGCGGGATCATCGCCGGGTACCGCGCCGAGGTCAGCCGGGTGCGGGCCGGGCTGGGCCTGACCGTCTTCATTGGCATCAAGGTCGAGGGGCACTCGCAGGAAACCTCGTCGCGGATCGAGCAGGCCCTGCTGGCCATACCGGCCATCGTCGCCTGCTACCTGGTCTCCGGGAGCAACGACTTCCTGGTCGAGGCGGCTGTGCCCGATCTGGCCAGCTACGAGCAGTTGCTGCTGGGGCAGATCCTGACCATCCCCTCGGTCGTCGAGGCGCAGAGCACGTTCGCGATCCGGACCATACTGAGCCGCGGCCCGCTGCCGCTGGAGCACTGGCGCTAGCGAGACAGCCAGCCTGGCCAGCTAGCGGGGACAGTGCAGGTGCTGCAGCTTGCTCGGCATGAGCGGCGGATGCCGCCACACCGCGGTAGCGGTCCGGCCGGGCAGGGCGCAGGTGATGTCCATCCGGTGCGGGGTTTCCAGGAAGATGATCTCGGCGCGGAGCGTGCCGCCGTCCAGCCAGCCGCCCGAGGCGGCCACCGGGATGGTGTCGCCGCGGAGGTCGGTGGGCTGGGACACCGCCCAGACCCCGGCGCCAACGGGAACGGTCAGCGCGTTGGCCGCCTCGACCAGGCTGATCTGCCAGCCAGCGTCGGACGGGGCCACGCCGACCGCGGTGAGGGCGGGCCGGACCTGGCTGCCCGGGGCGCCGTCGGTGACCGCGAACGGCCCCCCGGCCCACGGGGCCCAGCTCGCGGGCGCGGGCTGGGCCTGGCACGCTGGCAGGGCCAGCCGCTCCAGCCGGGCGGCCAGCTGGTCCTGCGCCGCTCCCACGTCCAGCGCGGCAGCGCCAGGGCCCACGTCCAGCGCGGCAGCGCCGGGGCCCACGTCCGGCGCGGCAGCGCCCGCGTCCGGCGCGGGGGCGCCGAGGCCGGGCAGAAGGTGGGCCCACATGGCATCGAGCATGGCCTGCATGCTGGTGGTGTAGGCGGTGGTGACCACCACCGTCTGGTGCTCCGGCAGGATCACGCAGAACTGCCCGAACGCCCCGTCACCGCGGTACCCGTGCCGGGACATCCAGAACTGGAAGCCGTAGCCCTGGGCCCAGTCCGGGCTGTCCCGCTCCGGGTTGGCCACCTGCTGCGACGTCGCCTCGTTCACCCACGCTTCCGGGATCAGCTGGGTGCCCTCCCAGCGACCGCGCTGCAGGTACAGCAGGCCGAGCTTGGCCACGTCCTCGGTGCGGGCGTGCAGCCCGCTGAAGCCCTGCTCCCGGCCGGGCGGGAAGGTGTGCCAGCCGACCGGCCCGATGCCGAGCGGGTCGAAGAGCCGTGGGCGCAGGTACTGGGTGAGCGGCATCCCCGCGTTGCGCTGGATGATGCTGGCCAGTGTGTACGTGCAGGGCTGGCTGTAGGCGAAGACCGAACCCGGCTCGCGGTCGGGCGGGCTGAGCAGGAAGCCGCGGACCGGCTCGGCGCGGTCACGCGCGACCGCCTCGGCCAGCATGTCCCGGGTGTGCCCGCTGGCCATGGCGGCGACATGACGCAGTTTCACCGCCCGGCTGCGCGGTTCTGTGATGTCCGCGTCGAACTCGGCGAAGTGTGAGATGACCGTGTCGTCCAGGTCGAGCAGGCCCTCGGCCTGCGCGAACGCCGCCGCCGTGGAGGTGAAGCTCTTGCTGAGCGAATACAGCAGCTGGGGCCGGCCCGCGCTGTACGGCGCCCACCAGCCCTCGGCTACCACGTGCCCGTTGCGCACCACCATCAGGCTGTGCATCTCGGTCCCGGGATGACGGTCCAGGGCATCCAGGAAGCCGAGGATCGCGGCTGGGTCCACCCGCTGATCCGCTGGCGCGCTGCGCGGCAGGGCACTGGCCATGCTCGCGAGCCTAGGACACGGTTAACGTAGCGGCATGGCCGGAAACGATGCCCTGGCGTTGGAGATACGCCCGGAAGCGCCGGGCTCGGCGGCGGCGCAGACGGTGCTGGCCACCTACTTCCGGGACATCGTGAGCCGCCACCACGGGCGGGCGGCGACCGGCGCGGAGGTCGCGGCGGCCATGGACGCGGAGCCCAGCGACGACCTGTGCCCGCCGGGCGGGATGCTGTTGCTGGCCTGGCAGGACGGCATGGTGCTGGGCTGCGCCGGGCTGCTGCTGGTGCGCGGCGCAGCCGAGCACGGGGGGCTGGGCGAGATCAGGCGGATGTTCGTGCTGCCGCAGGCCCGCCGCCGCGGCGTCGGGCAGCGGCTGCTGACCGCGGTGGAAGACGCGGCCCGCGGCTACCAGCTCACCCGGCTTCGCCTGGACACCAGCGACTACCTGACCGAGGCTGTACAGCTCTACGCCCGGAATGGCTATCAGGAGATAGCCCCATTCAACGACGGGCGGATGTGCAATCTCTGGTTCGGCAAGGTCCTTGGCTAGCGGGCGCTGAACCCGTTGGCGGTCACGATGGCGGCGATGGCCAGCCAGTCGGCCAGGCCCAGCGGCTGGCCGAGGACGGCCAGGCCGGCCAGCGCGGCGAACACCGGGTTGATGCTCATGAACACGCCGAAGAACCGGGCCGGGACCCGGCGCAGCGCCAGCAGGTCGGCCACCATCGGGACGGCCGAGCACAGCAGGCCGGCCAGGGCCGCGCGGCCCAGCGCGGGCAGCGTCACCGGGTGGCTAGCCAGCACCCAGCCGCCGACCGGCAGGTACAGCAGCGCGGACAGCCCGGCCGCGGCGGCCGGGCCCTGTGCCCCGGGCAGCCGGGCGCCTACGACCCGGTTGACCAGGATGTAGCAGGCCCAGCAGACCGCGGCCAGCAGGGCCAGGCCGATGCCCAGATAGTCGGTGCTGGGCTGGGGGCGGGCCAGCACCACGACCGCGCCGCCGGCGATCACCGCGCAGCCGAGGTCGAGCCGGCGGCGTGTGGCCAGCAGCGCCACCGCCAGCGGGCCGAGGAACTCCAGCGTGACGGCCAGGCCCAGTCCCACCCGGCTGATCGCCGTGTACAGCGAGAGGTTCATGGTGGCGAAGATCAGGGCCAGGGCGAGGACCGGGCCCCACTGCCGCCGGGTGAACGAGGCGACCCGCGGCCGCGCGGTGGCCAGCAGCACCACGGCGGCCACCCACTGCCGGACCGCGACCACCCCGGCCGGCCCGAGCACCGGGAAGGCCAGCGCGGCGCTGGCCGCGCCCAGCTGGTTGGCGGCCGCGCTGCCGGTCATCAACGCGATCCCGGTGAGCTGGCCGGACGGCCCGGCCTGGGCCGCCGCGGCGCCAGCCGGCACGGGGCCAGCCGGCACGGGGCGGACCCGGCCCGGTCGCTGAGCGGTGGGGGCGGTGGAGAGGGTCATGACCAGCAGCCTGACCTAACGCAGCGGATACGCAAAATGCATGGATGGAGGCAGCTATACGCTTTGATTATGGATCTGGAGCTGCGCCAGCTGCGCTGCCTGGTTGCGATCGTGGACGCGGGCACGTTCACCGACGCCGCCATCGACCTCGGGGTCTCCCAGGCCGCGGTGTCGCGGAATCTGCAGGCCCTGGAGCAAGTGCTCGGCGTCCGGCTGCTCTACCGGACCAGCCGCACCGTCACCCCGACCACGGCCGGCGTGCACACGCTGGCCCAGGCCCGGCAGATCCTGGCCGCCGCGGACAACCTGGTGGCCGAGGCGGCCACCGGGCACACCACGCTGCGCATCGGCCACGCGTGGGCGGCCATGGGCCGGCACACCCGGGAGTTCCAGCGCCGCTGGGCCGTCCGCTACCCCGGCGTGGACCTGCACCTGGTCCGCACCAACTCGCCCACCGGCGGGCTGGCCGAGGGACTGTGCGACATCGCGGTGCTGCGCACCGCCGCCAGCCGCGCGCAGTTCGCCAGCGCCGTGGTGGGCTATGAGCGGCGGTACTGCGCGCTGGCGGCCGACGATCCGTGGGCCCGGCGGCGGGCCATCCGGCTGGCCGAGATACCGCAGCGCACCCTGGTGGTCGACCCGCGGGTCGGGACGACCACGCTGGACCTGTGGCCCGCCGCGGCGCGGCCGGCCACCCGGGAGACCCGCGACATCGACGACTGGCTGGCCGTCATCGCGGCCGGCGGCGGCGTCGGGATCACCCCGGAGGGGACCACCGGGCAGTACCGGCGGGACGGGGTGGTGTTCCGGCCGCTGCGGGACGCGCCGCCCATCGCGGTCCAGGTGATCTGGCGGCGGCATGACCCGCATCCGTTCACGCACGCCGCGATCGCGCTGCTCACCGAGCTGTACGCAGGCTAGTCGCCAGCGGCCCGGGGGCCAGGTGCTCGGGGCCAGGTGCTCAGGGGTCAGGTGCTACGCGACAGCCGGGCCAGCGACAGCACGAAGATGGACGACAGGACCCAGCCGAGCAGCGTGGCCAGGTTCAGCCACCACAGCATGAACTCGCCGTTGGGCACGTCGGGGTCGGCGTACCAGGTGGCCCGCTGATCGAGGGAGATCAGCGGGATGACCGTGTCGATCGCGTACAGCACCGGGCTGAAGCAGCGCACTTCGCCATCGCCGCAGGTATCCCGGGGCTCGCGGCCGGTGGCAGCCGGTCCCGGCGAACCGTGGCTGGAGGCGGTGAGCAGCCCACTGGTGGCGTACACGTCCCCGTTGCCGTTGTTGGCCCGGAGCGCGGCCTGATAGCCGGGCACCTCGAGGGAGATGGTGACCAGCGCGAGCAGCAGGGCCAGCAGCCATAGCACCCGGGCCGGGCGGTAGCCGTAGCCGATCATGGCGTAGACCGCGTCGAGCACCCGCCGCGGCCAGACCGCATGCGACGAGCCGACCTGGCGGGCATGCTGGCGCTGGGCGATCAGGATGTGCTCGGCTTCCTGGACGTAGCCGTGCTGCCGGAACACCCGGGCCGCCTGCTCATAGGGTCCCGAGTCGAACTCGGTCTGGCGGCGCAGCCAGCCGCACCGGGCCGCCTGGTCCCAGACCCGCCCGGGCCCGGCGCCCTGCGGCCGCTCGAAGCGCTCGTAGGTCATGCCCGCGATGACGAAGCGTTCCGGCCAGGTGGCCGGGTCGTCGGCCAGCGATGTGGTGGTCAGGTCGGTGAAGTCCACGCTGGGCGACACCTCCGCCCAGCCCAGGTCGATGCTGCCCCGCACGGTGGCGGATATCGCCTCGATCGCGTGCCCGCCGTCGTTCACGGGTGAGGGCCGCGGGCAGTGGAACGAGCCACCGGTGAAGTGCAGCCGGCCCTCGACCGTGATCCGGTTGAGCGCCACCAGCCCGGCCGAGCTGAATCCGCTGATCAGCCGGACCGGCCCGGTTACCAGCCCCTGGCTGAGCCGCAGCGCATAGCCGCCGGGGTTGTCCAGCCGCGCGCCCCGCGCGCTGAGGCTGCCCAGCCGGGCCCCGGCCAGGGTGACCGCTCCCCCGTCGGTGCGCAGGCCATCCAGGTACACGTCGCCGTCCACGGTCATCGCGCTGCCATCGACCAGCGTCTCGTCCCGCGGACGGCTGAGCTCACCGTGCAGCGCGAGCCGGCCGCGGATGATCGCACCGGGCATCCGGATCGTGCCTTCGACCGCGGCCCGCTCATCGAGCCTGAGCAACGCGCGGATCTGGGCGTTGGTCAGGTCCAGCGCGATGCCCTCCGGCGCGCGCAGGACACACTGCGCGCCGATGGACACGCTGCTCATCTCGCTCATCGACATGTCGATGCGCCCGGTCACCTCGCACCGCCCGGCCAGCACCATCTCCGCCCCCACCGACAGGCGGGGCGCATCCAGCGCCGTGCTGGCCGAGGTTGGCCGCTCGTAGATGCTGCCGGTCTGGCTGGCCGCATCGACCTGGATGATGGCGTTGCGGATGATGAACCGGCCGGCCAGCTGGGTGCTGGCCATCGTGACCCGGCCGAGGATTTGCGGCTTCCGCCCGGCCTGGTCGTCGATCAGGAACACGCTCCCGCCGATGACCGCGCCCTCGAGGTCGAGAGCCGGCCCGTCGGCCGACTCGATCCGCGCGCCGGCGAAGTCGAGCGAGCCACCGATCCGGGCGCCGAGGAACCGGACTTCGCCCGCCGAGCGGAACCCCTGGATGAGCCGGACGGCCCCGCCCACCCGGATCCGGTCGGCCTGCAGGGCCCGGTAGCCCTGCCCGTCGAGCACGGTGCCCACGCAGAGCAGGCGGCCGCCGATATCCGCTTCACACAGCCAGATGGCCGCGGACCGGGACGTGCTCGCGCTGGTCCACAGCGCCTCGCTGATCTGAGACCGGGACAGGTCCAGATCACGGTGCACGGTCAGCCCGTTGCCGAGCAGGCCGGGCAGCCGGGGGCAGCCGGTCAGCGACAGCTCGTACAGGCGGGCGCCCTCCACCACCGGCGGCAGGTCGAACTCGCAGCCGTCGAAGCGGAGCGGGAACGGCACCGTCAGCCCGGCCAGGTCCAGGGCGCCGGCCACGTGGACCTTGGTCAGCCGCATCCCGCGCGGGTCCACCTGATCACGGAGCTGATGACAGCAGGTGCGGAGCAGTTCGGCCGGCACGGACCGCTGCAGCCCGCTGGCGGTCCCGTGCACAACGTTGCCGGCCCGGAGCGCGCCGACCAGCTCGCTCTCGGCAATCTCGTCCATGTCAGGCTCCTGCGGCGCAGCGATCTTCCGCCTACCTTGCCAGCCGCCGCCCGCTCCGGCCTAGCCCCGCGCCGCGCCCGGCACTGGGCCCCGCACCGCTCGCTCAGCCAGGTTTCCTACCGAAAAAAGGACAGGAATCTTGTGTATTTGGAAGGACTGTGACACGCTTCACATCCAGTCGGACCGGTTGGTCCCCTGGATGCAGGGAGGCATCCCATGGCCAATCTCGAATCTCCTGTGAGCGGCCGGGACACCGCCTCCGGGAGCTACGTCCTCGACACCAGCACGCTGGTCGCCGCGGCGGCCGCGGTCTGCCTGGCCCAGATCGCGCTGGCTGTCCCGGCCGTGCTGAACGGGCTGTTCCAGCAGGACCTCGGGCCCACCTCAGCCCAGCTGACCTGGATCTCCGACGCGTTCCTGGTCCCGGTGTGCCTGCTGGAACTGACCTTCGGCGCGCTCGGCGACCTGTTCGGCCGCAAGCGGCTGCTGGTCGGCGGCGCGCTGATCCTCGCGCTGGGCGAGGCCATCGCGGTGCTGACGCCGGGCGCGGGCACGGCCACCGGCACCCGGGTGCTGGTGCTGTGGACCGGGCAGATCATCGCCGGGATCGGCGCGGCGGCCCTGTTCCCGACCAGCCTGGCCATGGTGGCGGCGGGCACGCACACCACACGCCAGCGGGCCCGTGCGGTGACGATCTGGGCCGCGGCCCTGTCGGTGGGCGGGATGATCTCCAGCGTGCTGGCCGGCCTGGTGGCCACGCTGCACTTCGGCAGCGATCCCGACGCCGGGTGGCGCTGGGCCTTCCTGGTCGTGCTGGTGCTGGCGCTGATCAGCGCGGTGCTGTCCATGCTGCTGGCCAGGGACTCGTCGGCCCCGGCCGGGCGGTCGCTGGACTGGCCCGGCCAGATCACCATCGCGGTGGCGCTGTTCGCCCTGCTGTACGCGGTGATTCAGGGCCCGACCAGCGGCTGGGGCAGCCCTCAGGTCGTCACCGGGTTCATCGTCGCGGTCATCTTCCTGGGCCTGTTCATCCTGGCCGAGCGGCGCTCCCCCGCGCCGCTGCTGCGGCTGGACCTGTTCGCGAACCGCGCGTTCTCGGTGGCCGCGATCGTCACCGTGCTCAGCATGTTCGCGTTCCTCGGCATCGCGTACGCGACCAGCATCCGGCTCTCCGCGATCCAGGGCTTCTCCCCGCTCAAGACGTCGATCGCATTCATTTTTCTTAACGGCATGGCCGTGGTCCAGGTGACGCTGACCGCGCGGCTGATCGAGCGATACAACCCCAAGTGGCCGCTGGGTGGCGGGTGCGTGCTGATGGGCGCGGGGGCGCTGTGGCTGGCCGCGGTACCGGCCACCAACCTGTCGCTGGCCCCGGTCATCGCGGCGTTCATCCTGGTCGGGGCGGGTTTCGCGCTGGCCGTGTCCTCGGTCACCGCGGTGACGGTGAACACGGCGCCCAACCACCTGGCCGGCATGGCCAGCGGGACCACCAACATGCTGCGCGACTTCGGCTTCACCCTGGGCCCGGCCATCGTCGGCGCGGTCGCGCTCAGCCAGGCGGCCGCGCAGATCGCCCGCGACCTGGCGGGCAGCGCGGCGCTGCGGCACGGGCTGGCCGCGTTCAGCGCCGCCCCGGCACACGTGCCGGCCGCGCAGCGGCCGTCGGTCGAGGCGGCGGTGCACGCGGTGGCGTCCGGGCCACTGGGCGCGAACGCGGTGCCCGCCACGGTGCCGGGGCCTGGCGGGAAGGCGGTGCCGTTCAACCCGCTCAAGGACGTCGCGTTCCACGCGCTCAGCCACGCCTACGCGATCGGCTACCTGGTGTGCGCCGGGGCGGCGCTGGCGGCCGCGGTGCTGACCCTGCTGGCGGTGCGCGGCCGGGCGCACGAAACGCTGCTGGACCCGCAGACGCTGCTGGACCCGCAGGCGCTGGCCGGCGAATGACGGTCAGCCACACCGGCAACTCAAGGAGGCCAGGATGCGACGGCTGACAGCGATCACGGGCGCGGCCCTGCTGGCCGCGGCGGCGGCCGTCGCGGCATCCGGGGCGGTCCCGGCCGCGGCGGCGAACACGCAGGTCACCGGCACATTAGCCGATGGCGCGAGCTGGATAGCGGACCTGCCCGCGCAGTGGAACGGGACGCTGCTGCTGTACAGCCACGGGTTCGGCCCGCTGACCGCGGCCGACGCCCCGGACCCCACGACCGCCGCCGCGCTGCTGGCCCGCGGGTACGCACTGGCCGGGTCGTCGTATGACCCGGCCGGCTCGGAGTGGGCGCTGGACAGCGCGGTCCGTGATCAGTTCCAGACGCTGCAGGCGGTGGAGTCCACCGTCCTGCCCGGGCGGCCGCGCCAGGTGCTGGCCGTGGGCACGTCGATGGGCGGGCTGGTCAGCGCGCTGGAAGCGCAGGACGGCGCGGGCCGCATCGACGGCGCGCTGACCACCTGCGGCATCGTGGCGGGCGCGGTCAACCTGAACAACTACCAGCTCGACGGCGAGTACGCGCTGGCCCAGCTGCTGCTGCCCGGCCAGCCAGTCAAGCTGGTCCGGTTCACCAGCGCCACCGACGCGCTGGCCACGGCGACGGCATTGCAGACGGCGGCGGCCCAGGCCCAGCAGACCGCGGCGGGGCGGGCCCGGCTGGCGCTGGCACTGGCGTTCATCAATGTGCCCCCGTGGGATTCGGCCCAGACCGCTCCGCCGCCGGACAGCGACCCGGCCGCGCAGGAGGCGGCCCAGTACCAGGTGGAGTTCACCGGCTCGTTCTCCACCCTGGATTTCATCGAGTCCGGGCGGCCGTCGATCGACCAGGCCGCCGGGGGCAGCGGCACCTGGACCCGCGGCGTGGACTTCGGCGCCGTGCTGGCCCGCTCGCCGTACCTGCGCGAGGTGGCCGCGCTGTACCACGCGGCCGGGCTCAGCCTGCGCGCTGACCTGGGCACGCTGACCCGGGGCGCGGACATCACCGCCGACCCGGGCGCGGTCCGGTCGCTGCGGCAGACGTCGGTGCCGACCGGGCGGCTGGCCGTGCCGGAGCTGGACCTGCACACGATCTCCGACCAGCTCGTCCCGGTGCAGCAGGAGAACTACTACGCGCACCAGGTCGCGGCGGCCGGCGACAGCTACCTGCTCCGGCAGGCGTACGTGGCCAGCGTCGGGCACTGCGACTTCAGCCCGGCCGAACTGGTGGCGGGCGTGCTGGCCATCAGCCACCGGGTCAGCACCGGTCACTGGGGCCCGGCCGCCGATCCGGCCCAGCTGGACCAGGTGGCCAGCGGCCTTGGCCTGGGCGCGGCCAGGTTCACCAGCTACCAGCCCGGGCCGCTGACCGGGGCCACCGGCGCGGGGCGGCCGGGGCCCGGGCCGGGGCGGTAGCCCTGGCGCCGGGCCGCGGGCCGGAACCCCCGGGGTAACCTCGGCCTATGCTGACCACCGCAGCCACGTCCGCAGGCCCGGCCGCGGGCCAGCCGGGCCAGGCCGGGCCAAGGATGCTGTACCTGGTCAAGCAGCTCGAGCTGGCGGTCCGGTCGCATCTGGACAACCTGCTGCGGCCGTCCGGGCTGACCGCGCTCCAGTACACCGCGCTGACCGTGCTGGAACGCCATCCCGACCTGTCCACCGCGCAGCTGGCCCGGGACTCGTTCGTCACCGCCCAGTCCATGGCCGACATGATCACCGCCCTGGAGGTCCGGGGGCTGATCGAACGGCACCGGGACCGGGCCGACCGGCGCCGCCTGGTCGTCGCGCTGACCGCCGCGGGCCGTGAGCTGCTGGACCAGTACCGCGACCAGGTGGACGCGCTGGAGCAGCAGATGCTGGCCGGGCTGACCAAGCCGCAGGTGGCCCGCCTGCGGCGCAGCCTGCGCACCTGCCACGGCAACCTCGGCGGGCGCTCGCGCGGCTTACCCGAGCAGGTCGGGCCGCGGTGACCCGCGGCCGCCGAAAGCTAGCTCAGGACCGGCGCGGCGGGCGGATGCCGCGGAACTCCCAGGCGCCGCCGAGCGCGGTGGACAGGACCTCCTCGGACTCGGTGGGCTGCGCGCCGACATCCCCCCGCACACCGGCCGGCCCCTCGACGATGTGGCTGGCCAGCCGGCCCAGGCCCTCGGCCTCGACCTCGACCACGTCGCCGGGCTGCACCGGGCGGGAGTTGGCCGGCGTGCCGGACAGCAGCACGTCGCCGGGCAGCAGCGTGATCAGCCGGGCGATGTCGGCCACCAGGTAGTGCATGTCCCAGGCCATCTCGCCGGTCGAGCCGTCCTGGGCCAGGCGGCCGTTGACATAGGTGCGCAGGCTCTTGCCGGCGAAATCCCAGCCGGTGACCAGCCCGGGGCCGAGCGGGCAGAGCGTGTCCGCGCCCTTGACCCGGAGCATCGACCCGGCGTCGGTGTCGCGGAAGTCGTGCAGCCCGAAGTCGTTGGCGATGGTGTACCCGGCGATGTAGGTGGGCGCGTCGGCGGGCGCGATGTTGCGGCAGGTGCGCCCGATCACGATGGCGATCTCACCCTCGTAGTTCAGCCACTGGCAGCCCGCGGGCCGGACCACCGCGCCGCCATGGGAGTTCAGCGAGGTGGTCGGCTTGTGGAAGTAGGTGGGCGCCGGGGGCAACGTGACCTGGAACTCCTCCACCCGGCTGCGGTGGTTCAGATGCACCGCGATGATCTTGCTGGGCACGACCGGGGGCAGGTGCTCGGCCTGCTCGGCGGGCACCCGCCGCCCGTCGCCGGCCACCAGCTCGTCGCCGTCCAGCAGCACCTCGGTGACCACGCCGTCGAGCAGGATCCGCCGCCGGTGCGTGACTGGCCCGGTCATGAGCGTGCCTCCCCCATCCAGCCGCCTGGCGCGGTGCAGGTGTTCTTCACGTCGCAGTAGAAGTCGAACGACCAGGTCCCGCCCTCCCGGCCGATGCCGCTGCGCCCGTTGCCGCCGAACGGCGCGGCCAGATCACGGACGAAGAAGCAGTTCACCCACACGGTGCCGGCCGACAGCCGGGCGCTGACCCGGCCGGCCCGGTCCCGGTCGCCGGTGACCAGCGTCGCGGCCAGGCCGTAAGGCGTGTTGTTGGCCAGTGCGACGGCCTCGTCCTCGGTCGCGAACGTCTGCACGGTCAGCACCGGGCCGAACACCTCCTCACTCAGGATCTCGCTGCCCTCGGCCGCGCCGGCCAGCACGGTCGGCGCGAAGTACAGCCCGCCCAGGTCCCGGTTGGGCCCCCCGCCCAGCAGTGGCCGCGCGCCAGCGGCCAGGGCGCGCGACACGAACCCGGACACCCGGTCGAAGTGCGGCCGGGAGATGAGCGGGCCGATGCCGGTGGCCTCGTCGCGCGGGTCGCCCGGCCGGATGGCCCGCGCCGCCGCCAGGAACCGGTCCAGGAACGCGTCCGCGATCCGTTCCTGGACCAGGATGCGCACCGCGGCCAGGCAGACCTGGCCCGCGTTGTCGAACTGCTCGGCCGCCAGTTCAGCGGCCAGGTCAAGGTCGGCGTCGTCCAGCACGATCAGCGGCGACTTGCCGCCCAGCTCGAACGAGGTCGGGGTGATGCTGGCCGCCGCGGCGGCGCCGATCGACCGGGCGGTGCGCACCGAGCCGGTGAAGCTGATCCGGCGTACCCGCGGGTCGGCGGCCAGCGGCGCGCCCGCCCCGGCGCCGGTCCCCTGCAGCACGTTGAGCACCCCGTCGGGCAGCCCGGCCCCGGCCCCGATGTCGGCCAGCAGCGACGCGGTCAGCGGGGCCCACTCCGGCGGCTTGAGCACGACCGTGTTGCCGGCCGCCAGCGCCGGGGCGACCCGCCAGGTGGCCAGCATCAGCGGCGCGTTCCACGGGGTGATCACGGCGGTCACCCCGGCCGGGTCCCAGGACACGTGGTTGCGGTGCCCCCGGGTCAGAAAGTCGTCGTGCGACAGCCGGAGCAGGTGGTCGGCGAAGAACCGGAAGTTGGCCGCCACCCGGGGCATCACCCCGCGCCGGTGCGAGCGCAGCAGCGAGCCGTTGTCCCTGGTCTCCACCTGGGCCAGGTCCTCGACCCGGGCCAGCACCCCGTCGGCTACCGCGTGCAGGATCGCGGCCCGCTCGGCGGGCGGCGTGTCCCGCCAGCCTGGAAAGGCGGCGGCGGCCGCGCTGACGGCCGCGTCCGCGTCGGCGGCCGAGCCGCTGGCCACCTGGGCGATCTCGGTCTCGTCGATCGGCGAGATGTCGGCGAACGTGCCGGCCGGCGCAACCCGCTGCCCGCCGATCCAGTGCCGGGTGTCCACCTTCACCCCGGCCACCACGGCCGTGTGCGTCATGCCTGCCCTCCCTTGCACCCGTTCACCCGACCACCATATCGTTTGGATCCTAACGTCTTAGGGTGCGCGCTGTGATTGCCGGGAGGGCCGCCATGACCAGCCAGGAACTCCACGGGTTCTTCTACCCGCGGACCGCCACCGGGCAAGCCAGCCTGCTGCCCCCGCCCCCCTGGTACTACTCCGGCGACCTGCTCACGGTCGAGTACCGCACCAGCCCGGGCCAGGTGGCCGCGCTACTGCCGGCCCCGCTCGAGCCGGCCGCCCAGGACCCGGACGCGGTCGCGCTGATCTGGGCCGACTGGCAGTCCTGCGGCGCCTCACGGGACGAACTGCTCGACCCGGTGCGGGCCCAGTACAAGGAGGCGTTCGTGGTGGTCCGCTGCGAGTTCGGCGGCCGGGCCTACTCCCGCTGCGCGTTCATCTGGGTG
>Ga0335085_10005021_pt1 | contig 21553 bp, 15 predicted proteins | sample Lox_Sample_45_FD_206712 | JGI IMG/M metagenome (GOLD analysis project Ga0335085, IMG submission 206712) | Soil microbial communities from Loxahatchee National Wildlife Refuge, Florida, United States - Lox_Sample_4.5 | ecosystem: Environmental > Terrestrial > Soil > Wetlands | place: USA...
GCCTTCGACCCCAAAGGCAACGGGAAATGGGCAATCCGCGGTGGTTACGGGGTGTTCCTGGAGGATACGAGTTGGGTTATCGGTGACAACAGCGCCGGCACGACCCCGTTTGTCTATTCCGCAACCCTAGTGAATCCCCCGGCGTTTTCAAACCCCTGGGGTGCGTCAACCAATCTGTTCCCGGCGGCTCTTCCCACTCCGCACAATGCGGCGTTTCCCCTTCCCTTGGGCGAGGTTGACGTTTACGATCCCCGTCTGAGGAACCCCTACATGCAAGATTGGAACCTTACCGTCGAACACCAACTCCCCTCGAATATCCTGGTAAGAGCCTCGTATGTCGGGTCGAAGGGAACGCGGTTGCTGAGAACCAAACCCCTGAACCCTGCTGTTTATATTCCTGGAACCGATGCCCAGGGCAATCCTCTGTCAACGATCGATAATGAGCCATCCCGGTATCTGTTGCCGAACTACACGGTGGTGAACATGGGCACGGCAGATGGAGACTCGATGTACCACGGCTTGCAGGTCTCCGTTGAGCGGCCCTTCTTCCGCAACGTTCAGCTCAAGGCGAATTACACCTATTCGAAAACCATCGACAGCGGTTTCCAGACTTTCGGCCCCGTCGATGGTTTGAACGTGCGCGATCCTTGGAAGCCGGGACTTGACCGGGGCCGGGCGGACTTTGATATCACCAACCGATTCCTGACCTCCTTCGTAGCTCACCCGTGGGACCCTAAAGGAGGAAATTTCGTCCTGCGCCATGCGCTCGGAAACTGGGTCACTACCGGCATTGTCACCGCCCAGCAGGGGCTTCCGATCACCATCTGGTCAGGGTATGACAACAGCCTTACGGGACTCGGTGAAGATACTCCCGATCAAGTGGGCAATCCGCGCGCGGTATCAGGGATTACAGACCGGCGATTGGAGTGGTTCAACAGCAGCGCTTTCACTCCGAATGCCATCGGTACTTTTGGCACGGCAGGACGGAATATTATTGGGTCCCCGGGGCTATTCAATGTGGACTTCGGACTCTACAAGGACTTCCCGATCTCGCGGCGCGAGGGGACCTATGTTGAATTCCGCTCCGAGTATTTCAACCTGTTTAATCACACGAATTTTGGGCAACCGGTCAACACGCTGACGAGTTCCGCGTTCGGGCAGATACTTTCGGCCAACCCTCCGCGGATTATCCAGTTCGCGCTGCGCGTTAATTTTTAGAAGGGCGCGGATGAAAATGTGGTAGACAAGTCCGTGGGATCGCGTTGCCGAAGGACACAGGTGGGAACTGTGGCTTATCCACAGGCCATTGTCATCTTGGAGGCTCGTTTGGCCAGAACGAGCGGCTCGCTCTTCACGCTGGGGAGGCTGCATTGGTCCAAACCCAGTCGTGAAGAATTGTATCAAGCCGTTTGACTTGCGCAGGGTTGAACCATCTTCGGAGGAGTACCAAGGGAGATAGCAATGGAGAAATTCACGCGCCGGGACTTACTGGAGGGAGGCGCACTTGCCGCAGCAGCAACGTTGACCACGGGCGCTGTCAATACTCGCGGGACGGAAGAACCACGGAACTCTCCCGAAGTGGAAAAACCGTTCCCTACCACGGGACGGTACGAAGCGATTGTCCCCGACACACTGGACCTTGCAGACCGAGCCAGGCTCGGGATCCACGCTTTGATCGGGCAGATTGAGCCGAAGTTCAACTACGAGTGCTGGTGGCTGCTCTACCTCTTGCCGCCGGGTGTCCATCCCCACTCGCTGCAATGGTGGGACCAGAATCCCCGAACGCTTTGGACGCTCCCGATGTTTCGGACCATGTGCGGCAGCGATCATGGTACGGACTTGGAGGAGAAGATGAAGGCTTCCGTGCTGTCTTACACGACTCAGGAGGGTCTCTTCCTCAATCCTCCATTCGATACTCCCGGAGCCTCTTGGCGCTCTGGCGGCGCAGGTGGCAGAAAAATGTGGTCCACCGAGGAGGACTTCACCAACCCCCAGGGAATCGCCACGCTTCTGTACGCCATGATTGCCTACCACTTGCGGGATGGCGATAAATCCATGCGGGAGCGGGGCCAGCAGCTTGCCGATGCGTTGTCACGCATCGCTATCGTGAAAGACGATTATGCATACTACCCGGCCACTTCTGACTTTGGCGCCGACTACACGTATCGGAAAAACTCGCGCTGGACAGATACGAAGGAAGCCATAAGCGACCAAGACGATCCGGAAGGGTCGGTCACTGGCAATATTGCCGTGATCATCGGCGCTCTGGCCCGGTGGCACGCGGTGACCGGCGACAAACGAGCCCTGGCAACGGCGGGCCGGTTGGCCAAATACGTGATGAAACCGCAATTCTGGACAGGTGGATTATCCCCCTGGACCGAACTGGGCGCCACCAAGGAACATAACGCCCGGGAGGTGCAAGGCGTGCACGGGGGCGTCGAGCGCAGACCGGCGGCATTTTTTCAGGCACACCTAGCGGCCATGACTTATACCTTCACAGGGCTCATCGATTATGCGATGAATGCCAACGACGCCTACCTCAAGGAGTGGGTCCGGCAGGGGTATGAATATTTCCGCAACATGGGGTTGCATCGAATCGGCCAGTGGGGCGAGAACTGCACCAATAATATGATGGCCGAGATCGCCATCAAGCTGAGCGATGCAGGAACCGGCGACTATTGGGACGACGTGGATGAGTATATTCGCAACTGCCTGGTCGAGGATCAGTTTGTGGATCTTGATCTGCTGAAAGAGGAAGCGAAAAAGCATAACCTGCCAACCCAACTCAGCAGCGAATACGGAGACTTTACGGTCGACCGCTTTCTGGGCTGTCTTCGAGACGAGGGATTGATCGACAAACACGGCACCCTGGACCCCACCTGCAACGTCTCGCGAGACTTCCCCCGCCGGGGCCTGTACGGAAGTTGCTACATGGAGCCGTTCTATTTTGTCTGGGAGGCCATCACGCGTTTCTGCGACGGTGTGGCGCAGGTTAACTTGTTCCTCAACCGCGCCTCCCCATGGTTGGACATCGACAGTCACCTGCCCTACCAAGGGAAAGTCGTGCTGAAGAACAAGCGCTGCCGCAACATCCACGTGCGTATTCCCAAGTGGGTGGACCGACGGGCAATCACTTGCCGCTCCGCCGACACGAACCTGGCGTTTTCGTGGGCGGGCAATTTCCTGATTCTCTCCGGCCTTAGCGGCGACGAGACCGTAACGGTCGAATTCCCGATGGTGGAAACGGTGGAAACCTATCACCTGTTAACGCGCGAAGTCGGCCCGAAGTGGTGGGAACACAAGGACGAACTCCCCACTTACATTTTTCACATGAAAGGCAGCACATGCATCAAAGCGGAGTTCCCGAATCGGGCCAAGTTCACCTCGTTGGAGCCGCTTTATCCCGTGTATCAGCGGGCGCATTACAACGCGAACAGCGCTCCGATGAAGACCGTGAAGCGCTACGTTCACCCGAGAACTTTTGAGTGGTGACGGGCAACGCCTCCATTTAGGGCTATCCGCAGAGGGTAAACGCAAAAGGAAATGACCATGGATAAATTCACGCGCCGGGATTTGTTAGGGGGTGGCGCTCTCGCCGCGGCAGCCACGCTGACCCCGGCAGTTCCTAGTGCGAAGGGGAAGGAGGAATCCTCAAACCCTCCGAGCGCTGAAGACAGGTTGCCGACAACGGGACGGTACAACTCCATCATCCCCGACACCCTGGACTTGGTGGACCGAGCGAGGATCGGGATGAATGCTTTGATCGGGGAGATCGAACCGAAATTCGACTACGAGGCTTGGTGGGTACTCGACCTACTGCCCCCAGGGGTTCGTCCCCATTCAACCCAATGGTGGGATCAAAATCCGCGAACGCTTTGGACGCTACCGATGTTTCGGACGATGACCGGTAGCGACTACGGCACGGACATGGAAGAGAAAATGAGGGCGGCAGTTTTCGCTCGAACCACACCGGACGGACTCCTCCTGAATCCCCCCTTCAGCACACCCGGTACCTGGTGGCGAGCCGGTGGGGCGGCCAGAGTCAAGACCTGGTCCACGAAAGAGGACTTCACGAACCCGCAAGGTATCGCCACGCTTCTCTATGCCATGATTGCCTACCACTTGTGGGATGGCGACAAGGCCATGCTGGAGCGGGGCCAGCAACTTGCCGACGCACTGACTCGAATTGCCATCGTCAGAGGCGATTACGCGTACTATCCGGCCACTTCTGACTTCGGCGCCGACTACACTTACTTCAAGAATTCGGGCTGGGCTGACCAGAAGGAAGCCATCAGCGACCAGGACGATCCCGAGGGGTCCGTGACCGGCGATATTGCTGTGATCATTGGCGCGCTATCGAGATGGCATGCTGTGACGCGCGACGGACGTGCATTGAGCACGGCGGGCCAACTGGTTCGATACGTGATGAAGCCTCATTTCTGGACCGGTGGGTTATCCCCATGGACCCAATTGGGCGCCACCAAAGAGCACAACGCCGTGGAAGTCCAAGGAGTGCACGGCGGTGTCGAGCGGCGGCCATCGGCCTTCTTCCAAGCCCACTTAGCGGGGATGACTTACACCTTTACCGGACTGATCGACTACGCCCTGAACGCGAACGATGCATACCTTAAAGAATGGGTCCGGCAAGGGTATGAGTACTTCAGGAACATGGGTTTGCATCGGCTCGGCCAATGGGGCGAAAACTGCACGAACAACATGATGGCCGAGATCGCTATAAAGCTCAGCGACGCGGGAGCGGGTGATTACTGGGATGACGTGGATGAGTACGCTCGGAACTGCTTGGTTGAGGATCAGTATGTGGACTTGGAACTCCTAAAGCATGAGGCGAAGAAATACGGCTTACCGATGAAGGCAAGCAATCAATACGGCGACTTCACCACCGAGCGTTTTCTGGGAACACTCCGGCATATGGGGCTGATTGACAAAATGGGAACCTTGGATCCCACCTGCAATACGACGCGCAGTACCCCCGCTATGCGCCTCTATGGCAGCAGCTACATGGAACCGTTTTATTTTGTCTGGGAATCGATCACCCGCTACCGCGATCACGTCGCGCAAGTGAACTTGTTCTTGAACCGAGCCTCCCCTTGGCTGGACATTGACAGTTACTTGCCCTATGAAGGAAAAGTAGTGCTGAAGAACAAGAGCTGCAGCGGAATCCATGTTCGGATTCCCAAATGGGTAGATCGCTGGGCGATCACTTGCCGGACAGCACAAGATTCAGTCCCCTTCTCGTGGGCCGGCAATTTCCTGATCCTCTCCGGTCTCTCGGGCAAAGAAGCCATTACGCTCCAATTTCCTATCGTCGAAACCGTGGAGACCTATTACCTGCTCACGCGCGCCGTCGGTCCGAAGTGGTGGGAACATACCGATGATCTCCCCACTTACATTTTCCACATGAAGGGAAGCACTTGCATTAAAGTCGAGTTCCCGAATCGTTCAAAGTTTACTCAGGCGGATCCCCTGTATCCGGTCTACCAGCGGGAACACTACAGGGCTAGCACTGCCCCGATGAAAGCGGTGAGCCGCTACGTTCACCCCAGAGTTTTTCAGTGGTGAGGCAAACAAAGTGTGATCGAGCGAAGCGATTGCGCAAGTTATTCCCCTACGCGCGGCGTGGAATGGTTCGGAGAAGAGACGATCGAGAGTTGAGAATTCGTCGATATTCATTCGGTCCTCGTGAAGCGATTCTTCTCTGCCTGGTTACTCTTGTTTTCGTGGCAGTCGCCGAGGGCCAGAAGTCTCCCCGGGAACTTAAAGTGGCGGCAGTCCAGTTTCGCTCTTCATTTCACGTTCAAGATAACTTACAGCGGATGTCCAAAGTTTTGTCGGACCTTGCCATGCAAGGGGTGCAGGTCGCGGCATTTCCTGAATGCGCCCTCACGGGGTATTATCGAACCCCCGAGATGCCCACGCCCGAAAAGGAAATCGCGGATGCCGAAGAGCGCTTGGAAGGGGTGTGCCGAACCAACAAGATCGCCGCCGTCATCGGTAGTGTATATAAGGTCCAGGGTCATACGTATGACACTGCAATCGTCATTGACTCCAGGGGTAAGGTGGTCGAGCGGTACGGGAAGATTTACTTAGCCGCAGAAAAGTGGGCTGTCCCAGGTAATCACATCGCCTACTTTGATCTGGAGGGTGTTCCGTCAAGCGTACTCATCTGCCACGACGAACGATATCCGGAAATCATTCGTCTTCCCGCGCTGCAGGGCGCTCGCATTGTTTATTACATCAGCTCGGAATCTCCGGTGAAATTTGAATCGAAGCTGGCCCCATATCGTGCGCAGATGATGGCTCGGGCCGTCGAGAATCGGATCTCTGTGGTCGCCGCCAACGCTCCCGCCAACGACGATCTTAGCGGCTCGCACGGCGAGAGTCGGATTATCGCCGATGATGGAAACGTCCTCGCGGAGGCCACGATTTTTGGCGAGGATGCGCTCGTCCGGACCCTCACCATTTCGTCCGATCAATCGGGTTGGCAGACGAAGGTCCTTCACGGACCCATGCAGGATTGGTGGCAGGCGGGCCTCGACTGGATGATGAAGAACCGCAATCGACCGCTCGAGTAAACCCAAGTCAGCCTTCGAGGCACCAAGGTTGTCATGCGACGCAGACGCAAACCAGAATCCGCTGAGGGAGTAAGCCGACGAGAGTTCCTTGCCACGGCCGTCGGGAGTTCTCTGACGCCGGGAATTGCCACCAGCCAAGATCCGGCTCCTCAGAAAAGTCCACTTCGGCGTGCCGGTTGGATCCAGGAAGAACCATTGGTGATCGTCGGTAATTGGGATGATATGCCGATCTTCCGGCGGCGAACGGGAGGGGGTTGGGCTTGGCTTGAGGACGATTACCATCGAGACCACTCCGAAGAAACCGTGAGAAAGCTTAAGGACGCTGGCGTAACTCTAGCCATCCTGCATTTCTACAAAGGCTTCGGCCTCATGGCTGAACAAGCGCACATTGCTGACACCATAAAGCTGGCATCCCTTTGTCATCGTCATGGACTTCGGGTGGGTCTGTACGTCGGAAGTACACTCTTCTACGAATCATTTTTATTGGAAAACGCTGCGGCATCCGACTGGTTCGTACCTGATTACCTCGGCGCGCCCGTATTCTACGGCCATTCAACGTTTAGGAAGCGAGTCTACTTCATGCATCCCGGTTACAGGGAATATATGAAGCGCGTCTTGCGCGTTGCGGTCGAGGAAGTGCGGACCGACCTAATCCACTTTGATAACACGAGCATGCAAGCCGAGCCGGCCATATTCCAGCATCCCCTAGCTATTGAAGACTTCAACCATTTCCTTACGGCAAAGTACTCGCCGGCGCAAATGGAACTTCGGCTGGGATTCCGGGATCCAAAGTATGTGCTACCGCCGCGAGGCGATTGGACACTGAGCAGTATTGACGATCCTCTGGCTCAAGAATGGACCGATTTTCGCTGCCAAACTCTCAGTAACTACTACCAAGAGATGGCCGCGTTTATTCACAATCTCGATCCGGCGGTGGCGATTGATTGCAATCCCCATCGTGGGCTTTCCGGCTTCAATACCTATTGGCTGCAGGGTGTGGATTATTCGCGGTTACTCGCCCATACGCATGCGGTTTGGTCGGAGGAGGGTAACGAACCGGGCGTCACAGCAGACGGTGTACTGGTTTCAAAGATCCGGACATACAAAATGGCGAGCAAGCTCAACAATCGAGTGTTTGCTTATACGGGGCTTCCTTATAGCCACCCTTCACCTGCCGAGGCCCAGATCAAGCTAGCAATGGCCGAGGCGATGGCTTATAACCGCCAGTGTCTGGGCTTCGTGAGCGGTATCCGCTCGCTCTCAAGGCTTCCGGTCGGCGCCCAGAGATACATCCAGTTCTTCCATCGCAACTTTCGGCTTTTCCGTGATGTCGCAAGCGCGGCCGAGATCGCCGTGCTTCACTCTTATGCTTCCCTGGCTTTCAACAATGACCGCCCTTATCAGAGCAGTTGGCTCTTTGAGCAAGCGTTGATCCAAGCCAAAGTTCCTTTTGACATTATCTTTGACGATCACCTGCGGGACCTTTCAAGATACCGCGTCCTAATCCTGGCGGACCAGGAGAACTTGAGCGAAGAACAACTGGGGTTGATCCGGAGATTTGTCATGGGGGGCGGCGGATTCGTAGCGACAGAATCCACCTCCCTCTATACAGAAAGGCGAGAGCTACGGGAGAACTACGGCCTGGCCGACCTGCTCAAGGTGAGCGCGGCCGCGTTTTACGATACCGGTTCCGCAGTGTTTCCGATGCCTGCATCAAAAGAGCCGACACCCGCTCCCATTCGTAATCAGGTCGGTCAGGGGCGGTCCGTTTACATAGCTGAAGTGAAGGCGGCCATCGCGAAGCCGACGGGAGCTCCCATGACCAGCACTTATTGGCAGCTTCCTCTTAATGCCCCAGATTTGATTGATGCTGTGAATTGGGCGGCGGGGGACGAACCGATATTGGCGGTGAATGCGCCGGTAGGCGTCACCACGGACCTGCTTTTAGTGAAACCCTCAGGAGCCTATATGATTCCCCTCGTGAATTACGATATCAGGGGGTCCGCGACGGTTGAGAATATCGAGGTGTGGCTCCGAGTGCCTGATGGCGCAAGAGTGAGCCATATCTCCGTTTTCTCTCCGGATACCGATGATTCTATTCCCGTCCGGCCCCTTCTCCGTCCTCGGCAAGTTGGCTTCATTGTTCCACGGCTTAACACTTATTGCGCGGCGGAGGTACTATGCGGTTGAATCGACCGGTATGTCTTCTCGTTCTTTTGAGCGGCCCGTGCGCCTTTGCCCAGAGCGCTGCCCGTGCGGTCAAGCCCATTCTGGATCACTCCCTGCAAGCGCGGGAGGTCGCGACCTTCGAACTGCAAGAGTATTTGATGCGCAGGGCGCCCCACCTTCCTGCCCCGGTCGGCGCCGGCCAGTGGAGCGCTGAGGCCGAGAGGATTCGTCAACATCTTCTCAACGATGTGATTTTCCATGGCTGGCCGCAAGCCTGGGTCGAGTCTCCCCCACATTTTGAGGACCTCGGGCCGATCGACTCCGGAAAAGGCTATCGCCGGCGCAAACTGCGGTACGAGATTGTTCCGGGCTTTTATTCGACAGCAATCCTCTATGCGCCGGTCGTGCTCGAGGGTCGCATTCCAGCCGTACTCGTGGTCATGGGCCACCACGGCGCCATCGGCAAGGCTGTCGAATTCGACCAGAAACTCTGCATCAATCTTGCCCTGCGCGGCATAGCCGCCCTCAACCTGGAATGGATTGGCATGGGGGAGTCATTTGACAACGAGAATGCCCACTGGTTTCAATCCCAACTCGACCTGGTGGGAACGAGCGGTGTCGGGTTGTTCTACCTGGCCATGCGTCGAGGGCTCGATTATCTGGCAACGAATCCGCAAGTTGACCCCAAGCGGCTGGGGGTCACCGGGTTGTCCGGAGGGGGTTGGCAAACCATCGTGTTGAGCGCTCTGGACGCCCGTGTCTTTGCGGCGGTTCCCGTGGCCGGCTATAACTCCCAGGTGGGGCGAATTGGCCGTATGCCGCTCGTCGGAAGCGAGGGAGGCGATCTGGAACAGCAACCAACCGATTTTCTGGCGGGGCAGGATTATTCTACTTTGACCGCAATGCGCGCACCGCGTCCGACGTTGTTGATAAACAACGCCGAGGACGATTGCTGCTTTCGCGCGCCTCTGGTTAAACCTTACATCTTCGACGCGATCGTGCCGTTCTTCGATCTGTACGGAAAACGTGAGTCCTTGCAATTCCACGAAAACATCGATATTCCGGCGCACAACTACGAAATTGACAATCGCGAACAAGCATATCGCTTCTTCGTCCGCTCGTTCGCACTCAAGGGCATTGACCACGAAATTCCGGTGGACGATCAAGTCGTGAGCTATGACCAGCTCGCGGTGGGCATTCCGCCGGGGAACCTAACCATTCTGGGCCTGGCGCGCAAGCTTGCTGGGGAGATCTCACATTCTCCCGTCCCCACCAACCCCGAGGAGCGCGGGATTTGGGCCGCGGCGGAACGGGACAAACTCCGGACACTGGTACGCTATGATCCGGTACAGGTGCGCGAGGTGTGGGGAGAGGGCAACTCCCGGGAAAAAGGGATCCAATCCTTATGGTATCGATTCGAATTAAGTGATGGACTCAGCGCCACCGGAATTTGGATGAAGGCCGTAGCGACGCCGGACGATGCCCCGCTGACCATCGTCATGGACGACAAAGGGAAGAAGGCGGCGGGGGAAGAGGTTTGGAATCGGATGCCCTGGGTCGCAGACCTGGTAGACCGGGGCCAGCAGGTCCTCGTCTTAGATGCCATCTTTTCTGGTGACTCCGCACCTGATCAGCCGGGCTTTTTCTTGGCCGACGCGCTCGCAGCGGAGGGGGCGCGGCCCCTGGGCATCGAGACCGCACAATTGGCCGCGCTTTCTCACTGGGCCGACAAACAATGGAAGCCTCGGCAACTTTGCCTCGAAACGGCGGGCATACGCGGCCAGGTCGCGGGTATGGTTACGGCCGCGCTTGAGCCGCGGCTGTTCACCGAGATGCACGCTCACGGCGGCATGACCAGTCTCCGCTACCTGCTGGAGGAGCCGGTGACCTATCAGGAAGCTCCGGAATTGTTTTGCTTGGATCTCTATAAGGCCTTCGACCTTGATCGACTGGCCGCCTTGGCCGAACCTGCAAGAGCAGAGACGTTTCAAAATTTAAAGCCGGACCACCGGTCAATGCCCCTCCCCTGATAATGCTCGGGCGATTCTGCAATGGATTCCATTCAATCCGGTGGGCGGGATGGACGGACGCGATCAAGGCGTTTACGTCCAGTCGGCTGGCAGCGAACCCTTAGCATGAACCTAGACGCAGGTCGATGGAGGGGGATTTTCATGTCGAGACTTTCAACGGGATGTATAAGGCTTTGCGAGGGCGCTGCAATGGATATCGTGATTTTGCTCAGCTGTCTCGTCGCGGCGGCGCGCATTTTGCCTGCCCAGGATCTGGATCCCGCCACCGCCTGGGCGACGATCGCCGCTTACACCTTTCGGATTTTCCCCCTTCCGGATCGCTCGTTGTTTGCGACGCCCGGAGTCGTTTACTACCGGGCCAGCGGCGTTGACCTGAAGGTCGGGGTGATCACGCCCGGGTCGGAAAAGGTCGTACGGCCAACGGTGATTTTTATTCATGGAGGCGGTTGGGTTTATTACACCAAAGACTACCAGATATTTCTGACTCTACCCTATCTGGCACGTGGGATGGATGTGGTGAACGTCGATTACCGCCAGTCAAACCAGGCCCGCGCGCCTGCCGCCGTGGAAGACTGCCGGTGCGCCCTCCACTGGGTCGTTGCCCACGCGAAGGAGTACGGGCTTGACACTTCCAAGCTGGTCGTCGCGGGTGAATCGGCGGGCGGTCATCTTGCCTTAATGACGGGGATGCTCGATCAAAAGGACGGTTTTGATGATGGCTGTGCCTTTACGGTTGGACAAAAGTATGTGCAGGAACCGGTCCACGTTTCTGCGATCGTGAACTTTTACGGAATTACGGATGTTGCCGAGTTGCTGACGCCACCAAATCTGAAATCATTCGCGGTCGAGTGGCTCGCCGACGTTCCCAATCGGATGGACGTCGCCCGTCGCGTCTCGCCGCTGACTTATATCCGAACTGGCTTGCCCCCGATCATAACAATTCATGGTACGGACGACGGGGCTGTACCCTACGAACAGGCGGTTCGCCTGCACCAAGGGCTCGATCAAGCTCATGTGCCGAACAAGCTCGTTACGATCCCGCATGGGCAGCACGGAGTGTACCCGGATGAGGAGAAACTCCGTGCCCAGTCCGAGGTCTTCAAATTTCTGGAAGAGCACGGCGTGCTGACCGCCAGCCATTAGAAGCCGGTCGGCGACGTCTAGAACCCACCTCCCCGAGGTGTCCATGCCACTGAGGTTTCGCTTTACGGACTCAAGCCAAGTCGGCAAAGCCGCTCCGTCGAAGTTCCCTCGGGCCGCAAGCCAGATTCTTTGCGCCTGGGTTTTGTTTGTCGCCTCTCCACTTGCGGCACGGGCGGAGCCGAAGTTGCCGAACATCATTGGCGACCACATGGTTCTGCAGCAGGGGCGGGAGATTCATCTTTGGGGATGGGCCGATCCGCGGGAAGCCATCAAGGTCGCGATGCTCTCCATCGACCGTAGAACCAGCGCGGATGCGGCAGGGCATTGGAGTGTGATGCTACCGGCTCTGAAGTCCGGCGGACCGTTCACGATTAGCATAGAAGGCAACAAGACGATACTCCTCAACGACGTGCTGGTAGGAGAAGTATGGGTGGCGTCAGGCCAATCCAACATGGCTTTTCCTCTCTCCCATGCCCAAAATTCCGCCGAAGAACTTCGCCGAGCACCCAACCCGGAAATCCGCTTATTCAAAGTGGCGCGGGCCACCGCTCCCGAACCGCAAGCGACCGTCCAAGGTTCTTGGCAGGCCTGCAGCCCGGAGACTGCTAAAGACTTTGCGGCGGTTGCTTACTTCTTCGGCCAGAGACTCTATGCGGCATTAAACGTCCCCCTCGGTATTATCGATTCCAGTTGGGGGGGGACCGATGCCGAGCTGTGGACCGATGCGGCGTCATTACGCAGCCTGCCTGAACTTCAGCCGGCGCTGCAGAAATGGAACGCGCAGTCCCAACCTGCCGGTAGAACGTCAATTCCCTTCGAGCTGGACATTGATGACGTCGAATTACTGACCGTCTCTCCGGCCGGCAACTCGACATTGCTCAGCAGCTTTGACGACGTCAGGAGCCGCAATTCCATGGGTGGTTACTGGACCGTGCCATTTCAACCGGAAACGCGACTTGAACTCGTGGAGCCGGGGTACGGTGGAGGTGGCTATGCGCTGCGATGCGCCGGTCAATTCCCTGCGAGTGCGGCAGGCGCGGTGGAGGTGACCACAACTTTCGCCTCCGGGTCGGCTCCGTCAGATCTATCCCAGTACGCGGGCCTGAGCTTTTACGCGAAGGGCGATGCGTCCTTCGGTGTTGTGCTCCAACAGCCCAGCGTCGTAGACGGCGACTCCTTTCACTCGGCACGCTTCCAGGCAAGTGGGCAGTGGCGGCCCATCACGATCTGGTTCAAGGACCTGCGGCAGACGGGATGGGGTGTGGTGGAGCCCTTTACGCCGCAGGCCTTGACGGGCCTTGCCATCAGAGTCGCGCCCAGTGCTGAGAAGATGCGGGCAGCGTTCCCATTCTCCCCTTCAAGCCTGTACAACGGAATGATCGCGCCCCTGACCCCCTATCCGATACGCGGCGTGATTTGGTACCAGGGCGAAAATAACGTCGAGAGATCTCGACAATACGAGAAACTCCTCACTGCGATGATTCAAGGATGGCGACGCGAGTGGAATGAGCCGGATTTTCCCTTTCTCATCGTTCAATTACCCAACCTTGGAACCGCCACGCTCGAGGCCAACTCCATGAGCGATGAATCCTTGGCGGAATTACGCGAGGCGCAGTATCTGACCATGAAACATCTTTCCAATACCGGGCTGGTGGTGACTACTGACCTTGGCGAGCCATGGAATATTCATCCACCCCGGAAGGCGGAGGTCGGCCAGCGCTTGGCGTTGTGGGCCCTCGGCACGACCTACAACAAGCCAATCGAGTATTCAGGGCCCCTATACCAGTCGAGTAAGATTGAAAGTGATCACATCCGCCTCTACTTTAGTCACGTGGGCCGTGGCCTTGACGTACGGGGCGGTGACATACTTAAAGGGTTTTCAATTGCCGGCAGCGACAAGACATTTCATCCCGCCAACGCTGCAGTAGACGTTGACACCGTAGTGGTTTCGAGCCCGGAGGTTAAGTCTCCCGAAGAAGTTCGCTACGATTGGAGCGGAAATCCCGACGGGAACCTGTGGAACAAGGATGGGTTTCCAGCGTCACCCTTCCGCACTGATGAATAACCTCCAAGTTCAGCCGAGTAAGGAACAGCGATAAGTTCACCTTACTTCTCGCTTGGGTGCATCTGAGCCTTACGCCGTCGGAGTCGTCCGGAACACTTATGAAGTTGGTGGTTGCAATCGCGCAAAAAGGGTGCGATTTCTCCATTAACCATTCTCCGGCTTCGGTAGAGCTGTTCCCGTTGCTTCCCTGTTTGCTCACATATCGCATTTGTGCTGGATTGCCCAGCACTTCATTCGGTATTGGGCTTGCCGGTGCCATTGCACAGTTGGAAATACGAGCGCATGTCGTCGGAGAAAGATTAATTTGGCATCTCATTGCGACTTGCTGCCAGTCAGGAGGATCCGCCATTCCGAGGGAATCTTCCTGATAGGTCATCTTCCTGGAAAGTGGCTGCCAAATAAGAGGGGTAGGGTCATTTTTGATCATACATTATTCAGAAATTTCCGCAGGCCACGATCGTCTTTCCGCACTTCGGCGACAGTCACGAAAGGGATCATATCTTCAAACGCATCGATCTCGTGGCTCGCAACAAGAATTGCTACATAGATACTTCCGGATACGGCCACGACCGGGTAGGAATGCTCGAATACGCAGTGAAGACGGTGGGGGCCGATCGTGTACTCTTCGGTTCCGATCTCTCGATCAACGATCCCAGGACGGTGATCAGCCGGATCGAGCGAGCGTTCTTGACCGACGCGCAACGGCGTCAGATTCTCTCGGGGAACCTCGAGTCACTGCTGAAGAAGGTAGCAGCTTCAGCGTGATGTTCTTTAGCGGGCTCTAGGCTCATAGCACTTCCGAAGAGCCGCACCGCCGGCGCTGCCTTGCGCGATTTCTTGCTCCCTTCAGGGCCCGTCATGTCGTCCGCCGGAGAGTAAACGGCCTGCACGGACGTCACCGCGCTTATCGGGCGTAAAGACAATCCGTTCCTGGAGCCGAGCAATCTCTGGCATCGTTGTCCGCGTGCGATGCAAGTCGACGCCACGACGGCCGGCGTGTCCCGGCTTCCAAATGTCCTACCACAGCCAACACCATCGACAATTCTGTTTTTTGCTCCGACGCGCGAAGCCAGCGCGCTACTACGCCCGGTGCAATTCCCGCCTTTTCGGCGGCGGCCGCCTGAGAATAACGGTTCGAGAATACTCATTGAATAGTTCCTGTGCTTGCGAAAAATGTGTTCGGATGCAAGTGCACCAAACCATGTGGTTAGGTACGGGTAAAGAACCCAATTTCCAAATGTGCCGATAGGCAATTCAAATCTGATCTGGTCAGCTTACCTGGTCCGTTGAACAGGAATTTTCCGGCGGAACCGATGGCGCAAGCTTCTACGCCTCCGAGAAGATCGCAAGTACCAAACCTCTTTGGACTCGCACAGTTTGAACCACTGATCGATACTAAATGCCCAGCGCGGGAGCATCGAGCCTCTTCCATGCGTAACATGGCCCTGACAGCATGATCCCTGCTATTAAGCGAGATTTGGCCTATAGGCAGATTGCTACCTTGGACACTATCTTACCGAACGAAGATGTGCTCGAACGCGTCAAGGTGTTTCAAGGAAGCATCCAAACGCGTGAGCCTCAAGTGATTTGAAACCCATTACTTTACTCATATCTATGTTTGTAGGGAGGGTTCGGGCTATGCAGGGAAGGGCCGTGATGAGATTGGTCCTATTCATGCGCCGCACGAGTGTTCCGCTCCGCGTGCGAAGCGGCTGCGCAGCCGATGTGCCGCTGCTGTGAGGCGGGAGAGTTTTTCGAATGCCTCGTCAATTGACGGTGGTTCTCCCCAATCTGGAGCGAAGCCGCAGTCAGGGTTTAGGCAAATGCGGTCGGAGTCGATAATCTCAGCGCCGGCAGAGGCAAGCGACTCGATTTCGTTAATCTCGGGGACGCGCGCGTTGCGCACGTCGACCACTCCCATTCCGACACCGATGCCGTCAGGTAGAAGCTTGAGGTCGCTGGGGACGCCGACGTCTTGGTAAGCGAATTCCAGGTTCAGGCGGTCGATCTTCGCATTCCTGAGCCGGGGAAGAAGCGGTTCATAGTTTCCATTGACGTCGCTTTGCCGTTTGTAGACGCTGTGGCAACAGTGGAGGTGTGTTTCGGCGTCAAGGTCTTCAAAGATGGTGTTGATGTAGCCAACGGCCTCGGCGACCTGCCTGTCCGGATCCCAGCGCTGGCGCAAGCGATCGTCGTGGGTTTCACCTTGATGCATCAGTCTTTGATCGCAGAAGTATGTTAGTGCCGGGTCGTCGAGCTGGACAATGTCGATGCCGACTCCTGCCAGTGCCTTGGCCTCAGCCGCCAGGATCGCAGTGAAATGCTCCATGAAGTGCTGTACCGTTGGGTATGCCTGCCGGGAATAGTCCTCGTGCCAGTAGCGGATGCCAACCAGGAAAGGACTGGGCAAGGCGAACTTACAGACTCGGTCAGTGTGGCCCACCAGGAACTCCGCGTCCCGGACGAACACGGGCTCGGGAGCTTGCATCCTCCCGGTCACCACCCTATGGAACTTTTTTTCGCCGGCATGCTCGTAGGGGCGAACTTTCTCGAACCCTCCCACGCGGTGCAGAAATTCGTCCACATAGTGCACGCGGCGCCATTCCCCGTCGCTGATGACGTCGAGGCCCGCCTGCTCCTGCAAGCGGATGGCAAAGAGGACCATCTCGTCCATCAACGACATGAAGCGTTGCTCCGACATTTGCGAGCGCCGGCTCATGATATCGACGATGAGCTTGGGCCTCGGGAGCGATCCGATGACCTGGGTGAAGAATGGTGGAAGCTTTTTAGTCCTATCGGTTCTCATCGTGCGTCCTCTAAATGGGGCAGCATTTCAAATCTGCAATCCCGGATAGCATTAACCGGCATATCCAATTGGGTTGCAAGATGGCTGAAAGTGTATACCGAACCGCCGCTTCGTGGACAGTTGGAGTCCAATTTTTGACCCCAGAGGCCTTTCCCCGAAGCACCTGTGCTCGAGCCACTCGCGCCAATCCGTAGATCCAGCCGTCCGGCTTTCTGGCCGATCCCCGGCGGGCGGCCTACTTGCCACTTTGTTGGCAGATCTTGGGACGGGCCACCTATTTGACTTCCCGCACCAGAACCGAAGCATGGGAAGGAAGAAGGCTGGCTGACTAGCCGGCCTTCCATTTCACCGCAGTCCGACCTCTTGAGCAGAGCTCCATGATGATCCTGGAGCAAGTGACGGTGAGTGAAATGTACTAATGTTCTCCATCGCTCTCCCCCGTAAGGGTCTGATGAAATACTGCTCCCTACCTTGAAGACACCACGCGTGCCCAGTCCGCACCGGCTTTGTTGTGCTTTGCCATACATCCCCGCATGGTTAAAGGGACAAGACCCGATTCCATATGGGTCACTTCTCGCAGGAGGAGTGGCTTCGGACAACAACCCATAAGGGCTTGTCGAGTAGGCTGATTCATGGCTTCGGGTGCCGATGTTTCAACGCGGCGAGCTGTTGGTGGAGCGCGAGATTCTCGAGGAGGGATCTCCGACGCGCCCGCAAAAGGCGGACCAGCGTTCCGAGAGACTGGAGAATGAATTCAAACATGGCCAGGCGTTATAGCAGAACAATGGCGGGAGAGCGGCAGCAGCGAGATTGACATCGCATTCGGCTATAGTTAGGGGGAACCACTCGTCACGACTTGCCGCCTTGGATAAGCTCGTCAACGGCTGTCCGACGGCACAGTAATATCGAGCCAACCCAGCGACGTGACGGTGGCGTAATCTAGCGGGTGCAAGAGCACCGTTGTGGTAGTCGTCTCGATAACTGCCGGGCCCTTGATGGTGCTCCCTGACGGTAGGTTTTCAAGATCAAAGACGGGGACCTGGCACCATCGGCCAAGGTAGATCTGGCGCCGCGTGCGGGGCCGGATTGCGCTGCGATTTCGTTTGGATGCGGGCATCACCGGCTCCTTCGGGAGTTCGGGCAGTTCACCCACCACGGAGGCGCGGGCGTTGACAATCACCACCTCCTGGTCGCGGAGGCTATACGTGAAAAGGTCCTCGTGCCGGCGGTGGAACCTCTCCACCACCTGAGGAATCAAGTTGGGAGCCGCGAGATCCAAGCCCTCCAGTGAAACACTAATTTCGAAGATTTGCTCCCCGTAACGCATGTCCAGTGCGCGATGAATTCGCATGGGGCCGTGGAACGACGGCTTCAGGCGACGCCTCCCTTCCCCCTCCATTTGGGCGAATAGGCGGCGCAGCGAAGCGGCGCTGGCTCGGTGCGCATCGGCAATGTGCGTACGGACGATTTCACAGCGCAGGTCCGTGGTCATCATGCCCCAGGCTGACAACACCGCGGCGAGGCGCGGGAGCACGACGCGCGCGATCTGAAGCTGACGAGCCACCTCGGTGATATGCAACCCCGCAGCTCCGCCGAAGGCGAGCAGCGCGAACCGCCGGGGATCTACACCGCGGCGAACGGAGGCAAGGCGAACCCCATCCGCCATCTGCGTGTTGGCAACATTGCAGATGCCTTCGGCCGCCTTGACCGGCTCGATGCGCAACCGCTCCGCGATGCCAGCCACCGCTCGAGCGGCCGCACCAACGTCCAGAGACTTCTTTCCTCCCAGAAAATTTCCCGCGTTCAGGTAGCCGAGGACCAGGTTCGCGTCGGTGACCGTCGCAGCCGCGCCTCCACGGCCATAACAGGCCGGCCCCGGATCGGCGCCCGCGCTCTGCGGGCCTACGCGGAGAATGCCACCGGCGTCTACCCAAGCGATGGAACCGCCACCGGCTCCCAGGCTTATGATGTCATGGCTCGGCAGCGATACCGGGTGCTCGGCAATGACCCGGCTGCGAGCTAACTGCTGCTCTCCCTCGGCGATCAAGGAGATGTCTGTACTGGTTCCCCCCATATCAAAGGCAATGATTTGGGCTGCGCCGAGAAGCCGACCGCAGTAGCGGCTACCAGCTACGCCTCCCGCGGGACCGGAGAGCACCGCCCCCGCTGCCAAGCGAGTGGCTTCCTCGACCGAGGCGACCCCGCCGTGCGACTGCATGATAAGAAGGCTTCCCGGGTAACCGGCGTCGCGAAGCCGCCCGCCCAGGCGCTTGAGGTAATGTGAAAGCAGGGGCCCGACGCTGGCGTTCACCACGGTGGTCGAAAATCGCTCGTATTCCTTGATCTGCGGGAGAATCTGACTAGAGAGCGAGACGTACGTATTGGGCAGAGCCTTGGTGATAGTGCGGTGGGTCAGCTCCTCATGTCGAGGGTTTCGGTAAGAGTGTAAGTAGCAGACCGCCACGGCTTCCACGCCGTCGCGTTTGAGCCGCGCCACGGCGCGTTGAAGCGAATGCATGTCCAGCGGGACGGCCACTTGGCCGTCAGCACGCACCCGCTCGCGCACACCGATTCGCCGGCGCCGGGGCACGATCTGTACGGGCGGCGGCATGCGGAGGTTGTAACGGTCTTGTTTCAATCCTTCCCGCATCTCGATCACATCGCGATGTCCCTCAGTAGTCAGAAGACCGACGCGAGCTCCTTTGTGTTCCAGCAATGCATTCGTCGCCACGGTGGTGCCGTGAACGATTCGCTCCGTCTTGTGAAGCAGGCCGGCCAAGTCGCACGATAGCGCCGCGGCCAGGCGCTCCAGGCCCTCCATCACTCCCATCGAAGGATCCCCAGGGGTTGAAGCCGCCTTGGTGACAGCAACTTTCCCCGACTGATCGACTCCGACCACGTCGGTGAACGTCCCTCCAACGTCAATCCCAATGCGATACTTCACTCAACGACTCCCTGGTTTTTGCGGGGTCACCAACCCAGCCTCGATGTCTGCATGCCGTGCTTCCTTGGTGCGGCGATGAGGATGGCCCCAACCGCCTCCTCCGCCCGACTCAATCATGAACACGTCACCGGGGCACACAGGTACCCGGATTTCCTTCGTCTTGAGGACGCGGACTCGCCTTCCGGACTTCAAACGGTAGCGGTGGGGCAACCCGTCCTGGCCTCCCACGAGACCACAAGCGCCGTGCCGCGCGCCGTCTCCCGCTGTGTTCGCCCAGGCAGGCTGGTTGATCTCCACCGCGAGTTCGAGCACGCAACCCGGACCACCGCGGTATTGTCCCTCGCCGCCCGAATCCGGCCGGAACTCGTGCCGACGAAAGAAGAGCGGGAATCGAGCTTCCATCACCTCCACGCTTCCGAATTTGATTCCCCCCGCCGCTTGCCACTCTCCCCCTGCTGGCCAACCGTCGCCTGCGGACGAAGCGCCGCCACCGGGACGCGCGTGGAACAAATGCCAGATGAAGGGCCGGCCGGTGCGCGGATTCTTGCCTTGAAGGGCAATCCGAAACCGGCGGCCCCACCCTGCCATGGTTCTCTCCGGGCAGGCCGGTGCCAAAGCCTTGATAATCGCCTCCATGATTTCCTGGCCGCAGTGGTTGGTGCACAGCGTGACCGGTCCCGGCGCTTTAGCCCACACTACCGTCCCCTCGCGCGCCACCACTCGCAAGGGACGAAACGTGCCATCGTTTTTAGGCGTTTCCGGGTCAATCAGGTAGGACAATGCCATCGCTACTGCGGAGCGCATATTTGCATAGGACGAGTTAACGAACCCTATCACCTGAGGGTCCGAGCCAGTGAGATCAACCGTGAGGTCTGATCCACGCTTGGTGACCTTGGCCCGCACGTGAATGTCGCGGTTGCCATGGCCATCATCATCAAGAACCGCCTCGCCGCGGTAAACTCCATCCTTCCACGCGGCGATGGTGGCCCGTGCCTGCCGCTCCGCCGCATCCAGCACGGCCTTCGTACCCGCCAGGGTGAGCGCAGAACCATATACGTCAAGAAGCGCCAGCAGGCGCCGCTCACCGAGCCGCGCCGATCCGATCATCGCTGCCAAGTCGCCCTGGAAATCTCGCGTATGCCGGACGTTAGTCGCGATCATTTGCAGCACATCGTCCCGCAGCACCCCTCTTTCGTAAAGGCGCAGGGGCGGAATACGAATTCCCTCTTGCCAAATTTCAAAAGCGCTGGGGTTGTAGCCGCCATGGGTTGCGCCGCCGATATCGCTTTGGTGGGACCGATTGATTGACCAGAATAAGTGCTCATGGCCGGCGAACACCGGCACGAAAACCGTAAGGTCGGGAAGGTGATTGTTGCCGTGATAGGGATCGTTAAGCAGGTATACATCACCCGGTTTCACCCGGCCGGCAAAAACTTTGGCCACGGATTCCACCGCCCACGGCAACGCTCCGACGTGAATCGGCACATGCTCGGCTTGCGCGACCAGTCGGCCCTTCGCGTCCGAGATCGCAGTTGAGAAGTCGCGGCTTGAATTCAAGATCTGCGAGTACGAGGTTCTCAGCATTGCTTCACCCATCTCGTCAACAACCGAATGGAGCCGGTGCTGGATGACAGACACGGTGATGGGGTCGACACGTTTCACCCTGAATCTCCTGTAGGCGCCCTGGGGCGCGTTATACTACCCTAACTTTCAGAGTTATGATCGGAATTTTTCATTTTCGGACAGAGACGGTGACTTGGCTCCCTCGGGGGGGTTAATTTTACCGGTGTAAAGGTAGGAGTA
>Ga0335085_10005022_pt1 | contig 21549 bp, 19 predicted proteins | sample Lox_Sample_45_FD_206712 | JGI IMG/M metagenome (GOLD analysis project Ga0335085, IMG submission 206712) | Soil microbial communities from Loxahatchee National Wildlife Refuge, Florida, United States - Lox_Sample_4.5 | ecosystem: Environmental > Terrestrial > Soil > Wetlands | place: USA...
AGGCGGAGAGGCGGGCGAGCGCCTCGGGCGCGAACCCCTTCGGCTGAAGTCCGGCGGCGGCCGTGAGCATGCGAGTGAAGTGCTCGACGAGGAGCGGCAGGTCGCCGCGCCGGGCGCGCAGCGGCGGTACCTCGATCGGCACGACGTTCAGGCGGTACAGCAAGTCTTCCCGGAACCGACCCGCGGCGATCTCGGTCGTCAGGTCCTTGTTCGTCGCCGCGATGACCCGCACATCCACGGCGAACGGCTTGTCGGAGCCCACGCGCGCGACCACCCCGTCCTCGAGCGCGCGCAGCACCTTGGCCTGTGCGGCCAGGCTCATGTCGCCGATCTCGTCGAGAAACAGGGTGCCGCCGTCGGCCGCCTCGAACTTTCCGGCGCGATCGGCGAACGCGCCGGTAAAGCTGCCTTTCACGTGGCCGAACAGCTCGCTCTCGATCAGCTCGCTCGGGATCGCGGCGCAGTTGACCTCGACGAACGGTTCGGCGGCGCGCGGCGAGAGCGCGTGGATGGCGCGCGCCACGAGTTCCTTTCCAGATCCGTTTTCTCCGGTGATCAGCACGCGCGCCGGCGTGGGGCCGACCTTCTCGAGCCGCGCGATGAGCTGCTGCACCGCCTTGCTCGACCCCACGATCTCGTGATGCGACGAGATCTCGCCGCGCAGCCGCAGGTTCTCGCTCGCGAGATCCACGTGCTGGAGCGCGTTCCGCAGCGTGAGCAACACCCGATCGGTGTCGAGGGGCTTCTCGAGGAAATCGTAGGCGCCGAGCTGCGTCGCTTCTACCGCCGTCTGAATCGATCCGTGGCCGGAAATCATGACGACCTGGGCCTCGCGGTCGAGCGCGCGCAATTCGCGCAGCGTGGCGATCCCGTCCATGCCCTGCATCTTCACGTCCAGGAAGACGAGATGGGGCCTGAACTCGGGGTAGAGGCGGAGGGCCTCGGAGCCCGAGGCGCACACCTGGACGTCGAGCTCCTCGTACTCGAGCAGCTGCTTCAGGGCTTCCCGGATGCCCTTCTCGTCGTCGACGACAAGCACCCGGCGCTTCATTGGTGAGGCCGGCGGATCCGGTAGAGGACGACGCCCGTCGGGTGGACGGCGATGTCCTGGAAGGATGGCGAGACGCGCAGCGCGACCGCGCCATCGGCGTCTGCCCCCGCGACTCGCTGAGCAATTTGCTTCGTCATGAGCGAGGGGAACGCCATGCCGCGCAGGCTCAGTTCCTGGATCGTCCAGAGCGCGACGCCCGGTTGCTTGATGCGAACGGGCCCCGCGATCCGGAGCGGCTCCATCGGCTGGAGAAAGGCGCTGAACGGACCCAGAGCGTCCGCGGGGATGGTCCGCGTGTCGAGGCGGCAGTGCACGGCGACGCTGCCCTCGAACAACTCCACCCGCAACGAATCGAAGCTCTTCCGCACGGACCAGTCGAGGCCACTGCCGATCATGGAAGCGATCTCGTTGGCCGAGAGCACGACGGAGTCGGGGGGCGCGGCGTGCTGAAACCGGTCGAGTTTGGCCTGGGTGCTGTGGAGCGCCTTGGGGGATGGCGCGCCGACCGAGGTATCGGTGACGGCGGGCAGCGCGGGGTGCGGTCCGAGCCAGCGGGACGCGGCGTGGAGGATGGGATCTCGAAACATCCACGCCACGGCCCCCGCGAGGATCAGGGCCGCGATGGCGAAGAGCCGGACGACGCCCTTAAGACAGCCGCTCACTGTGCCTGACCTGGTACACCGGTCCGCCCGATTGGAGCGTGCTCTGCATCAGGTCGACCGCATCGACCAGCGTGGTCTCGCGATAGTCGAGCGCCGCCAGGGCCGTCCCGAGCCTGGCGAACTCCCGCGGGTGCGCATCGCGCTCGACGCGTCCGAGGGTCAGATGCGGACGAAAGGCGCGCCCCTCGGGAGCGAAGCCCAGCGGCTCGAATTCCTGCTCGACCTGATGCTGCAACAGCTCGATTCCGGGGTCGGCGTCGATCCCGGCCCAGATGACCTTGGGCCGCTCGACCGTGGGAAACGCGCCGAAGCCTTCCAGCGCGAGCGGCAGCGAGCGTCCTCCCTTGGCGGCACGCCCGAGGGCGGAGTGAAGGTCTTCAACGCCTTCCTGCGGGACCTCGCCGAGAAACTTGAGGGTCAGATGGATCCCGTCGGGGCGCACCCAGCGCACGGGCAACCCCAGGTCCCGCAACGGACTCGTCGCCTCCCACAGGGCGCGGCGCACCGCGTCGGGGAGGTTCAAGGCGACGAACAACCTCACCACTCTCCTGTCGGCCCGAGGATGAGACTGCCGCGACGATACCCGCGCGGGTCCACCTCGACCGTCGCGAAGCCGAGCGCCGTGAGGCGCTCGGTGATCGGCCCGAGCCGCTCGGCGAGCCACGGAAGCCAGGCGCGCTCGGCCTCGATGCGGGCGCGCTCCCCGTGGTGGCGCACGCGCAGGTCGCCGGTCACGCCCAGCTCTCGCAAGTAGGCTTCGGCGTGCTCGATCTGGCGCAGGCGCGAGGGCGTGACCGAGATGCCGTACGCGATGCGGCTCGAGAGGCAGGGGGCGGCCGGTGCATCCCATATGGGGATGCCGAGCCCGCGCGCCGTGGCGCGCACGTCCTCCTTGGTGAGTCCGGCCTCAGCGAGAGGCGAGCGGATGCCCGCCTGCATCCCCGCCGCGCGGCCCGGGCGGTGCTCCCGCAGATCGTCTGCGATGGTGCCGTCGCACACGATCGCGAACCCGCGGGCCTCCGCCTCCGCCGTGAGCCGCGTCCACAGCTCCTGCTTGCAAAAGAAGCAGCGGTTGGTGGGATTCGCGGCGTAGTTGGGGTCGTCCAATTCCCGGGTTTCGAGCTCGAGGAGCGGGATGTCGAACTGCCGGGCGATGTCGCGCGCGGTGCGCCACTGCGCGTCGGGATAGGAGGCACTGCGTCCGATCACGGCGAGCATCCGGTCGCGCCCCAGCTCCTGACGCAGCAGCACCGCGAGACACGCCGAATCGACGCCACCCGAGTAGCCCAGGAGCACGGATGGGAACGTGCGCAGCAGCTCGCGCAGCGTCGCCAGGTGAGGCGTGGCGCCGGACATGGCGGAATAGTAACGAGTTACGCTGGGCCGATCAAAGGAGCGCCGCCGGGCAGCGGCCGTTTCGTCGGAACGAAACACACCGTAGCTATCATGCGTTCTGTAGAGAGTCGCACTTCCTTACGGTTGGTAGGACCACCCCGGGATCGGGATCGCGAATGGCAACCAGGGCCGAGCTGGACGGCGTCGACCGCAGGATCCTTGCCATTCTGTGCGCGAACGGTCGCGCGAGCTATCAGCACATCGCCGATCAGGTCGGCCTGTCGCGCCCCGCCGTGATGGAACGGGTGAAGCGGCTGGAAGACGCGGGGTACATCACCGGGTACGCGGCGCGGCTCGATCGGGCCAGGATGGGCGCACCGGTCACGGCGTTTGTGGCCGTGCGCCACGCGGGCTCGCACGCGGCGGGCGACGAGCCGCGCATGCGGGAGCTGGCGCAGCATCCGAGCGTGCTCGAGTGCCACCAGGTGGCGGGCGAGGATTGCTACATCCTCAAGGTCGCCACGCCGAGTCTCGAGCGGCTTCAGGATCTGCTGCGCGACGTGCGCGGCGCCACGGAGCCGGGGCCGCTCAGCACGCGCACCACGATCGTGCTCAGCACGTTGTTCGAGAAACCCGGCCTCGTGCCGGGTGGGGCGACCTGAGCATGGCCGCGCTCCGGGGCCGCGCGCTCATCGCCTATCTGATCGTATGCGTTTTTTGGGGCTCGACCTACCTCGCGATCAAGATCGGCGTCGGCGAGCTGCCGCCGTTCCTGTTCGCCGGACTCAGGTTCGTGACTGCGGGCGTGATCCTGATCGGCGGGTCGCTGGCTCTCGGCGACCGCTTGCCGCGGCGCGCTGCCGACTGGCGCACCCAAGCGATCGTCGGCCTGTTCCTCCTCGCGGGCGGCAACGCCTTCGTCGTCTGGGCGGAGCAGTACACGTCCTCGGGCGTGGCCAGCATCTTCGTCGTCACCGTGGCGCTGTGGATGGCGTTCTTCGACGCGATCATCCCCGGCGGCTCCGGGGACCTGAACTGGCGGGTCGTGACGGGGCTCGTGATCGGGTTTCTCGGGACGGCGCTCCTCGTCGGTGCAAACCCGGCTGAGATTCTTCACGCCGACCTGCGCGGCCCGCTCGCGTTGACGGCCGCCAGCGCTTCCTGGTCGCTCGGCTCGGTGTACGGGAAGCGCCACCCGACCGATACGAGCCCCTACGTGGGCGCGGGGATTCAGATGCTGGCGGGGGGGACTACGATCGCCATCGTGGGCTCGTTGCTCGGCGAGTGGAGCAGATGGCACCTCACGACCCGGGGGGTCGAGGCCGTCGCCTATCTGGTGGTGTTCGGATCACTCGTCGGGTACACGGCGTACACCTACGCGCTCCGGCACGCCTCGCCGACCGTGGTCGGGACCTACGCCTACGTCAATCCGGTGATTGCCGTGATGCTGGGATGGCTTCTGTTGAACGAGACTATTACGCCGCGCACGATTCTCGCCATGGCGCTCACGCTCGGGGCGGTGATGTGGATTCAGGTGTCCCACCGCTTCTCTGTCGCGCGCCCGCGCGATCGGGGCGTCGAGGCGGCCGAGCAACCTGCGTCTTAGTCAGTCCTCAGTGGGGATCACCGGCTGCGATTTCGGGGCTTTGCGTCGCGGGGGCAAGACCCCCTTCCCTTCCTCGGTGAGCTTGAAGCTGCGGACCGTGTGGTACGCGAGGTCCACGTCGGGGTGCTGCGCGAACTCGGTGAGGATGTCCTCCCAGATGGCGTGCTCCGTGCCCCGGCGCCGGCGCGGCTCGATGAGGTAGCGGATCGTGAGCAGCACGCCGCTGTCCGATGCTTTTGTATAGACGATCGGCGTGAGCTTCGTGTAGTTGATGAGGTACTGCCGTGAGGCGGCAAGCAGATCCTGCTCCGCCTGCGCGGTGAGATGCTCGGCGTGCTTCAGAGCGATGCCGATGAGAATCTCCTTCGCCTTCCGCCAGTCGCTCTCGTACGTCACGAGGACCGGCACCTCGTTCCAGATGTACTTGAACCCCTTGTCGTAGTTCGCGACCGGTTCGGTGAACACCTGGCCGTTGGGGATGTGAATGATGCGCCCGGTGGACTGGTCGGCATCCACCCAGTTGCCGATTTCGTTCAGGGTGAACTGAAACAGGCGCAGGTCGATCACATCGCCGGCGTGGGCGCCGATCTGGATGCGCTCCCCCACCTCGAACGGCCGCCGCCACATGATGTAGGCCCAGCCGGCGAGATCGGCCACGGGATCTTTCAGGGCGATGGCCAGTCCGGCGGAGAGGAGGCCAAAGAACGTGGCGAGCGCCTGCATCCCCGCGAACCAGGTCCGGCCCACCAGCACGATTCCGATGCCGAGGGTGGTGTAGGTGACGACCTTGCGCCAGCGGTAGCGGGCCCACGGGTCGGTCACCCGCCGGTAGACCAACGCCAGGACCGTCCGGTGCGCGGCCCACAGTACACCCACGGTGACAGCGGTCCAGAAGAGCTTGCTCTCGAGCTCCGCGGAGAGGCCGTGCGCTTGCAGCCAGTCGGTCATCGTGAATGCGGGTGGAGGGCGCCCTAAGCTACGCGACGGTGGGAGTCGGGGCCAGCGCACCCTGCCCGAAAGGTCAATAGCTCTCCCGGCACCTTTCTGGGATGATTGCTCCCTGGCCGCGATCGTTCCGATCGCCGTCGTGGTTCGTCCGCCTGAGCCTGGGAGATCGCCAGCTGCCATGACAAATCCTCGCGCAATGGACGGCTCTGCCGCCCACGATTTGACCCGCAGCACCCTCGCCGTGCTCACGATTCTGCTGCTCATCGTGGCGTGCCTCTGGGTGCTGCGGCCCTTCGCCGGGGGAATCGTGTGGGCGACGATGATCGTCGTGACCACCTGGCCGGTCATGCTTCGGGTGCAGCGCTGGCTCGGCGGCCGGCGTTGGGCCGCCGTGACGGTGATGACGCTCGTCATGCTGGCGCTGTTCGTGGTACCGCTGCTCGTGGCCGTGGGAACGTTTGTGGGCAACCTCGACCGCATGACGGCGTGGGTGCAAGCGACGATCGCCGCCGGGATACCGGGGCCGCCGTCGTGGGCGGCACGGGTGCCGCTCCTGGGCGCCAAGATCGCGTCGCGGTGGGCCGAGCTGGCGGCGACGCCGCCGGCGGAGTTGCGGGACCGTCTCGCTCCCTACACCGCGGCCATCGTACGCTGGCTCGCCGCGACCGCCGGCACCGTAGGGGGAATGCTGATATACCTGCTGCTCACGGTCGTGCTGTCGGCCGTGCTGTACGGCACTGGTGAATCCGCGGCGGCCGGCGTGATCCGGCTGGCGCGACGTCTCGGCGGCGAGCACGGTGAAGCAGCCGTGCGCCTGGCGGGCCAGGCGGTGCGCGGCGTGGCGATCGGGGTGGTGGGAACCGCCCTCGTGCAGGCCGTGCTCGCGGCGATCGGGCTCTACGCGGCGGGGGTGCCCTTCGCGGGTGTCCTCACGGTCGTCGCCTTTGTCACGTGTGTCGCGCAGCTCGGGCCGATCCCGGTGCTCCTGCCGTGCGTAGTCTGGCTGTACTGGTCGGGGAGCCCCGGGTGGGGCACGGCGCTGCTGATCTGGACGGTGTTCGACGGCACGATCGATAATGTCATCCGCCCATTCCTCATCAAGCGGGGTGCCGACCTGCCGCTGTTGCTGATCTTCGGCGGTGTGATCGGCGGCCTGATTGCGTTCGGCGTCATCGGGCTGTTCGTGGGCCCCGTGCTGCTCGCGGTGACCCAGACGCTTGCTGCCGCATGGGTTCGGTCCGGCGAGGCATCGCCGTCGACCTAGAGGGTTGGCCGGCCCCGTCCCGCTAGGTAGCTTCACGCTGCTTGACGACTGCACCATGAGCTGGATCGATATCGCTTGGCCAATGGTGGCCGGCGCCTGCCTTACCGTGGCCTTCATCAACCTGCGCATCGGGCTCGCCCATCCCGTGCGTCCGGCGTCGCTGCTGTTCTCCCTCAGCGCCTTCACCGCTGCTGCCTTTGCCGGGATCGAGCTGGCGTTGATGCGCGCGGACACCACGGCGCGCTACTGGGAGGTGCTGCCCTGGCTCGACGTCGCGGCCGTCGTGATGGTCGCATCGATCACGGGTTTCATTTGGATCTTCTTCGGCACCGCCAACAAGTGGCTGGCGCTCGCGGGTCCCGGGTTGAGCGCCGTTGCGCTCGTGTTCGACGTTCTGCCGGGGTCTCGCCTGGCCTACCGAGACATCACGAGCCTCAAGACGCTCGAGACGTTCGGCGCGACGTACCACGTGGCCGAGGGCGTGCCCAATCCGTGGAACGCCGTCGGCTATGCCGGCGTTCTGCTGGCGCTCGTGTTCGTGGCGGACGCGTCGGTGCGACTGTGGCGCCGCGGCGGGCGCCGGCGCGCGGTGGTCGTCGGGGGCAGCGTGCTGTTCTTCGTACTGGCCGCCGGTGCTCACTCGGCGCTGGTGGATGCTGGAATCGTACAGACGCCGTACCTCATCAGCTGGGCCTACCTGGCGGTCCTGATCGCGATGGCGCGGGAGCTGACTCACGACGTGTTCGCGTCGGGGCGGTTCGAGGGCCAGCTGCGGGAGAGCGAGCAGCGCTTCGGCGCGATCGCCGACGCCGCGCCGGTGATGATCTGGATGGCGGGCACGGACAAGCTCTGCACGTTCTTCAATCACAGCTGGCTCGCGTTCACCGGACGCAGTCTGGAGCAGGAGCTGGGCAACGGGTGGGCGGAGGGGGTGCATCCCGCGGACCTGGACGGGTGCGTCCGGTCCTACAGCGAAGCCTTCGACGTTCGCCGGGGGTTCACAATCGAGTACCGCCTGCGCCGCTGGGACGGCGAGTATCGCTGGATTCTCGACAGCGGAACGCCGCGCGTCGCGGCGGACGGCACGTTCCTTGGCTACGTCGGCTCCTGCGTGGATGTGACCGAGCTGAAGCGGGCCCAGGAGCACATGCGGCTCGCGGTGGAGGCGGCCCCCAACGCGATGGTGATGGTGAATCGCGAAGGACGCATCATCCTGCTCAACGCCCAGGCCGAGCGGGTGTTCGGTTACGACCGCGACGAGCTGCTGGGCCGTTCCGTGGAGCTGTTGATTCCGGACGCCCTTCGCTCCACGCATGCCGTCGATCGACACGAATACGTCCAGGCACCCGTCGCGCGGGCCATGGGTGCGGGCCGCGACCTGCGTGGCCGCCGCAAGGACGGCAGCGACGTTCCGGTGGAGGTTGGTCTCAACCCCATCCAGACGTCCGATGGCACGGCCATCCTGGCGTCGATCGTCGACATCACGGCGCGCCGGGCATTGGAGGCGGAAACGGCGCGGCAGCGCGACCAGCTGGCGCACCTGGCGCGGGTGACGATGCTGGGAGAGCTGTCCGGCTCCATCGCCCACGAGCTGAATCAGCCGCTGGCGGCGATCCTCACGAACGCCGAGGCCGGCCTGCGATTCCTGGCGCGAACTCCCCCCGACCTGGAGGAGGTTCGCAGCGTTCTCGAGGACGTCGTCGCGGATGACCGGCGCGCGGGCGCCGTCATCTCGCGGCTGCGGGCGCTGCTGAGAAAGGAAGAGGCGCAGCACCGCCCGCTCGACGTCAACGAGGTGGCGCTCGATGTGCTCAGGTTGATGCGCAACGATCTGCAGCACCGCCACGTCCAGGCGGTCACCGACCTCGCCGCCGGTCTACCCCTGGTGGAGGGCGACCGAGTCCAGCTGCAACAGGTCTTGATCAACCTGCTGGTGAACGGCAGCGAGGCGATGAACGGAGCGCCGACGGGCCGCCATTTGACCATCAGAACGGCCGCCGCCGATGGGCACGTCGAGGTCTCCGTCGCCGACCGCGGAACGGGCATCCCGCCGGAGGATCTGGAGCGTGTCTTCCAGCCATTCGTGAGCACCAAGGCCGGGGGGATGGGCCTCGGGCTCGCGGTGTGTCGCACGATCGTCGCCGCGCATCAAGGACGCCTGTGGGCCACGAACAACCCGGACCACGGCGCGACGATACACTTCACGTTGCCGGCGGCGAAAGCGGTGCCGCCCCCTTTGCCCTAAGGTGCAATGGCCCATCGCCGTGCCTGACGGGAGACTTGAGTAGGCCACCTACCGGAGGTTTCGATGAAGATTGTCATGCTGACTTCGATCGGACTCGCCCTCAGCGTGGGGATCCCGGCGGCCGCACAGCAGCCGGCCGCCGCGCCCGCAGCCGCCCCCGCCGCATGTCCCCCGGGGAGCACGTGCACGCCCCAGCCGCTGCCGTCGTCCACGCTCGGTCTGTTTCCATTCCCCGCGAAGCAACAGACCAAGGAGCAGCAGCTCCAGGATGAGCAGGAGTGCTACGCGTGGGCCCGGGGCCAGACCGGCATCGATCCCGCCCTCGTGAAAGCCAATCCTGACTCGGCCGCCAAGGCGGCCGCGGCGAAGATGGATTCGGCGGCGACGGGTGCAGCCGTGGTCGGCGCGGCGAAGGGCGCGGCGGCCGGCGCCGTGATCTCGGCCGCAGGCGGCGGAGATGCGGGGCACGGCGCGGGGGCCGGCGCGGCGGCGGGCGCAATCGCCGGGCGCAGGGCCAAGAAGCAGGCCGTGGCGAAGGCGGGCGCGCAAGGCGCGGCGGCGAATCAAGCGAAGGTCGACGAGATGATGAACACCTTCAAGAAGGCATTCACCGCCTGCATCACGGGGAAGGGCTACACCGTCAGCTGAGGGGCGCAGTGATTGGTCTCGTCCGGGGCGGCGCCGCTGCGGCGCCGTCGCCCCGGACCGCATTCACCCGGCCCCGCGTCGATCCAGACTACGATACTGAATCGCCTCGCTCACGTGCTTCGGAGCGAGGTCCCCTGCCCCATCCAGATCTGCAATCGTGCGCGCGATCTTCAGGATGCGGTGATACGCCCGCGCTGAGAGGCCGAGCCGGGTAATCGCCGTGCGCAACAACGCATCAGCTCCGTCCGACACGCGGCAGTACACGCGGATGTCACGCGGCGCCATGTGGGCATTGGCATGCACGCCCGGCCGCTTGGCGAAGCGCTCTTGCTGCACCAGCCGCGCGCGATCCACCCGCTCCCGCACTGCCTCGCTCGCCTCGCCCCCGGCCTCATCGGTGAGCGCGCGATGCTTCACGGCCGGCACTTCCAGATGAATGTCGATGCGGTCGAGTAGGGGCCCCGACACCCGTGCGAGGTAGCGCTCCACGCCGAGCGATCCGCAGGAGCAGTTGTGGTGGGGGTCGCCGAAATAGCCGCAGGGGCACGGGTTCATGGCCGCGGCGAGCATGAAGCGGGCGGGATAGGCGAGGCTCATCGCCGCCCGGGCGATCGTGACCAGGCCGTCCTCCATCGGCTGGCGCAGGACTTCGAGCACGTTCTTGCGGAATTCTGGCAGCTCGTCCAAAAACAGCACGCCTCCGTGGGCGAGACTCACTTCTCCGGGCCGGGGATAGGACCCACCACCGATGAGTCCCGCGTCCGAGATCGTGTGGTGCGGCGCGCGGAAGGGCCGCCGCGCTACGAGCGACTCGCCGAGTGGCAGTGTGCCCGCCACTGAATGGATCTTGGTCGTCTCGAGCGCTTCTTCGAGGCTCATCTTGGGGAGGATCGTGGGCAGGCGGCGCGCCAGCATCGTCTTCCCCGATCCGGGGGGGCCGACCATGAGAATGTTGTGCCCGCCGGCCGCCGCAACTTCGAGCGCCCGCTTGGCGTGCGCCTGTCCCTTGACCTCCGCGAAGTCCACGTCGTCGCGCTGCCGCTCAGCGAAGAGGCGCGCCACATCCACCTGAGCCACTTCGAGCTCGCGCCGCCCGTCCAGGAAGTCGGCGATCTCCGCCAGGTTGCCCGCGCCGAGCACCTGGACCCCCGAGACCACGCCCGCCTCCGCCATGTTCTCGCGGGGCAGGACGAGGGCGTCGAGCCCCGCGGCGCGCGCCGCGAGCGCGACCGGCAGCGCACCCCGCACCGGCCGTATCGCGCCCTCGAGTCCCAGCTCACCCAGCACGGCCACGCGCCCCAGGCGCTCCCCCGAGATCTGCTCAGTCGCAGCGAGAATGCCGACGGCGATCGGCAGGTCGAACGCCGAGCCGTCCTTGCGAATGTCAGCGGGCGCGAGATTGACGGTAATTCGCTTCAACGGGAAGGTGAATCCGGTATTCGCGACGGCGGCGTACACACGCTCGCGGCCTTCTTTCACCGCACCTTGCGGGAGCCCAACGGTCGCGAACGTGGGGAGGCCGTTCGCGATGTCGGTCTCGACGTCGACGAGATAGGCATCGATGCCGAGCACGGCAGCGGAGCGGACGCGGGCGAGCACACCGGAAGGGTGTGCGACGGGTTGGTGGATAGAGGGACCAAATCAGCGCGGGGAGGGGCGAAGTGTCGCGTCACCGGCTGTGGGCCGGCTAGAAGTAATAGCGCATCGAGATCAAGAAGCTGCGCCCGGAGACTCTCGCGTCGGTCCGCCGTTGCTCGAGCGAGCTGAACAGAAGCTCCAAGGCGATCGAGAAATCTTCCCGGCCGGTATAGGCCACGTTCGCCCCGAACTGGGTCCTGCTGCTCACTAAATCGCTGGCATCCTGATCGACCGATTGCCAGCGGCCCGAGACCTTCACGCCAACGGGGACGCGCCACAGGGGTTCGAAATCCACGTCCGCCGCCGCGCCGACATCGAGCAACCCGGCATCGGAAGGGCCATTGAACAGCCCGACGAGGCCGGTCTGTACGAGCCCTGTGAGACCGAGCCAGGGCAGCGGGGCGAACGCCGCGCGGACCCCTAGAGTCGCATTCTGGGCCTTGGAGCTGTTGTGGAGCGAATAGCCTGTCAGATCGATCGAGCGGATCACGCTGTCGATCACCGCAGTGTCGAGCGCGATCCCCCCGATCGCCTGAAGGCTGTCCAGCACCTTCCCAACGGCGTGTGCCACGCCCTGCACGTATTCGAGCGGCGTGACGGAGGAGAGATGGGTCGAGGAATAGTCCACCGCAACGGAAACGTAGAGTTTCTCGGTCCCCCAGACGCGTGCCATGGCGCCGGCCCCGAAATTGTAGGTTGCCGACACGCCTTCGGAGAGCAGCGAGGGAGTCTCCGTGCCGAAGCGCCCGAGCCCGCCCATGTTGACCTGGAGGGCGAGCCACGGCAGCACGCGCTGTTGGTACCGGACACCCATGGTGAGAAACCCGACATCGCCTTTCAGGACGCGTACCACGCTGTCCTCGGCGTTGTAGACGGGCACCTCGAGGTTGGGCGCGGCGCCGGCTCCTACCTGACTCGTCAGGTATGTGGTTACGAACGGGTCGGGGAACTCGCTCGAGGGCTGAAACACGTGACCACCAAGGGTATGACCGCGGTTCGATCCGAGGTGGCGTGGCTCTTGGGCGCCCAATGACCCCATGCATCCGATCAGCAGCAGGGCTGCGAGAGTGCGGGCCGGGCACACCATGGAAGGCTCCTTGACCGCAGGAACGATTCTCGAGAGACGTGCTTTCGATCAAAGAACTGCCTCTCCGGGCACTGGGCAAGTTGTACTTCGGGGCAGCTCAGGGCCCTCCGCTGGCGGCGCGTCGGCTTCGAGGTAGAATGGGCAAGGCGCCACAGCGTCGGCGCGAGCTGTTCGACCCACACCCGCCGGTGGAGTGGAGCGATGCAAATGCCGGATCTGTCGGGGTACTACGAGCACCTCCGAAACGACGGACTTGCTTCACTCACGGTCATCCTGAAGGCGGCGCCAGGCGACGATTCGTTCGTGCAAGATGATCCAGTGGCCAATGTGACCGTTACTGCCGAGGACCCGGCGACGGGGAAGATCAGCACAAAGTTCTCCCAGATGTCCGCGAGGTCCGGGGAGTTCGTCGTAGAGATACCGGTTCTCACTGTTGTGGGGGTGCTCGAGGATATTTGGGGTCGCATAAGAAGAAAGCCTAAGCCCGCGCCCAAGCCCTACCACGTGACGATCACGGTCGAGCCACACCCGGACTGGAAGGATCATTACACGCGCAAGGTCTTTCCCTTGGAGGCTCAGGCAGGCTCGAACCCGCGACAACATGTCTGGATGATGCGAACCGGATCGGGGCACGCACCCGACCGAGCCAGGAGGCCGTGAACCGACTCGAACGTGTGCAGGTTCGGACGCAAGCCTCGGGCCCCGGTCTGCCCTAAGGTGCAATACCTCCCCACTGTTGCCCGCTGCACGTTGCCACGCAGACCAGATCTACCCGATCGCAAACCACGCCGACTCCCCCAAGGAGACGCCCGTGAATCGTGGCCCCCTCTCCGCAAATGCGGAGAGGGGGGACGAATCGAGACAACGACGACCATGAAAACCGCACGCATCTCTGCCCTGTTCGGCTCCGCGTTGGCGCTCACCCTCGGCGGGAATCCCACTCCCGCCGGGCACGCCCCCGACCCCCTGCCCTCCTGGGCCGATGGCAAGGCGAAGCAGTCCATCGTCGCCTTCGTCACGCGGGTGACAACGCCCGGGTCGCGGGACTTCGTCCCGGTCGCCCAGCGCATCGCCGTGTTCGACAACGATGGCACGCTCTGGTGTGAGCAGCCACTGCCCGTGCAACTCTATTTCGTGCTCGATCGCGTGAAGGCGCTCGCCCCCGAGCATCCCGAATGGCAGACCACGGAGCCGTACGCCTCGGTGCTCAAAGGCGACTTGAAAGGCGTTGCCGCCGGCGGCGAGCGCGGGCTCATGGAACTCATCATGGCCACGCACACCGGCATGACCACGGACGAATTCGATCGGATCGTCAAGGATTGGATCGCGACCGCGAGGCATCCGCAGACCGGCAAGCGCTACACCGACATGGTGTATCAGCCGATGCTCGAAGTGCTCGCCTACCTGCGCGCCAACGGCTTCAAGAACTTCATCGTCTCAGGCGGGGGCATCGAGTTCATGCGCGCCTGGGCGGAGCAGGTGTACGGCATTCCGCCGGAACAGATCGTGGGCAGCAGCGTCAAGACGCAGTTCGCGATGCGCGACAGCCAGCCCGTGCTGATCCGTCTGCCCGAGCTCAACTTCAACGACGACCGAGACGGCAAGCCCGTCGGCATCAATCAGCACATTGGCCGCCGCCCCATCGCCGCGTTCGGCAACTCCCGGGGCGATCAGGAGATGTTGGAGTACACCCAGGGCGGCGGCGGCGCGCGCTTCATGCTGTTGGTGCTGCACGATGATGCGACGCGCGAGTATGCGTACGGCCCGGCCCGCGGATTGCCGGACGCCAAGCTCGGCGCCTTCCCGCCAGCGCTGGATGACCTGGCGAAGCGGAAGGGCTGGACCGTGGTCAGCATGAAGAACGATTGGAAACAGGTGTTTCGGGCCGAGCAGTCCTCGGTGATCGCGATCGACATCCTGTTGGAGCCGGACGCCACGATGCTCAAGCAGGCGCAGGCCAATAACACCCGCCTGCTCAAGGTCTACCCGAAAGGCTTTGCCCTGGATGCCGCGCACCGCCCCCACATCACGCTGCTCCAGTGTTTCGTCCGCACGGCCGACCTCGACAAGGTCTATGCCGCCGCTCAGCGGGTGGTCGCCGCTGCCGGCGTGAACGGCATCAAGCTCGAAGCGTTCAAGTTCTACTATGCCCCGACGGGCGCGACCGGCGTCGCGGGCATTTCCGCCAGGCCGACGCCGCAAATCATCAAGCTGCAAGCCGACATCATCGCCGCCGTGAAACCCTTCATGCTCGAGTCCGCAACCATCGGCGCGTTCACCGCTCCCCACGACGATCCCGCGACCGACGCGGCGATGATCAAGTACGTGGCGACCTTTGTGCCGAACATGACCGGAGAGCACTTCAATCCGCACGTCAGCACCGGCGTCGCGCCCCGTGCCTATCTCGACAGCATGCTCGCCGAACCGTTCACGCCGTTCAGCTTCTCGCCAGCGGACGCGGCCGTGTACCAACTCGGCCCATTCGGCACGGCGGCCAGGAAACTCAAGGAATTGGGTCTCAAGCCTTGACGGCGTCGTGGGACGTGACCCGCGCGGTCCATCGGGCGATCCAGGGGCTGTCGGCCATGAGGCTCACGCGGGGCAATCGCGCGCAGCCCCTGGTTGGCGGCCAGGCGACGTCGGCACGGCGAACTTCGACAATCGCTCGTTCCGGCTGAATTTCAAAGTGACGGCGGTGATCGTCGATCGCGCCTTCGCCGCCGAAATGGAAGCGATGTTCCAGCGGGATTTCGCTCACGCTCGAGCGATCGATCCAGTCGCGCTCGACAAGCGTGGCCTGCAGGTGGATGAAGACCGCATGAAGACGCATGACACCAAAGGTCAATAGCCCGCCGGCTTGGAAACGGGTCGCTTAGGCGTGGTGAGCCACATACTGGAACTCCCCTGACCGTTCCCACGTCGCAACCGGCCCGGCACCCTCCAGGATCGCTCCGCCTCTCCGGCGTTACTCACACCCAGGACATGAGAAATGACCATTAGGACCCTCGTATTCGGATTGCTGGCGACCATGTCGTCGGCGCTTGTCGCCCAACAGGCCGCTCCCGCGCCAGCGCGTGCACCAGCCCAAGCGCCCGCCAAGACCGCAAAACCGCCTACCACCCAGGCGGTGGGACCCTACAAGGATTTCAAGGGCGTCATCAAGCTCGATGTCCGCGATTCGAAGGCCGACTGGGGCCCCTTCACGCCGAAGAAGGCTCCCGCCGGCGCGCCCAACATCCTATTCATCTTGTATGACGATACCGGGCTTTCGGCCTGGTCGCCGTACGGCGGCCGGATCAACATGCCAACCCTCGACCGGCTGGCGAAGAACGGACTGATTTACACCCAGTGGCACACGGTGGCCCTCTGTTCGCCGACCCGATCCACGCTCCTGACGGGACGCAACCACACCCTGAACGGCTTTGCCTCGATCTCGGAGGGCGCAAACGGATTTCCGGGCCAGAGCGGTCGTATCCCGCCGCAGGCCGCCACCATCGCGCAGATCCTCGAGGACAACGGCTACAGCACCTACTGGGTGGGCAAGGACCACAACGTTCCCGAGCAGGATGTCGCCGAGGGCGGCGACCGCAGAGTGTGGCCGCTCGGCATGGGATTCGAGCGCTTCTACGGATTCCTGGGCGGCGAGACCAACCAGTGGTACCCGGATCTCGTCGAGGACAATCACTTCATCGAGCCGCCGTACACCCCAGAGCAGGGTTACCACCTTTCCAAGGATCTGGCCGATCAGGCGATCAAGATGATCCGGGACCAGAAGGCCACCAACCCCTCGAAGCCGTGGTTCATGTCGTACAACCCGGGCGCCAATCACGCGCCGCACCACGCCCCGCAGGAATACATCGACCGGTACAAGGGCAAGTTCGACGACGGCTACGAAGCGTACCGCAGTTGGGTCCTGGCCCGCATGATCGAAAAAGGCATCTTGCCCAAGGGCACGAAACTGACGCCGATCAATCCCCTGCCGGATTCGATGGCGAACCCCGCCGACTTCGTCCGCCCATGGGACTCCCTGAAACCCGATGAGAAGAAGCTGTTCTCACACATGGCCGAGGTCTGGGCCGGGTTCTCGGAATACACCGACGCGCAGATCGGCCGCCTCATCGACTACCTCGAGAGGTCCGGGCAGCTCGACAACACGGTGATCTTCTACGCCGCTGACAACGGCACGTCCGGCGAAGGCACGCCGAATGGGTCCGTCAACGAGGACAAGTTCTTCAACAACTACCCCGATGACCTGGCCGAGAACATGAAGATGATGGACAGGCTCGGGAGTCCCGAAACCTACAACCACTTTCCGACCGGTTGGGCGGTCGCGTTTTCGACACCGTTCCAGATGTTCAAGCGCTACTCACAGTACTCGGGCGGCACGGCCTGTCCCCTCGTCATCTCCTGGCCAAAGGGTATCAAGGCGCGCGGCGAGATCCGCAACCAGTACCACCATTCGGTGGACATCGTGCCCACGATCCTCGACATCGCCGGCATCCAGATGCCCAAGGTCTACCGGGGCGTGGAGCAGTTCCCGCTCTCCGGCGTATCGATGCGGTACACCTTCGACGCGACGCCGAATGCGCCGACGCACAAGACGCGTCAGTTCTACTCGATGCTCGGCACCCGCGGGATCTGGGAGAACGGTTGGAAGGCCTCCACCGTCCACGCCGCCTTCCTCGGAAAGGGCCACTTCGACCGGGATCAATGGCAGCTCTACCACGTGGATGCGGACCGTTCGGAGTCCGTCGACCTGGCGACGCAGTATCCGCAGAAGCTCGCGGCATTGAAGAGTGCGTGGTTCGAGGAAGCCAGGATCAATCTGGTCCTGCCTCTCGATGACCGCAGCGCAATGGAACAGTTGGGCGTCGAACGACCCTCGGCAGAACCGCCGCGTGACCGTTACGTCTATTACCCGGGCACGGCTCCGGTCCCCGAAGGCGTTGCCGTCAGCGTGCGCAATCGCTCGTACAAGATTCTCGCCAACGTCGAGATCACCGCGGCGGATGGGGGCGGCGTGATCTTCGCCCACGGCTCGCGCTTCGGCGGGCACGCGTTGTTCATCAAGGACCACAAGCTCTACTACGTCTACAACTTCCTCGGCATCAAGCCGGAGCAGACGTTCGTGTCGTCCGCTGAACTGAAGCCCGGCAAGTACACGCTCGGCATGGAGTTCACGCGGACCGGCGCCGGCCCGAACAAGGAATCCTTGGGGACGATGAAGCTGTACATCGACGACAAGGTGGTCGCCGAAGGCCCGATGAAGACGCAGCCAGCGAAGTTCACGCTGTCGGGTGACGGGCTCTGCGTCGGATTCGACAGCGGCGACGCCGTGAGCGGCGAATACCAGACGCCCGGCACCTTCCATGGCGGCACGATCCAGGCCGTCTATGTCACGGTCGAACAGGCCGCATACACCGACCTCGAGCTCGAGGTGCGGAGAGCGATGATGCGCGAATAGCGAGGGGAGAAGCCCCCGCTGGCTGCCGGCGGGGGCCCTCCACATTTCCCAAGACGGGAAAGGACGAATCATATGCTTGCCAAACTGATGTCCCAGTACTGGTGGGTCGTCCTCCTGAGAGGCCTCGTCGCGATCCTGTTCGGCATCGCGGCCTCCGCCTGGCCCGGCCTGACCCTGGGCACGCTGGTGATCTTCTTCGGCGCCTACGCGCTGGTGGACGGGTTCTTCAACGTCTTCCAGGCGTTCGGTGGGCGCAAGGAAAACGAATACTGGTGGGTGCTGTTGCTCGAGGGGCTGCTGAGCATCGCCATCGGGGTCATCACCATGCAGGCTCCCGCGATCACTGCGCTGGTCCTGGCGCTGTACATCGGCTTCTGGGCCATGGCAACCGGGGTCCTCCGCATCGTCCTTGCCGTACGCCTGCGCAACGAGATCAGCGGGGAGTGGTGGATGGCGCTGTCCGGCCTCGTCGGCATCGTCTTCGGCGTGTTCATGGTTGCGCGGCCGGGGGCTGGTGCGCTCGCCCTCCTGTGGGCCGTGTCGATCTGGGCCATGATCGGCGGCTTCCTGCTGGTCCTGCTCTCGTTCAAGGTCAAGGCTGCTGGTGGGCGCCTCACGGATTTGAAGCAGAAGCTGGCGACCGCCTGAGTGCGGGTCGCGGCTGGTGACGCCCGGGGGATCGATGGCGAGCCTCACGCCCTGTCCCCCTCTCCGTCGCGTGCCTCACCCCCTGTCCCCCTCTCCGCTAATGCGGAGAGGGGGAACGCAGGGAGTGAAAAGGAAACGTCTCGCTACGATATGGTGTCGTCGAGCTCGCGCCGCGCCGTATCGTCGCCCGCATGCGGGCGAGAGACGATCCCATCGAGCGCGGTGTGGTCGAGCACGCCCGCGACCTCCGATCTCATCCCGCCGCGGCTGAACGGACCGCGTGGCGGCTGCTGCGCAACCGACGGATGCTCGGACTCAAGTTCCGACGCCAGCATCCGCTCAAGGGGCTCATCGTCGACTTCTACTGCGCGGAGCAGCGATTGGTGCTCGAGATCGACGGCGGAGTTCACGATCGGCCGGCGCAAGCGGAGTACGACCGCGCTCGGACGACCTGGCTCGAGGGCCACGGGTTGCGTGTGCTGCGCATCAGAAGTAGGGACGTCTCGCGAGCGCGCCTGGAGCAGCTCCTCCGCCACGAGCTAGCCCTGCGTCCCCCCTCTCCGCATCGCGGAGAGGGGGACAGGGGGTGAGGCACGGAGAGGGGGACGCGGGGTGAGGCCATCGCGGAGAGGGGGACAGGGGTGAGGCCGTGAGGCAAAGCCCCTCAGTGCTTGAAGCTGATGTTCAACCCCGTCGTGAATATGAAGTCGTTCTTCTTCGTCCCGGCCGGCGGCGTAGTCGTATAGCGGTCGCTCGCCGTCACCTGCAGGCCCAGCCATCCCTTCAGCCTCGTGGCGAAACGGAGATCGAAGGCCCCCCGGTACTCGCCGAGGTTTTCCAGGTCGGGGTAGAGAAAGAGCTGCTCGATAAGCGTCGTGTTCGCTGCGAACTTGTGCAAGAAATCCTGCCCGAGCGTCGCGCCCGTCACGTTGTTGGTGGGCGCGGGCGAATACACTTCCTTCGTATAGTTGAATCCGGCCAGGAGGTTCAGGGTCGTCGTATCTCCGGCGATGGCGTGAAATCCGACACCCGCCGTGTACACCTGGCGCAAATCGAGCATTTGTAGCTCGTTGTGCTCGTAGTCCGCGGCGACGAAGCCGAACCAGCGCGCCAGGAAGTCGCGGTCGTACCGCAGGCCCCCGCGCCAGTCGTTCGCGGTCGGTGTCCCTTTGTCGGACGCGTAGACGGACGTGAAGTTGACCGCGGCCCGGGTGTGCAGCGTCGTCCGCAGAGCGGTCAGCCCGAGCGACCAGTTTGTGGTCTCGCTGTTGCCCTGCGAGACGGTCAGGCCGACCGTCAGTCCCCCCTGGATCCCCTCCAGCAGCCCGGGATGCTGCGCCTGCTCGAAGGCCACCTGCTCCGCCGCGGAGCGCATCACCGGCTTGGCGGACAACGGCACCCGGACGGCACCCTGCACCGTCGCGACGACCAGGTCATGGCCGTCGGTCGTCACGGTTCCGTTGATCGTGCCATGGTCGGACGTGACGACGAACAGCGCCGAGTCGGAGGTGATCCCCGCAACTGAGGCCCACGGGACGTTCACCTCGCCCAGCGCCGGCGATGCCACCGTGAGGGCGCTCCCGTCCGACCGGACCACACGGGCGGTCAAGCGATCGCCGTTGGTGAGATCGATCTGGCCAAGGAGCGCCCGCACCACGCCGAATGCGAGAACGGGCACCACCACGCCGACTCGTGAGAATCGCGTCATTGCACCCTCCGCTGCGAGTCACACACCTGACATCGGGGCGACTGAACGTGCGCCGCATCATGACGTCCGACAAGTTGACCTTTGGGGCACGCCCGCCATGTTCAGGCGTTGCCATGACCTCCTTACCTCCGGACTTCGCGACCGCCAGCGAGCGCGCCTGGCAGCGCGTCCTCGCCGCCCCTGGCTTCCTCACCGAGCGCGAGGCGCGCTTCCTTGCCCTCGCCGCCGCGGCGAGCCCGGCCCGCGGCGCCATCCTCGAGATCGGCAGCTTCAAGGGCAAATCGACCGTCGGCCTGGCCTCGATCGCCGCCCGCTACGGGCTCGGCAAGGTGGTCGCCGTGGACCCCTTCACCGCGCCCGCGAGCACCGATCCCGGCCTCGGCGGGTCGGCCTCGTCCTACGACGAGTTCTGTCGCACGCTCAGTGCGGCCGGCTTGTTTGAGCAGGTCGAAGTGCATCGCATGTTCTCGCGCGATCTGGCGCGCGGCTGGAATCGCCCCATCCGTTTCCTGTGGATCGACGGCGATCACACCTACGAAGGCGTCAAGGAAGACATCGAGCTATTCGGGCCACACCTCGCCGACGGTGGCATCGTCGCCTTCCACGACGTGCTGCACACCTTCCCCGGTCCCGTTCGGGTGTTCCTCGAAGATGTGCTGCGATCGGACCGCTACGGTCCCGTCGGGTGCTGTGGTTCGATCGGCTGGGCGCAGTACCGGCCCCGCGACGGAACCGCGCCCGAAGCGCGGGTGCGGCGGCGCGCGCTCGCCCGCCGGATCGAGCCCCTCGCCGCCATCAGCGCGCGCGGCCGGGAGCCCTCGGGAATCACCAAGCTGCGCTATCAACTGTATCGGGCATCCGTGCCGCACAGCGCGGTCGATCCGGAAGTCTGGGCCGCTCAGGTCGCGCTGCGAGAAGCCGCTACGTAGGCGGGAATCGCTCGGCCACGAGCGAGCGAAACGCCTCCTGCACCTCCGCGAGCGGGATGGCCCCGAAGCTCTCGCGGCTCACGACCGCGCGGTGCGGCGAGCGATAGGGACGCCACAGCGCGGGGTGCCCGGGCACCCAGTGGTACAATCCCACCATGGGAATCTTCCACGCGGCAGCGAGATGCACGGTCGACGTGTCGGGGGTGAGGAGCAGGTCGAACTCGTGGATCATCGCGGCGTATTCCTCGAAGGTGTCCACCGTGGGCATCCGCGTGGCGCCGGTGGCCGCGGCGATCGCGTCGACCTCCTCTCCCTG
>Ga0335085_10005023_pt1 | contig 21547 bp, 24 predicted proteins | sample Lox_Sample_45_FD_206712 | JGI IMG/M metagenome (GOLD analysis project Ga0335085, IMG submission 206712) | Soil microbial communities from Loxahatchee National Wildlife Refuge, Florida, United States - Lox_Sample_4.5 | ecosystem: Environmental > Terrestrial > Soil > Wetlands | place: USA...
GGCGGCAAGCCGCGTCGCGAAATCCTCCTCGCTCTCGCCGTCCTGCGCGAAGTGATAGTGGTGCGGACAGGCGGCATGCAGGATGCCCGGCAGCGGCAGGTCGAAATCGCGGTGATTGCCCGGCAGACCGGTCAGGGATGCCGCCATCACGGTGACGCCGTGGTAGCCCTTTTGGCGGCTGACGATCTTTTTCTTCTTCGGCCGGCCGAGCGCGTTGTTGAGATACCAGACCAGCTTGACCTGGGTGTCGTTCGCCTCCGAGCCGGAATTGCAGAAAAAGACCTTGGAGATCGGCACCGGCGCGATCTCTTTCAGCTTCTCGGCAAGCTCGATCGCCGGATCATGACTCTTGCCGGTGAACAGGTGCGCGAACGAGAGCTTGCGCATCTGCGCGGTGGCGGCCTCCACCAGTTCCTCGTTGCCGTAGCCGAGCGCGGTGCACCACAAGCCCGCCATGCCTTCGATGTAGCGCTTGCCGTCGGTGTCGTAGACATAGATGCCCTGGGCGCGCTCGATAATGAGCGGGCCGTTCTCGCGAAAACTCGCGAGATTGATGTAGGGATGCACCAGCGTTTCGACGTCGCGGGTGGCGAGATTGCTGAGCGGCGGCATGAAAGTCCTCTCGTGCGGCGCTGCCATCGTCGGGATTCAAGGCGCCATTGTGTCAGCGCCGGGCCGCCGGCGTCAAAGCGGCTGCCAAGGCCTCACACCGGCAAGCACAGCGCGTTGTCGACCAGCAAATTGTCATAGACGCAGCGCCGCTCGGCAAGCCTGAGCGCGCCGCCGACACGGCGGAATTTGTCGTAGTAGACGCCGACCTGGTGCAGCTTGGCGTCCGGCCGATCAAACAGGACTTGAATGACGACGTAATTGGCCCGGGCACGGATATCGCCGTTCCCTTCCTCGCCGAGCACCTGAAGATTGCCGACGATGTGGCGCAGATAGCGCGGCGCGAACATCTCGGTCTTCATGGCGTGGGCGCGGTCGAGGATCATGCCCTTGTTTTCGCAATAGATCAGGCCGACCGGCAGGTTGCGGTCGGCGTTCTCGCGCGAGATCACGATATAGAAGCCGTCGTCGGTGAACATCTCGGCCCAGTCGACGAGGCGCTGCTCGTCGAGCGCGGCCGCGTAGGCGTTGTTGAAGTCCTCGATCTCGCGATGCAGCAGCAGCGCCTCGATGCGCCGGTCGTCGGCCGCGGCTTTGGGCTGATCGAGCATCACCCTACAAATCCATGGCCTGGCGCCAGTGCTTGTACATGGCGCGCACCGCTGATTCCGAGATCAATGTGTCGGCGGTGCCGAACGGTGTGTTGGGATCGAGCTTGACCAGGTGCCGGCCGTCCGGCACGCCCTGCATGCCGTCTTGCACGAACTTGATCGCCTCGTTGTCTTCGAGGCCGAGGAACCCCGCCGGCCCCATGAGGTTGCCCTGGCGCAGGCGATGGCGCGTCATCGCCTCGTCGTCGTCCTCATAGCCGAACATGGTCCATCGCATGATGAACTCGTGCGGTCCGGTGGGCACGATCTGGCGGATGCCGAGCGTGTTCATTTCCCGCTGCACGATCAGGTTGGGCCAGATCGTCGCCATGGTCACCGACCAGGGACTGTCGAACTCCTCGATGAAATCCATGAAGCGGGTTTCGCGCAGCGTCAGCCCTTCCTTGTAGGCACGCATCTCCTTCTTGGCGTCGCCCGTGACCGATTTCGCCTGCGACTTCGCGGACGCCATGACGCCGTGCCGTCCGCTCGCGTCGGTCAGCATCTGGGAACGGTTGCCGGCGACCAAAAGGCCGAACGTCACCAGGAAGGTGTGCAGCAGCGTGGCGTGGTACGGGTCCTTGAGGTTCTCGTGATAGAGCTTCCAGTTGCCCGGCAGCGAATGCCGATAGTGGCCGAGCAGCCTGAGCTTGCGGCCGTCGAAGGTCGCCTCGAATTCGCGCAGCACTTCCGGGCCGAGATAATCGGCAAACGACTCCATCGTGTCGCAATAGGACGCGAAGACGACGCCGCGATGGGTGGTGACGTTGAGGCGGCGCAATCCGTGATCCTGATTCTTGAAATCGGCCGGCATGCCACCCTTGCCGTTAACGCCGCGCCGGAACGGCACGCCGATCAGGTTGCCTTTGAGGTCATAGGTCCACTGGTGATATGGGCAGATGAACTCGCTGGCCTTGCCGCTGAGCTCGCGGCAGAATTCGGAGGCGCGGTGGACGCAGCGGTTCTCGAAAACGTTGATCGAGCCGTCGCCGGCCCGCGCCACCACCACCGGCGTCGGGCCGACATTGGAGCGGATGAAATCGCCGCTATCGGGGATTTCCGCCTCGAGCGCCACGCAATTCCAGGTCGGGCCGTGAAAGATGCGCTCGACCTCGCGCTCGTAAATGTGCGGATCGGTATAGACCCAATCGGGAATGATCGAGAGATCGTCGTCGGGCCACTCGTATCGCGCGTCGCTGTTGCGCAGTGCCGATTCCCGTTGCAACGCCATCTGGGTCGCCCTCGCAAGGCGTTCGTACCTTCCACTTCAGCATAGCTCACGGCCGTGCGCGTTGCGACCTTGAAATGACCGGCGTAGCTTTCGGCGGATCGATGAGGAGACGCGTCATGGCGCAAGAGCCGCTCGCCACCCGAGGCAATTATCTGCACATCTACGATTTCCGCGTGATGAAAGGCAAAGAAGCCGAGTTCATCAAGCTGTTCGAGGACTTCGATTATTCGGACGGCAACCCGATGCACAAATCATCGGCGCAGGTGAAGGACGGCGTGCTGTGTCGCGACACCGAGGATCCGCAGCGCTTCTTCCTGATCGCCGAATGGTCCGACATCGAGGAGCACGCCCGCATCCGCAAGATTCTCGCCAACGAGATCAAGCCGGAATTCATCAAATACATCGAGGGCCACAAATTCGTGCCGAAATATGTCGAGGTGGTCTCCTCGACGCCGGACGAGATTCTCAAGAAAGCGGCGGAGCAGTAATCCGCGTCAGCGCGCCGCCACCGGCCGCGCTCGGGGCAGCGGCACCAGCTCGGCGGGAATCGCCGCCGTCGCCTCTTCCTGCGCAGCGTCCTCCTCGGCCGGCGCTTCGTCCTCGGACTGAGGCTTGGCGTCCTTCGCCTGCACCACGATGGGCACGCGGACGTCCCATTCGCAGAGCTTGTAGTTGTTGCGCCGCTCGGCGAGGTCGAGGTGGATGTGCTCCTCGTGCGCGCCGTCCGAGCCCGGGCCGAGCACGGTCGAGAACCGCGCGCAGACGCTGGCGCGAATACTCTCGCGCCAGTCCTTATCGACATTCACGTCGGTGAGGCCGACGGTCCGGCCGTCCGCGATCCTGAAGCCGCGCACGTCGAGCGCATTGGCGCGGCCGTGCTCGCTGAGCGTGGCGCCGCGCACCCGGTTGCGGCCGCGACACTCGTAGGAATCGAAATCGTCGACGCCGCGCAGCGGCGGGCCGATCTTGGCGAGCGTCGGCGCGACGTCTTCGCGCACCCAGTGCGCCACTTCCTCGGCCATCGGGCAGCGCAGCGTCGCCGGCGGCGTCACCGCGATCTTGGTCTGGTCCGACAAGATCACCGTGTCGAGCAGCACCGCGTCGACGGCGCCGCACTCGCCGGCACCGACAAGCGTGGGCAGCGGATGAAACGCCGCAATTTTCGCCAATCGCAATTGGCACGCCGACGGCGGCGGCGGCGCGGTGACTGCCGTGGCTTCCGGAAACGCCGCGTAGGCTTCCTGCGGCGGCGACAATTCCTGCGGCATGGCGACAGGGAGCGGCGATCTCGGCGTCGCCCGCGCTGCGTTGACGCGCTTGGCGGCGGGCGCGCCTGCATCCTGCGCCGCTGCACTCCCGGCAACACACAACAGCGCGGCAAGAACTAAAACGCCCCTCACGCCACCGGCCTCCCAAGCACTTCGCTTCGCCCGCCCCCCTCGTCTCCTTACCATAGACCGACCGGCCGCCGCTGATTTTCCGAAAACAAGCGGACAATTTGAACGGCCCGGTTAGGCCGCACGCAATTGTGGCTCCGTAGTTTTTTCGGCAAGACTGCGGCCAATTGCTCCGGCGGGTCGCATTTTGGAGCCACGCATCATGAGTTCGCTCGATCTCGAGGAAAGACGAAGAAGCCAGCGCCAGCGCCTGGGGCGGCTTGCCACCATGAAGCTCGGAGTCGGCATCCCGCCACGTTACGTGCTGGTCACCAACACGTCCGCCGAGGGCGTGCGGCTTCAGCTCAACGGCATCGATGTGGTCGACGAATTCGTGCTGCTGTTTCACGGCGGCGGCGGCGCGGCGCAGGACGGAACCTATAAGGTCGTCTGGCGGCAAGGCCAGGACGTCGGCGCAAAGTTCATCAGCACCGTCACCCAGAACACCTGACGCCCTCGCCGCACACGAGAGCGTCCGCACGCGTCCAGCATGATGTTCGAGCCGCCGGCCGGTTAAGGCATTGGCAACGGCGGCGCGGCTAGTTTCGGCGCGAGCCAGAACGGACAAGCGCCGGAGCGGCGTCCAGATCAGCATCCAAATCGGCATCCATGACCGGCTACGAGATGTCCCCCGCCCAGGGTGCTGGCGCCAAGCTGACGCGCCCGGCGGAACTCATCTGCTTCGCTCTGCTGGTCATCAATGTCGTCTATCTCGCCGCCTCCTATGCGCGGGGGCTGTGGCTTGAAACCGGCGGCGGCCCGACCGACTTCGTGACCATCTGGGCGGCGGGCCGCATGGCGCTCGCCGGCCACGCCGCGGCGGCCTATGACTGGCCGAGCCTGAAAGCCATCGACGAGAGCGCGGTCGGTCCGTTCAACGGCTATCTGGGCTGGCCGTACCCGCCGACCTTTCTATTCGCCGCCGCCGGCCTGGCGCTGATGCCCTACGTGGGCGCGTTCGCGCTCTGGGTATTCGGCACGTTCCTCGCCTATCTCGCCACGATCCGCAGCATCGTCGGCGACCGCGTCGGCTATTTTCTTGCCGCCGCCTTTCCCGCGGTGCTGGCGAATTTCCTGGTCGGCCAGACTTCGTTCCTGACCGCGGCGCTGATCGGCGGCACGCTGATGCTCTTGGAGCGCCGGCCGATCTCAGCGGGCATTCTGCTGGGGCTGCTCACCTACAAGCCGCATCTCGGCCTCCTGTTTCCGGTCGCGCTGATCGCCGCCGGCCACTGGCGCGCATTCGTGACCGCCGGAATTGTTGCGGTGCTGATGGTGGCGGCGGCGTGGATCGCATTCGGCGGCGAAAGCTGGCAGGCCTTCGCGCCCGGCATCGGCCACGCGCTGGTTAGCGACGGTGCCGCCGACTGGGGTAAACTGCAAAGCGCGTTCGGGCTGGTGCGCGCGCTCGGCGGCAGCGACGTCATCGCCTGGGCGGTGCAGATCGCCGTCGCCATCGTTGTCGCAGCCGCGATCGCGCTGCTGTGGCGGAGCGACGCCGCCTACGAGATCAAGGCCGCCGCGCTCAGCGTCGGCGCGCTGCTGGCGACGCCGCACCTGCTCACCTACGATCTCGTGGTGCTCGCGGTGCCGCTCGCCTTCCTGATCCGCCTCGGCCGCGCGCGCGGATTCCTGCCGCACGAAATGGCCGGCATCGGCTTCGCCTGCCTGCTAATCCTGATCTATCCCTTCGTGCAGGCGCTGGTCGGCTTCGCCGCTGTCGTCGTTGTGGCCGTACTGGTCGCGAAGCGAGTGGCCGAAAAGTCCGGACGCGCAGGCTCGACGCTGAAAGTGTCGTAGGATCGCCCCTCCGGGCCGTCATTGTATTCGCGTCGAATTGAAGTAAGCTTGCGGCGCACAGCGACCTGCAAACACTTCGTTTTCAACTGTAAGGGAGGATCACAATGCTGCGCCTTATGCGGATGATGAAATTCGTAGCTATTGCAATTGCCGCCGTCACGGTGATGGCCGCGGCAGCCACGCCATCCCAAGCGCAGAGCGGCACCGTGCGCCTCCACATCGTCAAGGCGGGATTCATCATCGGCGTCGGCGGCGGCAGCGGCACACTGACCTACCACGGCAGGACTTATCCTCTCAGCGTCGGCGGCATCGGCATCGGCAGCCTCGGTTTGGCGTCTGTGACGCTCTACGGCACCGCCTCGAATTTGCATTCGCCCTATGACATCGTCGGCACTTACGGCGCAGCCGGCGCCGGAGCCACATTCGTCGGCGGCGCCCAGGCCGCTACGCTGCAAAACGACAAGGGCGTCGTGCTCTCGGTCCACGGCCCGCAGGCCGGATTTCAGGTGTCGCTCGGCCTCGCCGGCATGACGCTCAGTATGCGATAGACCGTTCGCTTCGCCACTCCCCGCGCCGACCTGACCGTAGCGTCGGCGCGGCGATCGCTGTCGCCCTCAGCGGCAACGCGTGACCGAAACCTGACGCGTGCCGCCACTTTCGGACGCGACCGTGACCGTCTCCTGGCTGCGCACGCAGCTTGGCGCCACTTCGGCATTGGGCGTGACATAAACGAAAGCGGGCGGAGCATAGCCGTAACCGGCAGCTTCGTAGGGCGGCACATCGATGTAGCCGCCATATCCGGGCCACCAACCGTAGCGCGACCACCAATAGGGCTGACGGAAGCGACCGAAGCCGCCGCGTTGGTGCGCAAAGGAGAAGCCGTGTGAAAAATGCGCCCCGCCGCCGCCAAATCCGGCGCCGCGGGCGCGAGCGGCGTCATTGACGGGAACGGCGAAAACAAGTCCGGCGACGATGGCGGTTATGGCAGCACGCATTGGATGGCACACTCGCAGAAACAGCGCCGCACGCGTTTATTGCCGCTTACGCCGTCAGCGCCAATCGCGACTTCGGCTTAACCTAAATATCGGACCGGGCGCGTGACACGACGGCGCCATAAGATCATTCTGAAATGACTGTCAAAACGAGCGGGCGTTGCGGCATGAGGTAGCACGCTCAAGACTTGCGACCTCGTCACGGACAATTGGCATTCAGATACCGGCGATGCCGGCACGCTGCTCGGTGAGCGGCCTAGCGGAAGTAAACGCCCAGCCGGGTGCCGTCGCGCCACACGACTTTGCAGGTGCAGGTCGGCCGATCGCGCTCGGCGAATTCGAATACATCCGGAATACCATGTGTGCTCTGCACCACGAGGCACGCGCCGATCTTTGAAATGCTGCTGACCGTGCACGGGACTTCCGTGCTGCCGAAGAAAATCGTTGCGTCGATCATTGACGAGCCCGGACCATCCATGCGTGGGAGAATTCGTCCGCCAGATGGACGGCTTCGTCAGGCCGCGAAAGAAATTTGCTGCTAAGCGGACGCAAATCGCGCGGCACCGCCGGTGACCGAGGCAACAAAAAGCAGTCGTATTCGCCCGCTATTTCGGCTTGGGTTACCGTCCGCGCCGGCCCACAGGTGCAGGGAAAAGAACGCGGCTGCCCGAGCGGTATCCCGCCCATCCCGGCAATCGCGAACCGCATTCCGGCGCATGATCGGCCCCGCCGGCACGTGCGCGGCTTCTTCCGTCGCCATTCGGCCAGTTGCCTAACCGCGCCGTGGGGATAACCTGGGGGCGGCCGTCGGCTTATGCCGGCTGCGGCCCAATAGCGCGAATGACGCACCGGAGGGGGAGACATGCTCGGACTGATGCAGGATTGGCCGCTGCTTTGCCATCGCATCATTGATCACGCCGCGACCTATAACGCCGAACGCAAGGTAATCAGCCGCTCGGTCGAAGGCCCGATCCACACCACAAACTACGCGGACCTGCGCAAGCGCGCGCTGAGGGTTTCGCAGCGGCTCGAAAAGGACGGCATCAAGCTCGGCGACCGCGTCGCGACGCTCGCCTGGAACACCTGGCGGCACATCGAGGCCTGGTACGGCATCATGGGCATCGGCGCCGTCTATCACACCATCAATCCGCGCCTGTTCCCCGAGCAGATTTCCTGGATCGCAAATCACGCCGAAGACCGCGTGATGATGGTCGACCTCACCTTCGTGCCGCTCGTTGAAAAGCTTGCCGACAAGCTCAGCTCGATCGAACGCTACGTCATCCTGACCGGCGCCGCGCACATGCCGTCGACCGCGCTCAAGAATGCAGTGCCGTACGAAGAATGGATCGCCGAAGTTGACGGCGATTTCGCCTGGAAAAGCTTCGATGAAAATACCGCCGCCGGCATGTGCTACACGTCCGGCACCACGGGCAATCCCAAGGGCGTGCTCTATTCGCATCGCTCGAATGTTCTGCACTCGATGATGGCGGCGCAGCAGGACGCCATGGGGGTCTCGTCGCGCGACGTCATCCTGCCGGTCGTGCCGATGTTCCATGCCAATTGCTGGGGGCTCGCGCTCACCACCCCGATGGTGGGCGCCACCATGGTGATGCCTGGGGCGAGGCTCGACGGCGCCTCGATCTACGAATTGCTCGATACCTACCGTGTCACCTTCACCGCAGCGGTGCCGACGGTGTGGCTGATGCTGCTGCAGCATCTCGAAGCCAACAATCTGAAGCTGCCGTATTTGAAAAAGGTCGTCATCGGCGGCTCCGCCTGCCCGCGTGCCATCACGCAGAAATTCCAGGACGTGTATGGGGTCGAGGTCTGTCACGCCTGGGGCATGACCGAGATGAGCCCGCTCGGCACGCTCGGCTCGATCAAGCCGGATTACGCCGCGCTCGAGGGTGAGGCCAAGCTCGACGTTCAGGTGAAACAGGGCCATCCGCCATTCATGGTCGAGATGAAGATCACCGACGACCGCGATCGCGAGCTGCCGCGCGACGGCAAGGCGTTCGGCCGCCTCAAGGTGCGCGGGCCGTCGGTGGCGCGCGCTTATTTCAAGGAGGACGGCAGCGTGCTCGACCGGTCAGGCTTCTTCGATACCGGCGATGTCGCGACGCTCGACCGCTACGGCTACATGCAGATCACCGACCGTTCCAAGGACGTCATCAAGTCTGGCGGCGAATGGATTTCCTCGATCGAGATCGAGAACCTCGCGGTCGGCAATCCCAAAGTCGCGGAAGCGGCGGTGATCGGCGTGCGGCATCCGAAATGGGACGAGCGGCCGCTTCTGGTGCTCGTGCTCAAGGAAGGCCAGAAGGCCACCAAGAGCGAGATGCTGTCTTTCCTCGAAGGCAAGATCGCCAAGTGGTGGATGCCGGACGACGTGGTTTTCGTCGCCGAGATTCCCCATACCGCGACCGGCAAGATCCAGAAGATGGCGCTGCGCGAGCGCTTCAAGGATTACGTGCTGCCGACCGTTGCCGCGTGAAAATTGCAGTCCGCGGGCGACAACACGCCCGGTTGATGCCGCAGGTCAGACCTGCGCTTGGCGCATAAAGTTTTCGTGATTTTCGGGCCGTTTATGGTTAACGGACCCTGAAACATTTTCGACCGCGGCGAATTGGCTCTTTTGGCTGCGTCAAAAATACTCTCCCAATAACACATTGCTGCCGCAAAGATTTATCGGGCGTTGTGTGTCCCATAATGGTCACAATTGATCGGTCAAAGCCGACTTGGCTCCAGTCTATGGAGCCCAATTCACCCATCCCATCAACAACGAATAGGCAGATCATGGCTTATAATAGCCTGATGAAGCTTGTCTTTGCTTGCGCTCTTGTTGCTTCTTCTATTGGACTTCCTTTGGCCGCCTCGGCGCAATCCGGAGTAGCGTCCATCTACGCTTATTCCGGCGAGCGTACCGCAAGCGGCGAACGCGCCAACCCGCACGGGCTTACGGCTGCTCATCGCAGCCTGCCGTTCGGCACGATGGTTAAGGTCACCAGCAACCGCACGGGCCGTTCCGTGGTGGTGCGCATCAACGATCGCGGACCGTTCGTCCGCGGCCGCGTGATCGACGTCACCCCCGCGGCGGCGCACCAGCTCGGTTTCTCCGGTCTGACGCCGGTGACCCTCGAAGTCGTCGGGCGCAGTTGATCGGCCAAACGCTCGTTTGCGAGGCCAGCAAGCGAGATCAATAGACGAAGCAGGAAACCGCGGGAGGCTTTGGCCTCCCGCATTTTTTTGGCCAAAGCCAAGTCTTCGGGCAAAGCAAGTCTTTGGCCAAAGCCACGTCGACGCCGGGATGAAAAATTTCATCGAAATGGTTCAGCGTTGTTAACCCTTTACGGCTCCGGCCATTCGACGATCCGTAAGACTTCGCGCCTACAACGCCACGAAGGGCGCAACCGCTTAGGCGCCAGATCGAGGCAGCGCAAAACCGATGGACGACCGCCGAGCCCTCAAGCGCACCGTTGTGCGTCGCAACGCGAAAATCATCGTGCCACGCCGCTCGCCCGTGATTCATTGCACGGTGCAGGACATCACAGGCGCCGGCGCCTGCCTCGTGGTCGCCAATACCTTTGGCGTGCCGCAAACCTTCGAGCTGACGTTCGAACACGGCCGCACGCGGCGGCCTTGCCGCGTGGTCTGGCGCACTGACGACCGGCTGGGGGTCGCTTTCGCGGAACCGGAGGGGACGACGGACGCGCCGACCGAGGCGGCCGCCGAAGAGACGCCGGAGAAGGCCGAGGCCTGATCTCTAAAACTCCGCCACGGCGCGGATCATTCGCTCGATATCTTCCGGCCGCGACAAGCGGTGATCGCCGTCCTTCACCAGGGTCAGCACGACGTCGTCGCTGGCCAGCCGCGACACCAGTTCAACGGCGTGCCGCCACGGTACATCGGGGTCCACGACGCCCTGGAGAATACGCACCGGGCAACCAGTCTCGATCATGCCGCCAAGGAGGAGATGATTGCGTCCCTCCTCGATCAACGCCCGCGTGACGAGATAAGGCTCGGGCGAATATTGCGACGGCCGCTTCCAGACGCCGGTTTCCTCAAGCTCGCGCTTAATCTGCGGCGTGAACCGCTTCCACATCAGTTCTTCAGTGAAATCGACAGCGGGCGCGATCAACACGATACCGGCGACCGATGCGGCCTCACCCGCCGTCCCGGCCTCGGCGGGCGGATCAGAAGAAGGCGCGGACCGGCGCTGCAACGCGCGGATCAGAAGCAAAGCGAGCCAGCCGCCCATGGACGAGCCAACGAGAATTTGCGGTCCGCGGCAGAACGCATCGAACACTGCAAGACTATCGGCGAGCCAGCGGCCGATCGTGCCGTCGGTGAACGCACCCTGCGACTCGCCATGGCCCGAATAGTCGAAGCGCACGCAGCCACGTCCGGCCTTAGCCGCCCACTGTGCGAGCGCTTCGGCCTTGGTGCCTTTCATGTCGGATTTGTAGCCGCCCAGCCAGAACAACCCGGGCGCGGCGCCGGCCTGCGCGCGCACGGCGATGCCGCGCTTGTCGTTGCCGTCGCCAATGTGCAGGAATTTCAGGCTGTTATCGTTCATCGGACTAACGCGTCGATGGCGCTGCGGTGCGCCGCAAGGTGACGGACCATAAAGCATGACGTCGCCTGTTTCGTCACGCCGATACGCGCATTGTCGTTGACTTGCAGCGAAAAACTCCCGATTCTGCGCACTTGTTGCAACCACACAGGAGACAAAACCCATTCGTCGCCCCATCAGAACCGCGCAGCCCGCCCCCAAGGACGGTCCGCGCATCAACGAGGAGATCCGCGTTCGCGAGGTTCAACTCATCGACAAAGACGGCGCCAACAAGGGCGTCACCGAGATCGGCGCCGCCATTGCGATGGCGCAGGAGGCCGGGCTCGATCTGGTCGAGATCGCTCCGAATTCAGTCCCACCGGTCGCCAAGATTCTCGACTACGGCAAATACAAATATCAGGCGCAGAAAAAAGCCGCCGAGGCGCGCAAGAAACAGAAGGTCGTCGAGATCAAGGAGATCAAGCTCCGGCCGATGATCGATCATCACGACTACGATGTGAAGATGCGCTCCATGGAGCGGTTTTTTCAGGAAGGCGACAAGGTCAAGGTGACGCTGCGGTTCCGCGGCCGCGAGATGGCGCACCAGGACCTCGGCTACAAGCTGCTCGATCGGGTCAAGCTCGACACCGCGAAGATCGCCAAGATCGAGCAGGAACCGCGCTTCGAAGGCCGCCAGGTGGTGATGGTTTTGGCGCCCCGATAGGCCTTTCGGCGCAGGAAACGCGCCGATTGCCATAAACAGCGACCTCTGCCATAACCGCGCCCTCCCGCCGCCCGGCTGACAAGGGCTGCCGTGGCGGCGGCGACGTGCTCACGCACAATCCGCTCGTGACGAGCATATCGGCTGGGCCGGGCTTGACGCCCTATGGCCCGCCGCCAAAGGAGAGCCAAATGCCCAAGATCAAGACCAAGTCGGGCGCTAAAAAGCGCTTCAAGGTAACGGCCGGAGGCAAGGTCCTTTACGCCCAGTCCGGCAAGCGCCACGGCATGATCAAGCGCACCAAGAAGCAGATCCGCCAGTTGCGCGGCACCAACGTGCTGTTCAAGACCGACGGCGACAACATCAAAAAGTACTTTTTGCCGAACGGCTGATGCGCCGCCTTCGCGGCCTCCCGTTCCGGTAATCGTCATCTTCAAGGAGATCAGCCATGGCACGCGTCAAGCGCGGCGTCACCACCCATGCCAAGCACAAGAAGGTCCTCAAAGCCGCCAAAGGCTATTACGGCCGGCGCAAGAACACGATCCGCATCGCCAAGCAGGCGGTAGAGAAGGCCAACCAATATGCCTTCCGCGACCGCAAGCGAAAGAAGCGCACCTTCCGCGCGCTGTGGATTCAGCGCCTCAACGCGGCGGTGCGTCCGTTCGGCCTCAACTACAGCCGCTTCATCGCCGGTCTGAGCAAGGCCGGCATTGTGGTCGACCGCAAGGTGTTGTCGGATCTCGCGATCCGCGAGCCGGCGGCATTCGAGGCGATCGTTGGCCAAGCCAAGTCGGCGCTCGCGTAACCTCTTCGTCATGCCCGGCCTCGTGCCGGGCATCCACGGCTTCCCTCGCGGCGCAAGACGTGGATGGCCGGGACAAGCCCGGCCATGACGCCGACAGGAATGAAGGCGTCATGATTGATCCCGCCTATATCCAGCGCATGGCGCGGTACAATCGCTGGCAGAACGAAAATCTCTATGGCGTTGCCGACCGGCTGAGCGAAGAGGACCGGCATCGCGAGCGCGGCGCGTGGTTCGGCTCGATCCACAAGACGCTCAGCCACATTCTATGGGCCGACAATTCCTGGATGAGCCGCTTCACCGACCTGCCGCGGCCGCAGGCGGGCATTCCGGAATCCGTGTCGCTGTATCCCGATTGGGAAAACCTGAAGTCGGAGCGTTCAGCCTTCGACCAAAAGATGCTCGATTGGGCCGATTCGGTCCAGTCATCATGGCTCGCCGAAGAACAGACCTACTATTCGGGCGCGACCAAACGCGAATGGACGCGGCCGCGCTGGGTTCTGGTGACGCATATGTTCAATCATCAGACTCACCATCGCGGACAGGTTCACGCAATGCTGACGCAGGCCGGCGGCCGGCCAAGCGACACCGATCTGCCGTTCATGCCGGATTGATCCAAAGAACGATCACATGACCGAAACCGCCCAGCTTGAGCAGAAGATTCTCGCCGAGGTCGCTGCCGCCGGCGACGAAGCGGCGCTGGAATCCGTGCGCGTCGCCGCGCTCGGCAAAAGCGGCTCGATCACCGCGCTCCTCAAGACGCTCGGCGCATTGCCGCCGGACCAACGCAAGACCCAAGGGCCGCTCATCAACGGCCTCAAGGATCGCGTCAACGCCGCGCTCGCCGCGCGCCGCGACGCCTTCAAGAGCGCGGCGCTCGAAGCGCGGCTGAACACCGAGAGCGTCGACGTCACGCTGCCGGTGCGCGAGACGCCGGCCGAGATCGGCCGCGTCCATCCGATCACCCAGGTGACCGACGAGTTGACCGTGATCTTCGCCGACATGGGCTTTGCCGTCGCCGAAGGCCCCGACATCGAAACCGACGACTACAATTTCACCAAGCTCAATTTCCCGGAAGACCATCCGGCGCGGGCGATGCACGATACCTTCTTCTTCAATCCGAAGCCGGACGGCACGCGGCTGTTGCTGCGCACCCACACCTCACCGGTCCAGGTGCGCACCATGCTGACGCAGCAGCCGCCGATCCGCGTCATCATTCCGGGCCGCACCTATCGCTGCGATTCGGACCAGACCCACACGCCGATGTTCCACCAGGTCGAGGGCCTCGTCATCGACAAGGGGTCACATCTTGGCCACCTGAAATGGATCCTCGAAGAATTCTTCAAGGCATTCTTCGAGGTCGACCGCGTCGGCATGCGGTTTCGGCCGTCGTTTTTCCCGTTCACCGAGCCGTCGCTCGAAGTCGACATCCAATGTCGCCGCGACAAGGGCGAGATCCGCTTCGGCGAAGGCGAGGATTGGATGGAAATCCTCGGCTGCGGCATGGTGCACCCGAACGTGCTGCGGAATTGCGGCCTCGATCCCGACGAATATCAAGGTTTCGCCTGGGGCATGGGCATCGATCGCCTTGCCATGCTGAAATACGGCATGTCGGACCTGCGCGCGTTCTTCGAAGCCGACGTCCGCTGGCTCTCGCACTACGGCTTCCGTCCGCTCGACTGGCCGACGCTGGCGGGGGGATTGAGCTCGTGAAGCAATTCCCTCCCCCGCTTGCGAGGGAGGGTTAGGGAGGGGGCCCGCGGCCCCGTCGCAACCCGTGACCGTCGAAGTTCTGAAAAAACCTGTTTGGCGCGTGAAGGCGGAACCCCGGCGACGGGTCCGTTCTTTACGGACAAATTCCACGAGAGCTGAACAAATAGTTTGGCGGACCGTCCGCGCCAATCGCTTAAATGGCGTTGGCTTTCGCCGTCAAACGCCGATAGGACCTTATATTGTTTTTGTTTCTCATTCGGCAAAACTCATTGTCGAACTGGACGGCGGACAGCACTACGACACCGCGCATGAAGTCCGTGACGCAAAGCGCGACAAATTTCTGCTCTCCAAAGGATTTCGCGTGCTGCGATTCAGCAACCACGACGTGATGACCAACCTTGAGGGAGTCTGGACCGTCATCGCAATCGACGAGGCCGTTGCCCCCTCCCTTCCCTCCCCCGCAAGCGGGGGAGGGTTAGCCAATGCATCGGCGGACGTCGGGACGAGACCTCGAATAGCCGAGGATTCACGCCGATGATGAAATTCACCCTCGCCTGGCTCAAGGAGCATCTCGATACCGATCACACGCTCGGTGAGATCACCGACAAGCTGACCATGATCGGGCTCGAGGTCGAACGCATCGAGGACAAGGCGAAGGAGCTCGCGCCGTTCGTCATCGCGCGCGTCGTCGAAGCAAAGCAGCATCCCAATGCCGACCGGCTGCGCGTGTGCATGGTCGATACCGGCGACGGCAAGCCGATCCAGGTGGTGTGCGGCGCGCCGAATGCGCGTACCGGCATGAAGGGCGTGTTCGTGCCGCCCGGCGCCTACATCCCTGGCAAGGACATGACGCTCCAGGTCGGCACCATTCGCGGCGTCGAGAGTCGCGGCATGCTGGTGTCGGAATTCGAGCTCAAGCTTTCCGACAATCACGAGGGCATCATCGATCTGCCGGAGGATGCGCCGGTCGGCGCGAACTTCGCGCAATGGGCGGGCCTCGACGATCCGATGATCGAGATCAACCTGACGCCGAACCGCGCCGACTGCGCCGGCGTCCACGGCATCGCGCGCGATCTCGCGGCCGCCGACATGGGCAAGTTCAAGGATCCCGGTATCAAGCAGATCAGGGGGGAGTTCCCGTGCCCGGTCGGCGTGACCATCGAAACGCCGGAGCTTTGTCCCGCCTTTGCGCTGCGCCTCGTGCGCGGCGTCAAGAACGGCCCGTCACCCGAATGGCTGCAAAAGCGCCTCACCGCGATCGGGCTGCGCCCGATCAACGCGCTGGTCGATATCACCAACTTCATGACCTACGACCGCGGCCGTCCGCTGCATGTGTTCGATGCCGCGAAAGTGCGCGGCGATCTCACGGTACGCCGTGCCCGGCCGGGCGAGACCCTGCTCGCGCTCGACGGCAAGACCTATGCGCTCGACGAGACGATCTGCGTCATCGCCGACGAGAACGGCGTCGAATCGCTCGCCGGCATCATGGGCGGCGAGATTAGTGGCTGCTCGAACGAAACAACCGACGTGCTGATCGAATCCGCGCTCTGGAACGAGGCCAACATTGCGCGCACCGGCCGCACGCTCGGCATCAATTCGGACGCGCGCTACCGTTTCGAGCGCGGCGTCGATCCGGCTTTCATGCTGCCGGGGCTGGAGCTTGCGACGCACATGGTGCTCGAACTGTGCGGCGGCGCGCCGTCGGAGATCACCGTTGCCGGCAGCGCCGAGGCTGCCGAGCGCGTCATCGATTTCCCACTGTCGGAAATCAAGCGTCTGGCCGGCATCGTCGTGCCGTTGCCGGAAACGCGTCGCGTGCTGGAGCGTCTGGGCTTCTTCGTCGCCGGCCAGGGCGAGCGTATCAAAATCGCGGTGCCGTCGTGGCGCGACGACGTCGAGGGCAAGGCCGACATCGTCGAGGAACTGGTGCGCATCCTCGGCGTCGATCGCGTGCCGCCGACGCTGTTCGATCGCGGCGAGGCGCCGCGCAAGCCGGTCCTCACGCCGATCCAGGTCCGCACCCGCAAGGCCAAGCGCGCGCTCGCCGCGCGCAATCTCGTCGAAGCGGTGACCTGGTCGTTCATCGCCAAGGCGCAGGCCGACCTGTTCGGCGGCGGCAAGCCGGAGCTCGCGCTCGCCAATCCGATCGCGGCGGACCTTTCCGACATGCGGCCGAGCCTCATTCCGGGACTGACAGCCGCGGCGCAGAAAAATGCCGATCGCGGCTTCCCCGATGCCGGCTTGTTCGAGGTCGGGCAGATCTTTCGCGGCGACCAGCCGCAGGACCAGTTCACCGCCGCCGCCGGCGTGCGGCGCGCACTCGCCAAGCCGTCCGGCATCGGCCGCCACTGGACCAAACGCGACGGCGAGGTCGATGCTTTCGACGCCAAGGCCGATGCGCTCGCGGTGCTGACCGCGGCCGGCGCGCCGCCGCAGGCGCTGCAAATCGTGCCCGGCGGCCCGGCGTGGTTTCATCCCGGCCGTTCCGGGACGATCCAGATCGGACCGCAGAATGTGCTCGGCCATTTTGGCGAGCTGCATCCGCGCGCGCTCGAAGCGCTCGACGCCGACGGCCCGCTGGCCGCCTTCGAGGTCATCCTCGAGCGCATCCCCGAGCCCAAAGCCAAAGCCACGCGCGCCAAGGCCGTGCTCGAACTGTCGCCGTTCCAGCCGGTCGAGCGCGACTTCGCCTTCGTGGTCGAACGCAGCGTCAAGGCCGCCGACCTGGTGCGCGCGGCGCAAACCGTCGATCGCAAGCTGATAAGCAGCGTCAGCGTGTTCGACGTGTATGAAGGAACCGGCATCGAGCCCGGCAAGAAGTCGATCGCCATCGCCGTCACTATCCAGCCGCGCGACAAGACCATGACCGATGCGGAGATTGAGGCGCTGGCAGCAAAGATCGTCGCCGAAGTCGGCAAGCGCACCGGCGGTGTGCTGCGGGCTTAGTCCCGGAGACTTCAGTTCAGACTGGGACGAGAAGGTCGAGGGGGACTTTCAGAGCGTCGGCAATGAGTCGCAACGCTGCGGCAGTGCCTTTCCGTCTTCCAGTTTCGACATCCGAAATATAGCCTTGGCTTAGATTCGTTTTGAATGAGAGATAGAGTTGGGTCACATCGCGCCATTCGCGCAACACCCGCACCGGATTTTCTCCATCGGCCAAGCGATCAACCACAGGCTTCGGCAAGAGAGGCGCACCTTCGGCAATTTCCTTACGCGCGCGCTCGATCAGCCGCGCCGTGCCGGCGTCCTCGTCCGCCTCTGCTGCCTTGCTGGCGAGCGCTTCATACTCCTTCCGAGGAAGGATCGCGACTTCTCCACGGGGCGTCTTCTGAAAACGAACATTCATGACCTGCCTCAATCGTAGATCTCACGTCGATGTCCCACGGCCGCAACAACTATGGCACCGTCCTTTTCATAGAAAATTACGCGCCAATCGCCCACTCTTAAACGCAGTTCATCGCGGCCTCGAAGACGTCTGACGTCGCCTTTGCCGCTGGCGGCAAACTGCGCCAGCTTGTTGTCGATACGCTTGCGAACATCCGATCCGAGCCTGACCCACTGCCGCGTACTCGCGGGTGTGAAAACGATCGACTTCATACATCAATATCGCGGTTCGCGATAATGAAATCAAGCATCTTATGTGGACAGTGATCACCGCCGTTCTTCGCCCACAATGCTTGGCGTACCCTGCGTTCGCGGCGACGAGCCGGTTGTCATGGGCTGCCGCTGGACGCGGCTGGGCTTTCCTTTGCGCTTCACAGGCTCCGTCGCCGCTTCCGGCTCGGGCTTGAGACCGCCGAGCCGGCGCAACACCGCCTCCGCGGCGCGCTCGCCGGATTCCCAGGCGCCGCCGACCGTACCCCACAGCGTCTCGTGCGCGGCCTCGCCGGCGAACCAGATCGTATCGTTCACCGGCTCCATGATGATGCGCCGCGCGATCTGGCCGCCCGGCACCGCCGCAGAGGCGGCGCCGCGCGCCCACCGATCGTCGTTCCAATGGGTCGCGTGGGTGCGCCCGATCGCCTTTTTCACGTCGGTGCCGTAGAGCCGCGCAAGCCATTCGGCGGCGAAGTCGATCATCGCCGCGTCGCCTTGCGCCGAGAGAGCGCGGCCGAACGAACCTCCGACATCGACCATGCAGAGCGGCGTGCCGGACACGTTGGCGAGCAGCGCCGCCGTGTGGGTATCAGTCGATTTTTCGAAAACGAGATCGTCGGTTTCGAGCCCGAGCGGATTGCCCTTGAGTTCGAGCGCGATGTGATCGTAGCTGCCGAGCGACAGCCGGCCGAACACGTCGACGTTGCGATGCGGCAGTTCCGGTGTGAACTGAATGCCGCCCGCGGCGATGGCGCCGGTCGATGCAGTGACGATGACGGCCCGCGCCGTGAGCGTGCCCTTCGCGGTTTCCACCCGCAGCGCACCTCGGGTGTCGATCGATTTGACCGGCGTTGAGAGCTGCACCGGGATGCCGGCAGCGAGCGCCGCGAGCAGCGTGCCGAAACCCTGCCGGCAGAACGCGGCGCTGCTGCGCTCGGCGCCGCGCGACAGATCGACGGTGGAGACCTGCGTCAAATCCTTGGTGCAGCCGAACGGACCAAGCTCGAATTCGATGGTTGCTTTCCAATCAGCCAAATCATTCGGCAGCATCTGCTCGCACGGCACGTCGGCCCTGCGCGCGGCATCGGCTATGGCGCGCGTGGCGCGCACTTCCGCCGCCAGAAAATCCTCGAGTTCGCCCTCGCGCGCATTGCGTCGGCCGATGCGCACGATCTGGCTCGGCGGCGCCGGATAGACCTCGATGCCGCGCCGCGGCGCGAGCTTGATCAGCGGATTGAGATCCGGCGAATAGATCCAATGCGCGCCGAGGTCATAAGGCACGCCGAAGGCGTGCGCGTCAGTAATGCAGCGGCCGCCAACATGATCGGACGCCTCGAGCAGCACGAAACGCCGTCCGGCGGCAGCAAAACGGCGCGCCGCAGCAATCCCCGCGGCGCCCGCTCCGACGATGATGACCTCGATTGCGCCCGACGTCGCCGGCGCCGGCGCGGCGATAGCGGGGTGTGCCGCGAACGCAGCCGAAGCGGCCAGGAACAAGCGGCGGCTGAAGCGCAAACCTGTCTCGCGCGGCATGGTTTCCGGTTGCTTGCGGCGTGCCACGGACGGCCCGAATGACAGTGGCAGGAGGCGTCGAGGTTAAGCTTGTATCAACGATCGCGGCAATCGTGTGAACCAAAACGCAATGGACTTCAAATAAAATGCTGGCCAACAAGGACGCGGCGAAACCGCGCGATGTGGCTGGGAGGCCCCATGAGCAGGATGCGCGACGCCATCGGGCGTTTCATTGCCCGTTATCTCCAGAACCCGGTGCGCGGCTATGAGCCGTTCACGCCGAGCGACCCCGACGCACTGCAGCAGTCGCTCGCGCCCGGCGACGTTCTTCTCGTCGAAGGCAACAACCGCATTTCCGGCGTCATCAAATATCTCACCCAATCGACATGGTCGCATTCGGCGCTCTATGTCGGGCCGATCGAAGGCCGCACGACCATAGACGGCGAACCGCACGTGCTGGTCGAAGCCAATGTCGGCGAGGGCGTCGTGTCGGCGCCGTTGTCGAAATATTTCCGCTTTCACACCCGCATCTGCCGGCCGGTGGGCCTTACGCCGCCGGACTGCGCGACGGTGTGCGCTTACGCGGTCGCCCGTATCGGTTTCGCCTACGACCTCAAGAACATCATCGACCTGATGCGCTATCTGTCTCCGCTACCGGTGCCGCAGCGCTGGCGGCGGCGCATGATCGCGCTCGGCTCCGGCGACCCATCGCGGCTTATCTGCTCGGCGCTGATCGCCGACGCTTTCAGCGCCGTGCGCTATCCGATCCTGCCCAAGATCACGCTGGCGCGCAGCCTGCAGGCGCTCGAGCAGATTCTCGAGATTCGCCATTCTTCGCTGTACTGCCCGCGGGATTTCGACATTTCGCCCTATTTCAACGTGGTGAAGCCCACCATCGCGCGCGGCTTCGACTACAAGGCGCTGAACTGGGCCGACATCCCGCACACGCCGGACGGCGCTCCGCGCCTTATTCCGCAGCTTGCCGATGCGGACGACGGCGTCGTGACCGCCTGAGCGCCACTTGTGCCGGTTGACCGGCGTCGCTACCTCTGCTTTTCGCGGAGGATGCGATGCTCGAAGATGCCTTAAACGCATTGACGCAGATGTTCTCGCCGCCGCTGCGCGCCGTGCTATGGCGGTCGATCGGGCTCGCGCTCGTGCTGATCGTCCTCGCCGGCGTCGCGCTTGACCGGCTGATCGTTCATATGGTCGGCGCCGGCGGCGTCTCGGTCGAGACCACGCTCGGACCGGGCTACCATTTTCCGGTGAGCGCGCTGGCGTGGCTCCTGTCCTTCGCCGCCGGGCTCGGCATCATCGTCGGCAGCATATTCCTCATGCCGGCCGTGACCGCGGTGGTGGGCAGCTTCTTCGCCGACCGCATCGCCGAGGAGGTCGAGCACGAGTCCTACCCGGCCGATCCGCCCGGACGAGCCCTGCCGCTCGTGCTCGCGACCTGGGAGGGCATCAAGACCGCGCTGCTGGCGGTGGCCATCTATATCTGCGCCACGCCGTTCCTGCTTCTGGCCGGCGTTGGCGCGGTGATTTTCTTTCTCGCCACGGCCTACATTCTCGGCCGCGAATATTTCGAGCTCGCCGCCATGCGCTTCCGCCCGCCCGACGAGGCCAAGGCGCTGCGCCGACGCAACGCAACTTCGGTCTTTATCGCCGGCTTGTTCATCGCCACCTTCGTCTCGATCCCCATCGTCAACCTGGCCACGCCGCTGTTCGCGATGGCTTTCATGGTGCATGTCCACAAGCGGCTCGGCGCAAGACTGCTGATCGCGCAGCGGGCTTGATCGTTTCGGTCACGCCGCCTTGGCGTGGTGCGATTAAAGATCGTCCAGCCCATACTCCTTCCAGCGTTTCTCGACGCGCGCTGCATCTTCGGCGGCCGGCCGTACCGTCGGCGGAAAGCGCTCGTTGCCCCATTCG
>Ga0335085_10005024_pt1 | contig 21546 bp, 15 predicted proteins | sample Lox_Sample_45_FD_206712 | JGI IMG/M metagenome (GOLD analysis project Ga0335085, IMG submission 206712) | Soil microbial communities from Loxahatchee National Wildlife Refuge, Florida, United States - Lox_Sample_4.5 | ecosystem: Environmental > Terrestrial > Soil > Wetlands | place: USA...
CGTAGATCGCCGGCGCACCTGCAAATGCCGTCAGCGCCCGAACGTGCGAGCCCAACCAGTCGGGCAGCGATTGCGTGCGGGTGGCCTCCGCGTAGGTGTAATTGCTCGCGCCCCAGACCGCCACGAACACCGAAGCCCAGATGACCGGCTCGCCGTGCGCGCCGTAGATCGGGACCTGCCTCCCGGCGTAATCGACGAAGAGCTTCTCCCCGGCGATATGCCGCTGGCGCATCGAGCGCGCCGCGTGGCGCTTCCAGCGCCGGTAGTGGGTGCAGAACTCGCTGTAGCTGTAGGCCGCCGGGCCGTGCTCGGCGCGGTACTCTTCCCACAAGAGCTGCAGCGTGACATGCCGATCCCGCTTGAGCTCCTGGTGGATCGCAGCGCAGGACGGCATGACGAACTTCGACGGCCGGCTCACCGTCTCGCCATACACCCGCCGCTCGAGCTCGGCGTCGTCCCAGTCCTCCGGGACCGGCCACCCGACCCCGGCCGCCCGCGCCGCGTTCAGATACTTCGACACCGCCCCGATCGACAGCCGGGCGCCGGCGGCGACCTGGCGCACCGTCAACCCCGCGGCCGACAGCCGCAATACCTCCCGGATCCGGTACATGGAGACCCTCTCGCTCGGCATCTGCCTTCCTCCCCGCCAAAAAGCTGGCGGGGACAAGGCTCGCCCAAACGGTCATCTCCAGCACCCGCGGCGTTTTACGCGACCGTGAACACCCGTTACGCGGTCGTGAACACCGTTTACGGAAAACCCCGAAAACTGTTCACGATCACGCCCATTCCGTGTTCACGTTCGTCCGTAATCCGTGTTCACGATCCTCCGTAAACCCTGTTCACGATCGAGCGGCGCCCGCAGTCACCGCGCCAGGAGACCAAGCATCTGACCTTTCGTCCTGAAGGAAAAGGCTTTGGAGTGCTTAAGTCGCTCTTGGGTCCGGACTGGCTGAATAAGGTTAAGCTGGAGGAAAGCCTCGACGAATCACGGCTCAAGGTCGAAGTGCTAGTCAGCTACACAAGAGCGACCAGTGATGAAGGACAGGACCTACTGAACGACATCGCGGTGCAGCTGCGGCATCAGGAAGGCGAAGACGTGACGATCCATCTGCAAAACGGCGCTAAACTGTCCGGTGAGGATCTGAAGATATCGGGTCCGGTCGTGGTCACAGCCTACGGGGGGTTGGTGGATCCCGAGGACCTGTTTCCGCGAATGCGCGAGTGGCTAACTAAGCAGCTTGAGGACGGTCTGATAGAGGCATGAGTCGGTCATTCAAAGCCGCAGAGAATTTGGGCGTCTGGGTGCTCGTCGAAGTTGCGGCGATGGGTGCGGCTGCCTGGACTATGGCAAGGGTTGTGGGTCTAGCGGGAGTCGAGCCTGTGGGTCGGAGCGTCGGCCCGGCAACCGTGCTTTTTAGCGTTGCCGTAGCGATCGTAGTTCAACTGTGGATGAGACTGAACGATTTGAGTGGGCTTACATCCCTTACCCCAGAGGAACGACGACGTCTGTGGGGGCAGGTTCGCTATCGCGTGCGAGCCCTCGTATGGCTGGTCATCTTTTTCGCGTCGTTCATTTTTTACATGCTTGCGGTGAGCGCTCTAGCGTCGTCGAAGAACGTTTGGGCGGAGCCTCTTCTTATCGGCGCCGGCGCTGGCTTGGGCGCGGCACTGTGCTTACTTGGCGGGGTGCTGGTGGACTTGAACGAGGTTGTGGAGTTTCGCTGGAAGGTCGAGACGAGTGACATCGCCGCACGTCGCCGCGCCGAGGCGGTGGGAGAAATGCGTAAGGCAGATGCAGACTTCGAGGGCGATGAAAACATCAAAGGCTACAAGCGCGTCATTGGCGACTAGCGACGCGTCGCGACCCTTCCAAGGTTTGGCAACAACTGTGCCCGGGCAGAGACTACGTGAGTCTGCCATCCTACCGAATATATCAATACCGTCCCGATGAGCAGCCGCGGGACCTTGATACGTTCATAGCCAGTAATCTGTGGCCAGCAACCATCGAAAGCTTGAGCGATCCGTTCGAGTTCCACACCCTTCGCACTCTCGAAGGCCACCCGGAGAAGCAGGCGGAGTCAGGCGCGCGGGTGTGATCTGCTTCTGTAGGTCTATTACGAGTCCGTTGCTCTGAGCCAGCATTTCGTTGACTCTCGTCTCTTGTGCCGCTAGGCCGCCAATGGCGCGCACAGAGCCTTCAGTCTTTGGCTGAACGTACTGGTCTTGCTGGTGGTAACGATCAGCTCATGTGTAGCTCGGGTTAGGGCGACATACATGACCTTGGCATCATCGTCCTCTGACTTGTAAGGGAGGAACCCGGCGCCCGCCACGATGACTATCCGGTACTGAAGACCCTTGGAACTCTGCACCGTCATCAGCCTCACGCTGTCAAGCCGAGGATTAAATTGTTTCGATATGCTGTCCTTCAACCAGTCTACTGGGATATTTGCGCGATCCAGCGCATCCTTGACTGCCTGTCCGACGAAAGGTGCCGTGTAGAACACACCCATTTCTCGCCACGGCGTGTCAGTTCGATGTAGCCGAATGAGTTCCTGAGCGATTTTCTTCGCTTCGGCTTCTGTGGATTGGAATTGCCCAAACCGCGGTGTGGAACCTTTGCGGCCTCCTGACTCAGGCATCAAGGACGGCACGTTGTCGTCATCTGCATCTTTCGGTTGGAGTATGTCTTTAGCGAATTCGCGCGCGCATTCCAGTATTTCGTCCGTGTTCCGATAGTTGCGCTTTAATATCTTCGTTCGTCCTGATGCGGAGATGCCTACGCTACGGAAGCTGAAAGCGGACGATCGCCGTTGACCGTAAATTGATTGGGCGTCGTCGTACAGTAGCAGCAGGGAATTCGTCTCCGGGTCGAGCATTTGCACGACGAGCTTCAGCCAGTCTGCCTCGAAGTCGTGACCCTCATCTATCAGAAGCGCTCCGTATTGGGCGCGAGGTATCTGCCCGCGGTCGACGGCCTGGATGAGCACCTCCACCATCCGTCCGTAGAAGCCCGGACCGTCGGGTGGTACAGGAACATGGTAGAGCGTCAACTGATCGTGACACCACGCGTGAAAATTCCGGACAGTGACCCGATCCGATATACCCTTCTCCACCATCTGCTGACTCAGCCAAGATGCCAGGGCTTTGTTGTAGGCAAGGACGAGAATAGGTTTACCCGGTATTTGCGCCAGGTGTTGGCAGCGATATCCAAGAATTAGAGTTTTGCCGGAGCCAGCGACACCATGGATGACGCGATGCCCCTCACCTAGTCCTCGAGCAATCGCTTCCTGCTGAAGATCCATGACCTCGAGCAACTCCCCGTCCACGAGTGTTTCCGCTGGGGACTCGGCTGATCCTAATGGTAATGAGGGATGCGGTATGCGTATCTCTGGAAACAAGAGAGCCCGAATCCTATCAACTTGTGGCATCGTCAGTTTGCTTCGAAACTGAACATTGAACATGTCCCACAAACGCTTCTGGAACTGCTCCGGGTCTGCAGACTCCGTCATCTCGTCCTTGCAGATAACGAGATGCTCGGGCAGGACGTTGCGCAGCTCCTGCGATTCAAACTGGTTCCGTGTGATGTTAGTCAGGATGAGACCGTAGCCCCATGGGAAACACAGATTGCCTGCGTAAAGACTGCCGGCGTCGTGGAGCAGCTGTCTGTCCCGCTTCAGTACGTCCACAACAGCATGCGCATAGGCACGTGCCTGTTCTAACGGATTGACTTTCGTCTCACGACCTCTGCCAAAGTCCATTGTGAATGACTTCGGGCTTACCTCGCACACCTGATCGATTTTCCAGTCCTTTACCTCGAGCACGAGAATGCCGCGGCCAGGGTGCAAAACCAGGAAGTCAGGGTGTTGATGCTGTGGACCAATCGGGACGTCGTACCAGCACAGATAGTCGTCCTCAAGAAAGTGCTCCAGACGTTCGGCTACCCGGAGTTCTCCCGGCGTCGCGCGAACAGCGGCATTCCTAGGGCTCGACAAAAAAGTTGCCATTTCTTGCCTGCGACTCGCGTCGTTTACCGTAGCTCCGGACAACCTGCTGACTTGTTAACTAGCATTTCGGCTCTCGACCTAGGATGTCGAAACGGAAAGCTCGCTCCATAGTGCTGCCGGAACAGGCGTCGTCAACTTCCAGATCACCGTAATTGGCTTTTCGCCAGTCCAGGACACGTACTCCACCGGCCCGCAGTAATAGAAGGGAGCGCCGGTGCCGGAAGGGGTCTTCCCCTTGGCTCGCACGAAAAGGTGCACGGTGATACCACGACCGCGGTGATCCTGGATCGACCTGCCGGCGTCGCTTTGTTGGGTGGTCCGATTCTGACTCTGCCACTGGAAGCGATCGGCAGAAAGGAAGTGATCCTTGTACTGGAAGCTCGCGGCGTGCTCGGCTTTATCCAGGGTGACAAAGAGAAAAGTGTGGTTGCCTTGCCGAACGAAACCTTGCCCCCAGTATCGCTCCGAATAAGGTAGATCGAACAGCGGCGCGATTTCTGAGCGCCGATAAGCCTTGTAAGGGACGGCGCCGACCGAGCGGCCACCCACGGGCCCGAGAATCCAGTGACCTTGCTCGTCGCGGAGAATAACCTGATGTTTGGTGCCCGGTTTTCCAGCATCGGGGCCGAACAAGCCGCGCATGACGTCCGGCAGGACATTGTCGGTGCTGCCAGGCCGGTGCATGACGTTGATGGCGACCTTGGCGAAGTTGGCGCTGAGAGTCTCATCGCCCACTCGGACGTCGGTCCATCCCTCCGGAAGACTAGGATTGCTGTCCCGATCCGGGAGAAAGAGGATAGGTCGGCCGTCCGCGTGACTAACTTTGAGAATGTGCTCGCCTCGCATAGCGAGGCCGGGTCGGGTGAAGTATTCAGCGAGTCGCCAATCGACCAGCTCTCTCACGAGTTCCTGTCCGGCGGCGGTGTAATCTGACGACAGGTGAACCTGTGTCTTGAAAGTGTCACCCTCATAAGAGAAGTAGCTGACCCCGTCCGTGCCTTTTCCCTCGATCCACGCCGCGATGGGGTTCTCCTTCAAGAGTTTGGCGAGCCCCGTGGAGTTGCCGGACGCTTCGCCCAGATCCGCGCGGACTCGAGGGTCCCGGCGCCCGAGGGCATCGACCTCCGACGAGAGATCAATGACCGTCAGAGAGCCTGGAAACTGCCCGCGGTTCAGGAGAGCAAGAAGAACGAGCATCTTGTAGCTCTTTGTCATGCTCGTGCTCTCGAGGGAGGCGAGGAAGTCGCGCATCTCCTCAAAGGCCTTACCCTCTACGGTGCTTAGCCCGCTCTCTGATGCCACAAACCCCAGCCAGGAACCGAAGACAGGCCTCATGACGCGTGGGTTATATCCCTCGCGGAACATCTCGGCGGCGGTCGGCCGCACGCCGAACGTGTCCCGGAAATCCCGGTAGCGACGGGTCAGAAGCTCGGTCGCTGATCCAGAGGTTCGCAGTAACGCGCGAAGAATATTCTTGGCTTCGAGCTCGTAGGTAACTTCACACCCTGGAGGCAGCGGCAGGGCGTCCGTATCGACGCGCTCGAGCAGGTTCAGTACCTCCCGATCCCCTGGAGGCAAGCCGAACAGTGCTTGCGGCTTGAGAAGGAAGGACCGGTGATTCCCGATATAATCGATGACGGTGAGTTTCTTCTCCGGCTCGCTGTCGTTGAGACGCAATCCTCGGCCGAATTGCTGCAGCCACACAATCCGCGATTCCGTGGGCCGCAGCATCATGACGGTATCGAGCGCCGGCACATCGACGCCTTCATTGAAGATATCGACCGCACACAATATCGACAGGGCTCCTTCCTGGAGCTGCTCCAGCGATTCCGCCCGCGGCGCGCTCGTCGGCCCGGCATGCACCGCCTTCGCGGAGATGCCGTTCTCCGCAAAATAGCGGGCCATAAAATCCGCGTGGGTCTGTGAGACGCAGAAAGCGATCGTGCGGCGGCCGGCGCGCTTGCGGTACTGCTCGAGGGCGTTCGCCGCCCGCGCCTGGGTAGCGACCGCCTTGGTGAGCTCGTTCTCATCGAACCGCCTGTTTCGCCAGGGGATATTGCGGTAATCGACGGTGTCTGGCACACCGAAGTAGCGGAACGGGCAGAGCAATGCTCGTCGGATACCTTCCGTGAGATCGCAGCGGTAGACGAGGTTGTCCTCGCAGAGCGCGAGCAGATCCGCTCCGTCGGTGCGCTCGGGGGTAGCGGTGAGACCAAGAAGGAACTTTGGATTGAAGTATTCAATCAGGCGCCGGTAGCTTGCGGCGTGGGCGTGGTGGAACTCGTCCACGACGATGTAATCGAATTCGTCGTGACCAAAGCGCTCAAGGTGAGCCTGCCGGCTCAGAGTCTGAATAGATGCGAAGAGCACCGAGGCTGCCGGCGATTTCTCATCACCCGTATAGCGCCCGAAGGAGTCATGGGGGCGTATCGCTCGATAAGTCTCGAGCGCCTGGTCCAGAATCTCCTCCCGGTGCGCGACAAAGAGCACGCGCCGAAATCCCTCGGAATCGAATGCACTCAGCCAGGTCTTTCCGAGGCCGGTTGCCAGCACGACCAGCCCCGCCTGCTGACCCGCTGCGCGTGTTTTTTGCAGGGCCTCCAGCGCCTCCTTCTGAATCGCATGAGGCGATGGAATTTCCAGCGGCCGCTCCGCGGCGAGTTCTGGCGACGGCGGCACTTTGGCGCGCCGGCCGCGGTACTGCGCAATCCATTCAGCCGTCAGCGCTACGGTGTTGGGCGAGATAAATAGCTTGTCGAACGCTGTCGTGAGCTCGCGCCAGCCTGCCGGATCGCGGGACTCGAGCACGCGGTAGTTCCACTCGACACCGCTCATCAGGGCGATCTGGCTGAGATTCGAGCTGCCAATGAAGGCGGCACGGGAGCCATCGCGATGGTGGAATAGGTAGGCCTTGGGATGAAAAGTTTGGGCGAAACCGTCGGTCCTGAGCGCGCCATAAGTCTGAAAGACTCGGCATTCAACTCGGCCGCGGAGGTCCAAGAGCCGGAGTAGGGCGTCCGGGTCCGTCGCATCCAGGTAGTCCCCGGTGATGATGCGAAGCTGCCCCTCGCGGTCGAGCAAGTCTTGCAGGTGTGGATGGAGCAGATCGAGTCCGCTCCGAAGCGTAAAGGCGACTGCGAAGTCCGCGGCACGCGAACCTGCGAGGTGATGCTTGAGCTCCGGCAGTAACGGGTCCTTGGTGCCACCCGTAATCAGGGTCGAACGGTATCCAGTCGCAGAAGGCGCGCCATACGGCGGCGGCGGCGCATCCTGTATCTCACGATGCAGGTAATTTGCCCGGTGTGGCAGTACGTAGCGCACTCCACCGCGTGGGTCGGCTACGTCTCCGTGGCGGCGTGGAATGAGGTGGACGTGAAGATGTGGGACTGTTTGTCCTGCGGCAGCGCCATTGTTGATACCAATGTTGTACCCATCTGCGCTGAACTTCGATTGAATCGCCTCTCGAGCGGCTTCAATGGCCTTTAGGAGAGCGCCGCGTTCCGGCGCTGAGGCCTCGAACCAGTTGGATACGTGGCGCACCGTGACAAGCAGTGCATGACCCGGCGCGACTGGGAATGCATCCCAAAGCCCGAGCACCAACGGATCACGGTAGAAAACGCGGTTGGATTCGGGCGAACAGAAGGGACAGGGTGTATTACTCACCGCAATGCACCTTGCGTCCTTAAGTCCAGCGCACGGATGTGAAGGTGGCCGGGCAAGCCCGCGGCTGCACAATCCGCGCACCGCCAGGTCCTCATCCGTCTACGGGCGTACCAGACGGACTGGCACACGGGACAGCGGTGCTCGTATCGGCGGGTCCAACGTTGGTCAGCGGCCCGTCGCGGGAGAGGAATTTCTGGGTGTCTCACGCGAGGCTTAAATCCGGCCGCGCGGACGAGCTCACGCCACTCCCGACCATGGGGTCGGATCCGGCGACCGTACTTCACGTGCGCGGCGAAGTGTGCCAGCTCGTGGCACAAGACTTCTCGGTGATTGACGAACGCTGAGAAGAACAGCGGGCCCAGCTCAATGCGTCGCTCGGCGACCACAAGACGAGCGATTGAGCTGCGCAGCCTAGCGTTGATGCGGATCGACACCGAGCCGGAGAGAGTCGGCACACCCCATATGGAGCACCACATCTGAACGGCTCGAGCGACCTGCCCGTGCGCCGATGCTCCTGCGGCGATCTTTCGTATCGACGCGATAAAGGCGCCCTCATGCCCCAGGTCTTCGTTGACCACTCGCGCCGCTCGGTCACGTCTCGTCCGGCTCTTGCGAAGCCTCGTCGCGATCACGGCGGAGATGACCCGTAGGCCGATGGCGGCTCCGCTACCTCGGCCAGCGAGTCTCCGGAACGCTCCGAGGCGATTCGGTCGCGCACGAAGCGTGCCGTCGACGAGTCAGTGAAATAGACGTAACACCCCTTCAAGCCCCTGGTCATGAGGGTTCGGTAAGTATTCTTGATGATCAGATCGGCCTTCCGATTCGCAGCGGCTGGATCGATCTCCAGCAGCGCCTTGTAACCGGCGAGAGACTTATCGTGCCTTGAGCGCTTTGCGGGTTGGGTGACGACCGCTCCGTCGCGCACGGCCAAGTCGGGGCCGACGATGACGCCGATGTAGTCAACCTCGAGACCCTGGCAGGTATGGATGCAGCCGATCTGCTCGACGGAATGGGGCGCGATCATGAAGAGGTTGCTCTCCCCGGCAAGGTTCCATTGCATGGCGAACTTGTGCTCGGGGATCACCACGTCGGCGACGCTGGAGTCCTTTCGACTCCTCCAGTCCCAGCAATAGCCGGCCACCATGCGGGCCTTATTGTGCGTCTCGTTGAGTCGAATGATCTCGCGCCGCAGCGACTCCGGTGAGTCGAATACCCGGAAGTCGAACTGACGGGTATCGAGGAGGGCGTTGGCCTCGGCCGGACGGATGCCGAGTGTGTTGTCGAGCCAAGCCAGGTAGCCGTTCGATCCGTTGCAACGGAATTGTGACGCAAGCGGCGGGAGTGTTGTGACTTGCGCCCCTACCCGGGCGGCTTTCCGGATAATCTGCTCTCGCTCACCGATGTCCTTCCAGGTGACCCGCTGGTCCTCGTCGAGGAAGAAGATTGAGCAGCGGGCCGCACGAATCAGCTCTTCGATCTGGTTCTCGCCGAGGTTGCCATAGAGGCCTGACTTCTCGTTGAGGCGGTGGGCCTCATCGACGACCAGCGCATCAAATATGTTGGGTTCGGTGTCGGTAAATGCGCCCGAGCCGGTGAAGAGGTTCGATATCTGCGACTTGCGGTGGGTACCTGCGAGGACGGCCTCAAAGACTGCGCGCGGGGCGGAGTTCTTGGTGACGTACTTCGTCAGCAGTTCCCGGCGTGTTAGCTCGACCAGGAGGTTGATCGCGACCACCGACTTACCCGTGCCGGGGCCGCCCTCAATGATCACGACCTGCTTCTCTCCTGAAGACGCCACGGATGCCATGGCAAGGGCCTCCTCATACGCGATTTTCTGATCGTCTATGAGGATGAACTCCTGCTTGCCGGCGAGCATCCCGCTCAGACTCTCGATCAAGCCTTTCGATGGGCGGATACGACCATTTTCGATTCGATAAAGAAGAGACCTATGATCTCCGTGCTGAACGTGCTGCCTTATGAAGGCGCGGAGATTGCTTTTCTCGTCTTCGCCTTTGAGAAAAAGCGGCGCCAGCTTGATGTAGTGGAGGTAGAACTCGTCCTTCAGCGCAGCGGCGTCCGCGCAATTATGCAGATAGGCGCAGGGATGCAAGCCCACACTCCCGTCGTGGATCGCCTCATTGAAGTTCATTAGAAGCGATGCATAGGACCAGGCTTGGTATGAGGGATGACTGGTATTCGACTCGCCTGCGCCGTAACGTGTGCGCACAACGCCGTCGCGGTTGGTCTTGCGCGCCGTTTCCCACTGCTTGAGCTCAACGATTAGGAGCTGTTCAACGTGATCGGCATCTGCGCCGGACAGCATGAAGTCGATTCGGTTCGAGGTTTGCGGAATGCCGTATTCAACGGCGACCCCGCAGTCGTCCGGGATCGAGTCGTCATTCACCACCCGGGCAATGGCGACGAGCGACTCCTTCCAGGAGCGCACCTCAGAGCGCGCGACCATCCTTCCGGTTCGTGCCATGAACTGAGTCAGGATCACCTGCTCGATGTCGCGCGTGAAGACGTCTTTCAGGAACCTCGCCTTGTCGCTCTGGTAAATGATCACAACGGACTTTCAGAGGTCCGAGTACTTCTTGCTGCTGCCACGCGCCTTGTCGGCCGGATACTTCGCGGCGTTGATTTTGAGCTTTTCAGAAGCGGCGATCGCCAAATCGACATTGAGCTTGTCCGCCAGTCGGATGAGATAAAGCAGCACGTCGGCGAGCTCCTCCGCCACCTTGCTGCGTGTCTCTGGGCTAAGCGCCGAAGACTCGGCGTCCGAGAGCCATTGGAAATGCTCAAGGAGCTCGGCGGCTTCGACGCTCAGAGCCATTGCAAGATTCTTTGGCGAATGGAACTGATCCCAGTCGCGCTCGGTGGCGAAGCGACGCAACTTAAGCCGCAGGTCTGCGAGCACGTCCGGCGCAGGAGGTTCCGGTAAATCGCTCATGCTTTGAATCGCGTCTCGTTGTGCCATGCGAGAAATTCCCCGCTCGGCCTTCTCGACGTGTCCTGTGGGTAGACGAGAAGCGGCTGGCCGTGATGCGCATAGTACTCGCGTCCGTTGTGCCAGTCGGCTTTGAGCTGCGAGCTTACTTCCAGCCTGAGATCCGGCGTGACTGTGATGTAGCCTAGGTCAAAAAGCCGGTGCAGGTCAGAACGCAGGAGAATTCCGTTGTTTACCTTATGCGGGCCGTTCAAGGCGTAGGGTCTGATATGGGCGGCCTCGAGAACGGGCAGCGTCTTCTCGCCGGTCACGGCACAGCGCCGCTCGTAGGCGTCAGTGACGAGCACCCGAAAAGCCCCCTGGCCGAGGCGACCGCGCGTCAAATACTCCGCTCCGAAACGCGCCTTCTCCTCCGGACCTGCGGCGATTGACGGTTCCGCCGCGCCACGCCCGGCCATCCGAATCCGCACCGCCTCCCAGAGTGCACGCCCATCAGCCGATTCAGAATCGTAGGTCTTTCCCTGAACAATGTTGGGCGCCCAGCTGGAAGGCACAGGAAGCCACTCGGACTCGTTGAGGAAAAAGGGCTCGGCAAGTACGCTGCAACCGATCATTGGGTCGAGGGATTCGGACTCACGCCGATAGCGGAGGATTCTGGCGCGCAGCTCATCGAGCGATCCGACGCCGTTCTTGATCCCGAACGTGTCCCATGCGATGGAAGTCGGGAGCGGCGTATGGCTCACGAAGAAACCGCCGCCCACTATGAAATTCTTCGGGCTGTGGAGCTTGAAGAGAAAGGGTTCTCCCGGCGTCAGAGCGCGGAACGCGCGTTCGCCGCTTGGTTGCCAGAAGTTCACCTCATCGGGCTCGAGATGCTTGAGGCGAACGAACCAGTCTTCGTCGGTCACGCCGACCCAGATCTTCATTCGGCCTTTCGATGCTGCATGCGCCGACGCAAATATACCGATGACTAAGTGACTAAATGTCGGCCGGGATACGGCGTCACAATTTCATTGGCGCGACTGCTCTCAACCGCGACTACACTCATTTCCCCACCGACCGGGGGGAGGTGTGACCACGAAGATTTGCCTGAAAAGCCCCGGAAGAAGCAATGTTGCTTTGTTGCGCTTCGTAAGCCATTGATTAGATGGCGCTCCCTACCCGGATTCGAACCTATGTTAGAGCCTTGAGAGGCGAAACGCAGGGTATCGCAGTCGGTAGGGCGACGGGCAAGCATTCCGTCACGCACGAGCTTATCTGGGCACTGTTGGTTGAGCACGCGTGCGCAGCAAGGCCGGAGAGTCGTGCTGCCTCTGAGGCTCCTAAAAGGCTCAGCACCCGCTTAGCGATTCTGTCGCGAAAGCCCGGCTGAACCCAGCCAGCGCGATTTACTTCTTCTTGGCTCGCCTCTTTGCGCCTTTGCCTCTAGAAGGCCTCCGTTTTTTTGCTTTTACCCGGATCCTTGTCGCGGGATCTTTCTTCGAGGACTTCTTTGCAGCGGTGGATTTGGACGCGGATTTCTTTTTCCGATTCTGTGCTGCGAGTTGCTGCTCATTGGCGAAGGCATTGGGGTCCTTTGCGGCAGCGTCGGGCCAGGCGGGGAGCCGTGGGGCTCTAGGGTCAGGGAAGAAAAGCAGGCGGCGGTTGTTCTTGTATCCGCCGGGGTGGAAGTATTCTGCGACCCACTTGGCAGTCTCATCGAGCTCGAGGGGGTTTGTCTGGTTGCCCTGTTGGGCGAAGCGATTGATGGCGTCGCGTGCATAGAAGTGGCGGAAGATCCGATCGAACTCGGTTAGGTAAATGTCGGCCACGCGGGTTTCGCCACGAATCAGTAGCATATTTTCGTCATTGGCGAGGAGGGAGTTCTTGGAGAAATTGGCCGAGCCCGAGCAGACGAGCGGGTCGTTCGCCAAGGGATCGATCAACAGGACTTTGGCATGCATGAAGAACACGTGACCGTTATTGACGGGACGCGCCAACTCCTCGTCGATGAACCACTTGTCGACCATTGAGTGGGGTATTGGGGTGACTTTCCCGCCGCCCCGAGGGTTGCGGATGAACTGTTTACCGACGATGGCGCCATTTGAGAAGAGCAGCTTCCCCTTGTTCCGAGTCTGGGCGTCGAGCACGTCCTGGGTCGGAGGCATCTCCAGAATCACGAGGCGCAGGGGGTCACGGGGCTTCGCCAGTCCACTTAAGATGGTGGCATCGACGTTGAACGGGATCGTCATCATGGCGAGAGCGGCAGTGTCGTCGATTCGGTCCGCATACCAGGACAGCATGTTTTGGGCGATTCTCGGGGAGTAGAAGGGCTCGATGCTGTTGCGCGCAATCGCGCACGGAGGATTGGGGCTTAGCGCGACGGCATTGGCGACTGCGTCCGAGTGCACTGGATCGCTGCTGAGCTCCTCCCAAAACCTGAGGTACGTACTGGCTATCGAGGGATCCGACACGAGGTGACCAACGTTGGTTTGGCCGAGGAACCCGGTGCTGGTGAAATTGGTGGATCCGGTCCAGACTTGGCGCGCCGCACCGTCCTGGACCTTTACGATGAACTTGTTGTGAGGGATTTGGGTGCGAGTGCGTTGAAAGAGGACTTGGTTGTTACCTCTCCTCGCGGGCAACTTGGCTGCCGCGATCGCTTTCGCGTTGGGATCTTTGGGCTTCTTGGTAAAGTGGTAAACAATGCGCACGTCGACGCCGCGGTCCAATGCGCGTTTGAGGGCGTTGAGCACTGGCGGCCAGGTGAATTCGTACGCACAGACGCGCAGGGCTTCACCGGGCTTGGCCTCGTTGATGAAAGTGATTGCGGCGTCGGCCAATCCGCGAGACAGCCAGCGCGCCTCGGGGTCTGAGATCAGACCCTGGGTATCAACCTGGTTTGCAATGGCATCGGTGACCTGACGGTTCTTGAATTGACTTGCCAGGGCATGACTGGCAATCGCGCCGCGATTGAACCAGATGCCGTGCTTCCCGTCGTTCTCTGTCTCGGTGGTCACGGCGACGGTTGATTGGTGCTTGGCTACCAGGGCGCCCGGGGTGCCGTAGAGCGCCTCGACCGTGAATTGGTAGGTGGTGCCCGGCTCAGCCTCGTAGTCCGCCCATAACAACGTTTGGAACGGGTGCTGAGTGCTGGGATACGTGGCGCCCATGACGGGGCTTGGAACCAAGCTCTTGAAGTACTTGAGCCCCTGCAACACCTTCTCGGGCTGATTGCCCGCTTGGCGCTTGATTGAGAACCCGAGCAGGTGTTGGCGATCGGCAGACCCCAAGTCCCAGGCCATCAGCACTACATGCGTGCCTCCGACGGCACGCAGTGGCAGGTCGCCGACACCGTCTTTGCGCATTCTTGGTTTCTCCGCTTCAATGATACGAGGAGTCTCGCTGACTAAGAGGGCAGCTGTGCGCAGCCGGCGCTCTTGCGGTGCAGCGTCGTGGCCGCAGAAATCAGTCCCCTACCAGGATCTGTCACGCCGGTTTCCGACATCTCAGTGAGTTCGGCCTTGTATGTGGTTTGCCGGCAGCGGAGCATATGTGGGTGCTGGGCCTCCGGGCCTCCCCGCAGGTGAGAGGGCGAGGAGCCTTGCGACAGTTTGACTTTTGGAGGGTGTTTTTCCACAGCGCTGGGAGAGAGGCATGTCCGAGGAGTATCGAAGCGGGGGACGCGAGAAGCCAGGGGTTCCGAAGCCGGAGCGGGAGCCACCGCCCAAACGGGACGATTGGGTTCGCAAGATTGAGCCTCTTGATGAGCCCGGCGATCCGCCGGAACCCGAGCCGACCGAGGATTCCGGGAACGAGATTGCTCCCCGGGAACGAGATTACCCGACGCGGTGACGTGCGGTGACCACCGTACGTGACATGTATGCGAAGAAAAACAAGTACACGGAACGAGCATCCGAGATTTCGCGGACGCTCTGCCTGTCTGGTCTTGCGGTGGTCTGGATCTTTCGCACTCCGACGAGCACGGGGTCTTTTTTGGCGCCGAGCTTGCTTTGGGTGGCGGGTCTGATCGTCGTCGCGCTGCTGGTCGATCTCCTTCAATACGTTGTGGGCGCTGAGCTTACCCGGCGGGTTGCCCGGTCCAAGGAGTTGAAGCTCAAGGAGGTCAAACTACCGGGGGATGCGGAAGTGTTGTACCCGGCGAGTCATCCAGTGCCGATGAGCGTCCTATGGTGGACTAAAATTGGTCTTGTGGTCGTTGCCTGGCTGATATTGCTCGTTTTCGTGCTAGGACTCGCCGTCACCGCGTCCCTGCCAAAGGTGGGGCCGTAGTTTCGCGCCCGAGGTTACGGGTCCCGTTCCTTTGCTTTCTGGCTAATGTTCTATGATCTCCTGCGAAAGCAAGGCCCCTCGTCGCTGGACGAGGAACGTGATCGCCACGGGCTAATAGAGCAGCACGAAACCGCTCAGCTTGAGTCTCCAGGTCTCGCGCGCTAGTGCGGAATGATCCCGCGCGAGCCTCAGTGCAATTCCGGCGGATCTTAGCCCCGCTCGCAGCGACTGCATCTCTCTGGGGCTCTTCTCCACCTGAGCACTCGCGCATGCCGCGCCTAACGACCTAGGTGTCTCCAATTGTAGCGCGCGAGGCCAGAGGATTTGCCGGCGCCCCACTCAGCCTGCATCGAGGCTGTTGACCAACAAGCGCCGCTTTTTCCAATCAAACTCGAAATGATCGAGCAGTTGACTGCCCTTCGAATACGATTCGTGATCTCGCGGCACCTCGTAGTAGCTACCAACCATCAGCTGAGGTGTGACTTGCATCCGTAGGTATCCGTGATGGTCAGCCGAATAAGACTCGAGGGTCACCGGATCCCCTTCCTTGTCTTTGAACAGCACAGGTGGAACCATCCTCTGGCCGTTGACCTTCTGCATGGCGTGGAGGTGGTAATAGCCTCCGGCTCCCGTCACGAGGTACGGCACTTGCGCTCCGCCCTTCATCGTCTTGGTGAATCGCTGGTAATTATGCACATGACCAGCCACGACCATTTCTGGATGCCGACCCGCGTTCTTGGAGACGGTCTCTATGAGCTCCTTCATATGCGTGCTCCCTGAATGAAACACGTCTGCTGAATAGACCGGGTGGTGAAGCGCGACGACGATCGGAATCTTCGGATCCAGAGTCTTCAGTTCGTTCTGGAACCAGTCGATTTGCGGTTGCTTGACGACTCCGCCCTCGGGGACGTTGCTGTAGAGACCGACGATATTTACGAAGGGCGTCAGTAGCGTCCAATAAACGTTGGGCTGCGTCATCGCGGTGCGGTTGGAGTCATGCGACTCTGGCATCTTGACCGCCTTCGGCGCACAGAAGTTACGTACGAAACCATCGAGCGTGGGATTCGCCGATCCGGGGCCGGGACTCGAACCGGCTGCCGGCGTCTCGCCGTCGTGATTCCCGGGAACGGCGAATATGGGCCCCGGGTAATGCTCGTAGGGCTCATAAAACTGAGCGTAATAATTGGACACCTCGCCGAAGTAGTACACGCAGTCGCCCGTGATGTAGAGAAAGGCCGGCGTCTCGCTGGCATCCGCGGAGGGTGCGAAATCCTGCTCCATCCCGTGGGCGACCAGCATCTGGTCCATACCCTGTTTGATTCCACCCATGTCGCCATTGATATGGAACGTCAGCTTCTTTTTCCTCACAATAGTTTGGTAGTCGGCCGCGGAAATGATGTTCCGCAGATCGAGTCGGTAGGGGGCGTCCCCCGTAGGTTCCGGAATCGGACGATAACTCTGATCCCGCTGTTCCTGCGGCTGTGTGACATGAATCGGATGTCGCCCGCTGACTTCCGGGCGCATGCGTCCAAACACATAGCCGCGGCTCCCTCTGTTCTTCATCATCACCATGTCCAGCCTCCCAGATGGGCAAGGTGGGCCATGCATTTCGGCCTCACCCGCGTGGATAAAAGGAATTGTCTAGACTGCGTAACCCCGCGAGATTGGGGTCTGCGCCGCCGCGATGCTCACTTGGGTTCCATCGAAGAAAGCGGCGAGTTGGTCGCCCGTATCGCCGTCAAGCATCCCCGCGGTGGCACTGCGATTACGGCGCCCTTCGTTGATAAGCCGCAGAATCGCCCACTCGTCATGGCTTCCCAGACTGAAGCTTGCGCTCGCTCGAAGTGCATAAAACCGCAGGAAGTCGGAGCGCTGAGCAGACCAATCCGCTTTCTTTACAGTCGCAGCGGCGTTCCCGGGCGCGCCCCAGCTTATGGACGGGTCCGAGAATGCGTCCCGGAAATCGGAATCGCTCTGCATTTTGCGGGCAAAGTAGTCGCGGATACCGGCGGTGAGAGTCTGTGACTTGCCGGCCGTGAAGAAGCGGAACACATCGCCGGGTCCGAGGAAATAAAACGCGTCGAAGTCGTAACCCAGGTTCCCACGGTCATCTTCGACCAGTACCCGAGTCCACATGCGCAAATAGTCCCCCCCGCCGGGCATCGCCATCGCCTGCAGTCGGTCCAGGTCAATATTCAGCTGTTTTGCATGGCTGGTGATGAGGCCCGTACCCGCCTTGGACTCGAGCTGATACTGCGTAGGGTTGAGCACGAAGAAAGCCTCGCCCCAACGCTCAAGAATCAAGCGCTCGACGTGTCGAGCTATGTCGACGTTGGTGCCTGACCAGCCTCCACCTCGACTGCTGATGGGGCAGCTAAGGTAGAGCACCAGACGGCCCTCGGCTCGCGCTCGGGCGATGTCCCTTTTTATCAGGTCGTGCTGGGCGTCGAAGATTCGCTCCCAGTCTCCCGTCTGCCAGATGAACCTGAGTGGGAAGCCGGGAACAGGTTCGCGCGGCAGCGCTGGCGTGGTGGTGGCCATCAAGAGCCTTTCGTAGTTGCCGATTTCAGTGGGAGGGGGCAGGGCGGGCGGGTGTCGCCGTCTGATTCGCATCTTCGAGGATGACTTCGCTTGCCTTCTCCGCGGTCATATAGATCGGCACGGATATGAAGAGCCCGGGAATGCGGGGGAACACCGAGGCATCGACGACTCTGAGCCCCTGCACGCCACGGACTTTGAAACGGCTATCGACCACGGTCATCGGATCTGCGACCGACCCCATCTTGTTGCTGCAGGAGGCATGGTGACCCCAGGTCTCTTTCTTTATGAAATCGCGCAGCTCGTCGTCCGTCACCACGGCGGGTCCCGGGCTGATCTCGCCCTCCGCTGGGCCTTCGGCGCCGCCGGCCGCGAGTCGCCGTGCCATCTTGACGCCATTAAGAAGAGCCTCCAGGTCCTTCCCTTCCTTATCAGTCCCATCTTCAAAGTTGTTGAAGTTGATTTCCGGGGCGTCTCGTGGGCTATTGGAAGCCAACTTCACGGTACCGCCGGTATTGTGGGTGTGCCCGGACAACGTGAACCAGGTGAATTCATCCTGGCCTGAGGGCGGAACGTGACCAGGGTAGTAGTACCCCCGGAACTCGCCGATAAAGCCGAACATTACGAGGTTGGGCACTTCACGGCTGGGATCTGAGCGCTTCACCATGTACATCTGGCGCGCGACCCGCGTGCGGTACTCCCCGTTGGGGTCTCCGCGATCGAAGACCACTCGGCAGGGATCACCGTCCGCGCCCCAAGTGCAGCTCTTGTAAGCGTTGGGAGTAAACGCCAACTTGCAGACAACCCCAGTTTCTAGCCGGTCCTGAAGGTTTCGTCCGACTCCGGGCAAGTCCACGCGCACCCTGATCTTAAGGCGCTCCAAGTCCATGGCCGGACCGATGCCGGAGAGCATGAGGATCTGCGGGCTATTGAATGCGCCGGCCGAGACGATGACCTCGCGCGTAGCCTCCACCTCGTGGCGAATCCCGGGACGGCTCGAGAACTCCTCGGCAAGCCAAGAGGCGCCGTAGAGGTGCGGGCCCTCGAGGTACTCAACGCCAATCACGCGTGTGGAGTTTTGGTCATCGAATAGCAGTCTCGTGACGAGAGAGTCGGTTCGGATGACGAGATTGGTAGGGTGCTTACGCGATGTGTCGAGGAGCAGCTCGCGGGTACTGCGGCGCGCTCCTTTTAGGGCTGCGCGTGGCATGTCGACGAGGCCGGTAATCCGAGCGGTCACGGCGTCCCAGGTGTTGGGATCACGCACGAAATCGGTGTTGCTTCGCGCTGCCGCAGCGAACGCCGCGCCCCCTTCCTCACCCTTTATCCGCGAGACCACGTACTGGGTGAGCCAGGGATCCTTGAACAGGTTGTTGCGCGTACCCACGAGTTCCATGGGCAGCCAACCGTCGACCCCATGGCGCTGCGACTTTGCGCATTCCGCATCCTCGTAGCGCACACTCTCCACTCGCTCAAAATAGCGGCGCATGGCCGAGCCTTCCCACGAACGATCGCCGGTCAGCTTGGCAATGTGGTCCCAGTCCGAGTTGTCTGGGTACAGGGAAATCATTGCGTTAATAGCTGTTGAGCCACCGATGGTCGAGCCACGCGGGTAATAAAGACCCTTTCCGGGCACATAGAAGTGCTGGCTGTGACGGTCCTCCTCATGCGCGCGGCTGTTGACCCAGTAAGCCCACCCAAGCTCTGGATCGAGACGCGGATTGGCGCCGACAACGGAGTACTTGAACTTCGAAGTCGGGTTATTGCCGTCTCCGCCTGCCTCCAGTAAGAGGACACGATGACCCGCTTGGGCCAGCCGGGCGGCGACGGGGCCACCGCCGGCACCCGAGCCGATCACGACATACTCAAATTGCTCGCGATCGCCCGCGTGGATCGAAGTCTCTGTCGGTGCAGCCGACACTTCGGACGCGATTGGCTTCTTCATGGACCCACGACCTCGATTGGAACTCCGGATCGATCGCTCACGCTACCCCGAGCCACGCCTTCCACGCCGGTGTCAGTAAGGGCCCAACCTTCTTCACGTCGCTGCCGGCTTCCCGAATGCGCGTCGACTGATCCTGTGGCAAGCTCACGAGGTCAGATGAAAGAAATCCCGCTTCGAGCAGCGTTTTTACCTGCACAATCTTGTCCACATCCGGCTGCTTCACGGAGGCCAGCGCGGGGTCGCGGCGATACGTTTCGCCGGTCACGGGCGCTGGATCGCACACGGCCGTAGTCACATAGACTCCGAACACGCCGAGGCGGCCGAGCTCATGCATGTCCTGAGGCTCCAGGCCACCAGCCCACATCACGCGCACGGAGAGCTGGCGCGCCGTGGCCTCGAGCGCTTTGATGTCTTCCTTCGTCAGGAGTCCCTTCGGATCACCGCCAGCCTTAACGAGCTTCCAGCCCTTTGACTTGTCGACCGTATCGATGAGGACCAGACGCACGCCTGCGCTGGCGACCATCTCGAGCCACAGCTCAATCCCACGCCGTACGTCTGGTCCCGCGAAGAGCTGCTTAGCGGTGAGAATCCCCTGATCGGCGTAGAACACCGGTGCCGCGCTCCAGTCGGAAAACCAAGCCTGTATTTGGCCAATGACGGACTGGGCTTCTTCGAAGGTGAGCGGGAACAGCGAATATTTGCCGAGATCGAAGCCCATCGCGCGGGCGGTATTGAGCCCACACCAGATGTGTCGAGCCACGGTGTCGGCGTCGACCTGATTCGCGGGCTCGACGACTACTTTCCTGGTCTGCGCTTCCTTCAAGACCGGAGCCAGCAAATCGGGCGCCAGGTAGCTCAGGAGCCCCGGCAAAGACACGGCGGCGTCGGCCTCCGCGCGCACGGCGCCATCGAGTGCGAGCTGGTTCACGCCGGCGCGCGCGGCGGTGTCGATCGCACACAACGCCTGGTCGCGACCCGCCGCGCCCGGGCCGATGCGAGCGTACAGTCCGACCTTGTGGACATCTGGCTGAGCGACACCGCCGGATCCGACGAACGACTGAAGCGCCTGTAACAAAGCGATGGATTTGTCCGGGACGCGGTCCGAACCTGGATCGATGAACACCGTGAGAGGACGCGCACCACCAGGCGCCTCCAGGAACGGTCGGAACGCAGCCGCTAAGTCCGCGCGGAGCTGTGCGTCAGCGCTTGTCAGCTCGCTCATCGTCGCACTGACAATAGTCGGACGCTTGTAGAAGCGAAGATTGGCTCGGCTCCCCACATTGGTCGTCATCAAGAGGCGATCGACGGCTTCGAACCAGATTTGCGCATATTCATCGGGTCCAATCGCGACTTCTCCCACACCGCCGAGCCGCTCGCCGTCAACGGCAACGCCCAAGCGGAGCGGGGAAGGCTGCGGGCCCAGAAATTGAGCCTTCGGAGTCAGCTTCGCCGCCTCACGCACGATGGCGGCTCCTCCGCCTTCATTGCTGACGGCCAGAAAGGGTCCGAACCGCCGGTGGTCATAGTCGCGCATGGAGTGTCTGGAGCGCTCCGTCTGTCCGCCGAGGTAGGTCATGGCCTCTCGCGTCAGAGCGCGCCACGCCTCTGCCGGCTGCCCGGCGCTTGCGACAGTCTCCCGGAAGGTTCGGAGAACTTCCCGATAGGCATTGCTAAGGTCGCCCTCGTGGTCGGGGTTGTCTCGCAGGCGATTCACATCTTCGACCAGCTGAGCGGGTGGCTTCTTGGTATGGGCTCGCGACATTTCCAGGTTCTTCGTTAGCGCCCCCGGTTTGAGAGAGGGGCTCATTCATTGGTCGGGGCATCAGTTCGGATGCGGCACCGCGGGAGATCTCTCGACGCCTCTAGTTATGTCTGTAGCGAAGGCTGAACGCATCTCACGTCCGGATTGTTGCGGGGACGTGGCGTCTTGATGGCAACATTGACGCACCGCAACACCAGCGAGAGAGCGGCGCTCGGGGAGTTCGAGATCGCGCTGCCGTCTGAGCTCAATGCGTGAGGACCGCGCCCGCCCGGTGGTAGATTTCGCGGAGCAGCTCGGCGCGCTGCGCACCGCGGTGCGCTCTTCTCGCTTGCCGGCGATCAAGACGCTGCAGGAGTTCGACTTCGCCTTCCAGCCCTCGATCCGCCGCGAGCAGATCGCGAGCCTGCACGAGCTC
>Ga0335085_10005025_pt1 | contig 21543 bp, 22 predicted proteins | sample Lox_Sample_45_FD_206712 | JGI IMG/M metagenome (GOLD analysis project Ga0335085, IMG submission 206712) | Soil microbial communities from Loxahatchee National Wildlife Refuge, Florida, United States - Lox_Sample_4.5 | ecosystem: Environmental > Terrestrial > Soil > Wetlands | place: USA...
GTCAATGAAGCGGCGTCGTATCACGACTTCGTGCTGGCGATGTTCGAGAGCAACAAGACCGCGCCGTCGATTCCGGCCTGGCTCGTCTGCGACCAAACCTTTCTCGGAAAATACGGCCTCGGAGTCGTCTATCCCGGGCACCGCAACCCCGGGAAATTCGTCGACAGTGGTTATCTCACCCGTGCGCCCACGCTGGAGGAACTTGCCGCCAAGATTGGCGTAGATCCGGTGCAATTGCGCAGCACGGTCTCGCGTTACAACGGTTTTGCCGAGACCGGTGTCGATACCGATTTTGGCAAGGGCGAAGTCGAGCTCAACCGCTTCAACGGCGATGTGCTCCACAAGCCCAACCCTTGCATCGGGCCGGTGACTGCGCCGCCATTCTATGCGCTTGCAGTCTGGCCAGCCGACATCGCGGTCAGCACGGGACTTGCGACGGACGCCGACGCGCGCGTGCTCGGCAACGATGGCAAGCCCATTCCGGGTCTCTATGCCTGCGGCAATGACATGGCTTCGGTCATGGCGGGGAGCTATCCCGGTCCCGGCACCACGCTCGGTCCGGCCATTGTGTTCGCCTACCGTGCGGCGATGCACGCCAAAGGCGCCCCACTATAGAGGCTTGTGTCAATTCCATTATCATCATCGCATTTTGTGGAGAGTTCTCATGGCGCGTCTGGCTGGCAAGGTTGCATTCATCACTGGCGGCGGCGGCGGAATTGGCCGGGCCACCGCCGAACGCTTTGCCGAGGAAGGCGCAAAAGTCGTCATCGCTGAGATCGATGCGGAACGTGGTAAGGCCGCTGCCGTGTCAGCCCGCGCGCACGCCAAGAATTCCGGCGGCGATGCCCATTTCATTCACTGCGACATCCGCGAGCGGACGCATGTAACAGCAGCCTTGGCGGAAACCGTCGAGCGGTTCGGCGGCCTCCATGTTCTTCACAACAATGCAGGTGGCTCATCGCCGCAGGACGGCCCGGTGACAGACGTATCCGAGGATGAATTCTGGCGGGTCATGACGCTCGATCTCTACGGCACGTTCCTGTGTTCCAAGCTGGGCATTCCGCACATGATCAAGTCAGGCGGCGGTTCAATCATCAACATGTCGTCCATTGTGGCGCTGCGGGCGCTGCCGGGGCGTGATTGCTACACCTCCGCCAAAGGCGCCGTCGCTGCGTTAACGCGATCGATGGCGGTGGAATATGCCGCCGACAAGATCAGGGTCAATGCCATTGCGCCCGGCGTCGTGCTCACCGAGCGGGTGAAAAAGCTGCTCGAAGGGTCGAAAGACATCGAGAAGCTGGCCGCAACCCATTTGCATGGGCTGGGCCTGCCGATCCACATGGCCGACATGGCCGTCTATCTCGCCTCCGACGAGGCGGCGATCACCACCGGGCAGATATTGTCGGTCGATAGCGGCGCGACGATCAGGTAGGTCGCAGGCCCGACGACTTTTTGACTTGGTTCGGAAATTCCTTTACCCGCAACGACGCAATGGCCTCGGAAAAAAGCGTAAATCTATACACAAAAGTACATGATCTCGTGATTGAATCGACCACTGCGTCGGTTCCGACGGGCACTGATATTTCGCGTGTGGTGGTTGAACCGCCGCGCGATCCGAGTCACGGGGATTGGGCCACAAATGCCGCGATGGTGACGGCCAAAGAAGTCGGCCAAAAGCCGTCATCAATAGCGGAGTCTACGGCAGCAAGTTTGCGCCGAAACGACATGGTGGAAAAAGTCTACGTCGCCGGTCCCGGCTTCATTAATCTCACGCTCAAGCCTCACGTCTGGCGCGAAGAGTTACGACTCGTGTTGGAACAGGGCGGCGACTACGGACGCAGCGAGATCGGAAAAGGCGAAAAGGTCAACGTCGAGTACGTCTCCGCCAATCCGACTGGCCCCATGCATGTTGGCCACGGCCGCGGCGCAGTGTTCGGCGATGCGCTCGCCAATTTGCTTACCTTCGCCGGTTACGACGTTACACGCGAATATTACATCAACGATGCCGGAGCGCAGGTTGAGGTCCTCGCGCGTTCAGTTTTTCTCCGTTATCGGGAAGCGCTCGGCGAAAGCATCACAATTCCCGATGGCTTGTATCCGGGCGCCTATCTCAAAGTCGTCGGCGAGAAAATCGCGGCCGAGCATGGACCGTCATTGAAGAGCAAGCCGGAAGCCGAGTGGCTTCCCATTGTGCGCGCGAAGGCGGTTTCCATGATGATGGACGGGATCCGTGATGATCTCGCCGCGCTCAACATAGATTTTGATGTGTTCTACTCCGAGCGCTCGCTGATCGAGGGCAAGCGCGACGAAGTGGCAGCTACCATCGAAGGCTTGCGCAAGAATGGTGAGGTCTATGAGGGCCGGCTGCCGCCGCCCAAGGGTGGCAATCTTGAGGATTGGGAGGATCGCGAGCAGACACTGTTCAAGTCCACGGACTTCGGTGATGACGTCGACCGCCCGCTGAAGAAGTCGGATGGCAGCTACACGTATTTCGCATCAGACATCGCCTATCATCTCTCGAAGGTATCGCGCGGGTTCCTGAACCTGATTGACGTCTGGGGCGCCGACCATGGCGGCTATGTCAGGCGCATGCAGGCTGCCGTGAGGGCCGTGAGCGGCGGCAGGGCATCGCTGGACGTCAAGCTCGTACAATTGGTGCGTCTCCTGCGCGCGGGCGAGCCGGTGAAGATGTCGAAACGGGCGGGCGAGTTCGTCACTCTGCGCGAGGTTGTTGACGAGGTCGGGCGTGATGCCGTTCGCTTCGACATGCTGTACCGCAAGAACGACGCGGTGCTCGACTTCGACCTTGCCAAGGTGATCGAACATTCGCGCGACAATCCGGTTTTTTATGTTCAGTATGGCCACGCGCGCGGGCAGTCCGTGTTCCGCAACGCGCGGGAGAGCGTGCCGGACCTGCCAAAGGCTCCCTCAGCACGCGCCGCTTACCTCAGGCAGGCAGCGCTCGACCGCCTGGGTGATGCCGGGGAGCTTTCATTGCTGCGTCGGATCGCGCTTTATCCACGTGTCGTCGAGGCCGCCGCGGTTGCCCACGAGCCCCACCGAATTGCGTTCTATCTATATGAATTGGCTAGCGAATTTCATGCACATTGGACGCGCGGAAATGACTTGCCTCATTTACGCTTCATTATCCAGAATGATCCACAAACGACGAAAGCCCGGCTCGCCCTGGTAGAGGGGATTGTTATCGTTCTCGCCTCGGGTTTGGCGCTACTCGGGGTTAGCGCGCCGGATGAAATGCGATAGAGCTCGTCCGCGGCTTGGCGTGCATCGCCGGCAACCATAAGAGTAAAGCAGGGGCGAGCTCAGTAACTGGGGACCGAATGGCGGAAGACCAATTCCAAAGACCCTATCGCGCAAGTGAACCGCCTGTGCGCGCGTCGGGCAAAAACCCGGGCAGTGATCCGCTTGCGGAACTCGCGCGGCTTATCGGGCAGACCGATCCGTTCGGAGAATACGGACGCGATTCGGCGCGTCGCGCGCATGCGCCGCAACCGACCGAGCGATCGGATTGGAGCAGGGACCCGGCTGGAACTCCATACGATCCCCACTCTGGCGCCGACCAGCATGCGCCGCAGCGATTGGATGACCAGCGTTCGCCGCGGCGATTGGATGATGATGAAGAATACTATTCCCCGCGGTCCGCGCCCCCCGACCAACAGTATGGACGCCAACCATACGTCGGCACTCCATCCGGCGCCGATGATCTTTATCAGGTTGACCACGAGGGACGCGGTTATCCGTCAGGCCAAACCGACTATCAGCATGACGCCTTCGCCCACGACCCGGCCCAATTTCCCGAAGAGGAATATTATGAAGATGAACCGTCTTCTCGCCGGCGGCTCGGCGTTGTAGCGATCGCCGGTGTGTGTGCCTTGGCGGTGATAGGTACCGCGGGCGCCTACGGCTATCGCGCGCTGTTTGGCTCATCCGCCTCGACTCAGCCGCCGCCCGTCATCAAGGCCGATGCTGGGCCGAGCAAGATTGTGCCCGCGACGACCGGGAAGGATACGCAATCGAACAAGCTGATCACCGATCGGGTGAACGAACGCGGTCAAAGCGAAAAACTGGTTTCACGCGAGGAGCAACCCGTACCGAATGCGGCGGCTATTGGAACATCGCAAATGGCTTCCCAATCGACGTTGGGTAGCGGCGTAGTCGGAAGTGAGCCGAAGAAGGTACGTACTATCGCGATTCACCCTGATCAACCGATTGTAGCCGACGCCACGCCGTCATCGCCGGTACCGCTCGCAGCGCCAGCGCGCCCGGCTGCTCCTGCGGCTAGAACTCCGTTACCGTCTGCACCTGCTATGCAACCCGCACCACCGTCTCGAGTCGCTGATAACGCGAGTGCTGATGCGGAACAGGATGCCGCGTCAGCCCCGGCCGCTCGGTCAGCGCCGCCGGTTCGGCAGGCTGCGCCAGCGAGCGGCAATTCGCCGTTATCGCTGAGCCCCGATGCTGCGCCGGCGCGCGCCGCGGCGAGAGCTCCTACTTCTGCCGCGTCGGCTCCGGCTCGCACCGCAGCGGTCGCCTCGCCCGCACAAATGGCGCCAACGCCAGCCCCGGCGGCTAGCGGCAATGCCGGCGGTCCCGGCAGTTATGTGCAGGTTTCATCTCAGCGAAGCGAAGCTGAGGCTCAAGCCGCGTTCCGATCTCTTCAGGCGAAGTACCCCGACCAGCTCGGTGGGCGCCAGCCAATGATCTACAAGGTCGACTTGGGTTCAAAGGGAACTTACTACCGGGCCATGGTTGGGCCTTTCACCAACGCGAGCGAGGCGGGTGACCTGTGCTCAAGCCTCAAGGCGGCTGGTGGCCAATGCCTTATTCAGAAGAATTAGCAGGGTAAACTTGACCCTCGCAGACGCCGCGAGCTAATCCGCGCCAATGGCGGCGCGCGCTTTTATCACCGGATTGGCGGGTTTGAGCATATCCCCCGTAGAACGTGCGTTTTTCCGGGAGGCTCAGCCTTGGGGGTTGATCATTTTCAAGCGAAACGTGAGCACGCCGATTCAAGTTACTGAACTTGCTGATTCATTCCGTGAAACCGTCGGATGGGAGGCACCAATCCTTGTCGACCAGGAAGGAGGTCGCGTCCAGCGGCTGCAACCTCCATACTGGCCCGCCTATCCGCCAGGGCGACGCTACAGCGAGCTGTACGACCGTGAACCGGCCTCCGGCATCGCCGCAGCGCGGATGGCCGGCCATTTGATCGCCGCCGATCTTAGGCCCCTTGGCATCGATGTTGATTGCCTGCCTCTCGCTGACGTGCCGTTAGCGAGCGCTGATCCTGTAATAGGTGACCGCGCTTATGGCGAGGAACCAGGCAAAGTTGCCGCTATTGCTAGAGCTATAGCCGAAGGGCTCCAGGCCGGTGGCGTCCTTCCTGTTTTAAAGCACCTGCCAGGCCACGGCCGGGCGAGCGCCGACAGCCATCACAAGTTACCGGTAGTCGATGCCGACCGAGCCACTCTAGAAGCGACCGATTTTGCTGCTTTCCGTCCACTGGCAGACTTACCGCTTGGCATGACCGCACATGTTGTGTTTAGCGCCATCGACCCAGTCGCGCCTGCTACGACTTCGGTCACAATAGTGAGGCAAGTGATTCGCGGCTTTATCGGATTCCAAGGATTGCTGATGAGCGATGATGTCTCGATGAAAGCCTTGTCCGGCAGCATCGCGGAACGGAGCCGCGCCGCGCTGGCGGCTGGTTGCGATGTCGTGCTTCATTGCAATGGCGACATGCGCGAGATGACTGCTGTCGCTGGAGAAGCGCCCGTCCTTTCCGGGGATGCCGCGAAGCGGGCCACCGCGGCGCTCGCTGCGCGAATCGCACCTGAGGAATTCGACACTGAGGCCGCACGGGGTGTATTCGCAGAGATTGTAGCCGACGTGTCGCAACGAAAGACGGTATTATGAGCGGCGAGGAATTCGATACAACGCTCGGCTCTGACCGCGGCACCACTGAGCCAGCGATGATCGTGGACGTCGAAGGTTTTGAGGGCCCGCTTGATCTGTTGCTAATGCTTGCGCGGCAACAAAAAGTTGATCTGGCGAAGATTTCGATACTTGCGCTCGCTGACCAGTATTTGTCGTTTATAGAGGCGGCGCGGCAATTGCGACTAGAGCTTGCAGCTGACTATCTCGTCATGGCCGCCTGGCTCGCTTATCTGAAATCGCGACTGCTCCTGCCTGATGTGGCACCTAGCGAAGGCCCCAGTGCGGAGGAAATGGCACTGGCTTTGGCCAATCGCCTGCGCCGACTTGAGGCAATTCGTGACGTCGCGACGCGGATGATGGAGCGACCGCAGCTTAATCGCGATGTTTTTGCTCGCGGATTGCCCGAGCCGATCGACGAGATCAAGCAGCCGGAATGGTCGGCAACGCTTTACGATCTGTTGTCCGCCTACGCGACGCAACGATCGCGCAGTGCGCTGTCGCGGGTGCGCTTTAAGCAACGCACCGTATGGTCACTGGCCGAAGCGCGCGCCGCGCTTGAGCGTCTGATCGGACAGTCAGCGGATTGGTCGCGCATCGATCAGTTCCTGGTCAGTTATCTGGTGGAGCCGGCGCTAGCGGCGACGGTGTTTGCTTCTTCATTTGCCTCGGCACTCGAACTGGTGCGTGAGGGGCTTGCTGAAATTCACCAGAAAGAGTCATTCGCGCCGATTTACATGCGGAAGCGCGTCGGCGTGATTGGAAATGTAACGACGCATGACGCGCAAGAAAACGCATAAGGAGAAGGCGTCCATGCCGAACGCGGCCAAGAAACTCGTGGTGGTGCAAAACAACGAGCGGACGGCAGAGCCTGTACCGGCCATACGGCCGGAAGAATTGCGGCTGCTCGAGGCCCTGCTATTTGCCGCTGGCCAGCCACTGGACGAAGCGATGTTAGCGCGTCGGCTTCCCAACGGCGTCAACGTGAAGCACGCACTAGCACAGCTCAAGGACGAATACGCCTCGCGTGGTGTCAATCTTGTGCGCGTCGGCAAGAAATGGACGTTCCGCACCGCGACCGATTTGTCCTGGCTGCTGACCAGACAAATCGTCGAGACGCGCAAGCTTTCACGCGCGGCAGTCGAAACCCTCGCGATCATCGCATATCACCAGCCGGTGACCCGCGCCGAGATCGAGGAAATTCGTGGTGTCGTGACGGCCGCCGGCACCGTAGATGTGCTTCTCAAGACCGGCTGGATTCGCCCGCGCGGCCGCCGCAAGGCGCCGGGCCGGCCGGTTACCTATGGAACAACAGAGGCCTTCTTGTCGCATTTTGGCCTTGAGGAGGTCGGTGACTTGCCGGGTCTCGACGAACTAAAAGGCGCGGGGCTGATCGAGGGCAATCTGCCTCCGGGATTTGCTGTTCCGCTTCCGTCCGACGATTTGACGTTACGTGACAACGAAGACCCGTTGGAGCCCGGCGATCTCGATCTTGGTTTAGCGCCGCCGTCTTCGCGTTCCGAGAAGTAACGGCCCACGATTTTAAGGTAAATTCTGCTGTTTCAAGGGACATCGCGGCTCTTTGACCGAGCTTGAAGTCCTTGTTTTTGCCGCCTGCGGGGCCTAGTTTCTCACTCAAATCATGGCGGGACGAACCGAAAAAGCCCGTCGCTGCGGAGGATTAGCCGATGGGTTCCCTAAGTATATGGCATTGGATCATCGTCCTTTTGGTGGTGATGGTTCTGTTCGGAGGCCGTGGAAAAATTTCATCGCTGATGGGTGACTTCGCCCAAGGCATCAAGGCCTTCAAGAAAGGCATGTCCGAAGACGAGAAGTCCGCGGATGCCAAGAGCGAGCCGATTAAGACGATCGAAGCTGGCAGTGCGTCCAAGACTGAAGCCGAGCGGCGCGCCGAGGGCGTGCGCTCCTGATTTCTGCGTCGGCGCAGAAAGGTGAGATGGCCGGGACGGTTGTCGTAGGCGGCGCGGTGCTTCGGTACCTCGGAGTTGGTTAATCCATGTTCGACATTGGTTGGGGCGAACTCGTCGTCATCGGCATTGTCGCGCTGATCGCGATTGGGCCAAAAGAGCTTCCAACCGTGTTGCGTACGCTTGGCCAGTACATGGCCAAAATCCGCCGTATGGCCTCGGAATTCCAGGGTCAGTTCCAGGAGGCCTTGCGTGAAGCCGAGATGGCCGATCTGAAAAAGCAGGCCGAAGATCTCAAGACTTCGGTCAGTGATCTTACCAATTTCAACCCGCTGGCGAATACGCAGAAGGAAATCGAGCGCGCCTTCGAGGTGCCCGGAGCTGGGAAGGCAATTGAAGCCCCTGCCGAAGGACCGGCCACGACGTCGTCAGCTGTGCCCGAACCGGCTCAGCAGGTGGACCTAAACGTGCCGCTGCCGGAGCCGCATTCACCCATCAGTGAGAAAGATTTTGCCACTGCCGAGGTGCCGCCTAAGCAGGCCGGAGGCAGCGCATGACGCACGAGGATATCGAGGCGACCAAGGCGCCGTTGATGGAACACCTGATCGAGCTGCGGTCGCGGCTCATTAAGGCACTCATCGCATTCGGCGTGATGTTCGCAATCTGCTTTGTATTCGCCAAGGACATCTACAATGTTCTGGTGTGGCCCTTCGTTTGGATCGCTGGGCCGGAGAATTCCAAATTCATTTACACTGCATTGCTCGAATATTTCGTCACCCAACTTAAGCTGGCGATGTTCGGCGCGGCATTCCTATCATTCCCAATCGTGGCAGCGCAAATCTATATGTTCGTCGCGCCTGGGCTCTACCGCAATGAGCGCAAGGCGTTCCTTCCTTATCTTATAGCGACGCCAATTTTCTTCGCCCTCGGCGCGATGGTGGTGTATTTCGTGGTGTTGCCGATGCTGGTCCGCTTCTCGCTGCACATGCAGCAGCCGGGCTCAAGCACGGACGCCTCGATCGCACTGATGCCCAAGGTCGGAGAATATCTTTCACTGATGATGGCGCTTGTGCTGGCCTTCGGCGTGGCCTTCCAGCTGCCGGTAATCCTCACGCTGCTCGGCCGGATCGGGCTGATTACAGCCAAACAACTCAAGGCCAAACGACGTTATTTCATCGTCGGCGCCTTTGTGCTCGCTGCCGTTCTCACGCCGCCCGATGTGATCAGCCAGATGTCGCTCGCGGTGCCGCTGCTCATTCTTTACGAGGGCTCGATCTGGTCGGTACGCCTGGTGGAGAAGAGGGCGCAGGCAGAGGAGGCCGCCAAGGCAACAGCCGAGGCCGCCTCTGCCACAGCGAAGCCAGCAGAGTAGGTCGGGCTTGGTATTGACTCGGTCATGCCCGGCTTTATGCCGGGCATCCACATTTCGCTTCACAAGAAAGACGTGGACGGCCGGGACAAGGCCGGCCATGACAAGCTAAAACGCCCTCGCCATGTACGACATCAAATGGATTCGCGAGTATCCTGACGCCTTCGACCGCGGCCTCAAACGCCGCGGGTTGGACCCGCTATCCAAAAAGCTCATTGCGATCGACGAGAAGCGGCGCGCGGCAATCACAAAATTCGAGCAGGCGCAGGCGCGTCGCAATACCACCTCCAAAGAAATCGGCGATGCAAAGAAGGCGAAGGACGAGGGCAAAGCCGGCAAGCTGATGGCCGAGATGGCGGAACTGAAAACGTCACTTCCGGCAATGGAGGAGGAGCAGAAGACGCTCGGCGCCGAACTCGACAAAGAGCTGGCGCAAATTCCGAATATGCCGCTGGACGATGTGCCGGACGGCGCCGATGCAAGTGGCAATGTCGAGCATCACGTGGTCGGCAAAAAGCGCGACTATACGTTCAAGCCCAAGCAGCATTTCGAGCTGGGCGAAGCGCTCGGCATGATGGATTTCGAACTGGCGGCAAAATTATCCGGCGCGCGCTTTGTTGTGTTGCAGAAGGGCCTGGCGCGGCTGGAACGTGCACTTGGGCAGTTCATGCTCGATGTGCACACGAGCAAAGAGCACGGATATGCTGAAATCAATCCGCCGATCTTGGTGCGTGACGATGTGATGTTCGGGACAGCACAACTTCCAAAGTTTGCCGACGATCAATTTCGAACGACAAACGACTTTTGGCTCATCCCAACTGCCGAAGTGCCGCTGACCAATCTCGTCCGCGAGTCCATCGTCGAGGAATTGCAACTACCGATGCGGCTAACCGCCTGCACACCATGCTTCCGCGCGGAGGCGGGCGCTGCGGGCAAAGACACACGTGGCATGATCCGTCAGCATCAGTTCACCAAGGTCGAGCTGGTCTCCATCACCACACCGGAAAAATCGAAAGACGAACACGAGCGCATGCTAGCCTGCGCCGAAGAGGTGCTCAAGAAACTCGATCTGCACTACCGCGTGGTCACACTATGCACGGGCGACATGGGTTTCGCTGCGCAAAAGACCTATGACATCGAGGTCTGGCTGCCGGGCCAGAATGCGTATCGCGAAATTTCCTCCTGTTCGAACTGCGGCGAATTTCAGGCCCGCCGGATGAATGCGCGCTACCGCGCCAAGGATGGTGTGCGCCATGTGCATACGCTCAATGGCTCTGGCGTCGCGGTAGGCCGCGCGTTGATTGCGGTGATGGAAACCTATCAATGCGAGGACGGCTCGATCGCGGTGCCATCAGCGCTCGCGCATTACATGGGCGGCATGACCAAGGTCGAACGGGCGTAATGCGTATCCTCATTACCAATGACGACGGCATCCATTCGCCGGGGCTTGCCACCTGCGAGAAAATTGCGCGCGCGCTTTCCGACGAGGTGTGGATCGTGGCCCCGGAAACCGATCAATCCGGCGTGTCACATTCGCTGTCGTTGAATGATCCATTGCGCATGCGCGAGGTCGGCGAGCGGCATTTCGCGATCAAGGGCACCCCGACCGACTGCGTCATCATGGGCGTGCGCCACTTGATGAATGAAAAGCCGGATCTCGTGCTCTCCGGCGTCAACCGCGGCCGCAATTGCGCAGAGGATGTCACTTATTCCGGCACGGTTGCCGGTGCGATGGAAGGTGCTGTGCTCGGCATTCCGTCCTTCGCGCTTTCGCAGGCCTATGCGTTCACCACCAAGCACCATCCCTATTGGGAGACAGCAATCAAATTCGCACCCGATCTGATCAAGCGTGTCCTTGAGGCCGGTATGCCGCGCGATGTGCTGGTCAATATTAATTTTCCAGATTGCATGCCTGATGAAGTCACCGGCGTGTCCGTCGCTGTGCAGGGCAAACGTGACCAAGAACTTTTGCGCATCGATGCGCGCCAAGACGGACGCGGCAATCCTTATTACTGGATCGCGTTCGGCCGCGGCGGCATTGCCGGTGCGGCACCGGGAAGCGACTTAGCAGCGCTCACCGAAAAACGTATCTCGGTCACGCCGCTGCGGCTCGATCTTACTGATGAGCCGTTTATGACTAAGTTGGCTGAGGTGTTGGGCTAGAGATCAGGTCAGCGAGCGTGCGCTTGAGTTGTTCGGCCTGAAATGGTTTTTGCAGCGCGGGGCGGCCGCGATAGGGCTCCGGCAAGCTACGTTCGCCATAGCCGGTCACAAAGACAAAAGGCAGCCTGCGCTTGGCCAAGATATCGGCAATCGGATAAATTTCCTGGCCATCCAGATTGACGTCGAGAATGGCAGCGTTGAATTCGCCATTGGTCGCGATCTCGCGTGCCTCCGAAATTGTGCCGACGGCGGCGGCTACCGCATAGCCGAGCTCTTCCAGCATGTCCTCAAGCAGCATGCGGATCAAATATTCGTCCTCAACCACGAGAACGCGTGGTGTCCCTGCCGAGGAATTTGTCATTGCTGTCTCCCGCCCTACAACTCGACATGACCCACAGAGTTCCAGCTTAGCCCAATTACCGGCAAACATGCTAATAACGGCCGCAAAAGGGGCCAAAAACGTGTCAAAAAAGTCGCGAGAAAAGCAGGATGACGATCGCATGGAATTCCTGCTGACGTTGCGTCGGCGTGGCATTGCTGACAGGGCGGTGCTGCACGCGATGGATGAGGTACCGCGCGAGCATTTCGTCGAGACGACCTTTGCGGAAGGCGCCTATGCCGATCGGGCGCTGCCGATCGCCTGCGGGCAGACCATCAGCCAACCCTATGTCGTCGCTTACATGACCGAGCAGCTTGGTGTGCGTTCGCACCATCGCGTGCTGGAGGTGGGCACCGGGTCTGGCTATCAAGCCGCGGTGCTGTCGCGGCTCGCGCGCGAAGTGGTGAGCATCGAGCGCTACCGCACACTTGCCGATCGAGCGCGGGCGCGTTTGAAGGAACTCGGCTACAATAACGTCGAAGTGGTGAACGGCGACGGTTTTGCGGGCGTGCCGGGCAGAGCGCCCTATGATCGCATCATCTTGACTGCGGCGACGGAGACGCTGCCGCAAACGCTCCTCGGCCAGCTTGCCGTCAATGGTGTGATGATCCTGCCGCTCGGCTCCCACGACGGGTCACAACATATTATCAAGCTTACCAAAACGGAAACGCGGATTCAGCGCGAAGACCTTATCCCGGTGCGTTTCGTGCCGATGTTGCCGGGCCAAGCGCAGGAATTATAGCGTTGCGCAGGGACCGCGCTTTCATTCTTAAAGCCTTGTTTACTCGCGACTGCTTTATTTCAAACTCTACATTTGTTGCGTACGAGTGAGTAACCACATGTTGCGTTCCAAGGTGGAGACCCGCCCGCGTGTTTGGCCGCGCGTTGTAGTTCTCGCGCTGGTTGGTACCGCCGCCGCAGGGTGTTCGGACTCGGCACGCTTCACCTCAAGTTCTTACGACACCGATCGTCCGGCCCCCCCGCAAAATTTGGCCAGTTCAGTCGCGGCGCCTCTCGCAGCTACTCGTATCGTAGCACAGCCGCTGCCGGCACCGAGCCAGCCGCTCTCAGCCGCACCCGCGGCTTACGCCGCGCCTTATCCCGCTAGCTATCGGCCAAGCGGCCAATATTCCGGCGACATCACTGGGTCTGCAGTGCGTGCTCCGGCAACCTCTGGCCATTGGACATGGAACGGCGGCTCGGCTGTGACCGTCGGATACGGGGAAACAATCGACACCATTGCGCGCAGGCATAACGTGCCTGCATCTGCGCTCATGCAGACCAACGGCATCCGCGATGCGAGTCAGATCAGACCGGGTCAACGCTTGGTCATTCCGCGCCATGTGTCGACCAGTACGCAAACGGCAGCTGCACGTGGTTCGTTTAACACGCAGCCCACCGGCAACGTTCATGTCGTGAAGTCCGGCGACACGCTTAGGAGCATTTCACGCCACAGCGGTGTGACAGTTGCAGTCCTGGCACGGGCTAATCACCTTCAGCCTTCCGCGAAGCTCGGCGTCGGCGATCGTTTGACAATTCCTGCGGGGGGGCATGCGCTGGCAGCAGCGTCCCCAACCGCAGCGCCGCAAGTCGCGCAGCCCCGCGTGGTGCTAATGCAGAAAGTTGCGAGCGCGGCACCCGCGCAAAATGCGCAGGTTGCTAAGGTAGATCCGCAGACGACCGAAACAGTGGTGAAGGCTGCCGAACCGAGCGGCAGCATGCCGTCGTTCCGTTGGCCGGTTCGTGGCCGCGTGGTTGCAGGATTCGGCAGCAGGCCAAACGGTGCGCAGAATGACGGGATCAATCTGGCGGTACCGGAAGGCACGCCAATCAAGGCAGCCGACGATGGTGTAGTTGCATATGCTGGCAATGAGCTGAAGGGCTACGGTAATCTGGTGTTAATTCGCCATTCGAATGGATTCGTGTCTGCCTATGCTCATGCCAGTGAGTTGATGGTCAAACGCGGCGATACGATTAAACGCGGACAGGTGATCGCGCACGCGGGGCAAACCGGGAACGTTACCTCGCCGCAATTGCATTTTGAGATCCGGAAAGGTTCGACCCCCGTCGACCCGACACAATACCTCGGCGGCGCATAGTGTCGCCGCTCGGCCCGGCGAAGGCGGGGCCCCACGGAAAAAATGTTGTTCGGGATCGGGATGCCCACTATCGCGGGCATGAGCCGTTGGACGTCAGGCCTTCACCTTAAAACCGAGCCGCCCGGCCAGATCCTGCACAAACTGCCAGGCCACGCGGCCCGAGCGCGAGCCGCGCGTGGTCGACCACTCGAGCGCTTCGCGGTGGAGCGGTTCGCCCCGCGCTGGGATTTTGTAGTGTGCAACATAGCCGTCGACCATTGCCAAATATTCATCCTGGCTACAGCGGTGAAAGCCGAGCCATAACCCGAACCGGTCGGATAGGGACACCTTCTCCTCGACCGTTTCACCCGGATTGATCGCAGTCGAGCGCTCGTTCTCCATCATGTCACGCGACATGAGATGCCGGCGGTTCGACGTCGCATAGAAAATAACATTGTCCGGCCGGCCTTCGATGCCGCCTTCAAGTACCGCTTTAAGAGACTTATAGGTTGTGTCCTCGGCATCAAAAGACAGATCGTCGCAGAACACGATAAACCGATGCGGCGAGCTTCGGGTGAGCGCCATCAGTGCCGGCAAGCCTTCAATATCCTCGCGGTGGATCTCGATCAGCTTGAGGGGCGCGCTTTTTATGTTCCGTGCGAGAACGGCATTAACGCCGGCATGCGCGGCCTTCACCAGCGAAGACTTGCCCATGCCGCGGGCGCCCCACAGCAGGGCATTGTTCGCTGGCAAGCCTTTCGCGAAACGCTCTGTGTTTTCAACGAGGACATCGCGGACGCGATCGATACCTTTGAGTAGCGACATCTCGACGCGGTTCACATGCGGAACGGGCACCAGCCGGCCATCGGGATGCCAAACATACGCATCGGCGATGCCCAGATCGGGGAGGGTTGCTCCCGGTGGTGCCAAACGCTCGAGCGCGGAGGCGATTCGTTCGAGTACGTCCGTCTGGATTATTGAACGGACGCCGACTTTCAATTTCGGCGAGGGGCGTCGCGACAATTTGGGCTTCGGTTTGGTCATCTGGTGTTTTTCCGCAAATCGCGCTGCTCTTAGCGGGGCGGCGTTGCTCTCGCAAGCGGCCCCGCGCGGAAATGGCCGAAAATGGCTGGTTTTGAAGAGTGACGCAGCGTTGCAATTGGACGGGCGGCCGGTATAGTCCGCGCGAAATTCAAGCGCCAGCCGGGCTCTGGGAAACCACGCAAGGAACAAGCTTCGATGTTCATAACGCCTGCGTTTGCACAAGGATCGTTATTTGGTGGTGGTGCAGGCGGCGATGGCGGCATGTTGATGTCGCTGCTGCCGTTCGCGTTGATTTTCATCATCATGTATTTCCTGATCCTGCGGCCGCAGCAAAAGCGGGTGAAACAGCACCAGGAAATGGTCAAGAACGTGCGGCGAGGCGATACGGTCATTACCAATGGGGGCCTTATTGGCAAGGTTACCAAGGTGATCGACGACGACCAGATTGAAATCGAGATTGCGGACGACGTGCGCATTCGCCAAATGCGACAGATGGTCAGCGACGTTCGCGCCAAGGGTGAACCTGTCAAGGAAGAGGCCGCGGCGGGTTGAACCCCGGCGGCCTTAGCCTTTAAGCCGCAAGTCGGGACGTCATGCTTTATTTCACGCGGTGGAAGGCTACGGCGATTATTCTCACGGCATTCATCGTTTGCCTGTTCACCGTTCCGAATTTTTTGCCCGATAAGGTGGTTCAGAGCTGGCCAAAATGGGCACAGCGACACGTGGTGCTGGGCCTCGACCTGCAGGGCGGATCGCATATTCTGCTCGAAGTCGACACGAATGCGGTCCGCAAGGAAAAACTCGAATCAATGCGCGATGACGTCCGTCGCATTCTGCGCGATGCGCGCGTCGGTTATACCGGCCTCGTGGTGCGCGGCAACAGCGTGGAAGTACGTATTCGTGAGGGCAGCGATTTCGATAAGGCGGTTGAGAAACTACGGGAACTGTCACAGCCGCTAGGCGGAATTCTTGGTAGCAGTACTGGCCAGCGGACTCTCGACGTAACGACTGAGGCCGGCGGCCTGGTGCGGCTAACGCTCACCGAGCCCGCCATCGTGGAACGGGTTCGCCAGTCTGTCGAGCAATCGATTCAGATTATTGAACGACGCGTCAATGAGCTCGGCACTGTCGAACCCCTGATCCAGCGTCAGGGTGTCGATCGAATCCTGGTGCAGGTCCCGGGACTGCAGGATCCAACACGGCTAAAAGAATTGCTCGGCAAGACAGCCAAGCTTGATTTCCGCATGGTTGACGTCTCGATTCCAGCGGAACAGGCCGCACAAGGACGCGTGCCGCCTGACAGCGAAATCCTCTACAGTGCCTCGCAGCCAAAGATTCCATATTTGGTAGAAAAACGCATTCTTGTTTCCGGCGGCGATCTTACCGATGCACAACCGGGTTTTGACCAACGTACCAGCGAACCAATCGTATCGTTCAGATTTAACACGTCAGGCGCGCGCAAATTTGCGCAGGTCACGCAAGAGAATGTCGGAAAACCATTTGCCATTGTTCTCGACAACCAGGTGATTTCGGCCCCGGTTATTCGCGAACCGATCCTGGGTGGCTCTGGCCAGATCTCCGGAAGCTTTACTGTCGAGAGTGCCAACGATCTGGCGATACTTTTGCGGGCCGGCGCCTTGCCGGCGCCGCTCACCATCATTGAAGAGCGCACTGTCGGTCCGGGCCTTGGTCAGGATTCTATCGCCAAAGGTAAGGTTTCGTCTTATGTCGGCGCGGCGATGGTGGTCGCCTTCATGCTGGTTACGTACGGACTATTCGGACTGTTCGCGAACATCGCTGTGGCGATCAACGTTGCAATGATCTTCGGCGTATTGTCGTTCCTCAATGCCACGCTCACGCTACCGGGCATCGCGGGTATTGTGCTCACGGTTGGTATTGCTGTCGATTCCAACGTGCTGATTTACGAGCGTATCCGCGAAGAGGTCCGGGGCGGCCGAACCCCGATCAATGCCATCGATGCCGGATTTTCTCGCGCGCTTGCCACGATTCTTGATTCGAACATCACTACATTCATTGCCGCCGCGGTGCTGTTTTATATCGGGACAGGTCCAGTTCGCGGTTTCGCCGTTACGCTCGGCATCGGAATTATCACGACTGTTTTCACCGCCTTCACGCTGACCCGCCTTATCGTCGCGTATTGGGTGCGCTGGCGGCGCCCGCAACGCGTGCCGATTTAGGAGCCCGTGCCGTGCGCCTGCTTCGTATAGTCCCCGACGATACCAAATTCGATTTCATGCGGTTCCGGCGAATCAGCTTTCCGGTATCGGCATTGCTGTCGATAATCGCTATCTCACTTTATTTCTTCCACGGGCTGAATTTCGGCATCGACTTCAAAGGCGGCACGCTCATCGAGGTTCAGTCCAAGGCGGGGGCTGCAGATCTCGCACAGATGCGCGCCACACTGGGAACGTTGGGTCTTGGCGAAGTGCAGTTGCAGCAATTCGGTGCGCCGAACGACGTGCTCATTCGCATTGCTGAACAGCCGGGCGGTGAGGTGGCCCAACAGCAGGCGGTTACCAAGGTCCGGGGCGCTCTTGGCGATGCAGTCGAATACCGGCGTGTTGAGGTGGTTGGACCGCGTGTTTCGGGCGAATTGCTTTCCTACGGCGTTATCGGATTGATGCTCGCGATTTTCGCAATCCTGATTTATTTGTGGTTCCGATTCGAGTGGCAGTTCGCGCTGGGCGCCATGATTGCAAACGTCCACGACATCGTGCTCACCATCGGCTTCATGTCGATCACGCAAATCGACTTTGATCTGACAAGCATCGCCGCGTTGCTCACCATCCTGGGATACTCGCTTAACGATACGGTCGTTATTTACGATCGTATTCGGGAAATGCTGCGCAGGTACCGCAAACTGCCGATGCCCGATTTGCTTAATGCTTCGGTCAATCAAACGCTCTCGCGTTCGGTGATCACACATGTGACCGTGTCGCTTGCATTGTTGGCGCTACTTTTATTTGGCGGGCAGGCGATCCATAGTTTTACCGCGACCATGATGTTCGGTGTCGTTCTTGTCGGTACTTACACATCTGTGTTCATAGCATCGCCGATTCTGATTTATCTCGGCGTCGGAACGGGCCGTGATTCATTGAGCGCACCGGATCGGGACAAGTAGATGACGTTCGGCCACGGCGCCGACCCACCGCATTTGCCGCGCCGGGCCCTAATCGACGCGTACGGCGATGGTGGCTTCCGCTTTGCCGGCATGTCGCACCGTGGCTCTTTACTGTGTTTTCCCGACGGCGTGTGGGCCTGGCCTATCAATGATGCTCGTGAGCTGACTGAGGACGCGTTTTCGGCGGTCTTCGCCCGCGCAGATAGTCTTGATTTTTTCTTGATCGGTGCCGGACGCGAACCCTGGGTGTTGCCTGCCGGTCTGCGGCAGCGCTTCCGTGACGTGTCTTTATCCGTCGATACTATGGCGACCGGGGCTGCCGTCCGGACCTATAATATTTTGCTGGCGGAAAACCGCCGTGCCGGAGCGGGACTAATCGCAGTCACGTAAGACATGCCCGCTAGATTGGTCGAATGGAAGCTCATTTCAAACATTGTGCTGCTCTGGTCAGAGAGAACGATCGCGACCGTTATGTTGCGACACTATTCGCTCCCGCCGATAAACGGAGTGCACTATTCGCCCTCTATGCTTTCAATGCAGAAATTGCGCGCGTGCGCGATGTTACGCGCGAGCCGATGCCGGGTGAAATCCGGCTCCAATGGTGGCGAGAAGCGGTCCTGGGCGAACGCATCGGCGAAGCCGCCGCAAATCCGGTCGCGCTGGCGCTGCGCGAGACGCAGTTGCGTTACGATTTAGCCAGTGAGCCATTGGTTAACGCGATTGAGGCGCATCGCTTCGACATTTACAAGGCACCAATCTCGAGTATCGACGATTTTCATTCCTATGCGGTAAGAACTGCTGGCGCGATCTTCGAACTGGCCGTTAGCATTCTGGCCGGTCACAAAGTTACCGCGATCTCCAGATTAGCAGCAGAAGCGGGAGTCGCACTAACGATTGCAAACGTACTGGCGCGGCTGCCACTCCATGCGGTCCGTCGACAGCTGTATATTCCGTTGGAAATCCTTGGTCAGTATCGAGCCGAGCCGGACGATATTTTTGCAATGCGTGCGACACCCGAGGTGAGGGCCGCGCTCGCCGACCTTCGCTTGCGTTGCCGCCGTCAGTTGGCCCACGTCGGTACCGCCAAAGTCTCGCCAACTGCCCAGCCCGCCTTCTTGTCGATGGCGCCGTTGTGGCAATGGCTACGCGATATGGAGCGGCCCGACTATGACCCGTTTCACCCTGCGCAGGTGGCGCTTTGGCGGCGGCAATGGCGTATCTGGCGCGCGGCAAAATCTTTCCGGCGAATCGGGGGTTAACTGATTATTCAGCTGCTACTGTGGGGAGTTCGTCGGCGATCCATCTGTCGAGATCTGCAAGCGCACGCCGTGTCAGGGCGCCTTTGCGCGCGAGCGCCTTAGCCGTGCTGCGCCCGAGCTTGCTATGGCGATCAAATACCGGAATCTCATCCAGTGGTGGAAACAATCCAAAATTGACATTCATTGGTTGGAATGAAGACGGCCCAGCGTCGATGGTCTCGATATGGCCGCCGGTAATATGCGCGAGCAGCGCGCCGTGTGCTGTAGTTACCGGCGGCGGAACGATCCTTTCGCCTCGTCGGACGGCGGCTGCAAAGCGTCCCGCGAGCAAACCAACGGCGGCTGATTCCACGTAGCCCTCGCAACCAGTGATCTGACCGGCAAAGCGCCAAACTGGATTCGATTTGAATCGCAGCGTGTCATCGAGGAGTTTGGGCGAGTTTAGGAATGTGTTGCGATGCAGTCCACCAAGGCGGGCAAAATCCGCATTCTCCAGGCCGGGGATGGTTCGAAAAATACGGATCTGTTCCGAGTGCTTCAGTTTGGTCTGGAAGCCGACCATGTTGAAAAGCGTGCCTAATTTGTTGTCCTGGCGTAACTGCACCACGGCATAGGGCCTTGAGCCTGGTAGGTGCGGATTGGTCAGACCGAACGGTTTCATCGGTCCATGCCTTAATGTCTCTGCGCCGCGCTCAGCCATTACCTCGATCGGGAGACAGCCATCAAAATAAGGTGTGGAGGTTTCCCAGTCTTGAAAGGTGGTCTTTTCGCCGGCAAGTAGGGTGGCGACAAATGTTTCATATTGTTCGCGCGACAGCGGACAATTGATGTAGTCGGCACCCGAGCCGCCGGGGCCGGGTTTGTCGTAGCGCGACTGAAACCACGCTTGGGTGAAGTCGATGCTATCTCGATACACGATTGGTGCAATTGCATCGAAAAAGGCGAGTTGGCGTTCCCCACTCAGGTTTGCGATCGCGGCGGCGAGATCGGGTGAGGTTAGCGGTCCGGTCGCGATGATAACGTTGCCCCAATCACTGGGCGGCAGCGCAACTTCTCCTCGCTCGTGCGCAATTAATGGATGAGCAATCAGGGCCTCGGATACCGCGGCTGAAAAGCCCTCCCGGTCGACCGCCAGCGCGCTGCCGGCCGGTACCTGATTTGTATCTGCCGCGTGCATTATCAGCGAACCAAGTCGGCGCATTTCCTCGTGCAGAAGACCGACTGCGTTGTGTTCACGATCATCGGAGCGGAACGAATTTGAGCAGACCAGCTCTGCGTAGCCGTCGGTTTTGTGTGCGGCAGTGTTGCGCAGTGGTCGCATTTCGTGCAGTACGACGGGCACATCCGCGTGGGCCAGTTGCCAGGCTGCCTCCGATCCTGCGAGCCCGCCACCGACCACGTGCACGACTTGTAAATTCTTGGGTGTCATTCAAAATCAATAGGCTGGCGGATGACGATCTGCAACGGTGGTAACAGGTTCCGTATGCGCCTAAATGTGGTAGCCCTTGCGGGTTGCATTGCTTTTGCGGCCAATATTTCCCTCGCGAGCGCAGCAACAATGGCGAACGTCGTCGACGAAGCCTATAGCGGGTTCTCGGTCGCGCCGCCTACGCCAAGCATTGTTTTCGTTTGTCACGGGTTCGGGTGTAAGTATCGGGCCGAGGTGGACCTGACTGCCGGTGATCGCGCGAAACTTGCGCAAATATTGGCAGCCGGCCGGTCGTCAGCGGCTGCAGAGCGCAAGGCGGTTGCGGCTGCCGGAGCATGGTTCGACAGGCGCGTCGGCCCCGCCGCTGGTACGGAAAACCACGTGGCGCGCGCGGGCGCCAAATATATGTTTGATGTCCATCAATTCGATTGCATCGATTCAAGCCGGAATACCACCACTTTGCTTCTGGTGCTCGACCAACTCCAATTGTTGCGACACCACGACGTCGACGCGCCGGAGGCGCGGGGCTTTTTTATCGATGGGCGACCGCCGCACGCCACAGCCGTTCTCTTTGAGAAGGCGAACGGCACAAAATGGTCGGTCGATTCCTGGACGGTCGGTTACGGTAAGATTCTGGAGGTTATGCCTTTGGAGCGCTGGAAGTCGCTCAACTAAAGCGGGATGAGTTTAGCCTGAATCGATTTGGGATTCCCAAATCAGGTTGGTTCTGATTCAAGATGCTGGCTGGAATGGAGGCCAGCATCGCATGGGCCGACCTTACTCTCTTGATCTTCGTG
>Ga0335085_10005026_pt1 | contig 21542 bp, 26 predicted proteins | sample Lox_Sample_45_FD_206712 | JGI IMG/M metagenome (GOLD analysis project Ga0335085, IMG submission 206712) | Soil microbial communities from Loxahatchee National Wildlife Refuge, Florida, United States - Lox_Sample_4.5 | ecosystem: Environmental > Terrestrial > Soil > Wetlands | place: USA...
CAAACTGGTTAGCCATCGCTCCTTCGGGTTTCGCACCGTCGAGAACTTCACCGCCGCGATCTATCACTGCTGCGCCCATCTTCCGTTACCGGAGGAATGCTGATCACACTTTTGGGAGACGAACCTGAATTATGAGCAGCGAATCTCAAGCCAGGCGAATTTTGGCATTCCTGCCCGCTCTGATCCAGTCCGCCATTAAAGGCGACGAGGGAATCTGCCACAAGCGGGAGATCGAGCAATGAGTCTGATTTGGACGGAGCATGGACCATACCGCCGTGTCGGCTACGGCAGCGAATCTGAGCTTGAATCGGCAGTTCTCCGGGTACAAACGCAACTGTTCGGCCCCAATCGGCTTTACCTGGATGTCAAAAGAAAGATTGGCCTGAGGGGCGGGCTCCGTAACGTCCCGGACGGTTATCTGTTGGACCTCAGTGGTCGCAAACCCAGGCTCTACGTAGTCGAGAACGAGCTTGCCGCTCACGACCCGCTGCGGCATATTGCCGTTCAGATCCTCGAGTTCTCGCTGTCCTTCGAGACAGATCCCAGGTTGGTAAAGACCATTCTGTTCAACGAAATTCAAGGCCAAGCCGACGTCAGGGAACAGTGCGAACGATACGTTGCTTCACGTCAGTTTCGAAACCTTGACCACCTGTTGGAGTACTTGGTGTACGAGGCGCCTTTTGCTGCCCTCGTGATCATCGATGAGTTGCCGGAGAATCTAGAGAACATCCTCGCACGCAAATTCCAATTCGGCGTCGAGGTGTTGGAGCTAGCTAGGTACCGAAACGAAGGCGGTGAGAGCTGCTACCGTTTTGAGCCGTTTCTTGCGGATCTCAACCAGGACGTAAATGAGGCCGAGGCAGTGGATGAACAGGCTCAAGCGCGGCTCGACCTCAGCGAGGTCGACACCGTCGTGGTCCCTGCACGAGAGGAAGGGTTTCGCGAGGTGTTCCTCGGAGAGAATCGATGGTACGCAATCAGGATTCATGGCACGATGCGACCCCAGATCAAATACATCGCCGGCTATCAGGTGGCACCTGTCTCGGCAATCACGCACATCGCTCCGGTAAAATCCATCGAACCGTGGGGCGATACTGCGAAGTTCGTCGTGAACTTCTCCGAACCAGCCCGCGAGATCGGGCCGATCGGATTGGTAAAAGGTGGAAGCGTGAGAGCACCGCAGAATCTGCGCTATACGACTCGTGAGAGACTGATAGCGTCGCGGACCCTCGACGACGTTTGGTAGCCGCTGAGCCGCCACCGCGAATCTGTCCGACTGAAAGAGATTACGCTGCCGTAAGGGACACGAAGGGTCGAGCGCTTGCTCATCAACCCACCCGGCCGAACAGTTTAATCGACCGCGCCGCTTCCAAGACCGAGACGCTGGACTCGGCTGAGCCACTCCGTCAGCTTTGAAACGGTCGTATCGTCAACCAGGCTTGGAACAAAATGGCGGCGAACTGGATGCATGACGCTTTTTCGAACAGTATTGAGATCAAAAAACCAGGAGAGCGCTGATTGCTTGCCTCCCACCCAGCCTACTGCGGCCAAATCCTCTCCAAACGAACGCCAATTCTTCTCAAGAATCGCGTGTACGTCCAGAAGATCAAGGTATGCCACCTTGGGCATTTTGTTGCCTTCCTCTTCGCATCGCTCAGCACACTTCTTGCGAATGGCGAGCGGTATTGCATTCCACCAGTCGTCGCCACATTCGCCTTTGAGGCGTTTGAATACAAATTCAACCAAGCAACGCTCTATGTGGTCCACTAGGTCAAAGGCCGTGACTGCTAAGGGCACAGGATTCAGCAATTTACCGGCCAGCCAGTTCAATATGTTCTTGGCTAGAGTCTCGTTATTTCCAGCACTAATCCCCGGAAATTGAACTCCGGTCGGCCCAACGTACGGATCATGCGTGAGACCACACGACAGGGCCAACACCCCACCATTGTTTCCGATTGGCGACAGCACCAAGCAGCTCAGCTCTGGTGAGGTCCAGTCAGCCGGGAAGTCAGTGGTTTGGTCCACCAGTTCGATATTCTTGCCAGCGGGAAGCGCAAGTATAGGAGTCGCGTTGCCGGAGAATCGAATGACGTTAGGCTGTTGGATGACCAGTTCATCGACCCCGTCGAGCAGCGGATGGGGATGGAATGCGCTGGGCGTCTCCGACCGCATGATCTCGATCAAGCGAGGATGAGCCGCCGCGAGGTCGTGAACGCCAAGTTGCGTTCCTTCAAGGCCGTAGAAGCCCAGAAAGGGATTTAAGTCATCCAGCGAGTTTGGGTCAACCCTGACTAATAAGGGGCGGCCTGCTGCGACGCATTCCCTGAGGTTGTCCAAAAGTTCCGGCACAGCCAAAAAGGAGATGTCCGGCAACACTAAGCCCGTTGCTCCCCGGACGAAGTCGATCATCGAAGCCACGTTGGCTGGCCCGTCGTACTCACGAAAAGGCGTCCCGATCTCGCTCGCGAGCGCACACCAGCGATTCCCTCGTAGCGACTGGTTCATAACCAGATCCAAATGCGCGATATACTCCATATCTACCTAATGGTACCGCGAAATCGACCGGCCGCGTTGGCGAGCAATCCATCGGCTTCGGCCGGCTTACAGCGGGAGTCTACGGATGTTGACTCGGGTTGGCGAGGACTGCCCGCGCAGGAGAGAGCGGGCTGCTTGGGCGACGAGACCATAATCGAGCGCTCAGAAACTCGAACAAGTCCCCTCGACGTCACGCTCGGAGTCGGTCAGTAAATCAACTCTTGAGCCACATCTGTCGCTGGGGCAGGCTTATGACATAAGGTCCTGCGGACGTGCTAAGTGACAGATCGGGCTTCTGGGAGACGCCAAAGGGGCAGAGCCGAGGGGCCGGAAACGCCGGGAAAGGAGGCTCCATCGCCGCTGAGCCCTCGCCCGACGACCGCGCCGCGGGCAGTCTTTTCCGTCCCAGTGTCATCCCAAGAGTTTTCTGAGCGGGACGATGGTTTGCAGCTCGCCTCGGGCGTTTCAAAACCGACAGCTTCTGCAATGTCCATCTGGCAGGACGGCGCGTCTGAAACCAAATGACTTGCCCGCCACGATTGTGAGTTCTGAAATGGCTCCCCAGTCAAGAAGATGCAGACGCCCTCTGCACGCCCAGGCGGACCGTAGCGATTCCGCGTCTCACTCCACGGGGTCCAAATGTCCGGTTTCCGGACAGCTGACTCATTGCATGGTAGAACCCAAGGCCCCAAGACAGTCGGCGGAGTCAGCGCCTATTCGACGGTGGACGAAGCCGCAACTTGACGCATTCCATCGTGACCCTACTCAAAGGGGGTCGTGATCGCCTTAATGCAGCCATCGCTGCCCTCGAAGGCGGCGGCAAGAGACGAGAGGCTGAGCGGGCGTCGCCGGAGGCTGAGTACTTCGGCCCGAAAGCGCGTCTCGCAGGCGATGAAATCCCTGTGGGCGGGAAGACAGCCGGATGACGGTCAACTCGAAGCGACTGAGGCCAATGCTCGTCGAACGAAGGCCGGAGTCCACCCGAGAACTCCGGAGGCTGTCCTTAAAGGTCGGCTACGTGCGCGTCTTCATCATCGAGGGACTGCGCTTGGACGGAAACCGTCTGATCTATACCGAGGTCACATCTCTACGATGCTTCGCTCGAAGAGTATCTCAGGCTGATCATTGGAGAGCGAGCCGGAGGAATCCAGCAAGTAGGAATAGAAGCGGAGCCTGCTAGCTCTGACAGGCGGTTGACTCGCAGGCTCCCGCCACTCTCCGACCAATATCCCGAAAACGTTTGACGTTGGCCACGCTTCCGCGTGAGCCGAAATGATAGCTTGCCATGACCTGAGCATTCGTGACCGAAAACCGCCGTTGGGCCAAACGCCCTCTGTTTCGTCCCACTCTCCAACCGTCAGGAGCACCCGGACCGGGACCGAAAGACAGCAGAACTTGCGGACCTCGCTGAAGGCGTAGCCGATGATATTCTCGGATTCTAAAAACACGCCAGGCACGCGGGCCCCAGGCAGAGACATGGCGCAATCGACCGCAAGAAGCTCTGTTTCCCAGCCTAATCCCATCTCACGCGCCACCCGCGGCAACAGGTCCTCGATGTAAAAAAGGGTTCGCCGCGTTTGGCTTGTCCATGCGTCAACGAGACGCTCGCTGGATGTGTTTGATAACTCCTTAGCAAAACACGCTTGAAACGCTTTCCATGCCTCGGTCGCGGTAGTCAAAGCGACACTCACCGAATACCCTCCGTTCTTAACGGATCAATGCTAGGCTGACCTACCCACGTGTGCATTTGTTTGGGGCACCTAGACCGCCCGCGGAGCACGTACACCTGTTCTGCCTCATTTCACGCATCAGAGTTGCGACTTCCCGGAAGTCTCATGACGGCGAAACGGCCACGAAAGCGCCTCACGGTCTGGCCAGTACTGAGGAGCGACGATGCCTATGTTGGAATCGGACGGCCAGCCGCAGCCTCGTCCAAAGGCAGATTACAAACTCCCATTCGCCTCCTGCACTGAAGTGACGGCAGGACGATTCCGGTAATATCGTCGGCGACGCGGAAACGATCCGCGGGCTCATGTGGACACGTGGTTTCTGCATCACTTGTTAACCCTGAGAGTCGCTCCACTTATCTCACTCTGCTTTCCGTCGTCCGCTTCCAAATATGACGGCTCAAACTCGATCGTGGGGACGCGAGTCTTCTTCTCGAAGCGGTCGTACAGAATGTCTCGACACTCGTCGCTAATCTCGAATCTTCCCACATCCTTTATCAGTACACTGAAGGCGGTTGATTCACCTACAGAGCGGTTTTTCTCAGCGGCTTTCTTCGCTTCATATACTCGATACAAACACTGCATGAGGCTGAGCGCCTTAACCCATCCGACAGTCGGCGGATCGGAAGAGCCCCCAAAGTCCCAAGGTTGCTGGCAGAGGAATGCCAGAGCGATGTCCGATCCTTCCCCTATAACCGAATAGTTAGTCTCCCAATGCGCCTTGCCGTACCTGTCCAGCCTAATGATCATGGCCTCGTCGCTGAAGGTAGCAATGATTACGTCTGCTCCTAATGTCAATCCGCGTATGGAATGCAGAATTTCATCGTCAAGGTCACTGAGGCAGTCTTTTGGAGTCTTGCGCAACTCGTCGTACTCTATCCCTTGAGCCATTCTCACGTGGTGCTTGATGATTTCGGCCTTTCTGTCTTCGGCTGCCTTTTCCAAGCCACGGAGTAGGTCGGTAATCACGATGTCAGAATCCAAGTTCACCGGAGTGGCGCAGAACTTGAGTATTGCCGGATCGCAAGCGGTCAACAGGCGATCTGCCTCAGTTTCAGAGCCAGCCAAAAGCGCGGAGGTAGATTCCGCAATCTCTCGAATCTTGTTAACGTCGTCCGATCCGACAAGTTCCTTGAACTCAGTGCCGCGCTGGGCGCGCCAATCGCAACAGAGCACGATAGCGGGCTTTCCTGCGTGCTCGCATTCTCCGGCAATGCACAGTGTCACATGACCCTCCGAACCCCCTTCTTCATCGGGACCAATCTTACCCCCGAATCTCCAGGCCGAGTTAATGAGTTTTCTGCCTCTTAGAGATCCTGTCCACCAGGCCGACAAAGTAGAAGTGGCCGGTCCACGTTTGCGATATACGAGACGGGGCGCTCATCGACTTCATCTGGCCGAACTGTCGATTCCGGGCTGCTTGTTTTCCCAGCACGTTGCGCTCGAAATACGTGAATTGTGCATCTATGGCGAGGGCGTTTCTCGGCGGGCTGCCTCGAAGGCGCTCGCGCTCTCGACCGCGATGGCAACCCACGCTCAAGGGCTTGTCGAGGAGGCCCGAATTCCCCGACGGTCATGCACACCGATTTCGCGGAGTCGGTGTCAGTGTTGCTCGGTCACATGGGCACCAAGATTACACAGAGGTACAGTTCGTCCCCCGGGGAGCCAGGCAGGAACAAGTTGGAGGCCGATGCACGGCGTAGCTGGGCACAAGCGAGCACTCGCGACGTGACCCAAGCGGCGTTCTATCTAGGGCTTTTCCAATATCCTGCGAATTGGATCGACCACAAGCAGTCTAACCGCGGCGGCACTTTCAAGCCGAAGTAAGGGCTGCACCGCGTACTGAAAAGAGTCGAGGACCTGCTGCATTTCGTCCCCGCTCCTGAAGGGCTCAACATCGCCAGCCTGGACAAAGGTTGGCCCCGCCGGGACTAGGAGCCTGGTACTCCACTGGGATATGTAAAGGAGGTCTGCACCGGCGATGCGCCGCCCCACCCCCCAGCACGCAACCGGTTCGCGGCGCTGCTGCGGGGTCAGGTAGATATTCAGAAATGCGAAAGCCGTATAGCCCTGGCGCTCGCTGCCCGGCACATACACTCGCGTCAGGACGCGAGGCAGCCATCGCTTGTGCTCTCCGGGTAGGGCTGATGAGTTAAAGTAGCAATTGGGTCCCAAAAGGTCGTTATAATTGAATTCGCGAAAGCCCTCATCAAGCTCTTCGATCAAACGTGAAATATCTCTGTAGAGCGCGCCCACGAAGCGAAAGGCGTCTCTTATTGTGGTGTCACCGTTCATAGGCGCTCCTTCCAGAAGAGTGTATCTCCGCCCTCGGTTAGGTTTAATTCAACCCACGATCGCATGCAATGGCCAAATGAGAACCGCCAGAATGACCCTGAAGTTACCGGAGCGGGCCACGGCAAATCGTGAAAGCCCGCGAATGTCCTTAGTTCCTTTTGCTCTAGCAATGTAATGAGGTCAAGGATCAGCCGACCGGCTGGATCGTGAATGAGGGGCGAATATCGCTCTAGGTGCGGGGTCAGTGATCGCCAAGATAACCAAAAAGCCGGACACGGAAACTCGGCCATGCCGGCTCGGTGCAGTGACTCCAATGACTCCTTATACACCTCAGCAGGAAGTCGCCGGTGCGATGTGACCAAGATGTGTGCAAAGGGCAACTGGCCGGTCTGGCAGGTTCCTGGAAACCAAGACGCGATTAATGGATCGTGATTGGCCTTCGAAAAGCCATCCATCTGGTCGGCCAACTGATTCCCGGTTCTTGGGCTATCGCTGGACTCGTCCTGAATGACATAAGCGTTGCTCGGCCCTGATAAGTACTTGGCCTCGACAAGTAGCACGCGACAGGTGCCGTCTTTGGATTTTAAGAGCAATGCAACGTCCGGCTCTTTGTCGTTGGGCAGGGTGGGCCAGAATGAGAACAGGACTTCTTCGACTGGAGAGCTACCTATGAATTGGCCGAGGGTGTTGCCGGATGTCCTTACCGGCTGAGCTTCAAGAAGCCAGTCCCTAAAGCCTTTCTCCCACCCTGCATAATACATGGTGCCGAACACATCCGACGTGAGCAAATCCTCCATTCGATCGTTGACGGTTTCCGGCGACAGCTTTCCGTGGATTTCAGCGATGCTCAAGAGCCCCCCGAGAGGACCGCGGCATTTTCAGGCGTGCAGACCTGAGGTTTAGGTTCGGAGACGAACTGGGTCCGCGTGGTGGCGACCACGCTGCGAGTGGAGGTGGGTTCGGCCCTGGTGGGCCGCACAGGGAATTCAATTGTTCCGTCTTCCGCATAACTGTCTCCTAACTCTCGGCTTGAAAACAAGCGGCAACAGTATACAGCTGAGCTGTCTTTAGAGGCCATGCGAAGACGTCAGGGCCGCAAAGATACACCGGAAAACGACAGGTGACAAGTGGTGGAACAACAGATGAGTCTCCGCGCTCCGGGCGGGGCACAAGCTGGCCAAATAACTTGCGATCTCGATAGTCGCTAAGTGACTTCGCTGGTCATCAGCGAGCCAGGAGGCTCTCCCTTGGGGGTTGGCCTCACCTCCGAGAGGGCCCCTATTCCGGCCCGGATGAGGTCAGCAATGTCCTGTCGGTAGGGAGCCGTCAGCAAGAGGCTACGGCGACGACATGGCCCCACCCGATGGCGAATCCGTGTCTGTCCGACTACTGCCTGAGTAGGCTGCCCATTAACCTGAAATGGACCGTTCAAAAATCACTTAATTCTTGAGTCGCCGAGGGGCCGATGGTCGTTATTGTCGGATCAATAGATTACAAGTGGCCTTCGCGGGGCTTTTTGAAGGGCTCGAAGCTACGGCAGCACCCGGAAGGCCGCTTTGCTCGACAGCGTGCCACCGGGCGTGACCACCTGGACCGTACCGCTGGTGGCGCCGGCTGGCACAGTCGTCTTGATCAGCGACGGCGAGACAACAGTGAACGTCGCAGGTGTACCGTTGAACGTGAGACTGGTCGCGCCGGTCAGATCGGTTCCGAGGATCTTGACGGGCTGTCCCACCTTCCCGGCGGTTCTCTGCGTCTCAACAAATGGCCCAAGGCCGACAGACAAGCTAAATATCGTCCCGTCGCCATTGGGTCCCCCAGCAAAGGTGACACCATAAAACAGCCCATCTGTCGCCTGAACCAGCGCGCCGGTCGGGTAAGCGCCGTCAGTCGAGCCGAAGGCGTGAAGCGTTGTCAGCGCGCCATCCGGCGTCATTTTAAAAATCGTGCCACAACCATTCGGGCAGGCGTCGCTACCTCCTCCGTTCGAGGCTACCCCGTAAAAGGAGCCGTCAGTACCCAGCACCAGACCGCCTGGCGACGATCCGTCAGTGCCATCGAAGCTATGCAGGGTAGTCAATCGCCCGTCCGAACTCATTTTGAAGACAGTTCCACAACCGCCGTTCAAACATACGTCATTAGCCCCGCCAGAGGTCGTTGTACTGTAGAACTCCCCATCTGGACCTGGTACGAGTGCGGCGACAGGTACCGAGCCATCCGCGCAATGAGCTTTGGAGCAGAAATTGTAAAGCGTCGTGAACGCCCCCTTCGGGGTGATCTTGAAGACCGTGCCGGAGCCATAGGCGCCGAAAAACCCGGTTGTCCCGTAAAGATAGCCGTCAGCTTGAACCAGCGCAGCATGAGGCTGAGCGCCCTCGCTCATATTAAGATTATGCAACGTGGTAAGGGCGCCTCCGGAGGTTATTTCAAACACGCTGCTCAAATCTTCGGCGCTCGTCGTCCCATAAAAGTTTCCATCGCCGTCTTGAATTAGCGCCGCCTCAGGGTTAGCACCGTGGCTGTTGATATCAAAGCTGTACAGAGTGTTCAGAGTACCCTGGCGCGTGACTTCGAATACGGTACCACACACAAAGTCGCAATCGCTGTAAATCCCGCCTTCGTCCGTCGTCCCATAGAAGGTGCCATCCGTGGCGAGCACGAGTCCGGCCTCGGGAACAGAGCCATCAATGCAGTTTGTCTGGGCGCAAAAGCTGTAGAGCGTCGTCACGGTTCCAGATGGCGTCACCTGGAACACGGTACCATAGCCGTTCAGTCCGCCGTACGCAGTTGTTCCATACAAATTACCATCCCAGCCCTGCACGAGAGACACAAAGTCAGGGTTGGCCCCGTTGGTCCCGTTGAAGTTCGCCAGGGTTTTGAACGTCTGCGCCGGCGCCGCCATCGCTGCTGCCACGACGAACAAAAAGGTCCCTGAAACTACGAACGTCCGATTGATCTTGTGCATGACGCCTCCCTGTTCCATGCAACGGGCTTCGCGTTGCGTCGTCACGCCGCTCAGGAGGTAAAGGGCCGCTTTTCGTCCGGAAAATGGACGAGAAACGCACGAGTCACTGAACCACCCTGAACGGCACATTGCTCGAAAGCGTGCCGCCCGGCGTGACCACCTGGACGGTGCCGGTGGTGGCGCCCGCCGGGACAGTGGTCGTGATCAGCGAGGGCGAGACGACGGTGAATGTCGCTGGCGTGCCGTTGAACGTGACGCTGGTCGCGCCACTGAGATTGTTCCCGAGGATTTTGACTTGCCTTTCTGAGGCTCCGGAGGTGGGCTGAGGTTTCACAAACGGTCCGAGGCCAACAGATAGCCTGAAGACTGAGCCCCGCCTATTAACCCCACCCGACAGTGTCGTCCCATAGAAGTTACCATCAGTCCCTTGCAGCAACGCCGCCCACGGATCGGCTCCGTCCGGACAGTTGGTTTGTGCACAAAAGCTGTAGAGCGTCGTGAAAGCCCCGCTCGGGCTGATTCTGAAAATCGTGCCGTTGAGATTAGTGCCGCCAGCGGACGTCGTCCCATAGAAGTACCCATCTGTCGCTTGCACCAGTCCCGAGAAGGGTTCGCTTCCGTCCGTAAGGTCGAAGCTGTGTAAGGTCGTGAGTATTCCGGTAGCCGTGATTCTAAAGATAGTTCCGTAGCCGTTCGTCCCGCCCTGGTTGGTCGTGCCATAGAAGCTCCCGTCCTGGCCTTGGACAAGTGCCGCCTGAGGATAAGCGCCGTCAGTGGAAGCGAAGCTGTGAAGGGTTGTGAGAATGCCGTTCGGCGCGATCTTGAAAACTGCCCCAAACCCACTCGCTCCGCCTTCAGAGGTGGTTCCGTAGAAGTTGTCATCCGTACCCTGAATCAGCCCTGCGGTGGGCAACTGACCGTCCAGACAGGGGCTTTGGGAGCAAAAGCTGTATAGAACCGTCAGCGCTCCTACAGGAGTGATCTTGAAGACGGTCCCGTTGCCGTGCGCTCCGCCTTCCCAGGCAGTTCCATAGAAGCTCCCGTCGGTTGCCTGAATCAGCTCCCCGAGCGGCGCGCTTCCGTCCCCACAGAGAGGTCGCGAACAGAAGTTGTGAATCGTGGCTATCACGCCGTCCGCACCGAGTTTGTACACCGTTCCATACCCATTTGTTCCACCATAGGCCGTCATCCCGAAGAAGGCTCCATTAGTGGCCTGAACAACCGCCGCATAGGGAGTGGCGCCATCGGTGCAGCCCGGTTGCAAGCAGAAGCTGCGGACGGTCGTCAGCATGCCGCTCCGAGTGATCTTGAAGATAGTCCCGTAGACGTCGGCCCCGCCATAGTACGTCGTCCCATAAAAGCTCCCGTCAGTTCCCTGAGTTAGCCCCGCATAGGGGTCATCTCCATCTGTGCAGAGGGTTTCCGAACAAAAGCTGTACAGAGTGGTGAGCGTTTGCCCTGCGGACACAACCGCCGCGACGAGGCAGAACATCAGAGCCGCGCACGCCCTGGCCCACCAGTTCGCTTGCAGGCTACTGTGTTTGCTCCCTCGCCGTCTGTGAGACGGAGAATCCGGTGCCCGAAATGCACACTGCCGATCAGAGTCGCGCATCTAGCCCCCACACCGCGTTTTGCGCCTCAACCGCCGCGAATGATTGACACGAATACGGCGTCCATGATGCCCCCGTGCCAGCCAAGAGTCAACGCGCACTGCCACCAATGTACCAATGCGGCATCCGATTTATCGCTCGCGTAGTTCTCGACATCCGCAAAACGGACACACGATCAATCGGTCCCGCCGACCCGGCTTGACCTGATCGGATTGGGACGGGGGCCGGCGATTCGGACTTACCTGGGAATGGCAATCAGAATCAGTCCGCGACAGTGGGCGCAATGATTCCGGTGTTATGATCGGTTCGTCCCGGAATCCGTAGGTCCGGCGCCGGTGGAACGGACCTGCAATCCTGCCGCTCCCCACTCGGACCGTGCATCGGTACAATTCAGACACCGTAAAAGAAAACGAAGCCGCCAGGTAACATTACGGGTTGCCAGGAGCCTCAAGGGGGGCTCCACCCAGGGGGTGGACCTTTTGTGGAAAGGGGACCCTATCACGGCGGACCATGAGACTGCACCCGGCAGCTCGCCGATTCAGCGTCAGCCTCACTCAACCATGCAGGGCTGCCTCACCAGGCCACAAGACCTGCGCTCTAAACGCACATTCCTGACCGGAAGCGCGAGTGAAAGGTAAGCCCCATTTCGTGCGACGGGGACCGACGACGTACACGAAATGGCACGTACACATCGCGATCTCAGCGCAGCGGATCGGCCTAACTCCTTGGGAGTTCACGACGCGAGGATTTCGGCATCTGAAGTGCTGTAACCCAAGCCGGTTCGGTTTATGCCTTCAAAAGCCATTCGCCAATACCTGGCGCTAATCGGGCGGAAGGGTGGCTCTGTCACATCGCCCAAGAAGGCACGCGCCGCACGGGCCAACGGTCGCCGGGGCGGTCGTCCAAGGAAGAGGAAACAATGAGAGTCGGAATCTACACCAGGGTCTCAACGTCGAATAACGGCCAATCAGTCGAAATGCAGCTGCGTGACCTGCGAGAACTTGCCGAGCGCCGAGGGTTCGAGATCTTCAGGGAGTACCGCGACGAAATGAGTGGCGCGAAGGACTCCCGGCCAGGGCTTGACGCAATGCTAACCGATGCCAGACGAGGGAGGTTTCAAGCCGTGCTGATATGGAAGCTCGACCGGCTGGGCCGCAGTCTGGCGCATCTGGTCCGCCTGCTTGACGACTTCCGCACCTGGGGCGTACAGCTCGTTTCGTTCTCAGAAGGACTCGACTTCTCAACGGCCACAGGCAAGCTCCTCTACCAGATCGTCGCCTCGTTTGCCGAGTTCGAGCGAGACTGCATCCGCGAACGGGTCCGTGCGGGCCTACGGAATGCCAAGGCGAAAGGCCGGAAGCTAGGCCGCCCCCATGTCGCCGTGGACGCTTCTAGAGTGGCCACCCTGCGCGACGGCGGGCAATCCTACGCATCGATCGCGAAGAGCCTGGGGGTAGGTGAGGGCACCGTTCGTCGAGCCGTTCTCGCGTCCGCCAAAAACCCCTCTCCAAGCGTCGCCGTAAGTGGTTGCCCTGGCTAGACCGGCTGCCACGACTTCCCACCCGCCAGAAACAGATGATTCTAGCGGACCTTCCGGGAAAGTTTGGCAACCTGTACTCGTCCGCCCGATGTCCCCGCGCCAGTAGTGCTTGGCCCGTCACAGCCTGATAGACATGCTACGGGCGAAGGCGGGCTTTGCCACGGGGCACCGACGAACTGCTGGCAGGCTGCTCTCGCTCCGGCGATTTCTCCGGCGTGCTTGTTATCCTATTCCAGAGGAACGCTGCTGCGACGAACACAACGAGGCCAAATGCTGCGGACAATGTATCGGCAGGATCGAACTGTCCCCACGGCTTAGCTTGATAAAATGGGTCCAAATTCCGAACCATTCCCGCCTGCTTCTCCGCGTCGTATATAAAGATTTTCCAATACCAGAAAGTGACGACGGCTCCCAACAAGAAGGCGGGAACCAGTACAAGTCTCGGATGCTTTCGAGTGTACCGCTGGAGCGGCCCAACCCACTTCAGAATAAGACCGCCTAGTATGATAATGCCAATCGTTCCATTAAAGGCAGACGCAGGACCACCGGCATGCCAATTGCGCCAGCAATCGATAAGCCAGCTCACTCCGAACACAGTAGTCAGGATGTCCACAAGAAGACTCACCCTCAACCAGTAGCCCAAGAAACCAGCACCTGTCCAGGCGCTGATGAAAAAAACTTGACCCGTGAATGCAAATATATTTGCGATCGCGCTGACCCGATCAAGGGACTGACCGTTTACCGAGAACAGGAAAGAAAGAGAATCGTCATGACTGAATTGTCCGTATAGCCACACAGCTGCGGTGATCACTGAGCCACCAACAACCCAGGCCCGAAATGCCCACTGGGCAAACTGCCTACCAGAGATGCTGAGACGTTCCAACCGATGGCCTCCGACGCAGTCGAACTCAAACCGTTGAGCGAGCATCGGCTCGCGACGCACAGACAAGCCTTGCCATATTCTAATCGGGCTGCCCATACTTCGTGTGAAAAAAGCCTCAGAAACGTTCATGGTCGTACATGCATCGGCCTGACCGATCTTCACCTCACAATGAGCGGCTAATCGCATTCCGTCGTCTTGAGGACCAAGGCCGCTGGGTCACGGTCCGTCTAAGACCGTCAGCGCGGAATGACAATCCAGTTGTTAAGACCGTTCAAACCGATCGATAAGGCACACTCTTGCGGACGACCAGCGTACCGCAACCAAGCGTATCTCCGGAAAAGGCGCGTCCGACAGCATAACGGCAGACCTCGCGCCAGCGTCGATGGTCATACGCTTCGTAACATGCTGGATGCCGGCCATTCGATGGCCGAGGTGGGTAACGCGCTCGGGATCAGTGCGGCCACTGTTTGCCGACGTGTCCAAGGTCGATCCTGGTAAGATGGCAGCCAAGTCTATTCAGAAAGTGGAGGTTAAACCGATCCTGTTTTCGGAAGACTGTCTCTCCGCCTGCTGTGGACGGCGAGAGTTGGAGGTCACGGTTTGGCAATCGAAGAGATCGTTGTGAATGGACAGCGCGTCCGCACGCTCAAAGAACTGCTGCGGCCTGGACTCAAGGCCGTCTTTGTCGGCATCAATCCGTCGCCCGTATCAGTTGATCGTGAACACTACTATCAGGGCTCGTTGGGACGTCGGCTTTGGAGTCGGCTTCAAAAGCACGGCATACTCCCTTCACTGCCTGCGGGAAGAGAAGACGACACAGCCTTTGCTCTCGGCTTCGGGTTTGCTGACTTGGTCAGGCGGCCCACACCCGCGGCCAACCAGCTATCACAGGCGGAGATTCTGGCAGCACCACAGGACCTTAAAGAGCGGCTGAGCGTAACGAATGACCGCCCAACGATCGTCTTCGTTTTCGCCAGGGCCCTGAAAGTCGCGGGAACCGAGCTTCGGGGAGCAGGCTACAGAGTTCTTCAGATGCCGAGCCCATACGCAGACCGTGATGCAGTGGGCAAGGCCATGGTGCAGCTCAGAGCAGCAGTCAGCCCGAGTTCTGGCGGGCTTGCAGAGCGATCCGTCGGATATTGACCAGAAGATCTTCGACGAGCGCCGCCGGGCGGCCTGCACGAAGCTATGCCGAGTTTATCAGGAGGCGGGCTACGCGGACTTGCGCATGGGGCGGGCGCAAAAGTGGCTAAACATGGCGCTGAAGTACGTGTTCGTAATTAGCGAGGATCGCCTTCCGGGATACAAACGAGTGTTCGCGTTGGCCCATGTGCCTCCGGACCAAATCACCTCAAACAGGTCGTTTGCCGGGGAGCACCCCCTCTCAGCACCTCATGGACTCGGCTGCGTTCTTACGACGAGTACATGACCCTCCAGCGCTGGTTCCGCTCGTATTTTGCTGGCTCAGTGCCACTGGCGGTCGAGTTTATCTTGTGGCAGCGCAGCTGCAAGTCGGACGGGCAGTATGAACCTGGCGAAGCTCCCGAGGTCTCCACCTTAAACTGGCCAGTGTCAGGTCAGGGGGTTCTCAACTTCGTCGAATCGTCCAAATGGAACCGGGAATTGTTTTGACACGTTGTATCTTGAGAATCTCCGCTGAAAGACCCTTGGGCGGCGATATTTCATCTGAATTCAGGAGCATAGGGCCAGAGTGTACCGCTACTCTGTCGCTAGTCTGCCGCTACTGAACCGATACCCCGACTTTACTGATCCGACGCGGTTGTCTAAATCATTTGAAATGTGCAGCACCAGGGGTCGGCGCGCCTGTAGGGGGTTGGAACCAACTCGTTTGATCACAGGCGAGGGCGGCCAATCTTGTGAATTTCCATGAAAAACAGACGCGACGCCGAAAAGTCCCATACGCCAGGCGTCACACTCCGCTAAGCCTGTTTTGCCTCTGCCAATTTTGCGGACAGGTCATCCGCTTTCCGGACAACTGCCGCCACTGGCTCCTCGCAAGAAAGTCGGCAGCGCCCTCCGAGAGGTGCTTCACGAGAGTTAGACGGCGTTCCAAGCCGACCGCGAGAGCCAATGGGAAGCACATCGGCAGACCTCGTACCACCGTCGATAACCACGCACTTCGTGACATGTTGGACGCCGTCACCCAATGGCCGAGGCAGGTGCTGCGCTCGCGATCAGCGCTGCCACCGGATTGCCGCCGCGCCCAAGCCGAGGCGTGGTGACCGAGTCAGGAATGCGGCGTTCGGCTCCCTGGGGCTGTATTTGTCAGTTTTGCGGACGAGCGGGTAATGGGCTAAAGCCAAGTGGCGGTCGCTATGGCTTTGCTTCCAGCAGATCAGCAATCTGGCGGCATAACTGGAGCACCGATGTTTTCGCGCTTTTCTCAATGTCCTCGATGGCCCGTTCCCTTTTTCGCTTCCGGCGCACTACCCTCGGCACCTGAACCGTGAACGTGGCGAGGGTCCCGACCTTCTCTGATTGGGCTAGCGTTATCGACTCATTGCCGAGGCTTACCGACGATGGTCTATCTTCGTACTGGTTCGCCCGGACGACGACGCAATAGCCGTCCCGCGCAAGCTGCAATTCCTCCACTTCCACGTTGAGTCTTAGGCTCATTTACGCTCCCTTCTTGTCATAAGTGGTGAGGGCGGCCCGGAGCCGTCGTGGCTCGACCCAGTCACTGGGGCTGCCCCAAAGTATACCTCCGGACGGAGTGTCTCCAACACACGAGACTGACGTAGCTCTTAGAGGAAATCGTGTCCCGGAGCCATCACCGGGCGGGTTGCTGCCGTCCGAGTAAACTGATCGTCCGTTTTCCGAATGAGTTCAACAGGAGTCACCCTCGCTCGAAAGCCCGTAAAAGAGGCTCCTGCCAAGCTAACCTGAGGCCCATCAACAGCCTACGGCCAAATCGTTCCGCTACTGCTACGCTGCTGCTCCGCTAGTCCACCGATACTCGGGTCAGAAGCGACCGATACGTGTTGAGAAGTTATTTAGAATGTGTAAAGCCGAGCCTGTTTGACCTGTAGGGTATTGCAGTTAACTTCTTTGATCGCTGGGGAGTACGACCAATCTCGTGAATGTATCCGAAAAAAACAGCCGCGACGTCGAAAGGTGCCTATGTGCCAGGCAGCACGGTCGCACGGGCACTCTTCACGCTGTCAGTTTCGTGGACGGGCATCCACCTACCGGATCGGTTGCCGGGTGGCGTCGCGCCTGGCGGGAGGTCTGAACTGGCAAGCAAAGCCCGAGAGCGCCTCGTCCGCGACCGGTGTCCTGAAGTGGCCGGACTGCCTTGCTCGGCCAGGGGAAACTCCAGCGCGCTATTCGGGCGCTCGCATCGAGCCATGCTCCCACCGTGGCCCGCAGAGCCGTCTGGAACGCCCACCTGTGCGCAATTCGAGGCCGGCTGTTTACCTGCCCCGGAGTTGCAGGAACCCTAGCAGCCAATCCGCGCAGTACGCGCTCTTCCGAGTCGATCGGCCCGCTGGCAGGTCATTCCGGTTCGCGGGCGGAACATGGGCTGGCAATCGCGCAGGTAAGGTCGGGGTAGGCGCACGGCACCAGCGGTCCCCATTGGGAGCAGGCCGAACTCGGATCCGTCGTCCAGAAAACGGACGGGTATACGGAAAAGGTGACGGGGACACCAAATTGATCGGTATGTGTGCAGGAGTGTCTTACGCGGGCCTATGATTTTCTTTTTTCCTCTTATATGATTTCTGGTGCTCTCGTCAACTCTCTTTGGAGCTAAGTGTTAATGCGACAACTCGTTGCGGCTAGAAGAGTTTCTCTCGCAGGTGGTGCCTCCGTTGGTGTTCTCGTCACGGCTTTCCGCTACCAGGACGCCACCGGGACACCAAGGGTTGGTGTCTCCGTCAACCTCTGCAAATGTCCAGAAAATGAATTCGCCATTGTAGAACGAGTTCGTCCGGAACGCGGACCTACTTCGCACGATCCAACCTCAATTCCCGAGCCAGTGAATCATCTGTACTTTGTGGCGAGTCTGTTTCACATCCTCGATCGTAATCAACCCCTCGCGTGCCAAAGCCTCCAGCCCGTTGTTGAATACCTTGAGACCATAGCGACTTGCGTGAACTCGGCGATAAAGGTCCTTCCGGGTTATGACGCCTGCCTGCTGAACGTACCTGGAAATCAAGTTTTCCATCTGCGCCCAAGGCGTGTCCCCGGTCACCGGCTGGTACTTCCGGCGCATCGTCAACTGGTAGTTGGAAAGAGCAAGCGCCCTTTTTATGACCTCTTCCGGTTCGACCGTATTCAACTGACCGGTGCGAACGTTCAACAGCCAGCCTATGTGAGCAGCATTGCGGAGCGCCAGCCCTTGTAGTCGTCCCGTATCTGTATCCCCGGCCTGTTTGGCAAGCCCGTCGAACCATTGCTTCATAAGCCGGTCTGCGGCTTCATTCATCGGGAGCAGGTATGGCTTTTCCGCTAGAGCTTTGACGGCTTTGACGAGAGGGTCAAATTGTTTGAGGTCAGGTTTGGTGAGCCGTGGCACGGCCCGCCTCTCTTCCGAACCTACAATATTCAAGCGTTGGAAGAACCCGCTGCCTTCGCTCCCCGTTCCGCCAAATGTCCGTTCCCACACATCAGGCGTTGTGGCTCCGAGGATCGAGTTATGCAGGGGATGCTCCAAGTCAGGCGCGGCGTCCTTGGTGACATTGGATGGCGGTAGCGTTTTCTCGTAGAGAGCGTTCAGCAGCGACAGGAAGCTGAGTCCGCTACCTGTGATCCTAAACTTGTCGGCCAGGGTGCTTAGCTCATCATAGACCTGAAGAATCTGGCGATGATCCTTCGCTTTCTTGATCAGGCCGACTTGCGAGCCGAAGCCGCCAACCCAGCAGCCAATGCCACGCCAGTACGGGAAGCCACTTGTGTACACGAGCGACGACGGGAAGACCTCTAGCGCCCAGTTGATCGCGGTGCTTTTGCCCTTCCCGGCCTCGCCGATCAGCGGGGTGTAGAATCGCCCCTCCACCTCGCTGTCCGCAACTCCGAGCAAGTGTCCTGCCACCCCTCCGACCACCGTCTTCAGTGCCTCGATGAAGAACTCTGGCGGAATGTAGTTGCCTCGCGTGCAGATCGTCGCGAACTGCGCGTAGGCCGTCCCGTCCCAGGCCCGCAGGGGGTATGCGCTTGGAATCTCCAGCAGCGGGTCGTTCACTATGACGACGTGGGCTGGCGCTTCATCCAAGAGAGCAGCTAGTTCCTGCCGCGTCAGCGTCCCCTGATAACATCGTCTCAAGTTGTGAATGTCGTCTAGAATCGCGCTGGCGGCAAGTTGAACCGATAAGTAATTGAATCGCTCATCGTCACGGAGCTTGAACGTCGCTCGCGCTCTGGCCGCTGTCGCCCCCCAGGTGAGTTTGCACTCTTTCGACAATTTGTTGGGAGGTGGCCCGACCGACGTGTGATCCAATACCACGCATAGTTGCTCAATGACTCCGAAAAGTGGCTCAAGAACGAACATTACGTCCTCAGCGCTGTATTCCGTCCGCGAGCCGTCCCGTTTAAGGTACTTAACGACGGCATCATCAATAAGCTGATCGACAGGGTTTGAAGCGAGCGGCTCAGCCTTGATGGTGATTCGCTCGCTGCCCGGATCGCCTTCGGCACGGCGCGCAAGTGTGGCCGCAAGGTCGTAGAAGGCGACCTCAGACTTGACGGGAGCGCGCTCGAATTCGGCGATTGCTTCCGCATCCGGCTCATCGTTCATCGTGCCGAGTAGCTTGTGGATTCTGAGGAATTTTAGGCTGTCGTAGACGTCGGTCTCATCGCGGCTCGACAGTCCGGCGATTTCATCGACAGCCTTGTGATTCGGGTAGCCGTACGTATCCCAAAGCGGCGTTGTGATCTTGGGGATTTCAGCGAGGACAGCCCAGTCACAGGCGTTCAGTCTTTGAAAGCCCGGACTCTCGGCGTCACCACCACTATCCAGCGGGCGACTAGTTCTCAACGGTTCAGCGTAGGTCTCATTTCCTAAAGCACCTTCTGTCATCAGGCTTCTCCTTTTCGCTTGCCTCAAATGATTTGCATTCCTGCCTGAGTCGCTTCATGGCTTCGTAAAACTCAAGCGCCGAGACCGTAGCGCCGTTGAAGTAGGCGGCGCGGTCTGCATCAATATCAGGACCGGCCTCGAATACGAAGTTGAAGAATCGTGGCTGGTCTGGCACTCGATCAAATCGAATGACCGAGTGGCCCTTCAGCCGTAAGAAAGCCGCCAGGGGCAGGCTTCTTGCGAGGTGTTCTCTTCGCATCGTCGAATTCCTCCAAAACGTCAAAAAGCCCAGGCGGCCCGGTCCTCCGTAATGCGGACAAGGCCGGGTTTAAGCAAAAGCTCGATTCCTGGCTACAAGCCTCAAATTCGCGTCGCAGCCCGCCGCCAGTACGTTTCCCTCAAGACCCCAAAATGTCCGGTTTAGTCGCCTTTCAAATCAGCGTTTTGGGAAGCACAAAATCGCTCACTGATGAGTTTCAGGCAGCCTTTCGCCGGTTTCGACGCGCCAGGGCTTTCCGACAAGCCTCGCCGCAGACGGTCGAGTCGAGACGCCGCAGGAGGGGCACGGACCGACCACAGATAACACAGGCTCTGCCGGGCACGGTCATAGCTCCGGCATTCGGAGTCTGCTTCGCCTGCCAAGCCTGGAGCCGAGTCCATTCGTCGTGAGTCAGCCGGTCCCGCGTGAGGTCCCGAGCGAAGTTCTCGTGCCGTATTTGGTAAGTTCGAATTGGGTCGTTCATAAAGGGCCGATCCTTTGTTCCGTTCCACTGTCCGTATTCCGCACAAGCGCTGTTCCAACCCTTCGCCAGCGCACACGACCGCCTCGACTCGGCACAGCCCGCCTGAAAAAGTCTCGTAGCTTTCTGGGTGACTGTGGTGATCCAGAAATGTGCACGTAGCCGGGGTCACGCGACGCTCCGGTAGGTTGCCAGTCGGATTGAATGGGCTTCGATGAGGCGCCGGAGAACGCTCTCCGGGATCAACAATGCTTTACCCCGGCCACGAGCGCCACGGGCGAAGGTGAGGCCGGACAGCTCCAGCCAGCGCATGAGGGTCGCAACGCTGACGCCTGCCAGCCGCGCTCCCTTGGTGACTGTGTAGTGCTGTTCGATCAAGGCGCAAGTCTCCTCGAAAACTGGAGACCTCGCCGGTAGTATCAGGCGGGGCTGGCGCTGCGCGTATTAGTGTCAGCGCCTACGGTGGCACGCGAGGAACTCTCGGCAGTTCGGCTCCGTATTCCCGCAGGGGCCACAAGCGGGTCCGATAAGCTGCCTCCTCCTAGTCTTATTATACCACGGTTTTTACCTCGGTTATGAGCACGACTTCGCACTTTTATGGGAGGTGCAGTCGCTCGGGGCAGGTCTGCCTCCAAATTCAGGTTCCTGTGGGTATCCAATATGTGCTTCAGCTGTGCAAATCGCTGTCCGATTTTACCGTTTTTTGGCGATTTTAGATTACTTAGTAACTTGCATTGCTGAAGAGGCCAGAATTATAATTTAAGTCTTTTCAGTTGGTTAGTGTCGAATAGCTGCCCCCTGGAATGACAATTGCCTGCCGGTGGGGTTGGAAGCTGGCATTCTACCGCTGAATTACTCCCGCTCAGTAGAAATCATTTTGCATCAATCACATACTGGCTGAACGCTTGAAGCCGTGCAACAAGTGTGCAACAAAACCCACCGAGTCCTCGGCGCAGTCCCCGTCCCCGCGTTGCTGCGCCTTCCTTCTCTGGCCACGATGCCTCACCTCTGCCAGGATAATAGTCTTTCTCTGTTCTTGATTGCAAGCCCGCGTATCGCGCAATCTAAAATGTTACCCGTGACCGGATCGTCGTGCAATTTGAGAATGTTACCCGTTATGGAGACGGGTAACCGAATGAGTCGAAGATCGCGAAGGGACTACTTGCAGAGCATTTATGCTCGCTACCAGAAGGCCGGCCGTGGGGAGAAG